>Ga0116231_10001096_pt1 | contig 53867 bp, 58 predicted proteins | sample S1TSphgellanicum_2_FD_89695 | JGI IMG/M metagenome (GOLD analysis project Ga0116231, IMG submission 89695) | Host-associated microbial communities from peat moss isolated from Minnesota, USA - S1T2_Fd - Sphagnum magellanicum MG | ecosystem: Host-associated > Plants > Peat moss > Unclassified...
ACTCGACCCTCTACCCCTTTCTAGAGTTGGAAGTCGGGAGCGTGCTACCAAGTTCAACTTTCCGCAACTTGACTTTGTGAAACCCTCAAGTGGGTTTCACCCCGTGACTTGGGAGCGCGTCATTCTTGATAACAAAAGGTCCAAACTATTTGGGTAACGATTTTTTATAATCCTTGCGATGATGTCGAACGTCAAACATCATGATAAAATCACTTTCTTTGAACTCCTTTTTCTTCACATTCTTGTGAAAAACCTTTTTTTGTTGAGCCTGTGCGACTTTAATGGATTAGTGGGCTTTTAACTACAATTCATCCAACTCGTTAAGTTGCAACAATCAATGGTGTTGGGACTCATCTGAAGAAAGTCTCATTATTGTGGCAGTGCATAAAGTCATTACTTCTAGTTTAATGGGTAAAAATGTTTCCATCCTATAGGTTAAACGAAAAGGTGAGTACCTTGTGGCAGTTTTATATGTGATGTTATAAACCCACACAACATGGTGGATCTTGAAATCCCAATCATAAATGTTCACATCAATTTCGGCCTCTTTTGCCAACATGAAACACAATGTCCTATTAGTCCTTTCTACTATGCCATTAGTGTTAGGCTTATACATAGTGGTAAACCTATGTTTCATTTCAAGGCGTGCTAACAAGTTTTCCACAACCTCACTAAAAAACTCGGGATCATTAACTGAAACAATTTCAAGTAATGTCCTAAATCGAATAAAAACTCGTTCATACAAAAATCGTGCTACTTCATGTTTCACTGAAAACTTCAAGGCATGTATTTTTGCAAACTTTGTGAGGTAATCTATGTCAGCAACAATGAATCGATGCCTTTTCCTAATCATTGGCAATGGGCCCATTAAATCAATTCTTCATTTTTCAAAAGGTCCTAATGGTGGTATGGGATGTAAAGGGCCACTCGTAGTAGACCTTTGTGTAAAGGCTTGACATACATCATAACTCCTACAATAATCATGGGCATCTTTGAAGATGGTGGGCCAATAGTAACCTACTTGCAAAGTCTTTTCTACAGTGATTCATCTCGTAAAGTGACCTCCACAGAACCCATCATGAAACTCATATAAAAGACGTGAGGTGTCACGTTTTCCAATGGTCTGTCGTAAAACACCATCCCTTCTTTGGAAATAGAGTTGATTACCTATCATCAAGTAATTTTGACTCTTGTGCGCAATTCTTGTTCGTACTACCTTTGTGGCTCCAACTGGAAACCTCATGCCATCTAAGTATTGAATGATTTCCCGATATTCTTCAAGTGCTTCTTCTGCATTAATGGCCACGATTGTTGCATCTAGAAAGTCGTCATCCTTTAAAACATCACCCACTCCTTCGTATGCTCTTGTAAGGCCATCAACATTACCATGCTGCCTTCCTGAACGATGGACAATGTCAATGTCAATGTCAAATTCCTCCATCGAGAGTGGCCATCAAGCGAGTTGACCATTTGGATTGGGCTTGTTAACCAAGTAGGTTAAGGCCTTGTGATCTGTCACAATTTTGGCCTTGTACCCCAATAAGTAATGGCAAAACTTCTTGAGAGAAAAAATAATTACAAGACCTTTTTGTTCAATCATAATATAATTCTTCTCTTCTGAAGTTAATTGTTTGCTAGCAAAATGAATGGGATGGTCATGCTCATTTTCGTCCAATTGTGATAGTGTGCTCCCCACTGCTTCTCCAGATGCATCACAATATACTAAAAATGGTTTGTTCCAATCTGGAGTCTGAAAGATTAGCGCAACTTGAAGAGTTGACTTTAGTTGTTCGAATGCCCATCTTGACACCTCGTCCTCCATTGGTGCAGGTGTATCTTCATGCAAGAAACGTGTTAAAGGACGTGCTTTTGCTACAAACATGTGTAAGAACTTGCGATAATATCCCACCATCCCTAAAAAACCTCGAAAGGTTTTCTTTGTGGTGGGAAAGGGAAGCTTTGAAATCCTATCAAGCTTTTTAGGATCTATGGCTACCCTATCCTTTAACACAATGTGTCCAACCATCTTCCCTTCTGAAAAACCAATTGTGGTTTTCTTAGGGCTCAAAGTCACTCCCGAACTATCCAAACGTTGAAAGACTAATTCAAGTTTGGCAAGGTGAGAAGCTCTATCACTTTAAACTCTAAAGTCGTCAATGAAAACCTATAAAAAAAGGCCCAAGAATGGATCAAAGACCTTGTTCATTAAACGTTGAAATGTCCCTGTAGCATTACACAAACCAAATGTCATTACTGTGTAACAAAATGTCCCCCAAGGTGTGGTGAATGTGGTCTTCAATTACTCTTCTGGAGCAATTTTCACTTGGTGATAGCCCCTGTACCCATCTCCAAATATGTACATCTCATGCCCTGCTACTTTTTCCAAAATTTCTTCACAAAATGGCAAAGGGTATCAATCTTTCTTAGTTACTTTGTTTAAAGCTTTGTAGTTGACACATATCTTTAGCTTGCCATTCTTCTTTAATGTTAATACCATAGGAGAAACCCAGTCAGTTGTCTCCATAGGTCTAATGAACCCTGCCTCTCACAATTTGTCAAGCTCTTTTTTCACCATTATCGTGTATCTTGGGTTACACCTCCCTTGCTTGGCCCTAATCTGACATTTGATAATAGTTCAATTTTGTGTTATTCCATGGTGACCTCCCTTAGGGCTTTGTAGCTGAAAGCAAAAAGATGGATATACTTACGTAGTAAATCCTCAAATTGTTTTCTTTCCTTTGGGTGAAGGTTTGGTCCTAATTGAATCTTGTTCAGCCGCTCCACGAAATCTCCTTCTATTAACACGCATGGAATCGACTGGTTATCATCCTCTCGAACCCTTTGATCTAACAAAGCTCCAACCTTGGAGATTGTCTCCAAAGCATATAACCCTACTTCCTCTTCACTATAATCATTCGTGTCAATCCTTTAAGAGCTAAAGCTTTGGTCTGTTTTTTATTCATCTTCATATTCACTTGTCCCTCCATAGCTTTTCACAAAACCAGCAAATGGAACTTTTTGTCGGTTAGGATGAACTCCAATGGTCATGTATCCTTCGCCCCAATAGTTTATTGCATGCGACTTTGTTAACTAAGGCCTACCTAATATCATTGGATAAGCCCCATCTTCTTTTAATACCACATGGAAATCCACAATGGTAGAAACCCCCATTACAGCGATCACAACATTGCTAATGAATCCTTCTAGCCTAACAACTCATTTGTTAGCCATCTTTAAGGTTACTGAGGCTGGCCTATCAATTTTCAAGCCTAAGTACCTCATTGTAGGAATTGTCATCACATTAACTCCTGCCCCTCCATCCACTAACACTCCACACAACACTGATCCATTACATTGCACATCAATGATCGGATCACATTCACGCTCAGCTATTATGGCCTTCAAAGGTGTGGGTACCTTTGGGACTTTAGGTGATAACAACCACTTCCTTAACTCCCTTTGAGCCGATAGCACCATTGCCACTAACTGTCCGATGGTGATGTTTACTTTCAGTAATCCCACATCCTTCACCATTAAATAAGGACCAGAATTTCTAGAAATTGGAAAGTTTTGGAAATCAGACCTCCGCCTTCGATTCCTTTTCTTTTCTTTTGGGGCTCTCATCATCTCCTTGAACCTCTTAATGCTTACATCAGGATGAGTAATGTCTTTCGTCGATCGTTTAGTTTGGGCCATGACATCCATCGCATCCTCAGGGATTTTAAAGTTTTTTTCCAAACCCATTAAAGCCTTTTCTCACCCTTCACTTATCGATTCAATTAAATGTACTTGAGTTTTGCCCTTCTCTTCTGCAGAAAACCTTCGAGTAGAAGAATTCGCATTCTCTCTAGTAGCCAAGGCTGGCAAGTTTGGACATTCTTAATAATGTGTCATCTCCCAACACTTGTAACATCGAATTATTGACAGGTCCCTCTCCACTTTTCTGCTTTTATTAGTCTTTGGCTACAATAGATGGAGGCTTAACTGGTTCATTTGAATAATCATTTGTTCCATAGCCAACTCCATGCAGGAGCTCATTTCTAGATGCTTCCAGAGTTCTGGTTCAGTCAAAAATTGAATTGTTTTCACCATGGATTGCATAGTTGGTCGTGGAACTTCCTCCATGTTCATTTCCTTTTTTGTCATCTTCGTTGCTTCATCGAACATCGCCGCTTGTTCGTATCTCACTTGTTGTCGTAATTTTAACAACAGACCAATGGTGAAATGTTTTAGTACCAATGCATTGATTCCCACAAAAATTGGATTAGTTCCTTCATGACCTTGTGCCCTAAGACACCCTTGGAGTTTATTTTGCAATGTCATTGTCCTCTCCTTATACTCTCTTATTGACTTTAAAGCCCCCTGTTTTAGTTTACTCAATTCAAGTATTAAGTTTTGGTATACATTCTTATAGAAAACTCCTTCACTAGGGCCTTAGTTATGTTAATCCATGATCCCTTTAATTCTTCCGTTTGTTGTTCAAACCAAAGTGATGTCGTACCCTCTAAGAATTCAGGAAGAAAATTAAACCATTCCTTAGCTATTCTAAGCCCTGTACTAATACAAGCCCTTTTATATTCTTTTAAAAACACTTCAAGGTCTTCACCCTTACTTCCCCTAAAAATTGGAATAATCGTATTGATTCTTATTTTGTTTCTTAAAAAACACACCAAATTAATTAATTCCTTTAACCAATTGTCACTTAACTTTTACAACCTTTCCTCATGAATAAGGAAATTCCCAATGGCTCGATTTGCACTCATAATAAAATTCTCCCTATTTTCTCGGTGTAAATATCTAAAAGGACCAAACGTTTCCAATCTTGCAATTATCCTATTTAAATGCATGGACTAAAAGACAACATTTACAAAATCATGACCATCACGAGTATCAATGACGCCTCCACTCCACATGACATGCAAGTTATTGGTTTTGACATTATTAATTCCAATCTTGCAATTATCATATTTAAATGTTTGGATTAAAAGACAACATTTATAAGATCATGACCATCACGAGTATCAATGATGCTTCCACTCCACACGACATGCAAGTTATTGGTTTTAGCATAATCTAGAGTCGCATCCTTCTTCCTAAGCCAGATGAATAATTGTTATTATTATGTGATTATCCTTTGCGTTGCCTTGTAGGTTCTAAGTCAAGTTGAGGTCTAGATTCTTCCCGTCATCTACGTAGTTGTGATATTACCACACTTGGGTTCACCTATAGTCCCAGGCTCTTCCAAAGGTCTTTCAACAGGTGATTTTGACTTAACAACTCCTAATGTCAATGATGGGGTATGTTGCATATCTTCGGGAAACTATGTACCAGGGGAGTCAGAAACCTCTCTTAATGTTGACATTAATGTTTTCACTAAAACATTAATCTTAGAAATAAAACATATATTCTTTTTATTTCTTTTAACAACGTACAACACTTTTTATATAAAAAGTCTAAAGGTTTCAACAAGGTCTAACGAACATGAACTTACTCATGAACACTCACTATCCTTTATAAAATTTTATTTACATTTTCTCATATGGCTTAACACATGCCATCTTCTTTTCCTTTCTTGCTTGCAATTTTTCTTTGCGAATCTTCTCAGATTCCCATAAATCCAACTTTAGTTCATGCCTAGGATTACAAATAATATCCAAAAGCAAGCTTGGGGTTAGACATAATGACTCATGTTTATGGTCTTCATGATGCTGCTTTACGCGCCCAATTGTGCACCAAACTAGGTTTGGCTTGCCTCTCGTGATCTCTATTGCCACAAGCTGAATCTACTCCACCCATGTTGTCAAATCTATCCATGATTCAAGGATAAACAAGTCACCTTGCATCTCTCGTTTTTTTTTTTTTAAAATTGTTCTTTTCTTTCCTTTTCTTCTCTTCTTCTTATCAAACTTTCAACGATAGAATCAAATTGCACAACATAAAAAACATAGATTTGAATCCCGGTTATGGAACCAAAAATATGTACAACACAAACGTGTTTAAGACCGAAACTATGTATGTTTATTACATAGTTATGAAAATTTATGTTTTTGATTGCAGAAATATCTTTTCAACCTTCTATTGTCTATGCATAACAATATGTCCGCTCATTCTTCTATCATAAACAATACCTTCACCTTTTTTAGTGATGATGCCTCTTAGTGACCATATTAAACCCAAAACTTGTTAGATTTGGACTTAGAGATCCTGATTTTGCCTTATCATGGGATACCTATTTGTAATTTTTAAAAGCAATTCAAATGGATTTTTTTTGGGGGGGGGTTTACCATAGTCTTTACCAATGTTGGTGCTCCTTCATTTCACCTAAGGAAATACATGCCCCTCCGATTAACCAAGGTCAAAAATGGTGATAGACATAATTAGATTGAGAAATCTTCCAGAGCCATTGAGGTGAGACTTTTGCTAAAGTCTGCTCGCCACATTTATATCATTGGGCTATTTGGACAGGTTTAATTTTAGGAGGGGGTTATTTTTTGGGTTGTGGACCAATCACAAAGGTCCATCACCCAAAAGAAAAAAAAGCAAAAAGTCTTGATGGTTTCTCTCAGCCCTGCCCCCTCTCTTGCCCACCCCTCCAAACTATTTAATACTAATCACACTAACATGACAAAACAAGCCATGCATTCTTGCTTGGTTTGAGGCCCGCTTTACATTAGGAGTCAAAACCAATGTTCAACCAAAATCCAGCATTCTTATTGGTGCAAAAGTTGAAATCAGCCCCCAGGCCTTTACACCGGGAGTCAAGACTCAAATAGAAAAAACATTTTTCAATCTGCCCCAAGTTCCTAACAAATGCTGAACTTTATGGCCTTTGTTGGCCCCAAGGCTGAAAAAAGGATACCATCAAATTTGGGAGGCCAATTTGCAACCCTGGGGGTCCGATGTTTCAGCATTTATTAATATCTTGACGTCAATGTTCTAGCATCTATCTATGAAGGAAGGTAGTTTGTTTTGTAGTTATGAGATCTACCCAACTCAACCGGGATGCTTCAGATCGTGTTCTTGGTGTCTTTGGAAAACTCTCGACAAGGAAGGGTGCATGGTTCCACAAGGGTGCAAAAGTTTTTGAATACCGAATGATGTTTTCAATGAAAATTAAATTAAATCGTAGCTGAAAATTCCAGAGAAATTAGAATGTGCCTTTGGAGTTGTTGGAAAAGATCTTGATGAGCAGGATTTAATGGAATTTGTTTGGTAAGATTTGGATTCAAAATGTGGGAGATATTGATTTTTAAGTGACTTCTGCCACTGAAAATTCAAATAAATTCCAAAAAAACCAGGTTTTGATATGAAAAATCAGTTGAGGATGTGATAACACTTGGGCCAATGGTGCAAGCCACACTAGTTCATTAGTAAATTGGGACCAATTTGCAACCCAAAAATGCTCAAAGTTGGCCCCAAGTTTTTTTGGCCTTGACTCCTAATGTAAAGTGAGCCTCATATGTGAGAATTATGCCATAAATGCTAAACTAAAGCACTAATGACTAATTGGATCTCTGTGGGTTTTGCATTGAAGAATGAGAGAAGCTCTTCATATCATACATCGCCATCTCGTTTGCAGAAAGGCACAAAAGACCAACAATCCTAATCCTTATTTTCTTTGCAGCAAATGATACACTTGACCATATTTTATATGGGTGTGTTAAAATACATGTTTTATGCACCAAACTTAGAACAAAAAACAAGCAGATCAACAAGTGACACAATCCTGCAACTTGAGATTTCCCAAAGTACTTCTTCATTGCTTATTGTTTTTTATGTAGAATCAAACTTCTTAGTAGCTGGTACTACTGCGCAGTGTGAAGTGATTTTGAGCCAAAAACAAGTTTTCGAGAAATTTACTCTTATTTCTGTCAAGCATTGCTGCACATGCCTCTGTAAGTACAACCCATGTTTGAATCCTACATGTGCCACTTTGCCACTTCATTGTCTCCTTATTGAGATTGTCTCCTTATTGAGAGCACACAATGTGTGGATTAAAATCCCTCCACCATAAATCAAACCTCAAAGACCACAACCATCCATCTTCAATATCAACACATGTGGCATGACATGAAAACTTAAGACTAGGTAACCTCTTTTTTTAAGTGAAAAAAAAAAGTAAAGTCATCCAACTTTTATACCTATGTGACACAATGTTTTTCTTTTTTCTTTTTGTTGAAAAATCATCACAAGGTGACATAGTTTTTTGAAAATGGAATATTTTTTTGTGATGTTTTTAATTCGCATAAAAGCAACAATTTATTTTTTGAGGAAGGTGTTGCCACATTTACATCTATTGGTTATAAGTTAAGAGTTCCTTGAAATAATGTTGCCAATTAAATCAAAATCTACCTAGAGATGTTTGCCACCTTGGCTCCATCAAGAAATTGAAAAAAAATAATGACTGTGTCATATGCTAACATCCCAAATGCTAATATCCCAAGAGAAATTTCACATTAAATAGCAATATGTTTTTAGAACCTATCCAAAAAGGTCCAAGTGAAAATGTGGAGCAACATTTTTCATTAAAAAAAATTTCCCTAAAAATTAGGGATTTTGGAACAAATATTCTTTTATCATCGTTATTTTTCAAATTTGTGCAAAATTTCATGCACAAAAGGCTAAAGTGGCATAAACTAGGTCATTTGGTTAAGTCAAAAACATTACATTTAACAAAAGGACACATATTAAAATTATCAATAAAGTTTCTAAAACTTGGCAATTGAAGCTATGTTTAGGCAATACACCAATCAAGAAACACAACATGAAAAAATTACATTGTAGGTCAACAAAACAGAAAATTTATTTTTGCACCAAAAGTCGCATTCAAATGACTTTGGTGCTATGTTGTGTGTTCCTTACAAAAGCTTTCACAAGCATTACATATGAAGTTTGAATGAGCTTTAACACTTTGCATTCTCATTTTTCTATGAACATATGAGCTTTTTGTTTTCCTTTCCTTGGGAGTTAAAGGGAAAAGTTGTGAAAGTTTTTTTGTTTTTGTTTTCTTGCAAACTTGTCAATTCACTTGGAGCTCGTGTGTAATAACAAAGTTTGACTTGCTAGTTGGTGTGAATCCCATCATGCCACCTAGAACTTTGAAGTTCAAGGTTTGTAGATGGGGTTTAAAGCTTTGAAAACATTTTGTATTCTCAACTAGAATTTGATGGTGTTAGTAGGTCGTGATTGGAAAGATGAAAAGGTCTTCTCTGATTGTTGTGTAGATGACTTTACATTGTAGGAAGCATTCCTCCTCTCATTATGATTGGTTTCCATTTTTTTTCACAATTAGATTTGTGAGATTCTTGAAACCTTAACTAGTGCATGACTTACACAATCATTGAAACAATTTCAACATGAACCTCCAAAGAGTTTCAAAATTCAATTTGTCTTATATCCCAAAATTTTAACATGGCCATGAAGATTTCTATGAAGCCCTTAACTACCTTCTCCCTCTTTTCATAAATGCCACGGTCATTGAACAAATTCTCACCCACACATGCTTATAAACCTATCAATATTGTGGCATTTTTGTTGAGTAAACAAAACATGGTTTAACATTGTGGGTGGCAAAATCACATGGCACACACTTTTAGATTGTGAAATATGATAACAACTTTTACCACCAAACAATTTTAACACAAGGACTTTCAAAGCGATCTCTTAAAGAGCACATGTGATCGAATTCCAATCCTTAGAATTTTGCATGTGCATTGCTAATTTGTTAAAGCAATATAAATCCAAGTACAAGAAATTGAATTATGTACATGACAATAATTTGATCTCCCTTTTATGCCCATTTGATTTGTGGTTGTGATGGTCCTCATGGTATTTTAAATTTGTGCACATTATGGTTATGTCCAACTTGGTAGCAATGGTGATTTTCATGAATTTGTTTTGTTCCATCCATTTCTAGTTAGTTTGATAGGTTTCAATTTAGGTCTTCATGTTCATTGTTTGGATCAATCTAGTTTTCCACAACATAATGTGAACCATATTTGGATACCATGTGATTAATTTGAAATTTGTGATTTCAAAAAATGAATTTTTTTAGCAAAAATGTGATAAATGTGTGATAAATTGAAATTTTGACAAAAAATCACATTCACATAAAAGATGACAGACATAGCTAAATGGGCATATTATAATTTCAATAAAATTGGTTATTTTAATAATTAATGAAGCCCTAAAGTAAATGCAGTTAAAACAAAACTCTAGCCCTGTTATACCAATGTATATTATAAATGTATTCATGGATCCTTCAATATAGATAATGTAAGGTGGTCATGGTGATGGTCTTCATACTTTTGATTAAATTTTATTTAATTCCCTTTAGGTTTGTAGGTGGCAATGGCCTTTTTTCCCTTGATTAAACTTTGTCTAACTCCTAAACCACCATTTATAGACCTAAAAGGAGTTTGACAAATTCAAAACCAAAGCACAAGGATGACCAATTGGTTTTCTTTTTGGTCTAGCCAATTTTTGTGAGTTTTATAGGTTAAAGTGATGGCCCTCATGATCTTCTTTTTGCAAATCCAATTTAGTTTAGCTTTGGTGAGTTGTGCATGCCTTTTTAACATTATATATGAACCTTTATTTAGTTCTTATTCAATTTGCAAGTTATGGTTTTCATAATTTATTTATTTTTTATCTAGTTTTATAATGAAAGTGATGCAATTCATGGTCTAATTTTTGCCCCATCAACTTTGTCTTTTTGTGGGCTTGCAATTCTAAAATGGCATTTATTCATTTTCATTTTGTTTTTGTATGTATCATAGTGCAACCTTTAGATTCCCTTGTAGCCCTATTATAGTGTCACGGGCATGAAAATTATGAAGACAAAAGGATTTTCAAAATACACCAAAACCAAAACAATTATGGCAAAAACAAGCTTAAATTTAATTCCAAACAAAAAACATGAAAATCAAAGATGAACATGAAATATGCCAAACAAAAGTTCAAACCAAATTTATTTCAATAACATATGAAAACTTGAACATGAAATGAAATGAACAAGACTATGGTGCAAGATCGTATTTTAAATTGATGCTAAATAGATTAAAAGTAATGGGGGTTTTACTTTTATTTATATTCATTTATGGACCTAATTCAAAAAAACTTTCATGAATGTTTCCATATGCCCACAATCCAAAGAACCTTTTTTTAAAGTATAAGTGTTACAAGCACAAAAAGAATTAAACAACAAGGTTTCCAAATCAGATGAACAAAAACATGCTTAGTTCTAAATTTAAGTCATGGAATTAAAAAATCAAAAGCAAAAACATGATGTTTGCACAATGTGAATGCAAAAGGACTTTATTATAAAAACATAACAAAAATAAAACAAGATTGTGACAAAAATATGTACCCAAAACTGATGTTGAACAAAACTAAAGGTAACATGAAATTATATTTCTATTCATAACCATTGGGCACCTAGCTCAAGGAAGCTTTTCAAAAAATATTCAACCTACATGTGGCTCATGTTCATCCATGTGCATCCATGTGTGGGCCACGTCCATTCATCTAGGAATTAATTGTGAATTATGAATTAACTAAAAATGAAATAATATTTAACTATGAATTAAATAAAAATGAACTAAGACTTAACTATGAGAAATGAATTGGAACTGAACTAAATGATAATTATAAGTGAACTAAAAATTAATTAAGAACTAATTAAAAGTGAATTGAAACTAAATTAAGAGTTAGATACAAATTAATTACAAGTCATTGATGAACATTCATGTGAATGAACTCCATGGTGTTAGCATCCATGATAATAAGTGAATTAAAAATGAGCTATAAATTAAATACAAGTCAATTAGAAATGAACTACAAGTTAATAAGTTAATTGTAAATTAAGTACAAGTAAACTATAAGTAAAATGCAGGTTAACTGCAAAATTGGTGGTGGAGGAATTCCATTTATTGTGAATGAAAAGTGAATGAAATTCATCCACAATGATTGGTGATTATGTGAATGGTGATGCTGGTGTCCATGATAGTGGTAAGATGTGATTTTTTTGGCACAATTCAATGATGATTCTTTTGGTGGATTATTTTTGTGAAATCCATTGAATAATATTGTTAAAATCCAAAAAAAAATTGGGTGAAATCCAATGATTATTTTAGCTTAGCTCCTAAGGTTTTTTGGTGGAATCTAATGAGCAAATTGGCATAGTTTAAATATTGTTTTTTTCTAATTTAGCATTTGGTAGGCCGATGCATGTGATGAACTTTGAATGTGAATATTATTTTTGTGTGTATGTTTCCAATGATGGAAAATTTCATGGCAACAATAGAAGTGGTGGAGATTAGCATGGAAAGACATAACAATTTGAGTTTATTGTTTTGCACAAACCAAAGGACCCATGAGAGAGAAGGTCTCAAAGTAAATTGTTGAATTTTCACATTTGAACACCATTTCATGTAACATGCATTTTGTGGTTTACAACATCAATAAAAAAAAATTTGCTCAACTTATTTTTGTTGTTATGGGGAAACAAATTTTTATCGATTACCAATTTTTCTTTTACAAAAGAGATTTTGAAGACTACTTGTGTGACACCTTAAAAGAACTAAAGACGACAAATTCAAAGGAGGAGGGGTCAAATAAGGTGATAATGTAGTGTGATCAAGTGTTGGAATGCTTGAAAGCTATAAATGGACACGCCACAAAAAACATCAAAGTTTGATTGATAGTGCACCTATGCCCATCAATTCCTATTTATAACTCCCTTAAGAACTAGGTCCTAACACTAACTTGAATACATGTATGGACTTGTGACCTTTTGCAAACTTCAAATGTTTAAGTATTTTTATTTTTTAAATGCCACCTTTGACATAACCATTGTATAGATTTGGTGGTTTTATGGCTTTAAATTGAAGGTATTGTTAGAATATTATATATATTTTGCATAAGCTTTTCATTATGTATTGTTTTGTTAGACCCCAAAATAAAAAATGATGATAACAAAAATATGGGATGTAAAAGCACAAAATGTGTATGTAACTAGTCCTTTTCTTACTTAATGGATTCCTAAGAAAATTTGAAAATTTTGTTTATGACATATTGGAATGAACTTTAAAATACAAACTTTCATATAATAATATAATGCAACATTTTGGGTCCAAAGATTTTTATTTATTTTTTGGACGATGTGTAAGTCATAATTAAAATTTTTTGTCTTGGAATCACTAGTCATGTTCTGTTTTGTTAACATGATTACATTATCCACTTCATATAAATATTTTTTGAAATTAGTTCTTGTGACTCCTAATAAAGAAAATGCACCCAAGAAGGTGATGACCAAGTTTAAAATGTTTTAAACGTAATCCAAAAATATGGCAACAAAATGCATCTTGCTTCCCCATAACACTTGATATTTAAGATGCTTTCTTCATTAACAAGGTGGACATCAACAATGAAAGGAAGAATAATGTGAAAATTATAAACCTTGATAATAATTAAAAATCTAGGTGTTATCACATAATAGTTTTAATTAAAAGTTAATGCAAGTTTGAATTTATAATTAAAAGTCCTTAGGCTGGTCATTTATAGCTAGGTGAAAATTTTGATCACCAATAATTTCAAATGTGAAGTCCATGTGTTTTTTTTTGAAGGAAATTAGTGAAGAAAGTTCTAAGGTAAAACAAATGTGAATGTTTCAATTTTATTGAATAAACATTTTAATGAGATACTTTCTCTTTCTTTTAACCCCTCAAATTCTCCATTCTACTTGCACTTTTGTCAAGAATACTTTCTTGTATAAACTTAATTAGAGGATTAATAAGTTTTGGGTACTAACCCTAATGTGAATGGGTTTTTTTTGTTTTGGTTTTTGGGGATATTATCTTCTTGAAGGAGCAAGGAAACTCATTTTTGTGAAGTTGAGATTCTTGTTCGTTTCTATTGTGTATGTGTTTTGTGTTTTAATTGTTTTGTTAATATTTGATTTAAAGATTGAATGAAGTATGCATTTTTCCATGTTGGAGTGTGTAGGATTTTCATTCTATGTGTGCACATGTTTATTTAGTAAGATTATTGTTACATACTCTATTTTGTTGGCAACTATGGATGTAAGTGGCTAAATAGGATAACACTTGACACTTTGAACTTTGCAGGCACCTTGTTGAATATTTTCATTGGATCATAGTTTGCATTTGGAACAAGTTCCCATCCCCCTATTTTGCACATAATAAACAAATATTCACCCGTGTACTTTGGATTTCTCAAAATGTGTTCAAAACATTGATATTTATAGATGCACTAATGTTGTAGGATGCCCAAATCATAGCAAAAACCAAGGTAGTTGATGTTCATGTAAATGAACAATCCATCGTGATCCAAAATGATTTGTGTTTTGCATTGCATAGATTTTCTGCTTGCCATTAAATCACATCCCACATGCAAGTTGTTTTTTCAAGCTTTCTAGATCTTGATCAAGATTTCATTTATGAATCTAATGAAATACAACCACACAAACAACTACATATTCAAGGTAACTTTATCCTTGAGTGTGAAACAATATATTTCATCCACAAGTGCATGGTTAATGCATGATGCAATGAATAATGCATCATCACACAAAGTGAATTTGAACCAATTTCGCATGAAAGCATCATACATGGTCACATAAAATAAAGTTAAGAAGGTGTTGCTCACGCATCAACTTTGATGACATGCTTGATATAATTGAAATCTCCCTTGTTATGATGCAAAGCCAAATTAAGTTTCATCCTTAACCTTAAACCTAAAACACACTAGAAATTGGATAAACCTTAACCTTTGACCTTAAAAACCAAACCTAAACCTTAAGACTTAAAATAAAACAAAAAATGGCAAAACTTTAAGTTTAAGCCCAAAAAATGCACAACCTTAATCTTTGGGAGGAGCTGTTCCTTATATAGTCTTCAAGAGAATCTTTGTTTACATTTTAAATTCTTATACCTTATACATTTCTCAAAATAATTTCATTAACCTTAATCCATGCTCTTCAATTTTAATCTTAACCCTAAAATTGATTTATAAGTTCTTATAAATCAAACCCTAAAACCTTAACCCTGAAAATCCATCCTTCAAACCTTAACCCTAAAACCCTAAAATGCAAGCATATAACCCTACATCGCTATAACTTAAAAATCTCATATATGAACCTAGAGAGGTGTTTGTGTAGATTCCAATGGTGGAAAACTCACATTGAGTTAGCACTTTCATCACCTTCTCCTCATCACCTTGCAAGTAATATGTCTATCCCTCCCTGTGCATGTACGATTGAAATGCCCATATCAGAATTGTCCACAACCAAACTGCTTACAAACTCAAGCTCAATTCATACTTTTGTGGTATCTTGCAGTGCATGCATCTTAGAGACATGATGTGCTGCAGGACAAAACAGCATCGAATAACCTTGAAAGTTGTATCCAAAAATCCCTAAGCAAACCACAATCCATGAATTTTGGCAAATCCTACATGATTCCTATTGTTTGATTGCAGATGAGGGTTTGTCAAGACTCTGTAAACACTGCTGAAGAGATTGGCACTCTTGACCAATGTTGCCTTTCTGTCCACTTTGAGAATAGGAAAAGTATTTCAGTACCCCGAGTTCATGATTGATACACCTTATACATCATCATCATCCATCAATTCGTCAATTCTGGTTCAGCTGAAAACAAATAACAACAAAAGGTGGCAGGGTTCAAGTGAGAGAAATAACTTAGAGGGACTACCTGCGAGGGATACCAGATTTTGGAGGAGGAGGGGAGGTCCACACAACAAAGTTCAGTTCTTCATACAAGAATCAAATGCAAAATGCATGATACTGCACAACATAAAGAACTGGTAGAATTTTTTTAGTGTATGTGGAGGGCATCTTACCCTCAATAAAATTTCTGGCTCAAGAGAGGATGGCACCTTATACATCCCATTTACAAAAGCAAAATTCTAATGGTTCTTTACACCAGGTAAGGACTAAGGACCTCAAACAGGGCAGGCTGTACTGGGAATTCAGGTCTGGTGCTTGGTTCCTGGCTTGTGCGGGGCCCTGAATCCCACAACAGCCCCCCTTCTCAGTCCTCATCCTGCACAAAATGCCCAAACTATCTATGCAACAACATAAGGGTGAAATGATCATTTATCAACAATACAGCCAAAATTCAATGAAGAAAAATAAGGGTGAGAGAAGTGAGAGTTATCATACCTTAGCTGCGAGAGCAACAGGCACATCTATGGGTGGAACTGGAGCAATTGAGGTTATCCTTTAATGATCACAACAATCTCTTCCCCCACCCAAGGCATCATCAAGGAAAGCAGGCCTAGAAGAGAATAGCAGAAAGAGTCCCCCACCTTCCATAGCCAGATAAAACTGTACCCATGTCAGGCAATGGCATCCTGGCTTGCTTTGCCTCCAGATGAAGAAGTTGTTGCCTTCCTTATGAGAGTCACTTACAAAGTGTGAGACCATCATCACCTTAGTCACGAATTTAGCAGTGATCACGAGCTGCACAATAATGACTACCCACTCACTGCCTTCATCATCATCATCATCAGCATCAGCAGCTCAAAGACTCGCACACACAAGAACTCTGGAGCTGAGGACTCAAACGACCACCCTTCTTCCAAGCCACACTTTCAAAGAAAACATACATTCTTATGCAGGAACCGCATTTTATGACAGTCAACGGCATTTTCCAATAACCATTGCTGCAGCAAAATGCATGATGAGATTGTGCAGAGGTAAAGATTAAAAAGCCCCCCCCCAAAAAAAGAAAAACTGTGAGAAAACCTCTCTTCTAGGCAACCCCCAAGACAAGGCCCAGGAAGCTCTTCTGCTCACAAGTAGAAAGAAAAGCTCAGATTTAACGAGGGGGATCAGCGTGTGTGCTTGGTGCGGAGAAGGTGATGGTGAAGCGCCCGCCTGCCTGCCTCCGCTCCGCCACCACTCATTCTTCCCCTTATCTCCGCTCGCTTCGGATTGCCATCATCACTCCGAATTTCCTCCAAATCTGAATCCGACGGATGCAGTCCCCCCTCTCTCTGGAAATTCGCCGACGACCCCCGAAGAAATCGGCTTGATCGGCCGAGAGGAAGAGTGTCCGACATCAGTCTAGAGAGCGTTGCGGTATCTACAGTAGTCTGCTCTGGATTGCTGCTCCCGTCACCCTTTGCAAGGTATCTGCCGTGAAGCTCGTCAGTTGTAGTCGTCCTTTTAAGTCTTAAGCAGCGAGTAGTTGCTTGTTTTGTTTTGTTGGTTTGTGCGCAGTGAGGAAAGGAAGCGAGCGCTTGGTGGTGTCTGCTGGTGGTGGTGGTGGTGGTGGCAGTGTCCGAGCTAATGGAGGCCACTACTACAACTGCTGTTGCGGCGTCTCGCTCCTCTTGTGTTCTCGCGCGATTCGCAACTGCTCGTCCCCTGACACCACCACACACCAGGAGGAGGAGGACAACAACAACAAAGCTTTCTTGTTTAGTTTCACCTTCTTTCTTCTTCTCACGACCGCCTGTTTTGTGTCTTCGTGTTTCTTCTTCTTCACGTAAGTTGTGGAACGCCGGCACCAGTGGTGACTGCGGTCGTAGTAACAACGTTTTACCGCGTGTTCAATCCTCTCCCGGAGGAGGAGGTGGCGGTGGTAGTAGTAGTAGTGATGATGGTGATATTGAAGAGTGGAGTGATGGTGGTGAACAATCAAGAAGAAGAATAGGGAAGGACGCCGCCGCTGCCGCCGCAAGAGTCGGGATGCTGGTTGCTGCTTTGATTTCTCTTCCGGGAGTTCTCTCTCTCCCTCCGCTCGCAATTGGAGTAGAAGAAGGTAGCTTCTCGCATGTATTGCAACAAGAGGAAGATGTTGTCTTTCGCGGGGGATTGGGCATGCCTTCGTTGCAAGCACCTTCTTTGGCTGGAAACAAGGAAGCAAGCTCACGTTCCTGTACCTCCGCAACTGTGAGTGTCACGCAACTGCTCTCTGTCTCTGTCTCTGTCTCACCTTGCTGTTGTTTCGAACCGCTTTCAATTGCAGAGAGATGTGATCTAGACAACGAAATCACGTGTTCTGGAGTCTTGTAAGCTTCTCGCCAAACCTATGTTTTGTTTCTGCAAAAGGCAGGGCTTTTCTACTATTCCGTCGGGACTGGTTAGAGCGAAGGAATGCCTAAACGAGGCCATGGCAGTCGCGGCAATTCACGAGGGAGGAGGAGGGCTTCCACCTGAGTGCACAGAAGAAGCTGCATTGAACGTCATAGCCAAAGAGGCCACAGTGGAAGAAGAGGCAGTCACAAACGAGTCAGTAGTTGAAGAAGCATGGCAAGTCGTGCACGAGAATTTCCTGGACGCCCGGCATCACTCTTGGTCTGCTGATGCCTGGCTGGTTTGTCGTCCTCCTCCCTCCTCTGACATTTCTTTTTGATGTATCAAGATGCAAACCAAATGTTTTGTCTTGCAGCTTGCGGATGTTTGAAAACGGTTTGAAGAACATGTTGGAGAGGTCCTTTGGTTGGTTGCAGGAGAAGAAAGAAGAGGCGCTGAAGAGACCAATACGAAGTAGAATGGCAGCATATGGAGCCATTCGAAGCATGTTGTCAAGCTTGAATGATCCCTATACTCGATTTCTCTTGCCAGATCAGGTATGAAGCTTGCACGAGCTCATGTTTCAGAAGCATTCCAGAGTGTTTTTTCTGTTTGTTTTATGGGCCACACACAAACAATAGTCATGAATCCTGAATCTCAGTTCCAGGATTTGCAACATTCACGCAAATTTTCTAGTGATCATTTTTTCTAGTGATCATTTGTGGCTATTTTGAATTATGAGTAGGATAAGATCAATCAAATATTGTTGTGTGCTGAAATGTGCAATTTCTCACCCTGCAGGGCCTGGCCTGTTTCCATGACAGTTTTCCCAACTTGCAAAGTATGATGTAACTGGAATTGGACTCAATATTGGCGAAGTGGCAAATGGTCAAGGTGGAACTGCTCTCAAGGTGCTTGGTCTTGTGCTGGGGAGTCCAGCACAATCTGCAGGAGTTCGACAGGTGTGTGTTGATTTTGTTGCTCTCCTGTTTTGAAGTACAATGTACCCATTTCTAGACTGACTCCAAATTCCAGTCTGTCACACCATCCGGATGATGATTGTCTTCTGGTTAAGCGCTAAATCCGGAGAACAGACTGTTTATTTTGTGAAGTGATCTTATCTTACAACAATAATGATGGGAAAGTGTGTGACATCTGCAACCTCAACTGTTGTTCTATCTTCTGCAGTGTTTTTCTTCCATGTATTGTTCTGTTTCATCTTGCTTACTTTAGGAGGTGATCTTGTCTTATGAAGATGATGATGTGAAAGTGTTTTGACTTCTGCAACCACAATTGTTTTCTGTTGCCTGCAGTTGCTTTTCTTCCATGCGGGTATTGATCTGTTACATGTTTATGTGCTGATTTGAGAGCAGTTTAACAGACTGCAAGAGTGGTTCTGAGAGAGGTTATAATTATGGTGTTTTGGGACAGGGTGATGAGTTGCTGAGTGTGGATGGGAGCAGTGTGACTGGTAAGACAGCCTTTGAAGCAGCATCTCTTATTCAAGGACCTAAAGGCACTCCTGTGTCTATTGAGGTCTCTCCCTTTCTTTCTGTTATCAAAGCTTTGTGTATTTTGCTAGTGCAAGTGCAGTGTCATGTGGACACTCTTCATATTGTATTCCTTTCCCACATGCTTCTGTGTGTGAGCATTTTGTAAGCATGATTCATAGTTGATTTTGGAAACATTTGTTGGATAAGACAGCTTCCATTTCTTGATCATACAATTGTTGTCACACATTTACATTAAAGAGTCTTATCACCTGTCTGTCAACAAGCATTCAAGTGGTGATGATTGGGGAGAGGCTTAAATAAGTTAATAATATTCATCTTTCTGTTAACTCACACTCCCATTCTGCGTGCACTTAGGGCTTTGGGTGCGTGTTCATTAGTTGGTCATTGTTTTGAACTGTGTGTGTCATCTGCTTCTGGTGCAGATTAGGCATGGTATGTGTGGGGAAGCACAGAGCCTCACTGTGGAAAGGCAACAAGATGTGCGTTCTCCAGTCTACTATCGTCTGGAACATTCACAGGATTCTGGTCAGCGTATGGGCTATATCCATCTTCGAGAATTCAATGCCCTTGCAAAGCGTGACCTTGTCACTGGTAAGCACTTCTGTATTTTCACTACAAGTTATTCTGTGAAACAGATTGGATCATGATTGCATGATGTATCAGCCAGGGTGATGGGCAATATTACTGCAATCTGGCTGCGGTATCTGACAATTTTAGTATATGCAGGGCCTTGATGCCTACTGCTGTAATCGAACATGTTATCCTCTGTCAACCTGAGATGTGGAGGACCGTTTAGGGCAATTTGTCCTTTGCGCAACCTGGGATTGGGTTGTGAAGTGGATAAACTGACTCCCTATTTTCCTCTGCATGCAGCTATGAAGAGGCTGCAGGATGCAGGTGCAACATCATATTTACTGGACTTACAGGACAATCCTGGTGGGCTTGTACAGGTACTCCAGTTTTCTCATTATCCTGAATTATGCAAGTGCTGCTCTATGCTTGTGATTGTATGCAACTGAAAAGTGTAGATTTGTGCTTGAATTGTTTTAATTAGAGTATCAGCTAATAATTGTACAGCAGGTGCAGAAGACAGAATGAATTTCTGCAGCTTCCAATTTTTGTTGCAATTCAAGTGACACTGTTCATGTGCAAAATGCAGGCTGGCATTGAGATTGCAAGACTATTTCTGGATGAGGGCGAGACGGTATCCTCATCATTGCATCCTTGCATGTGCTTGCATTACAATTGAGACCCTATTATGCACAGATGTGATGTTGATGCTTTGTATGTGTATGGATGTAGGTAATTGAGACAGTAGGCAGGGACCCAAACTCATTTCGGAGTATTACTGCATCAGGCCCACCATTGACCAAGGCTCCTCTCATGGTATAGTAGTGTGGTACTGCCACAACAACCCTTAGTCCAAGAATGTGGTTGTTTTGGCTGTGGCATTCAATCACCAGTGGCTACTATAATATTTCATAATTTCAGTGAGATGGCATATCTCTGCAGGGAAGGTACTGCAGTTCTCCAGTCAACTTTCTGATTGAAATGCAGGAATTCCTTAACAATGATCTCATGCATCTTGTCCTGGATCTGGTTGTGCAGGTCCTGGTCAATGATCATACAGCAAGTGCTAGTGAGATTGTAAGTGTTCATTTGTTTCTTTTGCTGGCTTTCACTGCTCAGGGATGATGTTCTTGCAGATATTGGGGACACTGAATTTGTTTCACATAGGATTTAGATAGCTCAGAAGTGCTAACTGAAATTTTCCCAGAAGGTTTTATGATTCTAGTGTGGGAGCAACTGCACTTAGCATTGTATGAAAGATCATCTTCTCAAAATTGGTGATGACCTGTAAATGCTTCTCCTTGTGATGTACATGATACGGGAGGGCAGGTGGCTGCAGCACTTCATGACAATTGCAGGGCATTGCTTGTGGGCCGTCGAACATTTGGCAAGGTAGGTTTAAGGACTGCAGTTTCAGACAGCCCATACCAAAATTTATCTCATGGTGTTGACCAACATTGTCAAAAGATGGAACTTATTTGAAGGGAAGATTTGAGGTCTACATGAGATGTGTGGCTCATTTAATTAGGGGTTAATCTGAGGACATTGAAGATGCTGATACTTTTTGGAGTTCTGTGCATGTGGTTCTCAAGCTGTTGGCCTGTTGATGATGGCAGGGCCTGATCCAATCTGTGTATGAGTTGAGTGATGGCTCTGGAATAATATTGACGGTGGGCAAATATGTTACTCCTGGCCATCATGACATTGATGGCAATGGAATTGAGCCAGATTTCAAGCGTCCTCCAGGTTGTCACCTGTCTTTGTTCTCGTCTATTCTATGAATTGATGCAATCACACTCAAATCGATTATTTCCAATTCAGTAATGTGCTGACACAAAACTGTTGGTGAAACAACACAGGCCTTCAGGAAGCGAAGCAAAAGTTGGGCCGCTGTCACTTGGTAAAAGAAGCAAGCAACACCATGCAACCACTGGCGCTTTTGCTATGATGTTTCCAGTATATGACGGGGGAAGTATAGTACTACAATTGGGAACAGTTTCTGCACTTTGAGAATAGGTTTTTTTCTTGTGATTCTGGTTTATGACCACTCATACTGGGCATATTTCCTGTTGTAGGCAAAAAGAAAAAAGAAAAAACTACTGCAAGGTTTACAAAATTCCTTGTTCAGGTACGACTTGCCGGAGAAAGCTCAAAAGCTTCAATTGAAATTTGGAGATCTGTAGGAAGTGATTTGTATTGCCCTGCCCCCAATTTGAGCTTCTCATCTTTGGATCATCTGACCTAGGAGGTCAGGACAGAGTGTCAGAAGCAATGTTGGTAAGTAAGCAAGCAGCAACTCTTGAGGTGGCTCTGATCTCTACTTACACCCTGAGGCCAAGACTTCTACAATGCAATCTGGGCACTTGAGATGATCTCTGGGTGCATGATTCAGCCTTATGACAGGTACCTTGTGACTTAGAAGGTCCCAGAGATAAGTCCTAAAGATAGGCCCTTCTCCTACTTAAAAGCCTGTTGGATTTCGATGACAACTGTGTGACACTGTTTAAGACCTACAAAGGTTGTAAGGTCCTGTACAGGCCTAGTGGCGGAACCTTATGCTACATCATCTCTCCTCGGGGACGGACTCTATGAAACTTACCAACAGCCACTAACTTTTGGTTCATCCATTGGAAGCCTGCTATGAACCAGTTATGGATGGATGAACTCTGACTTCGTTCAGATTGGGTTTCACCAGGGTAACCTATACAACCGAGCTAGGTCCTTTAGGTAGGTAGGTATGTAGGACGGCTGGTAGGAAGGATAATAGACAGGTGGCTACTAAATAGGTGCATGTGGGTGGGTAGAACACACATGGAAGCCAGAGGAACCCAATGGAAACGGACTTCTCTGTTCACTTATCATTCATCCCTCACAATGCGTGCGAGTGTTCCCCAAGCTCCATTGTGTCGTGTCACCAAAAGCTTCCCCACTCCCCTCCCAAAGTACGGAAGCGTTCCCTTAATGGGAACGTGTGCACATGGATTCCTGAAAAGAAAAATGGTACAGGTAAAAAGGCAGCAGTAAAAGCCAGCCAGTCTGACCTTGTGTTGGCCGTACTCTGCCTGGGTTTTCACTCCACAGCCAATAATAAGATGACACCTGGGACGATATGCGTTGGAAATAGGAGATTTTCTTTTAAAAGGAAATTTTTTAAAGCACTGGCTTTGAAAGAGAGCACACGTCTGGCGTATCTTCCAAGGTTGTGCCTGACCTTACACCTAATGCACACCTACCACTGTACACAGGGTCTTAGGTAACTAGGTAGGTATCAAGGTACCTACTGGCTGGCTATCTCCTTGGCCCTTCTCTCTCTCCTCCTCTCGAGCTCTTCTTGTAAGAGCTTTGCAGAAGTGTGGATTTTCTGCTTATCTTTCTTTTGGGGGGTGGGGTTGCGTGTTTGTGGTGTTTGTGCGTTTGTAATGGCGGTCTCGTTGGCATCGCATGTAGGAGGTTTGGTTAGTTTGGATGCTCGCTCTTTGCTGGGGAATAATGGTGTGTGTAAGCAGGCGGAGCAGAAATGGCATTGTTCTGTAGTGGTTGCGGGAGCCCCAGCGTTTCAGAGTCGGTTCTTCGTCGGTGACAATAGTCCTTATGCTAGTACTAGTGTTGTGTGGCGGGGGGCGATGAGTGCCGGTGGATCTAAGGCTGTAAGAGCTTTAGGAGGACGAGGAGGAGTTGTAGCGGCGGCGGGCGGGGAGGGCAGTACTGCTACCATGGCTTCTGTACCTGAACTCGTGAAGCCGAAACCTAAAGCCAAACCTCAAGAGATGGTTAGACATTCTGCAACCTTCGCCCTACTACGGAATTTGGTTTTTTGAAGCATTAGTAGACCCGCTGGGCGGAAGTTGGGAAGTTCCGTTTCTGACATGAGAGAGAGAGAGAGAGAGAGGAGCGCTTTAGTTAGCCCTGGAGGAGGGGGATGGATGGGAAGGAGAGGAAAGGAGCTTCATGTGACTGGTTCAGCCTGTGTGGATATAGCTATATATAAGTCCTTCTCTGTTTGTCTGGGTTTTACTGATGTCAACGGTATCCTGGGACGTTGCAGTTGGTCACTAAGGAGGAGGGCTTGGAAATCTATGAAGATTTGATGCTGGGGAGAACGTTCGAGGACATGTGTGCACAAATGTACTACAGAGGAAAAATGTTTGGATTTGTCCATCTTTACAATGGCCAAGAAGCAGTGTCCACAGGCTTCATCAAGCTGTTAAAGAAGGAGGACTTTGTGACAAGCACTTACAGAGATCATGTCCATGCCCTCAGCAAGGGGGTTCCTGCACGGCAGGTGATGAGCGAGCTCTTTGGGAAATCAACTGGCTGCTGCCGAGGACAAGGAGGTTCAATGCACATGTTCTCAAAGGAGCATGGACTTCTGGGAGGGTTTGCATTCATTGGAGAGGGGATTCCAGTTGCAACAGGAGCAGCATTCACCACAAAGTACAAACGGGAGGTTCTTAAAGATGAGAATGCAGATGCAGTTTCCATTGCCTTCTTTGGTGATGGAACAGCCAACAATGGTCAGTTCTTTGAGTGCCTGAACATGGCAACTCTCTGGAAGCTACCAATCATTTTTGTTGTGGAAAACAACTTGTGGGCGATTGGAATGTCACACTATAGGTCTACCTCAGATCCTGAAATCTGGAAGAAGGGGCCTGCATTTGGGATGCCAGGCATCCATGTTGATGGCATGGATGTGTTGAAGGTGCGTGAGGTTGCCAAGGAGGCAATTGCAAGAGCTAGAAGAGGAGATGGTCCTACTCTAATTGAATGTGAAACATACAGGTTTAGAGGCCACTCTCTTGCCGATCCAGATGAACTCCGTTCCCCTGGTATGTTTCCTTTGTTTGCATCCTTTGGTCACAAGTGAAATTCTTTTTCTTTTTGGTGCTGACTAGAGCAATGTATTCATGAACCATATTGGATTCATTGAGTACATTATCACTAGCGAAGTTCACTGTTGAAATTGCAGACTTTTTCCTCACTGTGAGAGCCTACTCACATTCAATTACAGAGCGAGATCCCTTTTCGTAGCACAAGTATTTTGTGACAAATGAAAACTTCAGTAGTGACGTGGTCCAGGTCAAGGAGTCAGTAATCAGAGCATTCTGACAAGAAAGATAGAAAATCCCAAGGAAGTATGCATTTCTTATGTTGACATCTGTGGGTGGAGATACAGCTGAGAAGGCACATTATGCTGCAAGAGATCCCATCACTGCTTTCAAGGCATATCTTCTGGAGAACAACCTCGTGACAGAAGCAGAGTTGAAAGCCATTGACAAGAAGATTGATGATGTGGTAGAGGATGCAGTGGAATTTGCAGATGCCAGTCCCCTGCCTATCCGGAGCCAGCTTCTTGAGAATGTCTTTGCTGATCCAAAGGGCTTTGGGATTGGCCCTGATGGCAAATACAGATGCGAGGACCCTGGATTCACTGCAGGAACTGCTCAGGTGTAATGATTGGTCCACCCATTCTTCCTACCATTCACAAGACACACAGCTCCTGGTCCAGTGGGGAGATGCTGCTGCTGCTCCTTCTGCTCCTGAGCACCAGAAGGGTGCAACTCATTTGCCATAACACATATAGAAGAGTGTGCAGAATTATCTGTGCAATGGATTGAACCCACTCTTGTTTTTTTGCATATTCTGGCCAAAGAAAGTCATCTTGTAGGCGTAGTTTGTGTTGACCAGCAACTTAAAATTGCAATAGTTCATAAATTGTGGATCAGTAAACATCTCTCAGCTCATCATCATCATCTTCTCCTCCTGGGGACTGTCTGATGAAGCGATTCACTGCACAGTATTGTTTGACATTAGAATGTACCAGGCTAGAAAGAAGACGAGTCTGAATTTGCGACATTTAAGAGGCTGACATGCAATTCACCTTCTTTGGCTGAGGCTTTGCTCTTGCTCCACCAAATTTTGTACTGGTTGCTGTGAGCATCATTAGTACTGAATGACTAGCTCTGCTCCACTCTTGGAATTTCAATTGTAAGCCATGATCATGCTGAACAACAATGCCTTGCTGGCTATAATACACTGGAATCATCATAATCATGGTCATCATTGTCTGCAAGGGCATGGTGTGTATCTTTCTATTAACTGTACCAAAGAGGTGAGAGTTCCAGGACTGAAGATGGCAGAGAAGGGTGATGGCAAGGTGATGGAAATGTGATGCTTGACTGTGAAACTGAATATGTTTTAATGAAACTGCACACCCTGCAAATGCTTTCATTTCTGGCTACATGTTGGATTTCATTTCTGTGACACATGAGACTGACCTCTTCTGCTTTCAACGATACACTGAGGTCGAGAAGATCTGCTTTGTCTGGCCTCTTCTGTTCTCAACAATACACCGAGGTTGAGAACATGTGCTTAATTTTGGAAGATTCATCGGATTGGCTCCCTGAGACAGACCTGTTCTCTGCTCAACGACACACAGGAAAGACGGAGCTGTGGAGACGTGCCCGAAAGATGAAATGCCATGAAATTGTTATCAGCAGCGGATTCGCAATCTGCACTGCTAATCCCTTCGTTGCCGATCAGAAACATCGTTGTTTCTTTGAAATCTACATTCGCGGTAACTGCGGCGGTGGTTTGCAGATCAGGAAGAGACCTGCAACCAAAAAAGAAGAGTAAAATAGAGAGAGATGGATGTGAGGACGAAGACGAGCATCTTGTTTAGTGGCGCCACAGGTCTTGCTGCAGCAGAAAATGTGCTGTCGACTCTCGCTTCGTTTGCTTCGTTGAAGAAGAGAACATCATTCTTGACGTTCTCGCGTCCCTGTTGTTGCAAGCAGGCTACGACGGCAGTCGCAACAACCTCCAGCACTTGGTGCCTCCTCCAGCTTGCAGATTGTCGCCGAACTCGCGGCGTCAGAGGTCTAACATCTGCTCAGCGTGAACAACAAGGAGGCACGATGGTGCGTTTTGAAGCTCAAAGCAAGGATTCCGTAGGAAAAAGTGCGAAATGCGCAAGTGAAGAAAAAGAAGAAGATTTGGAGACCAGGATGAAAATGGAAGAGAATGCTGCTAGTACTACAGAAGCAATTACGAGCGCATCATCCTCCTCTTTAGTCATGCAAGAGACTTTGGAGCGCATACGCACGGCTGGTATCATCGCCTGCCTCAGATCAGAAAGGTAGGGTTTCTGTCACCGAAAAACTCTTGCAAAATCAGTGTGAAATTGCTGGTTTTGTTGTTCATATTCTACCACGCCTCCAATTTCAGCAATAGGACCAGAGCTTATTATCACCAGTTTCTGTCCTAGAGAGTTTGAGATTGTTAACCATCTGCCAGAGAAAACCAGAGAGACAATGAGAGGACCGGGACACACCCCTTGTAAGTTAGTGGCACCACCATAAGAAACTAAGTTACAAGCTGGTAGGCAACAGGATATACAGTAACAGATTTGTTTGTGAACTTTGCTGAGACAGTTGCACCTATTATTCTGTGTTGTTGTAAGGTTGTATGTATGTGATGTCGTTGCTTTTTTTGTTGAAATGTTTGACCTATGCGCACTTTGTTTGTTAATGAAGAGAGTGGTGAAATGCAGTCCAGAGCAGGCTGTTGATGCTGGTCGTGCAGCTCTTGATGGTGGAATAAATGTGGTGCGTGACACACAGCTATCCTGTGAACCCTTAATGTGAGAGACGGAGGAAGTGAGCATATCTATGAATATATATGATGATGATGAGACATATTGAGACATATGAAGCCTAAAACCCCTGATCGTTTTGTTTCTTCAACATGGAAATACTTATGCCCCACAAGCTGAGGAATGAAGGTTTGTGTACACATAAGACAAATCTTCCATCTTCATCTTGCTGAGAACTGACAACAGTGATAAATTCGCCCCTGGACAGCTGGAGGTGACAATGACAACCCCAGGAGCCTCAAAGGTTTCTCACATCCTCACATTCTGATGAAGTTGAGCAGAATTCTTCATTCAAAAGAGTACTGTGTTCTTAATAGGAGCAAGAACGGTACTCATATGTCTTTGAAGAGCTTAACTATTTGCTGTAATGGGACATGGTCCAACTACTGTATATTCATGGTTCCCTGAGTTTTGAATTGATCTTTCCTTTTGATTCAGGTGATCATGAAGCTTGTCCACGAGTACTCATCAGCATTAATTGGGGTCAGCAGAGCTGCTATCTTTTGTTGGAAACCAAGTTCTAACTCACCAATCTTTGGTCACACACCACCTGCAATTTTATTTCTCCATTACAGTGCTCTTTTATATTACAAATCTCATGAGTCTCAGTTTCACCTGTACTGACTGGATGTCATGTTTTGGGTGCAGGCTGGTACAGTTTTGACGTTGCAAGAGGCAGGTATTGCAAAAGAAGCAGGGGCAAGGTTTCTTCTGAGCCCTGTTGCCATCCAGGTGTGTCCTGCCACATGACCTTGATCATGATGTGTGTCAAATTAACTCAAGAGATGATAACATCCATCATGAAAGTTAATTGTGCATCAATGTTGGGGTTTTTGGTCTAGGAAACAGTTACTGCACACAGCAATGGTCATGTGCTCTTCATACCAGGGGCAATGACACCAAGTGAGGTATGATCTATGCCTCTAAATTTCTCTTTTTGAATAGGTTGTATTGAAGTGTAAATGGACAGTAAAGCTTACGTGTCCCATCTGGGATGCAGGTCCTGACTGCATTCAATTGGGGCGCAGCAGCTGTTAAGGTATTACAATTATGTTTGCATACTCATAAACTGTTTTTGCATATCTTGTTGGCTTGAATGCTTCTCAAAAATAAATATGGGGATTTTCTTTTCACTATCTACATGCATTTGTGTTGTTGACATGATCGAGCACCTTTGTTCCACAGATTTACCCAGTATGCCTTCTTGGAGGTGTTCAGTTTGTGCGGGCACTCAAGAAGCCATTTCCACATATACCTTTAATTGCCTCCAGTGGCATTGGCTTAGGTGAGTAGTTTTCATCGATAGTCTGATTCAACAAGCCTCATGTTGATTGGATTTCTTAGAGACCTCTTGATCCAATATAGCTGAAGTTGTAATAGGGATTGTGATGTGCATTTGCTGGGTTCTTGGCATTGCAGATATGGTGGAGTCATATATAAGTGCAGGTGCAACAGCAGTGGTTCTGTCTGACTCAATTTTCATGAAGAGTGCGATGGACAAACATGATTACCACCAAATTAGACAACAAGCCACAATTGCTGCTTCAAAGTGTGCAGTAGCTGCTACAAAAGTCACTCTTGCTGAGAAACAGGGTTCATAGCAGGGACATCACATCCCAGGTCAATCCCTTCAGCACAAAAAAGCAAAGATTAAGGAACTCTTTCAATTCTCTAACTTGGCTGGACTTTTCAGAGTCGTGTACTAAGAACCTACTGAAGAACTTCAGGTTACATACTGACTTTTAGTAAGATCAAAACTCTTCTTGAACTCTTGGCTGACTATGGGACTTGGTTGAAAGTGAACACATGCAGGTTTTGGTGGAATGACAATGTTCCTCATTCCCTGTATTGCCAATTCAAAGCTGCACAGAAAACTCAAGGTGTGGTTGTCAAGCAAGATGGTAACATTGTACTTGTGCTTGAAAACAAAGGAGCCAACAAGTCCTGCTCTTTCTGATTGAACAAATTGTGGGCAGATATGAGGTTAAACTCCTGGACATCAAATTAGAAAGTCACACATCAGGATCATTGCAACTGTTCAAGAAAACTTTCATAGTTCTCAAATCAGTCTAATTCTCATATTTTCTGCATCTTTAGAGTACCCTCACCCATGATACGAATGCTGAATGTTAGATCCAATGTTACTCAGGCGAGATTCTGTCCTTGATCCTTACCTTCTGAGGTCTTAATGAATGTGGCAGAATCTCTTCCACTGCCAATTACCTGTCCTAATGCAGATTACAGTGGATTTTCTGATCCAAAGAGAACTAAAAGAGGCCAAACAAAGGTATCAAAAGTATAATCAAGAGAAAGTGTTCTGCCTGAGAGAGAGAGAGAGAGAGAGAGAGTACTAAATCACTTCAAGTTCAAACAGGTATGGTTGGTCCCTGCATGAAATAGAGACGGGCAAAATAGAAGGTCATGCAATCAATCTCTCTTTTTGTTTTTCCAGATGATTTGGATTCTGTGAGATTCAAAAGGGAGTTGGCATTGTTTTCTTCCAAAACAAAAACTGACAATCTCTTTGATAAGAAAGTTTTGTATACTAATCAATTTAATTTCTGAAGTCACAATGAATTGATTCTTGAAACCCTAAATCTATTCTCTAGCAGGAACTGTGCTGTGAAACCCTAAATGTATTCCCCAGGAGGTGAGCACAGAGAGAGACACACACAGACAGTTGGAGAGAATGGGATAAAGAGAGAAGCTCATTTACAAACACTCTGTAGTAACCGCACCATGACCAAGCTCTTTGGCCCCAGTGCGTGCCCACGACGCAGTTTTCTCGCAGTTTTTCGTGGACTTCTCTACAGTCGAAGCTGATGACATTTTCCTTTTCAGGACTGATGATCGACTGATGGGTTGTCAAGCCCATTCGCGAGGCTTATCTGCCATCGCTACTACTACTGTACTCTGACTATCAAGGGTGATCCTGGATTTCTGGGACGTTGTACATGCTGGATGAGCGAGAGTAATAAGAAGAAAAGCCAGGGTCTTGGGTTTGGAGCTTGAGCCGTCTTCTCCATCCTTCCTTTGTGGCATTCGTATTTCATGTGAAGGCTCGTGTCGTGTCGTGTCTCTTCGACTCACATATGCAATACATTGCTATAGCTTCCTAGTATTTGAGAACGACTTTGTGGTGCACTCACTCAACCAGGGAGGTGGTGTTGCTGTTGGTTTTCCTTCCTTCTTCAGAAATTTCTCGCGGATTTGAGGTGCACAATTTGTCATTCATTGAAGAAGATTTCATGTTTGAACTTATGATTCAATCTTTGAGGTTGTAGTCTTTGGATTCACCATTCTCTTTTGACCTTCTCGTGGACATGTATCCTTAGGATCTTCTTTTTGTTCTTCATGTTCTTGTTTTTCCAATCTCAACTTTCTTTGTGGTAGAAAGGAAGTTTTTCTTAGACAAAACAGAGGAAGAAGTTTTGTTTGAACTTATCAGAGGCAGGAGAAGATCGGGAATCAATTTGTAGAATCAACTACAATCATTGTTACGGCAGGGTGATGATGCTTCAAGCTGGTGCAGAAATGATGTTAAGCCAAAAACCCTGGACATGAATTCTGGAATGCAGGATTTCCATCTCAGTTTTCTCCCATAGCTTTTTTTAGGGTTTTTGTTTTCTTTCGAGTAGAATCTTAACCTCTCTTTCTGAGTCTCCCTTTGTGTAAATGATGAGCAGTACCCTTGACATCTTTGTTACAGGGAGGGATTTTGCGCTTTGGTTTTCCAAGCTTGGCTAGTGCTGGAGCGCTGCTCTCAGCAAGTGCCTTCTGTGCATCCCATCTCTCACATCCCACAGCTTGTAGGGGTGAGTGTTTTCTTGAACCTTAAGGTGGAATCTTAATGCCTCTGAGTTGCAGACCACAAGGATCTTTCTCTAGTGATGAAAAGTAGCCTTGACATTATCTTCTTCTTCACAGGGATTTTGTCTTTGACTTCCAAGTCTCTCGAGTGGAGTGTTCTCTCTGCAAGCCCCTTGTGTGCATCTGATTTCAGCCTTCCAGATGGTGCTCTCCTCCTCTTCCCTGTGCTTTTCATTTTTTAGGGTTTTCTCAGTTTAGACCTATCTGCAACAGTGAAAAAAATTGGCAAACGAATGCTGGGACACCACAATGCTGATCTTGCATTTCTAGAACATTAGCCAGATGAGGAAAGGGTTACATGTTCTTCTGACTGTGGATCTGAGTGTGACAAATATCTCTATACAATTCCAGAGTGTGTTTTCTTCTGTTTTGAGAGAGCAGTATAGTAGTGTGGTCAGTTGGTGTTTCTGTCAGTTTTAAGGATTTAGTTGTCCTCACTTCAACAAAGAAAATTTTCTGGATTGCCAAATTGATTGCCGGTGTTGTTCTCATCATCTTCTTTCCTGAATTGATGATTGGGTTTTTAACCCCAAACACTATGTTGCACCTGATCCATTGTTGACAGGTTTGTGGGAGGTAGCTGAAAGGATGTTTTGGAAGCCTTTAAAGGCATGTGAAAATGATCTGAAGATGTTAGAATAGAGCCTAACATTCAACCTGTGTTTGCATCAAGCATTTCTCTCAGTATCAACTTGTCCTGTATCTGTTATCCTTAGTAAATGTATTCCTTTCTGGGGACATTGTGGGTTGGGGGGGGGGGGGGGGGAAATTTAGGCAATGTTTATAAGAGTGAAGCGCAAGAGGACCACTTTCTTTCTGCATTGTGATCCTTCGGAAATGGTTCTTGAAACAAAGCAGAAGCTGCATAGCCTCAGTGACTTCCCAGTTGATCAGCAGCGCCTCATTTTGCTCAGCACCAAAGCTACTCTTGATGATAACAGGAGCCTTGCTGATCAAAAGGTCCCACATAACCTTACACTCAAATGAAGGTGGCTATGACTAGCTTTGGTCTAAATCAACAGATCTCTCTATGAGTTTCAAGTTTTGGAAGGTTGACTGACACCTGTGTCCATCAGCCCCATGGCAATTTAAGTGAAACCCAACCTTGTAGCCTTGTAGGTCAGAAATATCACCTACCAATTTCAAGCAGGATGGTGTCTACCCTTCTGTAACATTGTAAATTGGTGGCACTTTGAAGAATTGAGGCATGCACGGTCATGGATTTCCAAGCATATACAGGAATACTATGCAAACTGACAAATTGTCCTGAATTATCTGGTGTTGTGCAGGTTGAGAATGATGCAGTTGTTGCTTTGACATTGAAAATACCAGGTTTAATGTCCTTATTTTGACCACCCATTTTCTCTATAGATGATGAAGATTATGACTACATTCCAACTAAATGTCATAGCTGGATGCTACAAATGAATTCTGATGATGCATGTGGTGCTGCAGAAACTGGAGAGTGGGAGGATGTGAATATTGAGAAGCCAGCAGATCATGCCAATCTGATTGAGTCAGAAAGTAGTTGAACCTTGAACAAGCATATTTAGGTCATGATTGTCATTCTCAGGGATGTTAACATGCTCCACATCTCTTGTCTTGCTTTCGTCACTCATGATTTCTTGTGTTGTATATCTGTTTGGTGACTTGGGTTTTTACCATTTTGAAGGATTCCTATTTGATTCAGAAAACTTTAGAGGTTCGAGTTTGTTCTTATGTTTGGGGCCAGTTTTGTCTCTGACACTTTTGACTGCTGGAAGGGGTCATGTTGGGTTGCTATGGCACTCTTCTAATGGCTTATCATACAATTCAAGTGCTCTTTAAGGGATTTTACCACTGATTTAATTTGTGAAGCTAACATGTGAATATACTTCTACAGGAACTTGAATGAGACCCTCTTGTATGCTTTTGGTTTCCTTGTCTTTGTTTAGTGCATACTCCAAACACTAAATACTTGTGTTACTGAAGGGATTTGATTTTGCTGCCTGTTTGGGTGGGTGTCACATTGGATTCTGTTACATGATGTGCTATATTGAACCTACTGAATAATGAGTAGCAGCATGTGCTTGAGCTCTTACTGATAACCTGTCAAGTTGCAACCAAAACTGGACTCTTTCCAGGTGCATGGCAAATGCTAAGAGAGACACATTGAACAAAGACTCCTAAGCAAGTTGCTCTAGAAATAAGGTCCTCGATATCTTACAGATTTACTATATTATGTTGGAAATACCAAACTCTCAGATATATCTTCATGTAGATGTTAATGCATCATGCCATTGGGTTGAAGTGGAAGAACAGAATCTAAACTGGTGTCAAAGGTACCCAGTACACAGTGGGCTCAACACCAGTACATGGCGTACGTACAGAATTGTGGATTCAAGGTCTCATCACATAAGGTAAGCAATCAGTCCTCAAAATCTTTTGTGCTTGGTACTACATAGCTGTTGTGGAATTGTTAAAGATTTAGTGTTTCAAGAAGTACATCATGTATAAGGTAGGCAGTTGTGACCAACTGACCAGGCACCAAATTAATCCATTTATTATAGGAGTTTAGAATCACCCAAAAGGAAGTTGTGACCAACTGACCAGGCACCAAATTAATCCATTTACTATAGGAGTTTAGAATCGCCCAAGAGGAACAAACAATAGATGGATGCCTTGGCCTAGAGTCTTGTTGTTCTGTTGTACAACTTCCTATGCACATAATGGCTTCACAGAACTGTATTTCTTGTACTGCAGCTGGATGTCTAGGAGTTCTTCATCTTTGTCTGCTGTTCTTGTACTGCTGTTTACTTCATCTCATCATTTTCTTGAAGTTCTCGACAATCCCTTTGTAACTCAGAACTTTCATACATGGTGGATTCAATGATCTTCTCCAGGTCTGGATGTCCCTGCTTTCCATGTATGTTTGTATATTTTCTTTTGGTTGAATTTGCAGTGCAACTAGGGTATTGCTCAAGGGTATAACGAGACTTGCAAAAACTCTTTGTTTGCTATTCTAAGCTATGACCTAAGAAATGTTACATATTTTTTTAAAGATATGTTCTACACATGTTCCTGTGCCATGGTCTCTCATTTTTTCCTCTCCCAGAATTGATCAATCTAATGTGCATTGCTTGATTTTCCTTCTCATCAAAACTCAAAACCCAGAACCATGTATTAGAATAATTCAACTTAGTTGGAAATGGGTCTGTCATCATTGTCACAAAGAATTTCAAACACATTGACAATGAAATTCACTGATGATTTCAGGTCTACCCAGAAATCAAATCTGGAGTAACAATGAGATTGGATGAGCTTATAGGGACTTATTGTTTGGACAGAGATTGCCTGACTTATTGGCTGAAATCGAAGCACAACATGACTGATGAGTCTGTTGTGGATGTGTAGTTTCTGTGTTTTGCAGGAAAGATTTCAAACTTATTGATGCTCACTAAGGCTGCTAATTGTAATTTCAATTTGATTATGGACTCAAGGAATCCAGCATAATTACTGATGCTAATCTGAAGTTGAAATTTGATTTATGGACCTGAACAATCCAGCTTACGGCTCTGAGTGCAACTTGTAATCTGATTTATGGACTTGAAGATTCCAATTTAAATACTGCTGCTAATTGCAAGTTCGGATTTGATTTTAGGACTCAAAAGAACGCAGCCTAATTGCTGCTCCTAATTGCAAGTTGGAATCTGATTTATGGACTTGGAGAATCCAGCTTGATTACTACTGCTAATTGCAAGTTGGAATTTGATTTATACACTTGGAGAATCCAGCTTAATTACTGCTGCTAATGTGCAAGTTAAAGGATTTGATCTGTGGCCTTGAAATATCCAGGTTAAGGTCTGCTGCTAATTGCAAATTAAAGGTTGATCTATGGACTTGAAGAATTCAGCCTAGAGCAGGAGCAATCTCTGGCTGCGAGAGTGCATGTGTGGTGACTGGAGCACCAAACATATTCACCTGAAATGGGTTTTTGTGAAATGGAATATTGCATGAAAATCAACCACTTTTTCAGATGCTTGTGATCTTCATTAGTTAGGCTGGCAAAAAGACAAATTGAAGCTAGGTAATATGTTAATTATATTCTATTCAACAAGGACTAATAGAAGGCTGCTATATGAAGAAAGGAGAAATGAATCCAATAGAAAGATGAGGATCAACTATAGTTATGATAATTTAATGTAATTTTTGTACTATGTTAAATATTATGCATCTGTTTACATTTGGTTGGCTTACAATTGATCAAAACCATATTCAAAAAAGCATAAAACATGTAAGTTCAAGTTAATGCAATTTCAGATTTCAAGAATTGACATCCAAATATGCAAGTCATGTGAGAATGAAAAGTTGTCAAAGATGTGACCCTACACTATGAATCCAAATTCATTCAATTGTACTTGAGTGTTTATGCATCAAAGTACTTGCAATCTATCCAAAAAAAAATTTCCTCTCTCTCTCTCTCTCTCTCTCTCTCTCTCCATGCAACCCTCCTCTTTGCATCCTATTATACTATTTTAGAGGTGAAATCAGATATAGTTTAGGGTTCTTGAATAACCTTGTTTATAAATGCGGTTAAGTAGCATGAGTAGTTTTGCTTGAATTCTTGTTCCATGAAGCACATCAAGCAATCAATGAAAGCATCCAAAGTTTAAAACCTTTTGCAAGCAATGTTCTACATATTTCTTTGTCCCCATACCCAAAATCAATATTTGTCAATCCAAAAGAAAAAAAGACAATGAGAAAACACATGTTTTCTAACATCATGTTTTCAACAAAAATGTATACATTTATGAGAAAATTGACTTTCTTTTGAACCTAGAGACTTTCAAGTCATAATAAACATCCACCACCATGATCAATTAGGTTCTCAACTACATATTCACCCTCTGAAAAAAGTTACCCTACCAATTTTATGAACCCGAGGAGAAAGGAGAACCCAATATCATCAATTGTGCCATGAACATCTTTAATACTTGAGCTCTTGCAAAGCACCAAAACACAAATATCAACTATGTTTAAGAACAAAACACACGTAAGCAAAATCATGGAAGATAAACTTGTCCAAATATTGTGATTCCATGCAAATCACAACTTTAACATTGACCTAATAGGTGAGCCAACATTGATCATCATCATCAATGACTTGGTAGTTATGAGCATGATCATTTTTTAAAATTGAAATGTCCCACTTTCACAATCGTACTTCCCAATTAACAAGGCCAACAATTAAAACATTTAAAACTTTTTGTTTCACATAAATTGGGAGCTTGTAATTTGGGTCCAAAAATTGGCAACATTATAGATGGATGTAGGTGCTTTTAATGAAAAGCAAAACATGAAAATGGGAAACTTTGTGAATGATGATTACAAAAGACACCTAACTTGCACATTTCTTTGAGTGAACAAGAATTCATAGAAAAAATGATAGACAATATGCTGCATATTTTCAACTTGGTTCTAATGAACCTAATTTGGAAAGGGAAAAGGTCAGAGAACATTACAACAAGAAAAAAAAACTAAGTTGGAAGTGGATTTTTATGTGAATGTAACAACAATTTGGCCACATTAAGTAATAACAACATAACCAACTAGATTGAAAAACATCCATTTAGATATGGGTAAAGGCAAGGTAATAAAAAGTAATAACATTTTTTTGAATCATTGTGATTAGTTCTAACTAACTAATGTGTCAACACAAAATTATTCAAAATTTTTTTTGAGACAATGCTAAATAACAATGCTTAAACAATGTTTTTACATTGTAACACTATGTTAAAAAATATTGACTACAAACTTTAAAATGTATTGAAGGGTATTTGATGTTATTGGATTACTTTCAAACCTATTCAAATGCTAGATTGATATATTAAAAAGGGTGTTATACAAATATAAGACACATTTCCAACATTAACTTGATTTATGAAACTTGTAAACATTAAAAAAGAAGGTTGGTTGTGCTCAAATTGATCCTTAATAATGTGATTACACCCATCTGTGTTTGATCAAGTTATTGATTTGGATTGATTCAAATATTGATTCAAAAAGCTGAATACTTGGCAAGAAATTATGGGTATAAAAAGGTTTTGAGAATGATGAAGCTAATTTACAAATAATCTCTAAGCAACACCTCTTGAACCATTGTAAGCTCTTATGGAACAAAATTGATATCACTTTCCTTCCAAAGACACCTCCTCTCAAATGTACAACCATTAGAAAACCTTTTTAACAAATGGGTCCACATTTTGAAAGTTCATTTTTTCAAAACAACCCCACACTTTGAGAGTTCATTTCAAGATAATCAAATTCAAAATAAAAATTTCTTTGCAAATTTGGACTCAACAATATCTAGAGAAACCTCACATGTCTTTATAAATTTAAAACCTAACCAACAATGTTAGGTATGAAATTTGTCCCAAATCCTTATTCATAATGGTGTAAAAGCATTTTGTTCAAACACTTGGAGATGATTTTCACATTACTCGACCAATTTCTCCATTAATTAATCAATTATGTGTGAAGATGTCTATCACTAAAGTAAAAAAAAATCTAACAATGTGAAATTTTCTAATGGATTCAAAAAGTTTTGTGAACTTTCTAAATGGGGATTCATAAGTTAACATTTTGTGATGATTTGTGATGTTTTATGAATGGGATTAAGGAATAACAATTGATTTGATCCCTAAAGTGTAAACAAAAAATGGCACTAATGACTTTTCATCAACTTTTGATAGCGGCACAAAAAATTGTAGAACCATGTTCAAAATTTACAAAAGTTTGCATCTAAGGCATTTTGCCCATCCCGAATCCATATTTAAGGTTGATTGCTACAAAAAGTGCTAGTTCCAAAATGATGAACAAGATAAAAGCAAAAGATGTATCATTTAAAAGAAGAATTTTTTTTTTTGGTACAATTTTCTTTTTTCATTCATCTTTCTTGCTCTTTATAGTAACAATTAATCAATCCTTCAATTATTGCAATAACATTAGCATTTAGTATGCATTGACTTTTGACTAAAAATACTTTGGTCACAGTTTGCTTTAGCTTTCATGATGAAAAATAAAGAATTACATGTTTCCTTCTTTCCCTCTTTCACAAAATTTATTACATCAAACTCCAAACTATAGACTCTAGTGCCCCAAACCATAAATCCATGTGACTTTGAACCCAAGAAATTGATAGTGACAATCAATCTCATCAATTTGCATTCAAAGATTTTTTATATTCATGAAATGTTTGTGTCAAGATATTGAAACAAAGCTTGAGCAATGAAAAGAATTTGCCTCTCAACAAAACATTTGCCACAATGCCCATTTGTTGCAAAAAAAGGTGAAAAAATGTGACCCTAGCCGTGTAAGTAGGTATGAATGACACAAACATACATACAAAATGATTGCACTCAAACAATCTTATTTTATTATATACATTCAAAATGATTGCAAGAAGTTCTCTTTGCAAACTAGAACTAAAGGTCCTCCACATTGGTCCTACACTCCATACCACTTGAATTATCCCCATTACACTCTCAAACAATACAAGTATCTCTAAACTAGACCTACCCTTCCCCTACATTTTGTACATGTGAATGATAAAATATGTATTCAAAACTTATTGTTTGAGTAAAGATCCCAAGTTTAAGGCCTAATCCTAGGCCCTTTATTTTAGTAATGTCCCAAATTGAAGTTATCATAAGGTCATCCATCATGAGAATTTCAACACTATGGTTTTCAAGTTACAAGTTACAACCCATAAACCTTTCATTAGTGACCTACTCATTATCTCAAGGCACCACTTTGGGCTTTCATTGGCACAATGACTCCATAACCCTTCATTACTTGGATGGACATTTTATAAACATTCTTTCCAATGGATGAAAAGAAGTATCTTGATTTTCACGAGGATGATTATGTTTGGTAAGTGGTGGGCATGAGGCCATTGGTTACTGCACATAGTCTCCAGACATCCATGCCTCTACTATTTTCAGTAACTGACACCTTCTCCCTTGTTGTTGGTTACCTAGTTCACAACCCTAAACACGTGTAGATCTCACTCAAGGTCATAGGATTCTTGTAGGTATAGAAACATGGTCTTGTCTTTTAATAGTATATTTGGAGGTAATGTTATAGAGCATAATTTTGTCTCCAAGTCTCTTATTTTAAATTCTTTTCAAAAAGTGGAGAACCACTTTTTGTACATATATTTTATGAAACACAATATCAATATATGTTACATATAGTAAAGGACGTTGTGAAGCATCATTTCATCCATCTGTCCTGTCATCCATCCGTCCATCCGTCCCGTCATGGTCTCTTTACTTTGAGGAGACAAAGAAAGAATGGAATATAGAAGCGGCGTGATGGAGAAAGCAAAGCCCTATAATCATAAGCAAAGAACCTCTACAAGACATGGCACCATTGTTGTTGACAACAACCATGAGAAAGAAAACATGTGAAAGTATTCCTCTATGGCAAAATTTATGGTTTGGCACAAAACTCTGAAATGGTATCATGAATGAGGATGAACATCAAAGCTCTGTGAATCTTTTAAATGCCCAATTGTAACACAAGCTCATCTTTTGCTTGTGGAATTGGAGGAGTTGTTGAAACTTCTAGCAGTGAAGGCATCCTCACTATGACAACTTCTAGAGGTGTTTCATCATCTTTTAGAAGTCTAAGCAACCTTTTTTCTTGCAATTTTGAAAACTCAAGGAATAAAAGCTGCCAGAGAGCAATGACCAAGTGTTGTTCATCCTTCAGTGATGCTAAATCTTTTGGGTTTAACCTGCTAATCTTTTTCTTGAATATGGTCATTGAGAGTAGTGCTTACTGCATCATTGGTGTCCTTTGGAGTAGGGAAATTTCCACCATCTACTTGGGTTGGAGCAATCTCTAGGAGATTGCAAAGGGCAGCTTATTAACCATCAACATCAGGATTGCTTGCAAAAGCTGATTAGTGAGCGGTGGATATCAACTTTCATGTGTCTGATTAAACCTGCAAATTGGAACATTAATCTATTTTCCTACAATCACTCCACATAAGAAACAACAACTAGAGCTTCACAGGTTTTGGGAAACTGAGCGTTGTGGGTTCATAAGTTGTTGCTCCAACATTGTAGTAACCTAAAATCCCAAGAAGCCAGAAAACTTAGTTTGCATTTCAAGGTGACATTGTGTAAAATTGGAATTTGGGATTCATGTAGTAAATTGTGTTGCAGATCAAGCAAGAAATGGAGGTCATTGCTAAATGGAAGCCTGGCAACGTGAGACATCTTCTAGGATGCATCAAGACTGTCAACTCTAAGGTAGATAACAATTTCAACAAATGCATCATATATTATGCAGTTTCTGTACTAAAATTGGATTTCAGATTCTCAGGTACACTATTGATCAAGATTTGATCCATTCTCAAAACAAAGATTCTTTCAATGTCTTCTGCAAGAATTGAACTCAGATGTCATTTTCGTAATCAAGCTGGAACTGCTTGACCTTGAAAAAAACAAAGGTGGACATGAAAAGGGATGTTGTAGTTTGATGTGTTTAGGGTTACAAAAGGGTAATGAGTGTAGGAGAACCGCCCCCCTCAAGATTTTGATATCAATATCAACAACAAACCTAACATATATTCTCCACAATGCCCGAAGACATACAAGAACGTATGTGTGCACTCATTGCGCAACATGGTAGTGTTTTGGTAGCTTTGGCGACCCTTTGGCAGCACCCAGAAGCTTAGCAGAATGACGAGCAAACCATAGTTATGACATTCTTGGTGCGAGAATGTTATGGACGCCCAAAGAAGCAAGAATTTTAAAGAATTTTATAGATCAACCAGTGTAATTTGGTAAACATTCGCGGGTAAAGAATGTTATGACAAGGTGCTAAATGAAGAATTTTAATGTGAAAAATGAAGAATGTCATCATTAGGGAGCAAACTGAATCTTGGGAAAATCATGTTCCACATATTAATATTCCAGCAGAATTCAATTAAGACACGTTAGATTCTACATGTTAACGTCACAATCGCCTATAAAGATAACGACGTGCCAAACAATGTACAGAGTCGACCAAGCCATTTGAAACGCCACAAGAACGAAGTAATTGTTTGTGTCGAGAACAACAAACTGTACAACAAGCAGCAGCACGTGCATAACCTTCTCTTAGCAATGACGCATTGCAATTGTTTAAAGACAAAGACGCATCAGCCCCAAGACAATGGGATTGTGGAGAAATGGACACAATCTATGGATTTTGCAATGCGAAAATGGGGATCAAAGAATGATTGGCAAAGTTGAACAATAACAACCCAAAATTTTCTCTGTGTCGCAAGAATGGCAAAGTTCTGTTGCCAAATCTTCCTGCAACACCGCAAGAGCTAGAAGTTCTTTTAACTAGCAAAGAGAGAAGTGCTATCAAATTTCGAGATCAGATTTGCATGTATAATTCAGTGTTGGCATTCACTTCACTCGGTGCCAAAGCTGATGAGTCTTTAACAAGAGGCACTGGACTGTATTCCTTTCGCATTCAGGGTGAGTTTTATCACAAAATCAGATCCTTATGTCTTGTCGAAGGACAATGTCCATAGTTTGCATAGATGTACATTCATGATACGAAGAGTGAACGTCAAAACCGCCATGCTGTTATGCCATTGCTTGATCCAACGATGTTGGATCGATTGTTGACCATGATGTACAATATCAATCCTTATGTCGAAGTGTTCAAAATGGCAAGGGATATGATGGCAACAGAAGGTGCTCCAATGGATCTGAAATTATGTCTCATTGCCTCTTGAACAAAAGATGCCCACCAATACAATGTGTCAATGGCTGATGAAGCCATTGCATTGATGGTAGGAGATGGTTCTGAGGCTGTAAACAGGCATGACATCGTCGTTGCTCAGCAAACTGGCTCGTTTCAACGCATTTCCGAGCTACATGTGGGATAAATGGCTTTACATTATCCATTATTATTTCCTTACGGTGAGGATGGATGGCATCCGAATATTCCACTCAATGGTGTTGTTGATGTAGATGTGGATGAAGACCATGCAAAAGAATCTGAGCATCAAAAAAAACATTGTAATGTGATAATGGCCGAATTTTATGGTTATTGACTTCAACATCGAGACACTGATGGCATTGCGTTGTTTCGGGGTGACCGATTGAGGCATCAATACATTGTGGATACTTATGCGACTATCGAACAAAACCACTTGAAGTATTTGCGCCCCTAAATAAAAAAGAACTTCGTGTAGATCTTTATCAAGGCCTTTAGGACGCCATTGTTGTAGGTGACAATAGCGTTGTTGCCATTGAACAGAGGATCATTCTGCCATTTTCTTTCACAGTAGGTCCATGTCACATGGTTCAGAATTATTAAGATGCCATGGTAATCTGTAGATGGGCATGTTGCCTGGATGCGTTTGTTACATTCACTTATAATCCCCAATGGCATGAGATTAAGAGAGTGTTGCTGCTCGAACAACAACCTTAGGATCGACCGGATTTGGTAATCCAAGTGTTCAAAATTAAGCTGAAGGAGTTGATCAATGACATTCATAAGAAGCATATTCTAGGATGCACGATTGTGGGAATCTATGTCATTGAATTTCAAAAGTGTGGGTTGCCACATGCACACATTCTCATCTTCTTTGCCAAAGATTGCAAGCCACACACGGTCGAAGATGTAGACTGCATGATCAATGCTAAACTTCCAAATCCAGAGATAAACAGGTTGGCCCACGAGACGGTTGCTAGATGCATGATGCATGGTCCATGTGGAACTGCGTTTCTAAATGTTCCATGCATGGAAGAAGGCAAATGTAAAAAGCAATATCCATGCAAGTTCCAATTTGAAACGGTGACAAATGTAAACGAATATCCTATTTATCGATGCAGAGATACGAGGCACACACTTTTGGTTCATGGCGTTGAATTGGACAATTGTTGGGTGGTATTGCACAATGTTTATTTGTCGACCAAATATGATGCGCACATCAATGTTGAGGTTTGTAACAACATTCGTGCAATCAAATATTTGTTCAAGTACGTTTATAAAAGACATGATCGTGCAATTGTTGAGATCTCATGCTAGAGCGACAATGCCACCGCAGGGAATGTGGTCAAAGCTAATGAAATTAAAAAATATCTTGACTGTCACTATGCATCTATATCGGAAATAGCGTGGCCCATCTTCAAGTTTAATATGCATGAGCAGTTTCTTACCGTTGAGCATCTGCAATACCATTTGCCTAATCAACAAATGGTGTTGTTCGACGATGACGATGATGTGTAGGAAGTGGTAGCACAGTTAGCCATTTCCAGAACAATGTTGATGGAATGGTTCAAAACAAACCAAGAATCGGAAGCTGCACGAAGCCTTACATTCGATCAATTCCCTCAGCAATGGGTGTGGAATCGGAAGTTAAAGCGATGGACAATGTGCAAGAGAGGCTTTGCCATTGGTCGCATGTATTATGCACACTCGACATCGGGTGAACGTTATTATTTACGAATGCTGCTGAATTGCGTCAAAAGTGCCACATCCTATGAGCATTTGCGGACAATGGATGGCACAGAGCACAACACATTCAAAGATGCATGCATTGCAATGGGTTTGCTTGCAGACAACAATGAATGGCATCAAGCCTTGGAAGAAGCCGATTTTTCGGCCTTAGGATGACAGCTGTGTGACATGTTTGCTTCCATGCTGATGTTTGGTGAGGTGACGAATTGCAGATAACTATGGGATGCACATTAAGAGTCTTTGAGTGATGACATTGAAGCAGTGACATGCCACAAGTGTTATGATCCAACTGTTACCTTTTATGAGGATGTGTTGAAGGATCGTACATTATATGAGATCGATCAAGTTCTCATCCGCAACGGACACCGCTTGGAAGATTTTCCAACGCTTCCCAAATCTAATTACATCCCTTCTGTTCATGGAAGAAACCGATTGGTCCAAGAAAAGCTGGCTTATGATTAACATTCATTGACCACAGATGCAGACAATGCAGAAGATAGGCTCAATGATGATTAGCGCAGTGCATACGAAACTATTTTGAATGTTGTGACAAACAAAGAGGGCAAACTATTATTTGTGTATAGTAGTGGTGGAATAAGTAAAACATTTGTTTGGACAACGCTTCTATCTTGTCTACGAAGGCAAGGTAAAATCGTGCTTGCAGTTGCTCATCAGGAATTGCATCTTTGTTGTTTATGGGCGGCAGAACTACCCATTCAAGATTCAAGATTCCAATTGATTTGCACAATGAGTTGACTTGCAACATCACACAATAGATGAAAGTGGCCAAGTTGGTGCGTAAAGCTGATATAATCATTTGGGATGAGGCACTGATGATGCATCGCTGAACTTTCGAAGCTGTTGATCACACCCTGCGTGATTTGATGCAATTGGATGATGCACTAGCAATCGAGAAGATCTTTGGTGGGAAAATTGTGGTCCTTGGTGGGGATTTTCAATAGATCCTGCCTGTTGTTCCCAAGGGAGGACAAGAAGACATTGTTAGTGCTTCGTGGCCTTGATCGCATCTTTGGTAGCATGTTACGATTTTTCATCTTCATATCAACATGCAAATCACAGCAGCCAATTATGAAGAGCAACGAGAGTTTGCCAAATGGGTGTTAAATGTTGGAGACGACAGTCCTCCTGCCATTGCAGAAGAAGGTGTCGATTTAGATTGGATCAAGATTCCGTCCCATATGAGGCTACCAGAAGAAGATTATAGCTTAATAGAATTAATCCGAACCATCTATTCGGATCACTAACGTCACTCTGGAGATGCCATGTATCTTATGCAACGCAACATTTTGGCCCCTAAAAATACTGACGTTGATGAAGTCAACAATGCAATTCTAGAATTGTTATCTCAAGAATTTGCACACGTACTTGAGTGCAAATTCTTTGACTCCAACAAAAGAAGGTGCAAGTGTTGCTACAGGAGTTTCAATGGATTCATTGTATATGGTGGAATTTTTGAACACTTTGCAATTTAGCGGTATTGCAAATCATAAGTTGGAACTCAAAGTGGGCGTGCCAATCCTTTTGTTGCGCAATCTTAATCAATCGATAGGATTGTGGAATGGTATGAGGTTGATTGTCAAGAGATCGGGTCAACATGTCATTGAAGCGGAGATCATCACAGGGAACAATGTTGGCAAATGTGTGTTCATACCTTGCATCATCATGTCCCCCTCCGGGACTGATTGGCCATTCGTTTTGCGTCGTCATCAATTTCCTGTTCAAGTGGCATTTGCAATCACAATCAACAAAAGTCAAGGTCAGACACTCAACAACATTGGGATATATTTGCCGTCTCTGGTCTATTCCCATGGTCAATTGTATGTTCCTATCTCACGAGTCACAAGCAGTGCAAACATCAAGATTTTCAGCGGCCAAGGTCCTGATGGAAACATGCGGAATGTCGTATATAAAGAGGTTTTGGAAATGTAGTTTGTAATTGTAATTTTGTAATATGTACCATCAAATACACACACACACACCTGTGCATTAGGCATGGGGTTCAAACTAGTATATATATGTATGTTATGAAATATTGAAAGAATGCTTTTATTTACATTAATTATATATTTGAAAATGTTGATCGCATATTTGACTAGTGTGGCTGTGCCGTTGGCCCAAGGGTTACCACGTCCTCAACTGATTTTTCCTTCCAAAACCTGGTTTTTGGAATTTATTTGAATTTTCAGCTGCACTTAAAAATCAATATCTCCCACATTCTGGATCCAAATCTTACCAAATAAATTCCATTAGTTCCTGCTCATCAAGATCTGTCCAGCAACACGAAAGGCACATTCCAATTCCTCCGAGATTTTCAGCTACGATTTAATTTAATTTTCAGTGAAGAAATCATTCAATATTCAAGAACTTTTGCACCGCAAGTCCAGACGAGTCATGGAACCAAGCCCATGCACCCCTCCTCCTTCGAGAGCTTTCCAAAGACACCAAGAACACGATCTGAAGCATCCCGGTTCGGTGATCTCATAACTCCAAAACAAAACAAAACAAACTACCTTCCTTCATAGATAGATGTGCTAAGCAAAAATGTTGAGTCTTTACAAAATGTGTAAGAAGATTCCCCCTAGAAATGGAAGATGAGCTTGTTTGTCAAGAGGGAAATCTTATAGAATTTAAGGTGCCTTCCTAATACATTGCAAAATCTCTAACAAGTAATTTCAAACTCTTTAGTATCGGTTGTTGTTGGCTCGATATTGTCGAGAGTTTGAATGAACTTGTCGATTACAACTCATGTGATCGTCATCTCATCTGTTGCACCATCTGCTTCAGATCGGCATGAAATTCGGCATGAGGTTCTTTGTTCGTTGTAGAAAAGTCTTTTTTCAATTTTTTTAAAATTGGGAGGTAATGGGTGGTGGGTGGGTGATTACTAGAGGCAAAAAGTGGAGAAGAAGCGGCTGGCAGAGGAAGCAAAAGCTGTGGAAATGAAGAGATGTGAAGAACAGCGGCCTCAACAAGTGATCTACAATGCTCAGGTTCTTCCAGTCACCCTTGCTTTGATACTCTTTTTTCTCTCTCACAACAACAAATCCGTGTGAATAAACGTTGGAAGATTGAAACCGGTTCAATGCTTTCAATTGTACAGGTGACAGCAGAGAAGATCATTGTGAGGGCAAAGGAGGAAGCCTTAATGATTACAGCTAAAGCGAACGAGGAGGCACAAAAGTCCATAGCTGATGCAGCCATGAAAACAGAGCGAGTAAGTGAATCCTCTGTCTAACAAACCACGGTTTTTGCATCCCTAAACCCTAAAAGCCCTAAAAGTGATGTAGGGTTTAGGGTTTGTTCACAACAAATCTTGAAAAGCATCATGGGTCATTTTGAAAATCAGATTCCACTCTTCTTGTATATCATTAATTTGTAGTCTTGAGGCTTTGATGCTGAATTGAAATTTGTGGAAGCGTTTGAACTTTGCCAGAGAACAAAAGTTTGGTGATGATGGACCTAACTTCATTACATGACGTTTGGTCATGTGTGGGTCACAGATGAAGGCAGAAATAGAGGAAAGAAAAAAACAAGAGATTGCTGAACTAGAAGATCAAGTGCAAAAATTGATAGCTATGGGTCAGCTACCAACAACTGAAGAGCACTGTTAAAATCCCTTGTGAAAGTCTCACCTGCCATTATGAGTGAAGCTTTTCCATCTCTAGATCCACATGTCCAAGGTGAGCTCACTCACTCCTGCCATCGCATTTCCACTTCTAGATCATTTACAAGGTGAGCCCAACCAGGCTGCCATCATGAGTAAACCTAATTTCCATTTGTGGATCATGTCCAAGGTGAGCCCACACAGGCTGCCATCATGAGCAAATCTTTTCCATAGACTCTGGTCATGTCCACAGTAATGAGCTTGCATATAAAAGACAGCAGCTTCATGCCTGCCACATCCAGACCTGTGTCCAAGGGGACTTCAAGTGTAGGATGTAGATATTTGGTGATTGATATCCCTGAAGTTGGAAAGAATGAGTTTTTCATACTGGTAATTAGGTGGGCTTGTAGAAAACATGAGAAAATGTGCATTTGTAGTTTCTCAGGCTATGGCACATTCACAATCATAGAAGCCAGAATGGCTGACTGCAGTGCTCCTTTGGTCCCAAAATCATTTTTTGTGTAGGTCCACAGTGCAAAGCATTGTGAAAGCTTTGTACAGAAGATCTTCTCAGTAGCATTATGAGATGTGAAATATAAGGAGACTTACTTTGCAGGAAGTGTGTATCAGGTGATTGTGACACTTGTAGGGTTGATGTGTGGATTACACTTGCATAAATGCATGGAATCCCCAGTCACACACTTGGCAGTCCCATACGATCAGCTATGTTCGGTTAATTGGCTCAGCACTAACACACCTCAGCTATTCATAGTAACCAGCACTGTTGAGCTGGTTACCTAGTCCATAAAACTTCTGACTTTTTCTGCTCCCATGATTCCCAATGAATTCTCCCAAAAAGTCCCAAATTTAACAATGATGTTCCTATAGTAGTAACTACAATGTTCTTATATTTACTTGTAGCACTTCGTGCAACATGCCATGAAATTGAAGTGAGTTTGTCTTCACAATTTCCTTCCATTCATGCTTCTCTCCTTGTATCACCAGCATACTGAAGGTGCTCTCATACATGTTAGCAAAGTTGCCAATGAGAACCCCCACAAAACCTCTCAAAACTCTTTCCTACTACCGTTCACAACATTTGAATTGCCACCCCGTACTTTGTTCCTATTGATGTTAACAAAGTCATCAAGTGACAGTCTTCTTCAACCACCAGGTGTAGGTATATCCACTCTTTGTGTATTGTCAAACTTGGGTTGAGGGTGATCAGAAGATGCCATGATACATTTTCTTATTCATGTGTCCTTATCCAATACTGGGCAGCAAGAATAGCTGAGGAACAACACATTGGGGGTGGTACTATACCACCACCCTCACTTAGAAAGGGTAAAAACAGAGTTTCAAAGGACTAGAGTAATACATCCTGTGAGAGTCTCCCTCTGCAACCATGTATGACCCAGAACAACTGGCCTTTAGATCCCGCAGGCAGATAGTGCTACTGCTTCGAGTAAGGCATCAAAGCAGCAGTGCTTGCATTGCATGAAGCTCCGCACACATATGAGTCCAGCAAGTAGAATGAAAGACATCTCATTCCAGCTGTTTCTGTCAGCATGTGCACTGTTGCAAGCACCAGGGTGATGCATACACACAGCATCTCTGGGGAATCCCCACTTTTGGAGAAGGTTTCTCATCCAGTTTCCATAAGTCATGTAGGTTAACATCTCTGCTGTCTGCACAACCAAGCCCATAGTGAATAAGGACTGTAAAGCTCTCTACAACAAGATGTGTGGGCTGCATGACACCTTGACCAGACTCAGGATCTAAAATTCGCCAAAAGAAAAAACACTGCTCAGGATACATGCATTGGGTAGTTGCTCTCCTGCACTGGTAGATACATTGGAAACCATTCAAGAGTCAAAACTTAGCAACAGGACTGCTTCTGCTGAAGTGAGTAGACCAACATATATGACTGGTAAAGACAGAAGGTTCACACCACAGGCTGATGTGTTGCTCCTGTTCAGCAAAGGACAGCTCACAACATCTATCTTACAGACTGGTGAGACAATCTTGAAAAAACAAAATGTCATTCTCATTCTAATTTCTACAAAATAACATGTCTTGGAATTGAGGTTCTAAACAGCCCACAAGATGTTGTGATATCTATCACATTCTTTTCAACCAGAATGACTGGTCACTTCCTTAACAAAAGAAAGCTCTAATGAGTTGGCAGATACTAGGGAATAAGAAACTATTGTGCAGCTTCAATGGTCACTCTTGACAAACTGGCAAATCAACTAACTTATGGCAGGTAAATAGCAAGGAACTTTTGAGGCAATTTTGCTGATTCCACTCTGCTGCTCACCTTTTGCCATGAATCTACTCAAGTCCTCTTTTCAGTCTTGTAATCTCCTCCTCTAAATGGGCATTTTCCTGCAAGAATGACAAACATAGACAGCACTTCTTCACCTGTTTACATACCAAATCTTGAATTAACTCTGGCATTCTCACCAAGCCTTCCAAACCATGAACTCTGTATGTACATGTAATCACCATCTCAATTCATCAATTCTCAGCAGTGGTGGAGGTCAATATAAAACGTTAACCCATGTACTGAGTCTCTGTCACAAGACCAGCAGTAACAGGAAGAGTTGGGAGAACCCATCCCACATGAAGCTCATTAATGCCCTACATATTATTGTAGAGTGAATATGATTCCACCATGGAGGATGAAGAACAGAGAATTACCTCCAGCAATGTCCTCTTCTCACTCTCTGCAGCCTTCCTATCCAATATGCAGTTCTGCAGTTGCTGTTCAACCTGCACCTAACCAAAGTATTCTTAGACTAAGTTCAAACTCAAGGAATTCAGAGACTGACCATGGAAAAGAATAGCAGCCTTTATAACCTCATCAATTTACTGACTTTCCAGGGGTATAGCACCATCAATAATAGCTCAAATGCAAAACCCAAGAGTGGTGTCATCCACAAGAACAACAGCAAATTATCAGTCAGCCAGTGCTGTTAAGTCAAGGAACCATTCAGCCTCCATTTCTTTGCTGGTCAAAGCTTATGCTGGCTAAAACTCTTCATACCAAGTCAAAATTGAGCCAAAGTACACTCCACATCCATATTTTGGACTTGATACCTTCATCCCAGGTTAATGTACGAATGTGTGACATATTCATGCATGACAGATACGTTGGTGGGGTGATAACTTACAGCGGTCAATCTCTGGAGAATCTCAAGAACTTTACCGTTCTCATCATCATACTTCTTTCTCCAGTCTGCTGCTTCGTCCATTGAAGATGCCCACAATTTCTCAAAGTGCCCCCTGCAGACAATCATGCCTAAACACAAGCTGTCAACATAAAAAGAACACTTATAAAAACAAAGAACAGACATAATTTTTAACGGTCTATAATCCTCCAGGACCCCTGTACTGCACCGCCTATTACATTATCAGTATCTACAGCCTCTTCCTTCCCGCTCTCCTGTTTTAACTCCATGTGCTGAGATGAGGTATTGAACAGAGATCAAACACAATCAGAGTCCTGATTTCTGCATTAGTGCAAATTCATGCCATGATTCTGCCCCCCAAACTCAGTTCCATGAAGATTAGAATGACAAATGCATATGTTCCGATGCTAAAGTCACTCTTTGTGAAAACTTGGATCAAAATTCAGTAGTATGTCTCCAACTATCTGCTTGATTGCTCCTTACTAAGCAACTTGCCTTCTTCTCAAACATGTGCACATTCAAAAGAGGTGTACATTCTCATGTGCAAATTCTCACAGCCAAAAGGGAATGTTTGGCTGTGAGAGGTGTGACCACCTTGGTTGCTGAAGCCTTCCCCACCAAAGAAAGCATGTGAAATATACATGGCGAATCCATCATACCTCAGTTGACTACTGTAAGAAACAATCTTGCGTGCACCAGATGGGTGATCTAATTTGAGCCCTAATTGAGCCATCTATGCTTCCTACTCATGGAGATTAGCTGATGGACATCACTTGTGCATTGTCACTTTCCATAGCTCTCAACTCTAGACCAAGTTGGCTCATAAAACCCTAATTCCTGCAGGTACCTAAACCCCAGAAGAAACCTGCTGCAAATGGTCTGACATCAATCAATTGCCTGCCAACCAACCCTAACAGAATGTCCCTGGTCTCGTATGTAGTATAGATGGGTGATCTGATTTGAGCCCTAATTGGAGGAGGCTATGCTTCCTACTCATGGAGATTAGCTGATGGACATCATTTGTGCTTTGCCACTTTCCATAGCTCTCAACTCTAGACGAAGTTTTATCTTAAACCCTAATTCCTGCAAGTACCTAAACCCTAGAAAAAACCTGCTGCAAATGGTCTGACATCAATCAATTGCCTGCCAAGCAACCCTGACAAAATGTCTCTCGTCTAGTATGTAGGATACTACTTACTCACTCAATGACCAATGGCTCTTTCAGGTGGCAGCAGCAGCTTTCAACGACCAAAAGGAGTGCACACAATTCTTGTAGCCAAAGGCACTTCTGGGGCCATAAATATATACATATCTGAAAGGAAACTTGTGGCCTGATGCATAATGGCTCTGCCCTTTAAATGACATCCATAAAGATGATAAATATTCAACAGAATAAATTCGAAACACATGGTGCTCAGCATGGTGAAGCCCAAGTGGATCCTTCAGTGGAGCTGAAAATGTTTCGTCAGTGGACTCCACATGACCCTAGAACATAGCAATACCAAGCTTTTGGCTGGTTTAAATGGCATCCATAAAGATGATAAATATTCAACATAATAACTTGGAAACACATGGTGCTTAGCACGGTGAAGCCCAAGTGGATCCTTCAGTGATGCCAGAAATGTTTCTATAGTGGACTCCACATTACCCTAGAAGGAAGGGATAGGAAGGTTTGCTTTTGGCCCGTTTGTAGGTGAATCACAATATCTCTACCCTGAAGGACAGAGCCAACAAACAAGCAAAGAATTCATCAAAAGAAAGAGTAGTAATTTGCATGGGAGGGCGAGAGAAGTTGGCAAACTAACTTATTTCGTTGTGCCCGCATCAGGCTGCTTTGCGTGGTCCAGAACTTCTGGTAAAGCGGCACTCCCGCCAGCATGACTACACACATGAGCAAGCACAGGCTCCCAAATCGCGGCCGCGCCATGGCTTCTTGTTTTCTTGCCTGAACGAACGAAGGAAGCTCCTCCCACGAACGAAGCAGCAACACGCGTGGCCCGAGTGCTCACAGAACGTCAAGCAGGGTTTGTCGGCCTTGCGTAGCAAGGCAAGAGGGATATTATGTGTAGGTTCTTTATAGAGTTATAGTAGCTTAAGGGATTTTTATAGGCCCTTAGGTAATAATAATACTAGGTCTATTTATTTTTATATGAGGATTTTTTAAACATGATATTTTGCCTTGTGTTATCATCTTTCAAAAATCCTCATATAAAAATAAATAGACCTAATAACTAGGTAATAGTAGGTCTATTAATTTTTATATGAGGATTTTTGAAAGATGATATTTTGGCTTCTGTTGAAACTGGAGATTAGGTTATAGAGTTATAACATATCTTGAAGGTTTTTGGTTTGTTTTTAGAGGATTTTTTGAAGATTATATAATTTTGGCATGGTGAAATATTTGAGTTTCCATAATTCTTCTTCTTTTGCCTTAAGATACTTTTTTTTATTGTAAATGGCAAGGCCACAGTGCAACTGACACACCCCTTGTTTTCTTTGGAAATTTTTGTGAGGTAGATGGACGAGTGATCGTCCTCCCCAAGAGGAGGAATGAGCCAAAATTTGGCTACAGGTTAGAGATGAAAGTAGAATTTTTTTTTTGCAATCCTGTTTTGTTTTGGCGATCTCCCTCAGGAGCCTACTGCAGGCCTCATAAAATTTGGCATTCTACAAATTTTTTTTGGCATTGGCCAAAAATAAAAACTCAAAGTTGCCAAAATTAAGTGGGTATAAGTAGTAGTATTTGTAGTAGTAGTAGTAATAATAGGCAAATAATCTTCGGATAGTTGGCCTACTGAGTACTCCTTAAGAGAGGGAGGGATCTTTTTAGGTGTAGGAATCCTCACTCTCCTATGCCTAGTGACCT
>Ga0116231_10001097_pt1 | contig 53863 bp, 55 predicted proteins | sample S1TSphgellanicum_2_FD_89695 | JGI IMG/M metagenome (GOLD analysis project Ga0116231, IMG submission 89695) | Host-associated microbial communities from peat moss isolated from Minnesota, USA - S1T2_Fd - Sphagnum magellanicum MG | ecosystem: Host-associated > Plants > Peat moss > Unclassified...
ATCCACCGCGCGTTGCGCTTGACGGCTTCGGCGTCCTCCCGGCGCGCTAGGGCCTTCAAGGCGAAGATCCCAAGAACCCCCAGAAGAGGCGCAAAGGTCGTGAGTGTGAGAATCCCGGCCAAGGTTCAGCTCCCTCCGCGGACCCAGACCAGGAAGAAGGTCAAAAGACCCGCCACCCCGAGCAGCATGACAAAGGCATAGTGGTAGACGTATCCCGTCTGGGCCTTGCCGAGGCGACGCCCGGCGAAGGCGGCCAGGGCTGCGACCCCGTTGGGGCCCAAGCCGTCGATGATCTTCTCATCGCCCAGCTTCCAGAAGAGATCCCCTAACGCCCGCACGCCCTTGACGAACACGAAGTCATAGATCTCGTCGAAGAACCATTTGCGGTAGAAGAAGGTGTAGAGCGGCCCGCGGGTGGCGAAAAGCCGTGCGCCCAAGCCCTCGTGAAGGAGGTAAACGTAGGCGGCGGCGGCGAGACCGACGAGGGCCGCGCCGAGGGGCAGGAGCCCCACCCACGACGGCGCCTCGTCCAGGTCAGCCAGAATATGGTTTTGCGCGCCGGTGAACACCGCCCCGCGCCAGAAGGCCTCACGACCGGCGCCGATGAAGGCGTGGGTGAACACCCCGCCCGCGAAGATCGCCCCCAGGGCGAGAACAGCGAGGGGAAGGAGCATCACCCACGGGCTCTCGTGGGGGGCGTGGACTTCGTGACCCGAACGGTGGCCGTGGTCCAAGGGTACGGCGACGGCGTGGTCGGCTTGGCCTGCGGGGGGGGCGTCATCGTGAGCGGCATGGCCCGCGTCGTGGCCCGCGTCATGGCCCGCGTCATGGCCCCACCGCGGCTTGCCGTTAAAGGTCATGAAGACGAGCCGCCAGGAATAATAGGAGGTCAGGCCCGCCACGAAGGTGCCTATGACATAGGCAAAATAGCCGCTTGAGGCGTGGGCTCCGGAGAGGAAGGCCGAGGTGAGGATGGCGTCCTTGGAGTAAAAGCCCGCGAAGCCGAGATCGAGGCCGGGGATGCCGAGACCGGTGATGGAGATGGTGCCTATGACCATAACGCCGTAGGTCACCGGCAAGCTTCTCCAGATCCCGCCCATTTTTCGCATGTCCTGCTCGTGGCGCATGCCGTGAATGACGCTGCCCGCTCCCAGGAACAGGAGGGCCTTGAAGAAGGCGTGGGTAAAGAGATGGAACATGGCCGCCTGGTAGGCGCCCACGCCGGCGGCGAAGAACATGTAGCCGAGCTGAGAACAGGTCGAATAGGCGATGACGCGCTTGATGTCGTTCTGTGCGAGACCCACCGTTGCTGCGAAGAGGCAGGTGATGGCGCCGACATAGACGATGAGGGTCCGCGCGGCGGGCGCGTGCTCATAGAGGGGCGAGAGCAGGCACACCATGTAGACGCCGGCGGTGACCATGGTGGCGGCGTGGATCAGGGCCGAAACCGGCGTCGGGCCTTCCATGGCGTCGGGGAGCCAGGTGTGCAGGAAGAACTGGGCTGACTTTCCCATGGCGCCGATGAACAGGAGCACTCCCGCCAGATCGAGGGCGGAAAGCTCGAGCCCGGCGAAGCGCCAGGTCGTTCCCGCCTTCGCCGCAATGAGGGCGAAGAGATCCGGAAAACGAATGGTGTGGAACATCCAGTAGATGGTCATGATGCCGAGGGCGAACCCGAAGTCGCCAACGCGGTTGACCACGAAGGCTTTGATGGAGGCGGCGTTGGCGCTCGGCTTGTAGAACCAGAAGCCGATGAGGAGATAGCTAGCTAGGCCCACGCCCTCCCACCCGAAGAAGAGCTGCATGAAGTCGTTGGCCGTCACCAGCATGAGCATGGCGAAGGTGAAGAGGGAGAGGTAGGCGAAGAACCGCGGCTTGGACGGATCTTCCGACATATAGCCCCAGCTATAGAGGTGGACCAGGGCGGAGACCGTCGTCACCACCACGAGCATCACTGCGGAAAGACTGTCGAGGCGGATGGACCAGGCCGACTGGAAGTCGCCCACGTTGATGAAGGGAAGCAGCTCGATGGTGAAGCGTCCCCAGTCGCCGAAACTCTCCTCGTAAAAGGTGGTCCACGCGAGGGCGCAGGACAGGAATAAGAACCCCGTGGTCAGGATCATGGAGACCCGGTCGCCAAGGCGACGACCGCTAAGACCTGCCGCCGCGGCGCTGAGGAGCGGTGCGAAAACCAGCGCGATAAGAAAGAGGCTTTTCACCCGCTCCTAGCCCTTCATCATGCTGACGTCGTCCACAGCAATGTCGCCGCGGTTACGGAAGAAGGTCACCAGGATCGCAAGGCCCACAGCCGCCTCCGCCGCCGCTACGGTCAGGACGAACATGGCGAAGATCTGCCCGGTCACGTCGTGCAGATACATGGAGAAGGCGACCAGGTTGATGTTCACGGCCAGGAGGATGAGCTCAATGGCCATGAGGATGACGATGACGTTGCGACGATTCACGAAGATGCCGAAGACGCCGATGGTGAAGAGGATGGCCGCCACGGCCAGATACTGGGGCAAGCCCACAGAGCCGCTCATTCCGCGATCCCCTCCCCGCTTTTCACCTGAATGATCCGAAGCCCCGACTTGGTCGTTCGTCCCACCTGGGCGGCTACGTTCTGGCGCTTGACCCCCGCCTTTTGGCGCAGCGTGAGGACGATGGCCCCGATCATGGCGGTCAAAAGGACCATGCCGGCGGCTTGAAAGAAGTAGATGTAGTCCGTGTAGAGCACCCGGCCGATGCTCTCCACATTGCTGAGTCCCGCCTCAAGCGGCGCTCGGGGCTGAGCCGCCGCACCCTTATCGGCGACCGCCGTCGCCACGAGCACCATTTCCCCTAGAAGAAAGGCGGCGACGACGCCTCCAAGGGGAAGATAGCGGGCGAACCCTGATCTGAGGCTGACGAAGTCAACGTCGAGCATCATCACGACGAAGAGGAAAAGCACGGCCACGGCGCCGACGTAGACCACCACCAAGAGCATGGCCAGGAACTCGGCGCCAAGGAGCACGAATAGGCCCGCCGCGCTGAAGAACGTCAGGATGAGGAAGAGGACGCTGTGGACCGGATTGCGGGCGGTGACGACGGCGAGGGCCGCCAGGATGCTCACGGCCGACAGCACGTAGAAGGCGATGGCCGTCACGTCCATGGGGTTATCGATTTCCCTTGATTTCCAGCCCTGTGCGCCATGCTCGGGCGGCGGTCTTTTAGGCCGATTGGGGCGAGCCCCGCCAGTCGAAAAACGGATGCGTCCTCACCGGTATGGCGCGTCCAGCTCTAGGTTGCGGGCTATCTCCCGCTCCCAGCGATCGCCGTTAGCCAGGAGCCTGTCCTTGTCGAAGTAGAGCTCCTCGCGGGTTTCAACCGCATATTCAAAATTCGGTCCTTCGACGATGGCGTCCACCGGACAGGCCTCCTGGCAGAGGCCGCAGTAGATGCACTTGACCATGTCGATATCGTACCGCGTCGTGCGCCTGGAGCCGTCCGCCCGAGGTTCAGCCTCGATGGTGATCGCTTGGGCCGGACAGATGGCTTCACACAGCTTGCAGGCGATGCAGCGCTCCTCACCGCTGGGATAGCGACGCAGGGCGTGTTCCCCGCGAAAACGCGGCGAGAGCGGCCCTTTTTCAAAGGGGTACATGATGGTCGCCTTGGGGCGGAACATCTGACGCATGGCCAAGGCGAAGGCCTCGCCAAAATCCATGAGCGCCGCGCCCTTGGCGGCCTGGGTCACGCGGGACATGAAAGACATGATTTACCCTTCCGGACCGAACACCCGCCACGCCGCAATGGCGACGACCGCGACGAGGGAGGTGGGCAGGAACACCTTCCACCCCAGGCGCATGAGCTGATCATAGCGGTAGCGGGGAACGATGGCTTTCGCCATGGCGAACATGAAGAACCAGAAGACGATCTTCAGGGCGAACCACAGAAAGCCGTGAAGGCTCGCAATCGTGGGGTTCCAGTGGGCGAGGTAGGGCGCCGGCCACGGCGCCGTCCATCCGCCGAAGAACAGGATGGAGATGAGGGCGCACATGAGCACGATGTTGGCATATTCGCCGATCATAAATAGCAGATAGGGCGTGGAGGAGTACTCGACCTGATAGCCGGCCACGAGCTCGCTTTCCGCCTCCGGCAGGTCGAAGGGCGGCCGGTTGGTCTCGGCCAGGGCGGAAATGTAGAACATACCCATCATGGGGATCATGACGATGGCGGCGGGCAGCCCCGAAAGACCGTGGCCTCCAAGCACGTTCCAGTTCCAAAACCCGCCGTCCTGGCGCGCAACAATGGTCTGCAGGTTCATGGAGCCGCTGAGGAGGATAACGGTAATAATGATGAAGCCGATGGAGACCTCATAGCTCACCATCTGGGCGGCCGAACGCATGGCGCCGAGGAAGGGGTATTTGGAGTTGGACGCCCACCCCCCCATAATGATGCCGTAGACCCCGAGGGAGGAGACGGCGAAGAGGTAGAGCACACCCACGTTGATGTTGGAGACGACCCAACCCGGGGCGAGGGGAACGGCGGCCCAGGCAATGAAGGCCAGGACGAACGACAACAGGGGCGCCAGCAGGAACACCGCCCGGTCCGCACCCGCAGGGATGACGATCTCTTTCAGGACAAACTTTAGAAAGTCGGCGAAGGACTGAAACATGCCAAAGGGGCCGACGACGTTGGGACCCTTGCGCAGCTGGACGCCGGCCCAGATTTTCCGGTCCGCCAAGAGCAGAAAGGCAAGGGAAATCAGAATGCCGACAACCACGGCGAGGATCTGGGCGACCGTCAGCAAGGTCCACCCAGGCGCGGTGGCCCAAAATCCCACCGCGCTCACTCCGCCGCCAGCGCCGCGGCCGCCGGCCGGGCGTGGAGCGCAGAGCATTGCGCCATGACGACGCTGGCCCGCGCGATGGGGTTGGTCATGTAGAAATCCTCCACCGGGCTCTTCAAGGGCGTGTCGGACAGGGGCCCTGGCGACCCGAAGACAGTGGGATCGAACGGGGCGCCGCCCTCGGGCCCGGCCACATAGTCCACTTGGCCGAAGCTTGGATGGTCGCGCATGAGCCGGGCGCGGAGCGCCTCAAGGCTGTCGTATCCAAGGGCGATGTCCATCCGGCCGGCGAGGGCGCGCAGGATGGCCCAGTCCTCGCGGGCTTCGCCCTTAGGGAAGACCGCCCGGGCGCCAAGCTGCACCCGCCCTTCGGTATTGACGTAGACGCCCGACTTTTCCGTATAGGCGGCGCCGGGAAGAATGACGTCGGCGCGGCTCGCGCCGCGGTCCCCATGGCTGCCGATGTAGATGACGAAGGCGTCCGTGTCCGAGAGCGCGATCTCGTCGGCGCCGAGAAGGACGAGCACGTCGAGGGCGCCCTTGGCCGTCATGGCGCGGGCGTCCAGGGCGCCGATCGCTGGGACGAGACCAAGGTCCAAGCCCGCGACCCGGCTCGCGGCGGCGTGGAGGGCTCCCCATCCGTTCCATCCCGAACGCACCGCGCCGCAGGCCTTTGCGGCGGCGCCGGCCGCGGCGAGAACACTGAGGCCGTCAGGTCCCGACGCGGCGCCCGGACCGATGACGAACACCGGCCGCTCGGCCCCGCGCAGACCCTCCCAGTCGGAGAGGCGGGCGATGGCGTCGGCGCCCTCGCCGAGGTGGTCATAGGGGTAAGTCAGCTCAGCCCGCTCGCCGATGAAGCCGATGCGGACGGGACCGCTCGCCCAGCGCTTGCGGATGCGCGCGTTGAGCAGCGCCGCCTCTTTGCGCGGATAGGCGCCGATGAGAACGATGGCGTCCGCAGCCTCGATCCCTGCGATGGTGGCGTTGAAGAGATAGCTTTCGCGTCCGAACCGGGGGTGGTGGGCCGAACTGTCCTGGCGGCAGTCAAGATTGCGCACGCCCAGGGCGGAGAACAGATCAAGGGCCGCCTTCATGGACTCGGCGTCCTGCAGGTCTCCGGCAACAAGGCCGATCCGCGACGGAGCTGCGCCTTTTAAGCGACCCGCCGCCTCGCCGAGGGCTTGGGCCCAGTTCGCCTCCCGGAGCGTCCCGCCCAAGCGGACGTAGGGCCGGTCAAGGCGCTGGCGGGAGAGGCCATCGCAGGCGTGCCGCGTCTTGTCGGAGATCCATTCCTCGTTGATGGCCTCGTTGAGCCTTGGGAGGACGCGCAATACCTCCTCCCCTCGGGCGTCGACGCGGATCGCCGAGCCTAAGGCGTCCATCACGTCCACCGATTCAGTCTTGGTCAGCTCCCACGGGCGGGCGTTGAACGCATAGGGCTTGGACGTCAAGGCGCCCACGGGACAGACGTCTACAAGGTTGCCCGAGAGTTCGCTCGCGACGGCCTTCTCAAGGTAGGTTGTGATCTCCGCATCCTCGCCCCGACCGATCATTCCAATCTCTGGAACACCTCCGATCTCGGTGATGAAGCGGACGCAGCGCGTGCACTGGATGCAGCGCGTCATGACGGTCTTGATGAGGGGCCCCATGGCCTTCTCTTCGACGGCGCGTTTGTTTTCCCGGAAGCGGCTGCCGTCGCGACCGTAACCCAAGGCCTCATCCTGGAGATCGCACTCCCCGCCCTGGTCACAGATGGGGCAGTCGAGGGGATGGTTGATGAGGAGGAACTCCATCACCCCCTCGCGCGCCTTTTTCACCATGGGAGAGTTGGTGAAGATCTCCTGATTGTCGGCCGCCGGAAGCGCGCAGCTCGCCTGAGGCTTGGGGGGACCAGGCTTTACCTCCACAAGGCACATGCGGCAGTTCCCTGCGATGCTGAGACGCTCGTGGTAGCAAAAACGAGGGATCTCCTCGCCGGCGAGCTCGGCGACCTGGAGCACGGTCAGCCCCGCTTCGAACTCGATGTCTTTCCCGTTGACCTTGGCCTTGGGCATGAGACTACTCCGCAGCCATCAAGTCGGCGCCCGGCACATGGGGGCGGCGGGCCCGGTACCGGGTGATGCGGTCCTCGACTTCGTGACGGAAGTGGCGAAAAAGCCCCTGGATGGGCCAGGCGGCCGCGTCGCCAAGGGCGCAAATGGTGTGCCCCTCCACCTGGGTCGTGACATCCAGCAGGGTGTCGATCTCCGACATTTCAGCCTCGCCTGAGGCCATGCGCTCCATGACGCGCCACATCCACCCCGTGCCTTCCCGACATGGGGTGCACTGGCCGCAGCTCTCGTGCTTGTAGAAGTAGGAGAGGCGCGCGATGGCCCGAACCAGGTCGGTGGATTTGTCCATGACGATGACCGCAGCGGTCCCGAGGCCAGACTTCAGATCGCGTAGACTGTCAAAGTCCATGAGGGCGGTTTCGCACTGCTCGGCGGGTATTAAGGGCGTGGACGAGCCCCCCGGGATCACCGCCTTCAGATTGCCCCAGCCCCCGCGCACGTCCCCGCAATGGTCTTCGATGAGCTGCTTGAGGGGAATAGACATGACCTCTTCGATGGTGCACGGCCGGTTCACATGGCCTGAGATGCACATGAGTTTGGTCCCGGCGTTGTTCTGTCGGCCAAAACTCGAGAACCACCCCGCGCCGCGCCGCAGAATGGCGCCGACCACCGCGATGGATTCGACATTGTTGACGGTGGACGGGCAGCCATACACGCCCGCGCCTGCGGGGAACGGCGGTTTCAAACGCGGCTGCCCCTTCTTCCCCTCGAGGCTCTCTAGGAGCGCCGTCTCCTCGCCGCAGATGTAGGCCCCTGCTCCATGATGGACGTAGAGGTCAAAATCCCAACCATGGACGTTGTCGCGTCCAATGAGCTTGGCCGCATACGCTTGCCGCACCGCCACCTCAAGGCGCTCGCGCTCGAGGACATATTCGCCGCGGATGTAAACGTAGCAGACGTGGGCTTGCATGGCGAAAGACGCCAGGAGGCAGCCCTCGACGAGGAGATGGGGATCATTACGCAGGATCTCCCGGTCCTTGCAGGTTCCAGGTTCAGATTCGTCCGCATTGACGATGAGATAGTGGGGCCGATCCGGGTGGACGGTCTTGGGCATGAAGGTCCACTTCAGACCCGTGCTGAAGCCCGCGCCGCCCCGTCCGCGCAACCCGGAATTCTTCACCTGGGCCGTCACCCAGTCGCGGCCAAGAGCGATCATATCTGCAGTGGCGTTCCATGCGCCGCGACGCTGGGCCCCCTCGAGGCCCCAGTCATGGGCGCCGTACAGATTGGTGAAGATGCGGTCCTTGTCTTCCAGGATCCCGGGCATCACGCGCCTCCGGTGAAGGATTTACGGAACAGGCCGATGAACACGATCTGAGCCGCCGCCGCCGCTGCGAGGACCGCGGCGAAGGCCGGCAGGCACCAGGACAGTCGAAGGCCGAAGTAGCCAATTAGCAAAGCCATCGCCGCGACGCCTGCGGCGATTTCGAAGGCGACCAGCTTGACGAAGGCGGCGCGCAGGCGCCGTACGTCATCCGGTGCGGCAGTCCCGCTCACGACGTCCGCTCCGGTTCCGGCGCGTTGGGGAGTTTGGCGATGGGGCGCGCCGCGGAGCCGTCGTAGAGGGTCGGATCGGTGAGCGTCGCTGCGCCGCCTTGCGGCTCCGACCCCCTGCGTCCGCTGTAGGAGCCGGGCTTGGGCGCCTCGCCGGCGCGGAAGCGGTCAATGATGCGGCCCATGGCCTGCGCGTCCAGATCCTCGTAGTAATAGTCATTGACCTGCGCCATGGGCGCGTTGACGCACGCGCCCAGGCACTCGACCTCTTGCCACGTGAACAATCCGTCCTCCGAAAGACGGTCCTTGGGACCGATCTTCTCCCGGCACACGGCCATGATGTCCTGGGCTCCGCGCAGCATGCACGGGGTTGTGCCGCACACTTGGATTAGGGCGGCCTTTCCCACAGGCTCAAGCTGGAACATGGTGTAGAAGGTCGCCACCTCATAAACGCGAACCACCGGCATCCCTAAGCGTTCCGCCACCACGCGTAGCGCCGGCTCGGGGACCCAGCCCTCCTGTTTTTGCACAAGCCAGAGAAGGGGAATGACGGCGGACTGCTGTCGGCCGGGCGGATATTTGGCGATCCACCAGTCGGCTAGGGCCGAGGCCTCGCCCGAGAAGGCGAAGCTTTCCGGCTGCTCCTTAGCCAGTCGGCGAACGCTCATAGGGACCTCGCTCTTACTGCGAACGCGGCGGACCGCGTCCTGCGCGGCTGCTTAAGGGGATGCGCAGGCGAAGAAAAGGTCCCATCGCCCGCAATGCGGCGCCTCACCGGTCAACCTCGCCGAACACGATGTCCAAAGAGCCGAGGATCGCCGCGACGTCGGCGATCATGTGACCCCGGTTCATCCAGTCCATGGCCTGGAGATGGGGGAAGCCCGGCGCGCGGATGTTGCAGCGGTAGGGCTTGTTGGTGCCGTCCGCCACGAGGTAGACGCCAAACTCCCCCTTGGGCGCCTCGACGCAGGCGTAGGTCTCCCCCGCCGGGACGTGGAGGCCTTCGGTGTAGAGTTTGAAGTGGTGGATGAGCGCCTCCATGGAGCGCTTCATGGCGCCCCGTCGTGGCGGCGCGATCTTTCCGTCCTCCGTGAGCACGGGTCCCGGCGTTCCCTCAAGGCGCGCCAAGCACTGGGTGATGATACGCAAGGACTGCTTCATCTCCTCCACCCGACAGAGGTAGCGGTCGTAGCAGTCGCCGTGGACGCCCACGGGGACGTCGAACTCCATTTCCTCGTAGAGTTCGTAGGGCTGGCTCCGGCGCAGGTCCCACGCAACCCCCGAACCCCGCAGCATGACCCCGGAGAACCCCCATGCGAAGGCCTCCTCCTTGGAGACGACGCCGATGTCGGCATTGCGTTGCTTGAAGATCCGGTTGCCCGTGACCAGACGCTCGATATCGTTGAGCGCCTTAGGGAAGGCCTTGGCCCAGTCGGCGATGTCGGCGATGAGGGCGGGCGGAAGGTCTTGGTGGACGCCTCCGGGGCGGAAATAGTTGGCATGCAGGCGCGCACCCGACGCGCGTTCGTAGAACACCATGAGCTTTTCACGCTCCTCGAACCCCCACAATGGCGGGGTGAGCGCACCCACATCCATGGCCTGGGTCGTCACATTCAGGATGTGGTTCAGGATACGGCCGATTTCGCAGAAGAGGACGCGAATGAGGCTGCCGCGCAGGGGAACCTCCACGCCGGCCAGCTTTTCGATGGCCAGACAGAAGGCATGCTCCTGATTCATGGGCGCGACGTAATCGAGCCGATCGAAATAGGGGATGTTCTGGAGGTAGGTGCGCGCCTCCATCAACTTTTCCGTACCGCGGTGCAACAGGCCGATGTGGGGATCCACCCGGGTGACGATTTCGCCGTCAAGCTCAAGCACCAGGCGCAGCACCCCGTGGGCGGCCGGGTGTTGAGGCCCAAAATTCAGATTGAACTTCCTGACGCGGGTCTCCCCGACGGTCTCGCCATCGATGATCTCGCCGGATCCGTTGGCTGGGGCGACGGCAAGCTCGGAGCTCACGGACATGGTCACGTTCCTTGGGTCGGCGCCTCGGGAGCCGGGGCCGCTTTTTCATCGCCAGGCAGGATATGGACCACGCCGCCGCCCGGGAGCAGGGCCTGGCGCGCGCCCTCCCATGGGGACAAAAAGTCAAAGGAACGGTACTCGGCGGGCAGTTTGACAGGCTCGTAGATCACCCGTTTCAGGGCCTCGTCCCAGCGCACCTCCACGTACCCCGTCATGGGGAAGTCCTTGCGCAGGGGATGGCCGTGAAAACCATAGTCGGTGAGGATGCGGCGCAGATCCGGGTGCCCCTCAAAAAAGACGCCGTACATGTCGAACGTCTCTCGCTCATACCAGTCGGCGCACGCAAACACCGAAGCGACTGACGGGGTAGGGGCGTCCTCCTCCACGGCGATTTTCACCCGAACGCGGCGGTTCTTGGTGAGGGAGAGAAGGTGGTAGACCACCTCAAACCGCGCAGGGCGATCCGGGTAATCCACGCCGCAAAGATCAATGAGCTGGGCGAACCGGTAGTCTGGATCGTCCTTCAAGAGGGTCAAGAGTTCGACGATCCGCCGGCTATCCGCAAGGATGGTCAAGGCGTCGAAGGACACCACGGCCTCAAGGGCCGCACCCTTAGAACGCTCAAGGATGGAGCGCCCGAGGTCCTCCAAGGCGGAAACGTCGGCGACGCTCATCGATCGATGGTCCCAGTCCGGCGGATCTTCTTCTGGAGCTGCAGAAGGCCGTAAATCAGCGCCTCCGCTGTCGGCGGGCACCCGGGGACGTAAACGTCAACCGGCACGATGCGATCGCATCCGCGTACAACGCTGTAGCTATAATGGTAATAGCCGCCCCCATTGGCGCAGCTGCCCATGGAGATGACATACCGCGGCTCCGGCATCTGGTCGTAGACCTTGCGCAGAGCCGGAGCCATTTTATTGGTGAGCGTGCCGGCGACGATCATTAGATCCGACTGGCGCGGGCTGGCGCGCGGCGCCGCGCCAAACCGTTCAAGGTCATAGCGGGGCATGGACGCCTGCATCATCTCGATGGCGCAGCAGGCCAGACCAAAGGTCATCCACATGAGAGAGCCGGTTCTGGCCCAGGTGATCACATCGTCCAGGGCCGCGGTGACGTACCCTTTTTCCGCAAGAACGCCGGCCACATGTTCAAAATAGGGGTCGTGTGTCTTGGGGTCATAGCTTTCCACGCCGGCGCGCCCTGCGCTGAGCGCGGGGGCAAGGCTCGTGTCCGCTATTCCCATTCCAGGGCCCCTTTTCTCCACTCGTAGATAAAGCCCACAGTGAGCACCGCGAGGAAGCCGACCATGGACCAGAAGGCGTAGACCTGAAGCGGCCGGGCCAGCTTCATCAACGTCACGGCCCAAGGGAACAGGAACGCCACCTCAAGATCGAAAATAATGAAGAGGATCGACACGAGGTAGAACCGAACATCGAACTTCATGCGCGCATCCTCGAAGGCGTTAAAGCCGCATTCGTAGGCGGACACTTTCTCAGGGTCCGGATTGTGCGGCGCCATCAAAGCGGCCGCGACCATGAACCCCGCGCCCAGCACGAAGGCGATGGCGATGAAGATCACGATGGGCAGATATTGCAGGAGGAAAACGGTCATCGCGTCCGGGTGATTTGTGCGCGGCCCTTGTAGACCAAGCCTTCGGCGGCTTCAAACGACAGGACGAAATAAAACTGTCCTGGACGGCGCGGACGCCGCGCTTTCGTGCGCTTGACGATGGGACCGCTCCAGCCTATTGAGCCCCCTCCCCGCTTCGGCGGAGAGAAAATGCGCGGGTGTAGCTCAGTTGGTTAGAGTGCCGGCCTGTCACGCCGGAGGTCGCGGGTTCGAGCCCCGTCACTCGCGCCATTTTCCATAATCCGAAAATGGCGACGACGCGCCCAGGCGGGGCTTGCGGGCGATGCGTCAGCTTCAGAGCTCGCCCGGGCGCTGAAACCGGGGGCCTCACCCCGTCACGACGCTTTTGAGGTCTATGGTGGGCGGCGAGGGGCTCGAACCCCCGACCCTCTGGATGTAAACCAGATGCTCTAACCAACTGAGCTAGCCGCCCGGCCGTGGAGCGCCTCATATCCTTCGAGACGCTTCCCAAGGCAAGCCGTCGACGTCAGTTAAGCCTCCGGTGACATGTGACCTCCGGCCCCTGGCGCGCCGTCGTCCCGTTCCCGACGCCCCTCGCGACGCCGCCGAACCCGCCTAGCGCCTTGGCGCCGCCGCCCTATTTCATAGCGTCCTTCAGGCCCTCGCCCGGACGAAACCGGACGGTGCGGGAGGCGGGGCGGACGACCTGAGCGCCCGTGCGCGGATTTCTCGCCACGCCCGCCTTACGGTCTACGGGAGAAAAACTGCCGAACCCGACGATTCGCACTTCAGATCCCTGCTTTACGCTCGACGTCACAGACTCGACGAACGCGTCCAACGCGCTTTTAGCTTGAGCCTTGTTGAGGCCGGTCTTATCCGCGATTGCGGCTATAAGCTCCGCCTTGGTCATCGCACCCCTCCAACCCGCCAGACCTTGGAACCCCACGTTCCAAGGCCTCAGCCCCCTTGGCATTAGGCCGCGAAAACGAACAGGCGTCAAAACGAAAGGCGGCGCGATTCCTCGCGCCGCCTCAAGTTTTCGCCGGTTTGCGCCCTTTAATGGGTGAGGACGGGCTCGATGTCGTCGCCGGAAGACGGAACAACCGGGCCGTCAGCGTCGTCATGCCACTCAACCGGGGTCAAGGGGCCCGTCAAGGCGCGTTTGAGCACCTCGTCCACGGTGGCGACCGGAATGATCTCCAGGGCGGATTTGACGTTTTCTGGGACGTCCGCAAGGTCCTTGGCGTTCTCCTGGGGGATGAGAACCGTCTTGATGCCGGAGCGCAGGGCGGCCAGGAGCTTCTCCTTGAGCCCGCCGATGGGCAGGACCCGTCCGCGCAGGGTTATCTCACCGGTCATGGCGATGTCCTTGCGGATCGGCACGCCCGTCAGGACCGAGACGATGGCCGTCGCCATGGCGACGCCGGCTGAGGGGCCGTCCTTGGGCGTGGCGCCTTCAGGAACGTGTACGTGCACGTCTGTCCTCTCGAACAGAGGCGGCTTGATCCCAAACTGCGGCGCCCGGGCCCGGACATAGGAGTTGGCCGCCGAGATAGACTCCTTCATCACGTCCTTGAGGTTGCCCGTCACGGTCATGCGGCCTTTGCCCGGCATCTTCACCGCTTCGATGGTGAGGATGTCGCCGCCAAACTCCGTCCAGGCGAGGCCGGTGACGATGCCCTGCTGATCCACCTCATCGGTGGCGCCGTAGTGATACTTCTTCACCCCGGCGTATTTCGCCAGCCGATCCTCGTCCATGGTGATGGAGGCGACCTTCTCCCTCCCGAGGTCGCGCACCGTCTTGCGCGCCAGCCCGCCAAGCTCGCGCTCCAGGGAGCGCACGCCCGCTTCACGGGTGTAGTAGCGGATCAGGTCGCGGACGGCCTCATCGGGCACGATCCACTCCCCGTCCTTGAGGCCATGGTTGGCCCGCAGTTTGGGTAGGAGGTGACGCTTAGCGATTTCAACCTTCTCATCCTCCGTGTAGCCGGGGATACGGATGATCTCCATCCGGTCCATGAGGGGTTGGGGCATGTTGAGGCTGTTGGCCGTGGTCACGAACATGACCTGGGAGAGGTCGTAGTCCACTTCGAGGTAATGGTCTGCGAACGTGGAGTTCTGTTCCGGATCAAGGACCTCAAGGAGCGCCGAAGAGGGATCCCCGCGCCAGTCGGCCCCAAGCTTGTCGATCTCGTCCAAAAGGAAGAAGGGATTGGTGGTCTTCGCCTTCTTCATGGACTGAATGACCTTGCCGGGCATGGAGCCGATGTAGGTGCGCCGATGCCCGCGGATCTCCGCCTCATCACGCACGCCGCCAAGGCTCAGGCGCACAAACTCTCGCCCCGTGGACTTGGCGATGGACTTGCCAAGGGAGGTCTTGCCCACCCCCGGAGGCCCCACCAGGCACAGGATCGGACCCTTCAGATTGCCCGTGCGAGCCTGAACGGCGAGGTACTCTAAGATCCGATCCTTCACTTTCTCAAGACCATAATGGTCGTCGTCGAGAACGGTCTGGGCGAGATCAAGATCAATGGGCTTGGACTTGGCTTTGCCCCAGGGAATGGACAGCAGCCAGTCAAGATAATTGCGCACCACGGTGGATTCGGCGGACATGGGGCTCATATTGCGCAGCTTCTTTAGCTCCGCTTCCGCCTTAGAGCGCGCCTCCTTGGACAGCTTAGTCTTACGGATCCGCTTTTCGAGCTCAAGCAGCTCGTCGCGCTGATCGTCTTGTTCGCCCAGCTCCCGCTGGATCGCCTTCATCTGCTCGTTGAGGTAGTACTCGCGCTGGGTCTTCTCCATCTGGCGCTTCACACGCGAGCGAATTTTCTTTTCCACCTGCAGGACGCTGATTTCGCCCTCCATCAGCGCATAGACCTTTTCAAGCCTCTTGGAGACGTTGAAGAGCTCCAAGAGCTGCTGCTTCTCGGCGATCTTGATGGCGAGGTGGGCGGCGATGGAGTCGGCCAGCTTGCCCGGCTCCGTGATCTGCGGGATCGAGGACAGGGCTTCGGGCGGGACCTTTTTGTTGAGTTTGACGTAGTTCTCAAACTGCTCGACCACAGCGCGCGAGAGGGCTTCCGCCTCGGCCGCATCCTCGCCGTCCTCGTCCAGGTCCGCCGCTTCGGCTTCAAAATATTCGGTTTGGTCCGTGAACTTCAAAAGCGCAGCCCGCGTGCGGCCTTCCACCAGGACCTTCACCGTCCCGTCCGGGAGCTTCAAAAGCTGCAGCACGGTGGCGATGACGCCCACATCGTAGATGGCGCCGGGCTGAGGCTCGTCGTCGCCGGAGTTTTTCTGGGTCGCCAGAAGGATCTGTTTGTCGCCCTGCATAACCTCTTCCAAGGCGCGAACCGACTTCTCCCGCCCCACGAAGAGGGGAACCACCATATGAGGGAACACAACAATGTCCCGAAGAGGCAGCACAGGAAGGGTTCTAATATCCGACATCATTCTCTCCTTGGCCCACGCGGGATAACGTCGGGCCCAAACGCGGCCGTCTCGCCGCCATCATGGCCGGCGAAGCCGCAGAGCCCGCCTTCGTCCCTCAAGAGGCGACGGAATCGGGCTCGTGTCTTCGATTTGTAATGTGGCCTTTTGCGCCAACGGTTCAAGCGTCGCCGCCCTGACCCGGCGCTGAAGGGGGTCTGCGTCTGAAACGCGGGCGCGTTTCCGCAAGGACGCAGAGCCCCTGGGGAGAGCATGGCCAAGGGTCGCAGAACGCTGCGGGCCTCAACAGCGCGGCCTTACGCCGCGCCGCCCTGCTTCTTCTCTGTGTAGATCATGAGGGGCTGAGCCCGGCCTTCCACGACCTCGGCGTTGACCACAACCTCCTCCACGCCCTGATAACTGGGCAATTCGAACATGGTCTCAAGGAGGATGCTCTCCAAAATGGAGCGCAGTCCCCGGGCGCCGGTCTTGCGGGCGATGGCCTTACGGGCGACCGCCTTGAGGGCGTCGTCGGTAAAGGTGAGCCCCACATTCTCCATATCGAACAGGCGCTGATACTGCTTGACGAAGGCGTTTTTTGGCTCCGTGAGGATCTGCACTAGGGCGGGTTCATCCAGGTCCTCAAGGGTGGCCAGGACCGGGAGGCGTCCAATGAATTCCGGGATCAGCCCAAAGCGCAGGAGATCGTCGGGCTCGACGCCGCGAAGAATCTCTCCGGTGCGCCGCTCGTCGGGATCCACCACCTTGGCGCCAAAACCGATGCCGGCGCCGGTGCCGCGGGCGGAGATGATCTTCTCAAGGCCCGCGAAGGCCCCGCCGCAGATGAAGAGGATGTTGGTGGTGTCCACCTGCAGGAATTCCTGCTGCGGGTGTTTACGCCCGCCTTGGGGCGGAACCGAAGCCACTGTGCCTTCCATGATCTTAAGGAGGGCCTGCTGGACGCCTTCGCCGGACACGTCGCGAGTGATGGAGGGGTTGTCCGACTTGCGGCTGATCTTATCAATCTCGTCGATGTAGACGATGCCGCGCTGGGCGCGCTCGACGTTGTAGTCCGCCGCCTGCAGCAGCTTAAGGACGATATTCTCCACGTCCTCGCCCACATAGCCCGCTTCCGTCAGCGTCGTGGCGTCGGCCATGGTGAAGGGCACATCGATGATGCGCGCGAGGGTCTGCGCCAGAAGCGTCTTGCCCGACCCCGTGGGGCCGATGAGCAGAATGTTCGATTTGGCGAGTTCAACGTCGTTGTTCTTAGCCGCGTGGTTCAGGCGCTTGTAGTGGTTGTGCACTGCGACGGACAAAACCTTCTTGGCGTGGGTCTGGCCAATAACGTAGTCGTCGAGGACCTCGCGAATCTCTTTGGGGGTCGGGACGCCGTCCTTCGACTTTACGAAAGCAATCTTGTGCTCTTCACGAATGATGTCCATGCAGAGTTCGACGCACTCGTCGCAGATAAAGACGGTGGGGCCGGCGATCAGTTTGCGCACCTCGTGCTGGCTCTTCCCGCAGAAAGAACAGTAGAGGGTGCTCTTGGTGTCGCCGCTTGCGGCCTTGGTCATCGCTCTTTCTCACTCTCGCCGCGCGCGCCGGTCCGGCGGCGCGTCTCGCCAGCAGGTTCGAGCGTCGTTCCAACGCCGCCGAAACCCAGCCTCCTCGACAAAGCCTACGCGTCGAGGTTTACGGAAACCCTCACAGGCTTCAAACTCTCATTCGATCACAGACCGGCAGATAGTATCAAGAGGCTTGCCGAATTAGGCGCAGCTCTCAAAAGAGATCCGCGCAGGGTGCGGCCGAATCGCACGTCTGGCGCTCGGACGCAGGGCATCGCCAAACCGGAGCGACATCTTGACCCAAAATGGCCCCGTCGTCGCGTTCGATTTTGATGGGACCTTGACGGTCCGCGACACGTTCCTAGCCTTTCTGCGCTGGCGTGCAGGCCTGTTTGGCTCTTGTCTCGGGGCCGTGCGCCTCCTTCCGGCCGTAGCGGCCTATGTGATCTCGCGTGATCGTGAACGGCTGAAAGAGCGCGCCATCGGCGTTTTCCTGCGCGGGGCGCGTGTGACGCAGGTGGAAGAGGAGGCCCGCGTCTTCGCCGCGGAGAGGGCCGCAAGCCTCATCAGACCGGACGCCCTGCGCACATGGCGTCGTCACCGGGCCGACGGGGCCACCATGGCCATCGTCACCGCCTCGCCGGAGGTGATCATCGCCCCCTTCGCCCGTGGATTGGGGGCGGACCGGCTTTTGGGCACGCGCCTCGCCGCGGACCTGGAGGGCCGCTTGACGGGACGGCTCGAAGGACGCAACTGCAGGGGACCTGAGAAGGTGCGTCGCCTCAAGGAGGCCTTTGGCGACAGCCTTGCCCTCTCGGCCGCCTACGGAGACACGGACGGCGACAAGGAGATGCTCGAAGCCGCCGATGAGGGCTTCATGCGGTTTTTCGTGGAGGCCCCCCTCCCCGCCCGGAGCGGCGGGTGAAGCCATGCGGCACGCCAGCAAGGACGCCCTCGACCAGCTCGAGCCGCTCCTGGAGCGGATCCGCCGGTTTTCCGGCCTCGTAGAGCGTCAAAGGGGCGTGTTCTACCGTCGTTCCCGCGCCTACCTGCACTTCCATGAAGACCCGGCAGGCCTTTTCGCCGACGTCCGCCTGACGGGCGACGCCTTCGAGCGACTGGCCGTTTCAACCGCAGCGGACGCGGAGGATCTCCTCGTCCGCATCGCCCAAAGCCTGAATACGCCCTCTCAACTCTGAGGGGGGGCTCCCGACGCCATCAGACGGCAGGAGGGGGATCGCCTTCACGCTGCTCTTGAACAATGTCGATCAAGCCCCACGCTTTGGCCTCGTCAGCGTCCATGAAATGGTCGCGGTCCAGGGTCCGCTCGACTTCCTCATAGGTGCGGCCGGTGTGCTTGACGTAGATCTCGTTGAGCCGGCGCTTGGTTTTGATGATGTCCTCAGCGTGACGCTCGATGTCCGAGACCTTGCCCTGGAAACCGCCCGAGGGCTGGTGGACCATGATGCGGGAGTTGGGGAGCGCGACGCGCCGTCCGGCCTCGCCGGCCGTGAGGATCAGGGAGCCGGCGGAGGCCGCCATACCCATGCACACCGTCGAAACTGGGCTTTTGATGTATTGCATGGTGTCGTAGATCGCCAGGGCCGAGGTCACCACTCCGCCGGGCGAGTTGATGTACATGGCGATCTCTTTTTTGGGGTTCTCAGACTCAAGAAAGAGCAGTTGCGCGCAGATCAGGCTGGACATGCCATCTTCGAAGGGCCCGGTGAGGAAGATGATCCGCTCCTTCAATAGCCGGGAGAAGATGTCGTAGGCCCGCTCGCCGCGGCTGGTCTGCTCGACCACCATGGGCACAAGGTTCATTGCGGTTCTGAGCACGTCGGCCATGGGTCGCCCTTTATTCGATAGTGTCTCCGCCGCGCCTTTATCGGGCGCGGCGCGTCATCCTGGATATCAGGGCGTTTGTCGGCAGTTGCAAGGCGCAGGGGCGGTTAAGCCCGCTGCGCGCCCAGCGCTCGCCGCTACGCCCGTCAGCGAGTGTTACTCCCCGCCGTAGCCCTTCGGAAGTTCGTCTTCGGCGAACAGCGCTTCCTTGGAGACGGCCTCGTCGGTGACTTTGGCGCGGCTAAGGATCAGGTCGACGACCTTTTCCTCATAGATAGGCGCGCGCAACTGGGCCTGAAGATCCTGACGCTGGCGCAGGGCGTCGAACACTTCCTTGGCCTGGGCGCCGTAGCGCATAGCTTCCTGGCGCATGGCGTTGGCCAATTCTTGATCGGACACCGTCACATCGTTGTGACGGCCGATTTCGGCCAAGACCAGGCCCAGACGAACCCGCCGTTCGGCGATCTTGCGGTATTCCGCCCGGAGGGCGTCTTCAGACTTACCCTGATCCTCCTCGGAAAGCTCGCCGCGCGCCTTCTCCGCCTCGACCTGGGCCCAGATGGAGCTGAACTCACCCTCCACCATCCGCGGTGGCAGCGGGAAGTCGTGCGCCTCATCGAGAATGTCGAGGAGCGCGCGTTTCGCCTTGAAGCGGGAGGCTTGGGCGAACTGCTGGGTGAGCTGGCCGCGCACAGCCTCCTTCAGGGCCTCGAACGTCTCAAGGCCGAGCTGGGCGGCGAAGGCGTCGTCCAAGGCCGCGTCCTTGGGCGCCTTGATCTCCTTGACCTTCACTTCAAACTCGGCCGGCTTGCCGCGTAACGCCTCCACGCCATAGTCCTCGGGGAAGACGACGCTGACGGTTACGGTTGAGCCGGCTTTGGCGCCCTTGAGTTGGTCTTCAAATCCCGGGATGAAGCGCGACGAGCCGATGACGATCTCTGCGTCCTCGGCCGATCCGCCCTCAAACGCCTCCCCCTCGATGCGGCCCACGAAATCGGCCACAACCATATCGCCGTCGGCCGCCTTGGGCGCCTTTCCGGGCTTCTTCTCATAGGTCCGATTCTGCTTCGCGATTTCGGCGATCTGCTCTTGGATCTCCTCCTCGCTCGCGGCGTAGACGGGCCGGGTGAGGCTGACGGTTGCGGGATCGATGGGAGTGAACTCGGGCATCACCTCCACGGAGAGGTCGAACGCCAGATCGCTCTCGCCGGCGAGAACCTTATCGATGTCTGACGAGAGCTGGATATCGGGGGAGGCTGCGGCCCTGAGGTTGGCGCCGTTGAGCGCCTGGTCGCGCCCTTCGCTTACGGCCTGGTCGATGATCTCCCCCATGAGGGATCGGCCATACATCTTCTTCACGTGCAACGCCGGCACCTTGCCCGGGCGAAAGCCCTTCAGCTTCATCTGCGGGCGGATTTCGGCGATCTTCGCCTCAAGCTTCTCTGAGAGAAACTTGGCGGGAACCGTTACGCCATAGACGCGGGATAGGCCTTCGCCCGATTTTTCAATAATCTGCATAGACATGATGATCTTCCGCCAGCCCCCTCGGACGCCGCCTCGCGCTTCGCCGGCCGGGGCTAATTCTAAAAATATGAACGCCGCCCCGAACGCCTAAAGGCGGTCCCGCGGGCGGCGCGCGCCCGGTCTTATGTCACGGGGAACCGGCCGGGTGAAGAAAAACCTGTGGTTTCGATCCGCGTGCGGCGGATCCCGACCCCGCCTGGTCGGCCGGGTCTCTGGTGCGGTCGGGGAGACTCGAACTCCCAAGGGTCGCCCCGACGGAACCTAAATCCGTTGCGTCTACCAATTCCGCCACGACCGCGCCGGCCGTCTCCTATCGCGGGGGGCGCGGGTTCAGCAAGCGGTTCATCGCAGAACCCTCTGCGCGTAGAGATGGTTCAGGACCTGCGGGAGGGCGCCGGGAAGGTCTTCAGCGATCAGTCCCGGGCCCAGAGCGCTGCCGGCGGCGCCGTGCAGATAGGCCCCGGCGCACGCCGCCTCAAAGCCGGGAAGGCCCTGGGCGCCAAGGGCGCCGATAATCCCGGCGAGGACGTCTCCGGATCCCGCCGTGGCGAGGAAGGGGGAGGCGTTGACGTTGACGGCGCACCGGCCGTTAGGGTCGGCGACGGCGGTGTCGGGCCCCTTCAGGAGCACAGTCGCTCCTGATCGCCACGCCGCCTCACGCACTGCCGAGATCCGCTCGGGGGCCGCGGATAGTAGCCCCGGGAAGAGGCGCTCGAACTCCCCTGCGTGCGGCGTCAAGACGTCCGCCGGGTCTAGAACGGCGAACAGGGCTTCGGGCTCGGCTTTGAAACTCGTGAGGGCGTCCGCGTCGACCACGAGGCGCCGACCAGCGCCCTTGAGGGCAAGGACCATCTCGCGCAGGGCCTCGCCTACGCCCGCGGCGGGACCGATGACGACGCAGTTCGCCTCCTCGGAGGCCTCAAGGAGCGCTTGGGTTGAAGCGAACGGACGCAGCATCACCGCCTCCAGATGGACGGCGTTGACCAGGACGGCCGCCGGCGGCGCGAGGAGGGTCACAAGGCCCGCGCCGGCGCGAAGGCCTCCCCGGCAGGCCAAACGCGCCGCCCCGGTCTGGGTAGGCGGGCCGGAGACGACCATGAGGTGCCCCCGCCGACCCTTGTAGCCTTCGGGGTCGGGCCAGGGGTAGGCGCGCGCCCAAAGACCGGGTCCGTTCTCAAACAAAAGCGGCCGCTCTGGCGGCGCCAAACCTATGTCGCAAACGTGAACCTCTCCGCACAAAGCCCGCGCTGGATAAAGAAGATGCGCCGGCTTCTTCCGATGGAAGGTGACGGTCAGGACCGCCCTCGGGGCGTAACCGAGGGGGCGGGCGAGGTCCCCGGAGACGCCGGAGGGCAGATCAACGGCGAAGATGGGCAAACCCCGCTCCTCGACGTGGCTTAAGGTTTGCCGTTCAACCCCTTCAACGGGGCGCGACAAGCCCGCTCCGTAGAGGGCGTCCACCACCGCCCGCGCCTCGGTGAGGACGTCTTCGCCGAGGGGCCGCACCGGCCCGTCCCAGGAAGCGGCCGCCTCGCCGGCGTCGCCGCGCCAGGCTGAAGCGGCGGATGCGACGAGCACCGGCCAGCCTGCGGCCCTTAGGCGCCGGGCGACGACAAAGCCGTCGCCGCCGTTGGACCCCGGACCGCAGAGGACCGTGACCGGACCGGGAGCGAGGCGATCCATCAGCGCTTCAGCAACCGCCCCGCCAGCCCGCTCCATAAGGTCCGCGCCTGGCGTCCCGCTCGCGACGGCGGCCCTGTCGGCGGCGGTCATCTCAGCGACAGTGAGGACTTCAAGGGGCGTGTACGGGGGCCTCAAGGCGGAGGTCACAGCACACGCGTCGCCGCCGGACGCCCGAGCTCCACAAGGGTTAGAACCCCATCGGTCACCTCAAACACCGTGACGGAGGCGTGGTCGGGTTGAAAGTTTGCCACCTTGTCGTTTCCCAGGGCCGCTGAGACCGCGGCGTTGATGGCGACGAAGTGGCTGAAGATGGCCGCCCCGGCGTGGCGGACCACCGCCTCGGCCACGCCGTCGCGCCAAGCCCGATAGCTGATGTCCCCGCCCATGTCCTCCCAGCTCCCCAAGAATGCGGCGCGAAGCCAAGGGCCGCGTTCAGGGGGCGTCAAATCTTTGGGGGTGGGCACCTCCGCCACCGCCGGCTCAAGGAGGGGCCTAAGGCCCATGACCTGGGCGAAGGGCTCGGCCGTCTCCACGCACCGGCGCAGGGGCGAGGTGACGATCCGGACGGGCCGCCTATGGGGCTCAAGGGCCTTTAGCCATGCGGCGGCCTCCGCCGCCTGGACGCGTCCTTGGGCGTCAAGGCCAGGATCCGGGTCGGCGGCATGCTCGCCCCAGGTCGCCTCAGGCTTTCCGTGGCGGATCATATAGACGCGCGTCATGGGTCGCTCTCCGTGTCGGGCGTCAGTCGGGAATGAAGATGTTGAGGCCTCCGGCCCCCTTGGGTGCGACCTGGCCACGGCGCCCAACGCCCTCGCGGCTTTCAAGATCGCGCAGAACCGCCTCGTCTCCCGGCGTGTTGGCGACAAACCGGCGGCCTTGGGCGTCGCGGCCAATGACAATTCCGCTGCGATACCCCTCCCGCGCGTGGCAGACGGTGTAGGTCTCAATGATGGCCGGCCCCACGGGGGCGGCCACGACTTCGGGATGCTCTAGGGCGTCGATCACCTGTTGGATCTTTGACGGCGGCTCGCGCGTCCAGGCGCCTTCAAAAGGTCGGGTGCCGTAGATCCCCACTGACTGCTTGGTGAGGAACCAGCCGTTAGCGGTGACAAGTCCCCACCCCTCGCCTCGCCCAGATTGCGTCTTCTCCCGGAGCCGCTCGATGGTCACAGCGATGGAATGCATGGCGTAGTTGTTTCCGGGCCCGCCGGCATAGGGAAGTCCGCCGGTGACAGTGAGACCGCGCGGGTCCTCCAGGGAAAGCCCGAGCTCTTCGGCCGCGACCTGAACCGCCGAGGGGAAGCAGGAGTAGAGATCGATGACGTCCAGGTCCTCAAGATGGATTCCGGCCATGTCAAAGGCCCGTCTCCCCGAAAGACGGATGGCCGGGCTTGAGTGGTAGTTTTGGCGGTCAAGGGGAAACCAGAGGTCCGACGCATCGGCGCAGCCGTGCAGGTAAACCCATTTGTCCTCGGGAACGCCAAGCGCCCGGGCCTTGCGGACGCTGGCGATGAGGACGCCGGCGGACTGGTCCACCTCCATCACCGCATTGAGATATTTAGGATAGGGGTAGCTAATCATCCGATTTTTCTCGGTGATCGTCACAATTTCCTCTGCGCTCCGCTCTGTCGGGAACCAGGCGTAAGAGTTCTTGGCGGCCACAGCGGAAAAGGGAGCGAACAACCGCCCAAGTCGGCGCTGATGGTCCGCCAGGCTGCGGCCGTCGCGCGCCCTCAAGGCGTTTTCGAACAGAGGATAGGTGTTCACAGGATAGCCAAGGCCGTGGACCGCCTCCTGTTCGCTCACCCCGGGCCTCGGGTCGCCAAGGCGTTCTGGGGTCTGCGTCTCCTGCGCCCCGTAGTCTTCCGGGAAGGGCGCACCCGCCCGCAAGCGCTTCATGAGGGAGCCGAGAAACTCGGCGCCGACAGCGAGGACGAATTCGCTCTCCCCCGCCCCGACGGCTTCAAAGAAGGTGTTGACCATCTGTTGGGGGGAATTGCCGCCCATGTGGGAGTAGACGAGGCGTCGAGGGCTCGCGCCGAGACGTTTGGCCAGACTGAGTGGAGGGTTATTTAATCGAGGAAATTCAAGCCGCTGCAAGGCTCCTGGGGCGTCGATGGTGAAGCCGACCACGCCGACGGCGTCGAGGTCGCGCAAGGCCTCACGGCCTAGGCCGGCGTCGGCGGCGGCGCGCACCGCCGCCGCTTCAACCAGGCCTAAGGGGGTCGGCGCCTGATCCGCCGCGCCGCGCCAAGTATATTGTCCCACTCCGATGATGACCGGCGTTTCGTCGCGCATGGATCCTCCTCGTCGGCCAGCAAGGCGTCGGGCGTCCCGATGGTAGTCGCCGACGCCGCCCCAACCCAAGGCTTTTCGTGGCGCCATTTTTTAGGTCATGTTGTGCATGTAGTTTACGCAGTTGACAGGAAAGCGGACAGGCGCCTTTTGCACGTATCCTGACCGCTTGCGAGGCGGGGGCCGCGGATGCTCCGTGACCCTCGGCCGAGTCTGCGGCTGATCGTTCATCCCCCATTGGTCGGCGCCCCCATGAAGAAGATCGAAGCCGTAATTAAGCCTTTCAAACTCGATGAGGTGAAAGAAGCGCTCCAGGAGCTCGGCGTTCAGGGCATGACCGTGCTCGAGGCGAAAGGCTACGGTCGCCAGAAGGGGCACACTGAACTTTACCGCGGCGCTGAATACGTTGTGGATTTTCTGCCGAAAATCAAAATCGAAGTGGTGGTGCCTGACGATCAGTTGAGCGCTGCGGTCGAAGCCATCACGACGGCGGCCCGTACCGGGCGCATTGGCGACGGCAAGATTTTTGTCTCCGATCTCACAGACGTCGTCCGCATTCGCACAGGCGAGAGCGGCGCCGCCGCCATCTAGGCTGCGCGGGGCCTTGATTGGCGCTATGAAACTGTCCTAGGGCCCCGGGCGTCCCTGCGCCGCGGCGCCAGACCTAGAGGAAGATGATGAAGCCGGCAGAAATTCTGAAGAAAATTCAGGACGAGGAAATCAAGTACGTTGATGTCCGCTTCACGGATATGCGCGGAAAGATGCAGCACGTCACCTTCGACATCTCCCTCGTCGACGACGAGTTCCTCACCGACGGCACCATGTTCGACGGCTCGTCCATCGCCGGATGGAAGGCGATCAACGAAAGCGACATGAAGCTGCGGCCGGACCTGACCACGGCCTACATCGACCCGTTTTATCAGCAGACGACACTTTTCCTGTTCTGCGACGTGCTGAACCCCGACACCAATGAGCCCTACAATCGCGATCCGCGTTCCATGGCCAAGAAGGCGCTGAATTACGTCAAGTCCTCCGGCGTCGGCGACATGGTCTACTTCGGCCCTGAAGCGGAGTTCTTCGTGTTTGACGACGTCCGCTGGTCCACCAATTCCTGGGACACCGGCTACGCGTTCGACTCCATCGAACTGCCGTCGAATACGGGCAAGATCTACGACGAGGGCAATATGGGCCACAGGCCCGGCCCGAAGGGTGGCTATTTCCCGGTGAATCCGATCGATTCAGGTCAGGATCTGCGCGGCGAAATGCTCGCCGTCATGGGCGAGCTGGGGCTTGATGTGGAGAAGCATCACCACGAGGTGGCCCCGGCGCAGCATGAGCTCGGGTTGAAGTTCTCCGATCTGCTGACCATGGCCGACAGGCTTCAGCTTTACAAATACGTGATCCACAACGTCGCTGCGGCCTATGGCAAGACCGCCACCTTCATGGCCAAGCCCATGTTCGGCGACAACGGGTCTGGCATGCACGTGCACCAGTCCATCTGGCGCGACGGAAAGCCCTTGTTCGCTGGCGACAAGTACGCGGGCTTGTCAGAGACCTGCCTTTGGTACATCGGCGGCGTGATCAAGCACGCCAAGGCCATTAACGCCTTCGCCAACTCCACCACCAACTCCTACAAGCGGCTGGTTCCGGGCTACGAGGCTCCGGTGAAGCTCGCCTATTCCGCGCGCAACCGCTCCGCCTCCATCCGGATTCCCCACACCGACAGCCCCAAGGGCAAGCGGATTGAGGTTCGCTTCCCCGACCCGATGGGCAACCCCTATCTGACCTTCGTGGCCCTACTTATGGCGGGGCTCGACGGGATTGAGAACCGGATCGATCCAGGCGCTCCAGCGGACAAGAACCTTTACGACTTGCCGCCGCGGGAGATGCGCAAAGTCCCAGAGGTTTGCGGCTCTCTGAAGGAGGCCTTGGACAATCTCGATAAGGACCGGGCATTCCTGAAGAAGGGCGGCGTGATGGATGACGACTTCATCGACGCCTACATCGAGTTGAAGATGGAGGAGGTCGCGCGCCTCCAGCTCCATCCCCACCCGGTGGAGTTCGATATGTATTACAAGTGCTAGGGGCCAGCCGCCGTTAGGACTGGGCGCCCCTAGCCGTGAGGCCGGGGGTGCTGTCATTTCGGCGTCCAGGGGCGGCGTCCAGGGGGCGGCGCCGTTCGTCCCTACCTCACCCAATTACGTGAAGCCTTAATAGACAAAGACTTCGAGGGCGCCCTGCCCGATCTTCGCGCCCTGTGTCTCTACAGGGATGAGACCCGCTGAGGGTCCAAAGGGCAGACGTAGCCAAGATTAACCGCAGGCGTCGCCCGTATGCGTCACCACGCGTGAGAGAGGGGTCTTAATAGCTCTTAGGAAGCCCCAACACGCGCTCGGCTATGAAGTTCAAGATAAGTTCGCGGCTTACCGGTGCAATCCGGGCGATCATCGCCTCCCGGAAGTAGCGCTCCACGTCGTACTCGCGCGCGTAACCCATGCCGCCATGGGTGAGGACGCTGGTCTCGCAGGCGTGAAAACCCGCTTCGGCCCCCAGATACTTTGAGGCGTTGGCCTCGGCCCCGCATTCCTTGCCCGCGTCAAAGAGGGCTGCAGCCTTGTAGGCGAGAAGGTTGGCGGCTTCGAGTTCGGCCCACGCCTTAGCCAGGGGATGTTGGATGCCCTGGTTCTGACCAATGGGCCGTCCAAATACGATCCGCTCCTTGGCGTACTGCGCCGCCTTAGCCAAGGCTGCACGCCCAAGGCCGATGGCTTCTACGGCGAACAACACACGCTCTGGGTTTAACCCCTGAAGCAGGTATTTGAAGCCTTGGCCCTCCTCCCCGATGAGAGCCTCGCGCGGCACCTCAAGCTCATCGATGAAGAGCGTGTTGCACTCCACCGCCTTACGGCCCATTTTCGGGATGGGCTTGGCGTCGATCGCCGTCCGGTCGAATGGCGCATAGAAGAGGCTTAAGCCCTCCGTGGGCTTGCGGCACTGATCCTTGGGCGTGGTGCGCGCGATAATCAACATGCGGTCAGCCCTCTGGGCGCTGGTAGTCCAGATCTTACGACCGTTGATACGATAACCCGTGTTCGTCCGCTCGGCCCGGGTCTCCAGGCTTGCAGTATCCAGGCCCGAGTTGGGCTCGGTTACGGCGAAGCAGACCTTATGGTCGCCGGAGATGATCTTGGGCAGATACTCCTGCTTCTGCTCGCTCGTGCCGAACTTCACAATCGGCATGGGCCCGAAAATGTTGAGGTGAACCGCCGACGCTCCCGAAAAGCCCGCGCCGGACTGGGCGATGGTCTGCATGACGATGGAGGCCTCCGTCAGGCCCAGGCCGGCTCCGCCCACCGCCTCGGGCATGGCGACCCCGAGCCAGCCGCCCTTAGCCATGGCGGCGACGAAATCCTCGGGAAAGACGCCAGTCTCGTCGGTCCGTCTCCAGTATTCGTCCCCAAAATCGGCGCAAATCTGGCCAACCCCCTCAGCGATCGCCTCTTGATCCTCAGTGCGCCAAAAACCGGACATGAGCCCTCTTGCCGTTTCTATTCAGTCCGCGAACCAGCGGCTTGGCGCGACGATCGGCCCAAAAGCCCCCCCGTCGCCCCCGCTCAAGTAAGACACAAGGATTTCACCTACAAGCGGCGCGAGCAGCCAGCCGTTGCGCCGGGCCCCGACCGCAAGCATAAGACCCGGCGTGCTGGAGGGCCCCACCAATGGAAGGGCGTCAGGCGCTGCGGTCCTGACGCCTGCGTCGCCCTTGAACGCCACCCCTTGGAGTTCCGGGTGAACGGAGATCGCTAGGGCCCGGAGGCGTAAGATCGTCTCTATCTCGACGGTCCGATCATCACGGTCGGGCTCCATGGTTGCGCCCGCAACGGCGCCGCCCTTGTGAGGAACAAGATAAAGCTCCGCCGTGCGCACCACTGGTCCTGAGGCCGGTCCCCCGGCGAAATGGACGATCTGTCCTTTGATTGGGCGAAGGACCGACAGTTCAGGCGCTGTGGCGCTGTCGCTGCGTGCGGCAGGGCCGCTTGCGAGGATGACCCTGTCCCAACGCGTGCGCTCTCCTAGATCAAGCCGTCGCGCCACAAACTGTCCCCCGAGGCGCGTCACCGCACGTCTAAGGGCTGGGAGCGCCGTTCTCGGATCGACGCGCCAATCCCCGGCCGCAAAGAGGCTTGAGGGTCCAGCCGCCGCCGCCTCTCCCTCCAGGAGGCCTGAGAGGGCGGCGGCGAGCCGCACCCTGTCTGGAAAGCACAAGAGGGTCCCTGAACGGTCGAGCTCCAGATCGAGGACGCGCGATGCAAGGCCAGGCCAGCGATCGCGCGCCGCCGCAAGCAGGGCCCTATGGGATGCGCCTAGGCCGTCAAAGACGGCCTCTGCTACCGGCGCGATCATCCCGGCGGCGACGCCCGAGGCGTTGTCCAAAGGTCCGGCGGGATCCCAGACCTCCACCTCGGCGCCCGCTTCCAAGGCGCACAGCGCTATGGTCAGCCCAAGGGCGCCGGCCCCCGCCACAGCGACCCTCAGGCCTACGAGGACCTTCACCGCATCGCCTCCCACCATCGTCGGGTCCATTGGAACGCAGCGACCGTTGTCGAAGATCCGATCGAATAGGTCATATCCGGGGCCGCAATACGCGTCCGGTCCTGACCGATCAATCCCGTCTAAGACCCTAGTGGTCATGCTGGACATGGCCCCCAGAACCGTCCGCCACGATCCTGGCAAGACGTCATGACTGCGCCAGCGTTTTAGAACTCCCAACATGCCGAGGGCGACGACCCAAGGGTCAAGGGTGAGGGTCAAGGTTGAGCAGGACTTCAGGGCGGCGTCGTCTACCTTTGCGTCGGCTTCGACGAACGCCTCGTTGCCGTCGCGCTTGGGCCAACAGGCCCGCGCCAGTGTTTCACGCCAAGCCGCGTCTATTGGAAAGGCCAAATCATCTTCAATCCAACGTCGGAACGCGAGAGGCTGGGAGGTGCGGCCAACTCACCGTCATGGGGACGGTTCTCAGGCTGATCTTCACGCCAAGCCTCGCATCTCGCCCGAGCACCGTCGCGGCTCCGAGTCCAAAAAAACGCGTTCAGCCGCCCACAGGGTGGGTGCGGCGCGCCATGCAGCCAATAGGCGCGCCGACCGTTCTAGACTGTCGTGCGCACGGAACCTACCCGTGGGATACGGTGCGCCGACCGCAGGGACCAGCATGTCAGCCGAAACCAGTGCCGAAATTCCATTCGCCTTTGGCGTTAGCGAATTCACAACCATGCCTTGGAGCTTCGAACAGGACATTAAGCGCTACTCAGCCCTCGGCGTGAACGCGATCGAGGTGTGTGAGCAGAAATTGGACGCGATCAAGTACGAAGATCAACTCAATGCCATCGCCGACCACGGCTTAGCGGTGAGCGGCGTCCAGCCCCTGGTCCGTACTTTCTTCGGCAGCCGCATGTGCGCCGATCCCCCATCCGTTGGCGAGCGCGCGGTCCGGTTTCGGAAATCCATCGAACGTCTGGCGCGCTTCGCCCCCAACGCGCCGTTCATCTGCAACACCGGGGCGCATCCGACGGGCGACATGGACGAGGCGGCGGCCGTGGTCGTCGAGCAGCTCAAAATGCTGGCGCCGGTTGCCGCAGATCACGGCGTGCGCATTGCATTGGAGCCTCTCAACCCCACGTCAATGAACGTCGAAAGCGCAATCTGGACGGTATCTCAGGCGCTTGACATCATTGAGGCGACGGGCCGCGACGAGGTCGGTCTTTGCCTAGACTATTGGAACGTATGGCAAAACGCGGACATTTATGAACAGATCCGGCGCGCCGCCGGCCGCATTTTTACGGTGCAGGCCAGCGACTGGCGCACGCCGCGCTCCTTTGCGGACCGCATTGCACCCGGTGACGGGTCACTCCCGCTTGGTCCGCTCCTCAAGGCCACGCACGAGGCGGGATATCGCGGCGCCTGCACCGTTGAAATTTTCTCCTTGGATGTTTCGGATTCGCTCTATCAAGGCGACCTTGAAGCGCTGATCAGCCGCAGCCGGTCAGGCTTGCAGGCGGCTTGGCAGTCCGCTTAACGGTCGCGCCGCAGCTCGTGCAGGTGACCGTCAGGGTCTCGTAGCAATGCGTTCAGATCGGACGCCCATACGACCCGCGTCGCAGCAAGATCATTGACGCGAACCCGTCCAGCGCGCCGACGGTGGCGGCCGTGATAACACAAGAGTTCAAGGTGGGGCGCAGGGGTCGCCGGAAGAAGCGGGACCACATTAACCGTCGGCGCCGAAAGCCCGTCGAGGGCCGCTTGAGCCGCGCCGACATTCAAGGACGCCACACCGCGCCGCAGCCCACGCGCTTCATAAAACCGCGCGCTCACCTCAAGGTCCGAGACGCTGATCGCAGAATGGTCGATGCCGAGGGGACGATCTCCAGCCTGAGACGCGCAGGTTTGGTGTGGAAATTGGAGAAATTCCAACGGATGCCCCTCGGGGTCGCGGAACTTAACAGCGATAACGCCGCCTGACGACATGGGTAGAGCGACCGGTCCTTCCTTCGATATGGCGACAGCGCCATGGGCGACAGCGCGGCGATAGGACGCCTCCGCGTCCTTGACGCAGATCGCGCAGTGTTGGAACGCCAGATCCGCGGCGTCGATCTCCCAGGGATAGGCCGCGCCGAGTGCGTCAAACCGGTCCAGGTGAAGCCGCCGCCCCCCGCCCGACAGCGTCCATCGCCGGCCAGAGCCGTTCAAGGTCAAGGTCTGCATTTCGCCCGGTGGTATCGCGGCTTCCTCGATCAGGTCGAAACCGAGACCTTTCAGGTAAAAGCGCAACAGGGGTTGAGGATCTGCGATCGAGAGGCTGAACCCGATGATCTGGCGTAGGGGGGCGACGCAGGTCACGGCCGGACGGTCCCGCGAACATTGGTGTAGATCGCAAGGAGCGAGCCGGAGGCGCAAATAAACAGACGCGACCGGTTTCGGCCACCGAACGCAAGATTTGCCGTCTTTGTCGGCGTCAGGATCTTCCCCAAGAGCACGCCGTCACAGCCGATGCAATGGACGCCATCGGCGGCGCTCGACCAAAGATTCCCCGCCTCGTCGACACGGAGTCCGTCAGCATAGCCGGGCGAAATCGTATGAAACTCACGTGTGGCGCAAACTCGGCGCCCATCGACGTCGATGTCGAGCGCCCGAATGACCTGCCGCGGATCGGCGACGAACTGACGTCCGGTTTCGGCGACGTAGAGCGTGCGCTCATCAACCGAGAACGCCAACCCGTTGGGGCCGTCGAAATCATCAGACACAAGGTCGAGCGCGCCCGAAACCGGATCCAGGCGATAGATCGACGGGGGCAATTCAGGCGTCTGGCGCCCGCCCTCATAGTCGGTGTTGATGCCGTAATGGGGATCGGTAAACCAAATGGAGCCGTCGGAGCGACAGACGACATCATTCGGCGCGTTCAGGGGTTTTCCGGAGTAGCCGCAGGCGAGGGTCGTTATCGATCCATCCCACTCCGTTCGCGTTACGCGCCGATGTTCGTGCAAACACGCGATGAGTCGCCCCTCGCGGTCGCGGCAATGGCCGTTGGCGAAGCCTGCCGGCTGGCGAAACACCGAGACCCCGCCATCCTGCGTCCAGCGCATGACCCGGTCATTGGGCACGTCGCTGAAGAGCAGGCTGCCGTGATCTGCGAACCACACAGGCCCTTCGAGCCAGCGAAACCCCTCGGCCAACACCTCCAACTTGGCGTTGGGCAGAACCATCGATCGGAAGCGTTCGTCTAAGATTTCGAAATCGGCCACACCAATCCCCGTCACGTCATGTGGCAAGGCGCACGCACCGGATCGATGCCAAGTCTGACGGTCATCAACGCGGCAGGCACGTCTCCTAACACGCCCGAACGGTGTCCCTTTCGTCCCTTAAGATCCGCCGTGCAGCCCTGGTCTTCACCCAGTGACAATTCGCCAGGTCCCTGTTCGATACGGGTCCCGTCCATGCTTTCAATCCACCAGCGTCCGGACAAGACGACGATCCACTGCGGGGCCGGGTTTTCGTGCCAGTCGCCGACCCAACCTACGGGCTGGACCGTGAACACCACTGTAGAAAGAACCGTGCTCTGCTGATTGTTCCACTGCGCCGCCGCGGCGCCGATTTTGGCGAGGCTGAAGTTCGTCAAGCGGCACTGCGCCTGATGACTAACGCCCTGCGCGTCAACCCAAAGATGCCAATAGGGAGTGCTCGGCTTAGCCTCCATGGCGCAAGCTCCATATGTAGGGGTGGCTGGAAACCAGCGGATCAACGCAAAACGGGCCGATACCCGCCCCGTCTACTCCGGCTGTGATCAGAAGAAACCCAGATGCGACAGCAACATTTTTTAGAAAATCCCAGAAGAGGTCGCGCCCGCGGCTCGAACCGCTTTTCCAAAAAGCCCCAGAACGCCAAAATTGCTTAAATAGGAGTGCCGTAGCGACACAGTAGATACTCAGGACCAGGGCCGCCAACCGATCGCAAATCCCGGTCAGGATAGCGACCGGCATCAGGATCTCGATCGCGATCCCGACGAAGATCATCCCCACCGCCATAATGCGGCTCGCGGATATAGTCGCCGCCTGGCTGACGGCGGCTTGGAAATTGAAGATCTTGTCCAGCGCGCTCGCGGGAAAAAACAACGCCACGAGACCTAAGCGGATCAAAAATACCGCCGCGTCGTGCACGAACATTAGAGTCGTTTGGCGATCACATCGGCGACGCGTAGCGCGTTGGCGATAATTGTGAGCGTGGGGTTTACAGCGCCGATCGATGGAAAAAAGCTGGCGTCGGCGAGATAAAGGTTTTCCACTTCATGGGCGCGGCAATCTAAATCGAGGACCGATGTCGCCGGATCCTCGCCGAACCGCGCTGTCCCCGCTTGGTGCGCAGTGCCGCTTAGGGGAATATCTTTGCCGAGATAAAGCGAGCGTTCCAACATGACGTGCCTGTGGCCCGCGCGATTGAGTATCTCCTCCAACTTGCGCCTCAGGCGCCGCGGGGCTTCGCGATCTGTGTCTAAGACATCCAAGTGGACCTGTCCGTCCTTGTAATAGATCCGGTTCTCCGGTCGCGGCAGGTCCTCGCTCTGGAGCCAGAAGTCCATTGACCTCGACGCCATTTCCTCAAAGGGCATGTTCGGCAGCCACTCTAGCCAAGCGGGTAGGGCCTCCGCCCGGAGCTGATCGGCATGTGATGTGGCGCACATCTGAATGAGGCCTAATGGATAAGCCCAATCGTCCGCTCCGAAGTAAAAGTCGCTAATCGCCAGTGTCTTCTGGAAGACGGTGTCGTTCCTTTCCGCCATGATGGCCATGAGCACGCTCATGTCGTGCCGCATGTAGTTACGACCAACTTGGTCCGATCCATTGGCTAGTCCACGGGGATGCTTATCGTTTCCGGACCGCAACAGAAGAAGAGCCGAGGACAGAGCGCCGCAGGCCACAACGACTATATCGCTCGAATATCGCTCCTCGCGCCCGTCGCGCGTGACGTGAACCGTTTGAACCCGCGCCCCGTCGCGGTCGGTCTCCAGGCGGGAGACGTAGGCCCCCGTGAGCAGCGAAACGTTTGAATAGCGCGCCAGCATCGGGTCGATGCACATCACCTGCGCGTCCGCCTTGCCGTTGAGCAGACACGGAAAACCGTCGAAAGCGGAGCATCGGATGCAGATGCTGGTCGGCGTCGGCTGACCGTGCGCCTCCTCTAGGAGGATCCCAAGGGGCAAATGAAAAGGCTGCAATCCAATCTTGCGGAGGCTATCGCTCAGTGCGCTGATCTTTGGCTCATGCGCGACCGGCGGATAGGGATAGGGCGCGCTTGCCCACGGCTCAGACGGGTCCTCACCGCGTGCGCCGTGCACGTGGAACAGCTTTTCAGCCTCGAGGTAATAGGGCTCAAAGACGGGGTAACCGAGAGGCCAGGCCGGTGAGACGCCGTCCGCATGCGTCACTTCTTTAAAATCCTGCTCCCGGAGCCTAAAAAGAGCGCCGCCGTAGACTTTAGAATTGCCGCCGACGTAATAGTGCAGCGCCGGTTTGAAAGCGGCGCCTTTGCTATTTCTCCACGTCTCGTCCGCTTGGTAAGCGCCCTCGACGAACACCGTTTTGGCGTCCCAGTTCTTCTCGCTCCGCGGTAGGTAGCCGCCACGCTCAAGGATCAGGATCCGCTTGCCCGTCGGAGCAAGCCTGTGTGCGAGGGAGGCCCCGCCCGGGCCGGTCCCGATGACGATGACATCGTAGTGGTCCTCGCTGCTCACGCGCCCGACCCGTTCAGCTTTGCTTGAGAGACGCGCGGAATAGAAGTTTGTCGCCGACGGAATAGTAAAGATAGATCTTCCCGCGTTGCTGGATCACAGAAGCCGCGAAAGCGATGTCGACACCGGTCCGTTCGCATGGCGGCGGCGGCGTTATGAGCGGTTCGATGCAACGATCGACGACGTGCGTGCAGTCACGGTCGAACGCGACCCAGCCTATTCGCCAGCGAGCATCTTCTGTAGCGCCATTATAGAACATAACCGGCATGTCGGGGTCGCGGGTGAGGAGTGGACCCGTGGACAAGTGCCAGTTGTCCCAACCGTCCGCCTGAGGGCCAAAGGGCGGGTCCTGTTCGGCCCACGGCCCGGCTACGCCCTCTCCGATGGCTAAACCGATGCGCGATGCATCGTCCTGGGCATATTCGTAGAACAGCCGCCAATTCTCCTCGGCGGTTCGCTCAATCGTCGCTTCTTTGATGTTGCCTTCGGTTTTGAAGGCTGGGAGGGCGATCCCGCGCTTCGTCAGGTGGCGGATGTCTCGTCCTGAGGCGTAGAGCAACTGGCCGGAGGTTCGGCTGGCGTTCACGCCGGTATAGTAGACGATGTAGGTGCCGTCGGCCACGACGACCGTCGGATCCTCGCACCCTCCGATATCAAGCGGACCCGGTCCAGGCGCGATAGCGGGGGCGTCGTCCATGGTGAACGTCAAGCCGTCGGCGCCGGCGCCATAGAAAATCCTCCCAGTATCGTCCGTCTTGCTGCGGTTTTTGACAACAACGCGGACCATAATGCCGAAGGAGCCGTTAGCTTCCTCCCAAACATAGGGGCTCATGAGGTCAAACTTCGCTGGATCGAAGCCGCCCTCCAGGATGACAGGTTGCTTTTCCTCGACGTTGAAATCGATTTTTGGCATGTTACGCGCCTTCCGCTAGGAGCAGCGACAAGCCGCCGTCGATGGTGAGGGTTGCTCCGGTGATGTAGTCGGCGGCGGCGGAGGCAAGATAGGCCGCAAGCTGGGCGACCTCATCCGCCCTCCCCGCCCTTCCAAGCGGAACGTCGGCTTCAAGACCCTTGCGATAGTTCGCGTCTGACACCGCGCGGCTGTTCATGGGCGTCAGGATCATCCCCGGCGCGATCGCATTGACGGTGATGCCGAGGGATGCGCACTCGAGCGCCATGGTTTCGGTCAAGTTCTTGAGGCCGCCCTTCGCAGCACAATAGTCCGCGGCCCCCGCCCGGACGTCCGTCGCATGGATTGAAGAGATGTTGATGATCTTACCGGGCAAGCCGGCCGAGCGCAGGTTGCGTACGAAGCGTCGCGACGTCAGGAACGGGCCGGTCAGGTCGCTGCCAAGGAGCCGCTGCCACTGGGCGGTCGTCATGTCGGCGACGACCACGCCGGACTGGTTGAGGCCCGCTGAATTGACCAAGACAGTCGGTACGCCCAAGTCGCGTGCGGCTAGATCGAAGGCGGCTTCAACGGAGGCTTCGTCGCTTACGTCGGCTTGAACGGTGACGGCTCTTCTTCCGGCGGCCATTACGGCGGCCGCTGTGACGTCGGCCGCTTTCTGATCGTTAAAAAACAACACCGCGACGTCCATTCCGTCCGCTGCAAGGGCCGCGGCGCAAGCGGCCCCGATTCCGGACTCTGCGCCGGTGACGAATGCAATAGGGGCAGGCATGTCGACTTTCGTAAATGAGAGCTTCATCGACTTTCTTTGATGCAAGCCGGATAGCCCGTGCTCCCTTAACGAACGCCGGAGGGCAAGGTTCCAAAACCGCAGAAAGACTGCGCCCGCCCCCTAAAGCGGCTATAAGAGATCGATGAGCGAACCTTGTCATCTCATTGAGATCGCGTCTGAAAGCTTGAGCGCTAAAGTCAACCTCTTCGGCGCTGAGTTGCACACCCTCAAAGATAGCGATGGTCGGGATCTGCTGTGGAATGGCGATCCGGCAGTGTGGACCGGTCGCGCGCCGATCCTGTTTCCAATTGTGGGCATGCTTGTGGGCGGATCGTATCTCTTGAACGGGGAACGATATCACCTCGGAAAACACGGTTTCGCGCGAAATCGATGGTTCGTCCCGGTCAAGGTCGAAACCTCTTCGGTCCTTCTGCGTCTCGGCCCCGACCCGCAAACTTTAGCGAGCTATCCCTTTCAGTTTGAGCTGGACATTCGCTTCGCGCTTTCGCGCGCAACCCTGACCGTTGAGGCCTCTATCGGAAATTTGGGGGCCGATCCGATGCCTGCGAGCTTTGGGTTTCATCCGGCGTTCCGCTGGCCTTTACCATTCGGCCTCGCCCGCAACGACCACAGCATTGAATTCGCTCTGCCGGAAACGGCCATGGTCCGACGCATGGACCACCAGGGCCTCTTGCTGCGTGAGGGGGAGCCGACGCCAATTGTCGGGCGAACTTTGGCGTTGCGCGATGCGCTCTTTGACGCCGACGCTCTAATTTTCGACCAACTGAAAAGCCGGCGGTTGCGATATGGAGCCGACGGGAAGCCGAGCCTCGACATCACCTTTCCACAGATGCCCTACCTTGGCATCTGGACCAAGCCAGGCGCTGATTTCATCGCCATTGAGCCCTGGTGCGGCGTCAACGACCCAGAAGGGTTCGACGGCGACCTGTGGCACAAGCCCGGGGTCTTTAGCGTGGCTCCGGGACAGCCTTATCGTGTGTCCATGGCTATCACGCTCGTGCAGTGACGACTTTGAGGGCACGCGTTTTTACGAAGGCTAAGTCGCCGTTTGTCGCCTAGCGACCTCGGGTCCCGCGTAGCCTTTGTCAATAGCCGAAGGCGCCGATGGCGTGGTCAGCGCATGGCGTGACTGGCCCTCCCAGCGCTCTTGAGGCGCGCACGGGCAGAGTTGACGCCCTAGAGCCAACCCATGCCGGCGGCGCGGGACCGCGGTCGTCGGTTGGCGCCGCTGTGGACGGCGGGAACGGCTTTAACCTCACCCGGGTCGTCGCCGGGGCCGGGGGCGGCACGCTTGTGCTTCGAGCCTCTTAGTCAGGGCATCTACGGTGGAGCGTTTTGAGAGACCAATCGTCAGGGTCTAGCTCGCGGCGGAGACCGTGATGACCGGCAATTCACGCGAGGCGGATTTGAACCGCCCGCACCGCGAGTGCGTCAACGCGCAGCTTCGAAGCTGACACGGAAAGTGACGCGAAACTGACACGACCCAGGTTCGTTCTCCTCGCCGCCAGCGGGAAGGGTTATTTTAAGGCTTTGACGGCGCTGAATAAAACGATGGTACCACCTCTCGGGCTCGAACCGAGGACCTCCAGAGCCACAATCTGGCGCTCTAACCAACTGAGCTAAGGCGGCTAACCGTTTCGCAGAACCCGTCTTCTAGTCGGGGCGCCCCTGGCAATCAAGGGCGCATGGCGAGGGGCGCAGAGACGAAAGACGCCCCGACGCAAGCGCCGGGGCGTCTCTGTTCAGACGACATCGTCGCCCAGTTTAGTCGGCGAGCCGGAAGACAATCTTCGTGGAGAAGATCCCTCCGTCGACAGCGGAGCCGTCGCGGGTCGCGGGCTTGAGTTTGAAGATGTGAGACACTTTCAAAGCGGCGTCGCCGAACCCGTAGTCCGCAGGATCCTCCGAGACGACCGTACATCCCGTAAGACCGCCCTTAGAGTTGACAATGCACCGGATGGTGGCCGAGCCCGTCTTCTCAAGACGCTGTGCGCGCTCGGGATAGTACTGGGCGAGGTCGTCCGCGCTCGGGACGCGATCAAACTGGGCGTTGGTGATGACGTGCTGTACCGGCGCAGGCGGAGCCGGCGCAGGCGGTTCAGGCGCAGGCGGCGCCTTGGGCGCCGGCGGCAACTGAATCGGCGGGGGAGCCGCCACAGACACAGGCGGAGGCGGTGAGAAGTGCGGCTGGATCGGCGGGGGCGTATGGGCCTGAGGCGGCGGCGGCGGCGGCGGCGGCGGCGGAGGCGGCGGGGGAGCCGGCTTCACCAGGGCCACTTTAACGGCCGAGTCTTCATAAGTGATGTAATGCGGCTCGATCTTCGTCTTGTAGAGATAGAAGATCAGGGCCGCATGAAACACGCCGATAATGCCGGCGGCGATAAACAGGCTGGACCTGTTTTTGCCCCGCCGGGGTGCGTCCCACAACGGATCGTAGCGGTGTTCGGAAGTCTGCTGCGCGTCGGACATGCATCCCTCCTAGGTGCTGGCGTCGGTGCCGATCAGGGCGACGCTGTAATAGCCGTTGTCCTGAAGCGTATTCATCACGCGCATAAAGTCACCATAATAGGACTCTTTATCAGCCCGGATGAAGATACGCTCTTTCGTCGGGTCGCGCTTGCCAATCTGTTTCGCCAGGTCGGCAGGCATAGCGTCGATGCTTGTCTTGAAGTCCCCGATATGCAGATCGCCGTTCTTCTGAATGGAAATATAGATCGGCTTCGGAGGGTTCGGTGTGGGGGGAGCCACGGCAGGCGGGAGTTCCAGGGGCACCGACACGGTGGCGAGGGGAGCCGCCACCATGAAGATGATCAGGAGCACAAGCATCACGTCCACGAACGGGGTGACGTTGATCTCCGCGTTCTGCTGGATCTTATACTTGGACCCGCCAGCCGGCCCTGCAAGTTGGGCCGCCATAACTCTTACGCTCCCTTGTCAAGCTGTCTGGAGATGGCGTTCGTCAGTTCCGCGATGAAACCATCCGTCCGCGTTCCGAACGCGGAAATCCGGGTTTGGAAGTAGTTGTAGAAGATGACCGCCGGGATAGCGGCGAAAAGGCCGATACCAGTGGCGAGAAGGGCTTCGGCGATACCCGGCGCGACGACGGCGAGGTTGGTCGTGTTCGTGTTCGCGATGCCGATGAATGAGTTCATGATCCCGTAGACGGTGCCGAAAAGACCGATGAAGGGGCCCGACGATCCCACCGACGCCATAAAGGTCATCCCGCCGGAGAGGCGCTTGGCTAGTCCGGACTGGATGGCGGAAACCGCCGCCGAGACCCGCGTAATCGTGGAGTCGCGGTTTTCACCGGCGACCTGCAAGCCCGCCTGGCGGGAGAGTTCGACTTCGCCGGACGCCGCGGCGGCCATGTCGGCGAGGGGGTTGCCTTCGAACTCTTCGGAGGTCGCGATCTTGTTGATCTCGGAAATCGACCGCGCGCTGCGGAAGGCTTCCACGAAGGTGTTGGCCGCCTTGTTGAGGCCGGCGAACTCAATAATCTTAACAATCAAAAGCGTCCAGGAGGCCACCGACGCCAGTAGAAGACCGATCATCACGGTCTTAACGACGGGGTTGGCGTCGATGAACATCCGCACTGGGTTCAAGGAGCCTGCGTGCTTAATCGAAGTGGGGGCGTCCGCGGCTGGCGCCGGAGCGGCGTCGGCAGGAGCGGCCGCGTCGGCCGGCGCGGCGGCCGGCGCAGACGGCGCTTGAGCTAGCGCCAAAGTGGGAACGCTCGTGAGCATCAGCGCCGCGGCGCCCAACGCTGCAAGGAGTGAAGTGGTTCGTTTAATGTCCAACATCTTCCGCCAATTCCTGGTTGGTCTAACCCGTTAACACGAGCCCGTTTTACGATCTCCGCTCACAGCGTTGCACCGCCGCTCGCGTGTTCCCATCTCTACTGCCGACGAACCTTCAAGGTTCGACACGCAGCAGCCATCTGCGCCCACGTGGGGTTTGGGTAGCTGTACCCCCAGAAAGCGCACATGCGACCCCCGCCGCAACACGACGACTGTCTCACCGGTCCCGAAAGAGCGCGGTCTTAATTCCTTTGGCAACCACTAATCGACGCGTCAAGCATTTCTATTCCAGCAAGGGATCCAATCTGGAAGGGCATATTGCACTGCCTTAATGCCCATCGATTGGCGTCTTGACGCCTCCAGAAGCGACAATTCCGCCGTTCACGCACGATTATTGCGCCGCAACATTAACCTTGCGACGCGCCCAACTACCTTGCCGCGCACGGCTTTCGGGCCCGGACTTCAGCCTTGGCCGTGCGTGTCGCTCAGAATTTTATGACGGCTGGGGATCCCTGCGGCGGGCCCTGGTGCCTGGGGGCGGATTCGAACCACCGACACGCGGATTTTCAGTCCGCTGCTCTACCAACTGAGCTACCCAGGCCGACCAGGTGGGGTCCGGACAGGCCGGACTGAGCCATGTTCTGCGGCGCAGGCGGCCGTCTATAAGCATGCCCCGCCCCCCTGTCCAGCCGTCACAAGGGCGTCTCGCCCTCTGCGTCCTCCGGGGTTTCAGTGGCGGGGATGGCGTAACGTCCGGAGAACCAGCGCTGCAGGTCGACATCGGCGCACCGGCGGGAGCAGAACGGCCGATGCTCCACGCTGGTCGGTTTGCCGCATAGGGGACAGAGCTTGACGGGGGTCATCGCGCGCTCACCTCGAAAGTCGCCGGATCCCTAGCCGGATCGGCCTCAATTGAAAACCGCGGGCCGATTTTGGCGACAAGGTCGGACGCGTGACGCCCAGCGTAGGCGGCCACGTCTGGGGCGCAGGCCGCCTTCACCATCTGCCCGGGACCGGCGGCGCGCTCGATGGCCCGCAGGAGGCGCAGCGCCGTCGTCGGGCCGTTGATCCTGCCGTCCGCCGTAAGAAGAACTTCATTCACGGGTCGAGCGCGCCAGGGAAGCGCCAGCTCCAGAACGCCAAAACGGGATATGGGTCCGATCGCGACGCCCGGACCGTCAGGTGCGAACACGGCTTTGGCCACGGCGCAAAGGCCCGCGCCGTCGTGCCCCTGCCCCACCAGATCGAGGGCGACCAGGCCCCCGAGGCCTTTGAGCCTCAAGACCCGCGCTGCGACGTCAAGGGCCTCGCGATTGGCCTGGGCCGCGGCCTTCCGGCCAAGGTTCACCGACGCGCCAAGATCCACGTCGACGGCGATCAGGGCCTGCGTCGGCTCGACGTGGATGCGTCCGCCACACGGGAGCCGATGGGTCACCTCAAGGGCCGCTTCCTCGGCAATGTCCGCCGCTTCGCGGGCGGCGACGCCTGTCTGGATCGTACTGTCAGGCGCCCACGTCAGAAGCTGCGCCTCAACGGACGGGGGCGGCCTGATGAGCCGGGTCGGCCCCTCGGCGGAGCCCACGTGGCGCACGACGGGTCCCTTCCCGCCACGGGCCGGCGCCTGGACCTCCACCTCCAGGAAGTAGCCCTCGCGGGGCGCCGGATCACCGCCTGAATAGCTCAAAACGCCGTCAGGACCTTGGCCAAGGTCTAGAAACGCCAGCCTCAGAGCGGCCTCCACTCGCCGCACCCGCGCCGCTGCCCGGGCGCCGACGCCCAGGACAGGCGGGTCTCCCGCGCGGACGATGACGAGCCGCTCTGGTCTACCGTCGAGGGTCACAACCCCGCGCTGCTCGCCAGGGGCCAGATCCAGGAAGAGCGCCCTCTTGGTCATTCCACAGGATAGCCCAGTCCGGCGAGGAGAGCGCGGGCCTCATAGAGCGGCAGACCGACCACCCCAGTGTAAGAGCCTTGCAGGGCCATGACATAGGCGCCGGCGCGTTGATGGATCTTGTACCCTCCCGACGCATCGCGCCATTCCATCGAGGCGATGTGCCCTTCGATCTCCTGGGTCGACAGGCGCTTGAAATGGAGGCGGGTTTCGCTGATCCGCGTCGCCGTTCGCCCATCGGGCGCAATGACGGCGACGCCAGTCAGGACCTTGTGGGCGCGTCCGGACAGGAGGGCCAGCATACGCCGCGCATCCGCCTCATCGGTCGGTTTCGCAAGGATCCGGCGCCCTGCCGCCACGAGGGTGTCGGCGGCGAGAACGAAGGCGTCAGGGTGGCGCGGCGCCACCGCCGACGCCTTTTCGCGCGCAAGGCGTTCAACCAGTCGACGGACGGTTTCATCCTTTTGGGGCGTCTCATCGATGTCCGGCGGATCCACCGCATCGGGGGAAAGGCCGATCTGGCGGAGCAGCTCGAGGCGCCGGGGACTGGCGCTGGCGAGGACGAGGCGGCGTCCTCTGAGGCGGCTCACTTGAAGCGGTAGGTGATGCGCCCCTTAGTGAGATCGTACGGGGTCATTTCAACGAGGACCTTGTCCCCTGCCAAAACCCTGATCCGATTTTTGCGCATCTTGCCCGCTGTGTGGGCGATGATCTCGTGATCGTTCTCAAGCTTCACCCGGAAGGTGGCGTTGGGCAGCAATTCACTGATTGTGCCTGGAAACTCCAGCAGCTCTTCTTTAGCCATAGGTCCTCATTGTGGTGACGGAGATCCCGCCATAACAAAGCGGCCCGCGCCGGAACATGATCCCGACCGCGAGCCGTCTTTCGCCGCCCACATAGTGCCAGATCGCCGCCTCCAGGTCGATGCCTCCTTAGTCCCTCAGCCGAACCGACTAGCGATTTTACGTTCAAGGGCGTCGCGGACGCGCCTGTAGGCGTTGAGCCGCTGGTCCCTGGCCCCGTCGACCGTGGTCGGATCCTCCGTATCCCACACCTCGACATCCAAGGCGTAAGAGCGGGAGAGCTTGGCGGCCTTGGCGTAGGCTTCGGGGCTTAGGCAGACGATGAGATCGAACCCGTCCGCGCCGACATCGTCGAAGGTTTTTGGTCTCTGGGTGGACAGGTCCACCTCCGCTTCGGCCATGACGGCGACGACGAAGGGGTCAAACGCCTCGCTTCCCTGAACGCCGCAGCTATCGACAAAAACGTCCGCGCCCAGCCGGCGCCGGAGGAGGCCGGCGGCCATAGGCGAGCGCACCCGGTTCATCGTGCAGGCGAACAGGACCGATCGCACGCCCGGCGCCGCGCCGCGGTCCCCCTCCCCCATCAGGTCCGCCGATGCAGAGCGCAGATGAGGGTGAACAGGCGGCGCGCCGTGTCGAGATCAGTCCTCACCTTGCCCTGGAGCCGCTCTCGCAACCGCTCGGATCCCTCGTTGTGAAGGCCCCGTCGCCCCATGTCCAAGGCTTCAATCTGGGAGGGGGTGGAATGACGAATGGCTTGATAGTAGCTCTCGCAAATCATGAAATAGTCTTTGATCACGCCTCTGAAGGGCGAGAGCGAGAGAAGGTGCCGCTTCTCGTAGTTCGGCCCTGAGATATCGAGGGCGAGACGGCCGTCGATGAGCGCGATGAGCAGGCTGTACGGCCCCGTCTCGGCGTCCTCGGGCTGGAAATAGTTATCCTCCAGAAGATCGAAGATGGCGACTTGGCGCTCGTGCTCCACATCCCGCGTCATAGGCGCCAAGGAGGCGTCGTCGATCTGGATGGAGTTCAGCCGGTGCTTCTTTCGGTCGTCCATCATGGTCCGGGGCGATACGACGGGCCTGGTTCGCCCTTCTCCGTCACCCTACCATGACAGAGGATTGCGCACTGCAAAACCCGCACGCCTATGGTCAATCGCCCTGTCGGCCGGCAAGCCTGATGCCGGCGGATCGGGCATGGGCGGGCAGACCTTCGGCGTCGGCCAGGGCCACCGTGTGCGCGCCCAGACGAGCGAAGCTTGGTCCGTCGCAGCGAACGAAGGAGGTTCGCTTGAGGAAGTCATAGAGCGACAGTCCCGACGAGAACCGCGCGGCGCGGCTCGTCGGCAGCACGTGATTGGAGCCCGCGACGTAATCCCCGATCGCCTCGGGGGTGTGACGTCCAAGGAAGATCGCCCCGGCATGGCGTATTTGCAGGGCCATGGGCTCGGGATCCTCAAGGGCCAGTTCGACGTGCTCAGGGGCCAGACGGTCCACAAGCCCGGCAGCCGCCTCGAGGGGGGTGATGACCACCGCCCCATGGTCGCGCAGGCTCGCGCCCGCATCCACAGCCGTCGCCAGGGACCGGAGTTGCTCACTGATGGCGCTCAGTACCCGACTGGCGAAGGCTTCGTCGTCGGTGATGAGGACCGATTGGGCCGAAGGGTCGTGCTCGGCTTGCGATAAAAGATCTGCGGCAATCCAATGGGGATCGTTCAGTCCGTCTGCGACGACGACAATCTCCGAGGGGCCGGCCAGGGCTTCGATGCCGACGACGCCATAGAGCTTTCGCTTGGCGGCGGTGACATAGGCGTTCCCCGGCCCGACGATCTTATCAACCTTGGTCAACGGCCCGGCGCCGTAGGCGAGCGCGGCGCAGGCCTGCGCGCCTCCGATGCGCCAGATCTCGGTTACGCCCGCCGCCTTGGCCGCGGCGAGGACGGCCGGCTCAAGACGTCCAGGCGGCGTGGTCATGGCGATCCGGTCGACGCCGGCCACCCGGGCCGGGACAGCGTTCATGAGCACGGTGGAGGGATAGGCGGCTCGCCCGCCCGGCACGTAAATGCCGACGGCCTCGAGGGGACGCCAGCGCCAGCCGAGGTCAACGCCTGCATCGTCGATCCAACGCTGATCCGCCGGCCGTTGACGCGCATGGTAGGCCTCAATCCGCGCCGCGGCGAAGGCGATGGCCTGGCGCACTGGCTCTGGGCACAGGGCGACGCCCTCTTCGATCTCTTCGGGGGTGACACGAACGGTCTGCGCCGTCACAGGGGTCCGGTCCAGCCGGCGGGACCACTCGAGCACGGCCTCCAGGCCGCCGCGTCGGACGGACGTGAGGATCTCCTCTACCACCGTCTCCACGTTTGCGGCGGCGCTACGCTCCTCCTGCAAGAAGGCGGAGAACCGGTCTTCGAAGTCGGGGTCGGCGGTGTTGAACTGGCGCATGGGGCTAAAGATCGTGTGCTGGCGTGTGGGCTGGCCAAGGATCTGAGAGATCCGACAAGACCGCATCGACGCACTCGACGTCGGCCTTGAGGTCGCCGCCGCCGGCAAGGTGAATGAGAACGCTGCCGCCGGGATCATCCGGCGTCTCGCTGGGGGCGAAGGCCAGGGCGAGGATGGAGACGATGGCGTCCGGGGCGTCGAGCCTAACGCCCCTGGACTTGAACGAGAGAACGCCGCCAAGCTGGAGGCCGGCTTGGATCCGGATAGGCTCGTCCTCGGAACATTCCCAACAAAACCTCCGTATGGCGAGGGTAAGCCGGCGAGCGGCGGGTTCGTAGACGATGTCTCCCACCGTGGTGAGGGCGTCCTGAAGGGCCGCAGAGATCACTTGCAGGTCTTCATCATCCTCGGCGAGGAGTCTCAAAGGGCGACGGGCGCTCGCTGTCTCGCTCATGCTGCGTCCTCCTCACCGCGCAACCGAACGATGTCGGCGCCGCAGGCGGAGAGCTTCTCCTCTAGACGCTCAAAGCCCCGGTCAAGATGATAGACGCGATTGACCACAGTCTCACCCCTGGCGGCGAGGGCGGCGATGACGAGGCTGACGGAGGCGCGCAGGTCCGTCGCCATCACCGGCGCCCCCACGAGGTGGTCGACGCCGCGGACGCGCGCTTCACCGCCATGGACGGAGATGTCCGCACCAAGGCGCGCCAGCTCGGGGGCGTGCATGAACCTATTTTCGAAAATCGTCTCACGGATCACGCTTTCCCCCTGGGCCAGGGTCATGAGCGCCATGAACTGGGCCTGGAGATCGGTGGCGAACCCCGGATATGGATCTGTTTCAAGGTCGACGGCCTGCAGCCGCGCCCTGGAGCGGCGCACGAGGATCCAATCTGGGCCGCGTTCGACCTCGGCTCCCGCCGCTTCGATCTTGGCGAGGAGCGCCTCCACATGAGCCGGACGGGTTCGGGTGAGGCGAACTTCGCCTCCGGCCATAGCCGCGGCGACTGCGTAGGTTCCGGTTTCAATGCGGTCCGGTGCGACGGCGTGCTGGGCGCCGGAAAGGCGCTGGACGCCAGTGATGCGGATCTGCGGCTGACCCGCGCCTTCCACCTTCGCCCCCATGGCGTTGAGGCAGTCCGCCAGATCGACGATCTCCGGTTCGCAGGCGGCGTTTTCGATCAGGGTTTCGCCTCGAGCCAGAACAGCGGCGAGGAGGGTGTGTTCGGTGGCGCCCACGCTAACCATAGGGAAGCGGATGTGGGCCCCTCTCAAACCGCGGGGCGCCTGGGCGTAGACATAGCCTTCGTTGAGTTCGATGTGCGCCCCGAGGGCCTCCAGGGCCTTCAGGTGCAGATCAACCGGCCGTGCGCCGATGCTGCACCCCCCGGGTAGGCTGACCTTGGCGTGGCCCGTTCGGGCGATAAGCGGGCCAAGAACATTGAATGACGCCCGCATCTGACGAACGAGGTCGTAGGAGGCGAAGGCGGAGACGATCTCAGGGGTATGCAGAACAGTTTCCTGACCGTCGACGCCGCTCTTTTCTTCAACCTCGGCGCCCAGACGCCGCAGCAGCTTGCCCAGGAAGCGCGTGTCCGCAAGACGCGGCATATTGGTCAGCCTGAGGGGCTCTTCGGTGAGGAGACTGGCCGCCATAAGCTTGATGGCCGAGTTCTTCGCCCCGGAAATCGGGATTTCACCCGAAAGCCCCTTGTCTCCGCCGCGGATGGCGATGCGATCCATAAGACGCCCTAACTCAAAGCCCGGTTTCTATACAAGACGGTTTACGGCGCAAGCGTGGCGCCGTCCTAAGCGTCGGACAGATAGTCCTTGTGGAACTCAGGCGCCTCCCCCGGGTCGATAGGATCCTCCTCCTGTGAGGCCATGGAAAGATCCGGCGCGGTGAAGCCGGCAGGAAGATCCAACGCAAGAAGCCCCTGGGCCCGCATTTCGCGCGACCCTGGAAGATCGCCGATGGAGGCGAGGCCGAAGTGCTCAAGGAACGCGTCGGTGGTGGCGAAGGTCACAGGCCGACCCGGCGTGCGTCGGCGTCCCCGCAGGCGGACCCACCCGATTTCGAGGAGCAAATCCAAGGTGCCCCGAGACAGGCCCACGCCCCGAACCGATTCGATTTCGGCCCGGGTCACCGGCTGGTGATAGGCTATGATCGACAGGGTCTCGAGGGCGGCCTTGGAAAGCTTGCGCTCCACCGTTTTTTCCTCGGTCATCAAGGCGGCAAGATCAGGCGCGGTGACGAACCGCCAGCGGTCGGCCACGCACTGCAGGATGACGCCGCGATCCTGATAGCGGGCGCGAAGGCTCGCCAATCCCCGACCGACGTCGGCGCCCTCAGGCAGGCGCCGGGCGAGATCCGCTGCGCCCAGGGGCTCCGCGGCGGCGAAGAGCAGAGCCTCGATCATGCGCTCCGTGTCGTCCCCTCCGCTCATTGCGCGGCCGCGCCTTCCGCCGGGGTCACGGTCCGCGCGCGGATGAAAAGCTCGGCGAAAGCTTCAAGCTGTCGGGCCTCAAGGGCGCCCTCTTTGACAAGCTCAAGGCCGGCCGAAAGGGTGGAGGCGATATAAGACGCCCTTGTCGGCCCATCCCCTCCCCTGACCCGGGGGGCCACGCCCGCCAGGGGGGTCCACGCGGTGAGCTCGCCGCACAGGCTGCGCAGACGCTGGCGCGCGGCCTCCAGCGGATAGGCGTCGGTCCTCGCTGTCGGAGAGTAAGACTTGTCCGCGGCCCTCCGGGTCTGGTCGGCATAGGCGTGGATCAAGGCGTAAAGATCCACGTCGAGCCGGGTCTGCGCGTGAACGGCGATGGCCTCCGGATCCCCGCGCACGAAATAATCGCGGCCGGTCTGCGCAAGCGCCATCAGCGCCTCGCCCGCCCGGCGCATAGCGTCGAGCTTGGCGAGGCGGAACGCCAGGGCCGCGGCCAGATCCTCCGCCGGCGTCTCCTCGTCCCTGGGCCGTTCGGGCTTGGGCAGGAGAAGGCGGGACTTCAGATAGGCGAGCCAAGCGGCCATGACGAGGTAGTCGGCGGCCAAGGAGAAGCGCAGGCTGCGGGCTTCACGGACGAAGGCCAGGTACTGGTCGGCGAGGGCGGTGATGGAGAGAGTGAGAAGGTCGACCTTCTGCTGGCGCGCCAGGGCGAGGAGCACGTGCAACGGCCCCTCGAACCCGTCTAGATCCACCACAAGGGCCGCGCCGTCGGCCGCGGCGCCTTCGGCCGCTTCAAAATCCAGTGGCGGCTGAAAGGCGTCAAAGCTCATCAGGGATCACAGTCCAATGGCAGCGGCGAACCGGGCGCGCGCCCAGGCCTCGTCCAAGGGCTCGACCGTCGCAACAAGGCGACCCAGCGCTGCGTCCGCGCGGCGCCGCGCCGAACCGGACAAGACCCGGGCGCCCGACGCCACAGCCTTCATCTCCTCTAGCGCACCATTGCAATGGAGCACCACGTCGCAGCCCGCGGCGAGGGCGCGGCGTGCGCGTCCGGCCAATCCGCCGCGAAGGGCCTGCATTGAAAGGTCGTCGGACATGATCAGACCTTCGAACCCAAGATCGTCCCTGATCAGGGCGATCACCGGCTTGGACGTGGTCGCCGGCCGCTTGGGGTCGATAGCCGCGTAGACCACATGGGCGGTCATAGCCATGGGCATGTCCGAGAGCATCCGGAAAGGCTCGAAGTCCGCCTCGAGGGTCGCGCGATCTTCCAAAACCACCGGGAGCGCCACGTGGCTGTCCGCCGTCGCCCGACCGTGGCCGGGGATGTGCTTGATCACGGGCAGAACGCCCCCGGCGAGAAGTCCCTCGCTGAAAGCGCGGGCTAGGGGCGCGGCGCGTGCCGCTGTCCCGCTAAACGCCCGGTCGCCGATGATGGGATCCGCGCCTGGAACCGGCAGGTCCAGGACGGGCGCGCAATCCACGTTCACGCCAAGGGCGTGGAGATCCGCGGCGATAAGACGCCCTCCGAGCCGGGCCAGGGCCGCGCTCTCCAGAGGGTCGCCACCGGCGATGCGGCCGTAGGCGGAGGCCGGCGGATAGGATGGCCAGTGGGGTGCGCGCAGGCGCTGCACCCGGCCGCCCTCCTGATCAATGAGCACAGGCGCGCGGGGATCGTCCACACTGTCCCGGAGCGCTGCAACGAGGGCCCGCACCTGCTCCGGACCCTCGATATTGCGATGGAACAGGATGAAGCCCCAGGGCCTGACGTGGGCAAAAAAGGCGCGCTCCTCCGCCGTCAGGGTCGCCCCGGAGCAGCCGAAGATGCACGCCTTGCGCACCCTGGAGGCCTTAGCTTTTTACAAAACAGATCTTGCCCTTGGCCTTGAGCGTCTCGCAGAAGGCCTCCGCAGCCGCCCGGCTCGGAAAGCCGGCCACGGACGCGCGATAGAGCGTGTGGGCGCCGACAACCACCGGCTCCACGTCCCGGCCCCGCCCGGAGAGAGCGCCTGGAATGAGCCCCGCAACGTCGCTGAACCCTTTGGCGGCGAGGGCTTGAGAGGAGAAGGCGCCAATCTGAACCTTGGCGGCCCCGACCGACCCGCCCTTGAGCGCAGGCGTCGCCGGCGCCGCAGTCCGCACGCTCGCAACGCCCGTTCGCGGCGTCGCCAAGGGCTCGGGCCGTAGCGGGCGAGGCGCAGGAGCGGTCTGCGTGGCCACGCGTCCTAGGCCGCCGTCAGGGGCCGGAGCCGGCGTTGGGGCGAGGGCCTGGCGTGGGGCGGCGACAGGCGCAGCCACGGGCGCCGGCGCAGCCGTGGCGAGCTTGGCGCCGGTAGGCGCAGCCGCGGAGGGTGCGGGCTGCAGGGTCTGAACGGTGAGCCGTTCCGCCGGGGCCGATGGGCGCGGCAGGGGTTGCTCGGGCCCGGCGGCGAAGGACGGGACTTTCGCGCCTCCGGTCGTCGCGGCGGCGGCGGAGACGTCCGGTCCAGATGTCGCCGCATCGGTCGGTTGGGCGCCGGCCGCTGGGGCGGCCTTGAGACTGGCCACGGGCGCGCCCACAGGCCGCGGCGGCTCATTCTCCCCGCGAACCCCGCGGCTGAAATACATGGCCACGGCGGCCATGAGGACCACGAGCAGGGTGGCGCTGGCGATCAACGCCATGGGCAAAGGCCGCCGGGAGGCAGTCGCCCGCGGGTCAAACTGCAGGGGGACCTCCTGCTGGGGCGTATAGGCGCCGCGTTGCTGGTCGGTCATGGCTAATCCTCAGGCGGGAAGGCGAACAGTCAAGCGAATCGCCGACAGCGCCCCTGGACAGTACCGGAGCTCGTCGACGGGTCGAAGCGGGAGTGCCGAGGATCAATCAAATCGCAACCATCCTTAACGAACAGTGAAGTTCACACATCAAGGCGAAAGAGCTTTCGGTGCTCCTCCACCGCGAACCGGTCGGTCATGCCGGCGATGTAGTCGCAAACGAGCCTCGCGCGCTCCGTCTCGTCGAGGGTGGCGGCCAGGGTGCTCCACTCCCCGGGCAGAACCTCCGGTTCGCGCATGAAGACGTCGAACATCTCCGCGAGGATCCGGCGCGCCGCGCTTCGCGATCGGTTCACCCGATAATGGCGGTACATCCGTTCATGGAGAAAACTTCTGAGGCGCGCCAGATCTTCAGCCAGGTCTGGCGAGAAGGCGACCAGCTGGCGACCGAGAGCGCGCACATCGTCGCTCGACCCGACGCCCGCGTCCAAAGCCCTTCGCCGGGTTTCGCCCACCACATCGCCCACCATGACGCCGATCATCCGTCTGACGCTCTCCAGGCGAAGCAGCCGGTCGTCCAGGTCTGGATAATCCCGTCGCGCTCCGTCCAGGGCCGGCCCGATCAGGGGCACGTCTTTCAGATCCTCCACGGTGAAGAGGTCAGCCTGCAGGCCGTCGTCCACATCATGATTGTTGTAGGCGATGTCGTCGGCGAGGGCGGCGACCTGGGCCTCGGCGGAGGCGAAGGTGTCGAGACCCAGATCGTGGCGCGCATTGTAGGCGGCGATGGGAAGCCACGCCGGCTCCTCCAGACGCCGGCTCACCGGTCCATTGTGCTTGACCACGCCCTCGAGGGTCTCCCAGCATAGGTTGAGACCGTCGTAGCGCGGATAGCGCCGTTCAAGCTCGGTGACGACGCGGAAAGTCTGGACATTGTGATCGAAGCCCCCATAAGGCCGCATGGCGGCGGCCAGGGCGTCCTCGCCCGCGTGGCCGAAGGGCGGATGGCCGAGGTCGTGGGCCAGGGCGATGGTTTCAGCGAGGTCGTCGTCCAGAGCGAGGGCGTGGGCGATGGACCTGGCGATCTGGGCCACCTCGAGGGAGTGGGTGAGGCGGGTGCGGTAATAGTCCCCCTCGTGAGCCACGAAGACCTGCGTCTTCTCCTTCAACCGCCGGAAGGCCGTACAATGGATGATGCGGTCTCGATCTCTGGCGAAGGGCGTTCGGGTCGCGCTGTCGGCCTCGGGGTGACGCCGGCCTCGGGACCGGCGGAAATCTTCCCCCCAGGGGGCGAGGTGCATGGAGACGGTCACGCGGCGAGGCTCCAGGTGGGGCGGCTGGGGTTCCATCCCCCGCTCGTAAGCCTCATATAGGGAGTCCATGGATTTGACATCGCGCCGCTTATGACCGCTTCCCTGACCCTCTCCGCCTCCGCCGCCCGCCGAATTCGCGCCCTCGCTGAAAAAGAGGGGCGTGAGCTCATGCTGCGCCTCGCCGTCGAAGGCGGCGGCTGCTCGGGATTTCAGTATCAGTTCGACCTCGTGGACAGCAGCGAGCCGGACGATCACCGGGTTGAGCGCGACGGCGCCGTCGCCCTGGTGGACGACATCTCCTTCGCCCTCGTGAAGGGCTCTGAGATCGACTTTGTCGACGAGCTGGCGGGCGCCGAGTTCAGAGTGCTTAATCCCAACGCCAAGTCCAGCTGCGGCTGCGGCGTCTCCTTCTCCATCTAAACCCGCGGGGCCCTCGACGCCGGCCTCCTCACCCGCCAAAGGCTTCAGCCGGATGCGCATCGCCACCTGGAACGTCAATTCGGTGAACGCGCGGCTGGAGACCGTCCTGGGCTGGTTTCGTGACGCCAATCCTGATGTGGCCTGTCTTCAGGAGATCAAGTGCGTCAACGAGAAGTTCCCCGCCGACGCCTTCGAGGCTTTGGGCTACAATGTCGCCGTCCACGGCCAAAAAACCTACAATGGCGTGGCCCTGCTTTCGAAATGGCCCCTGGAGGATGTCCTCAAGGGCCTTCCCGGCGAGGAGGAGGACGAGCAGGCCCGGTACTTGGAGGCCTTAGTGTCTGCGCCCTCCCCCATCCGGGTGGCCACCATCTACCTGCCCAACGGCAACCCCGTGGGGGCGGAGAAGTTCGCCTACAAGCTACGCTGGATGGCGCGCTTACGCCAACGGGCTGCAACCCTCCTAGCCCTGGAAGAGCGCGTCGCCCTGTGCGGCGACTACAACGTCATTCCCGAACCTGAGGACTGCGACGACCCGGAGAGCTGGCGTGGGGACGCTCTATTTCAGCCCGAAACGCGAGCGGCGTTCCGCGCCATCAAGTGGCTCGGCTTCACCGACGCGCAGGCCGCGGTCGGACGGGACCCACATGCCTACACCTTTTGGGACTATCAGGCCGGCGCCTGGCAACGCGATCACGGCATTCGCATCGACCATATTCTTCTCTCCCCCCAGGCCGCCGACCGTCTGGTGGACTGCGAGCCGCATCGTTCGGTCCGCGGAGGCGAGAAACCGTCCGACCATGTTCCGGTCGTTGCGACCCTTTCGGACTGTCCGGCCTAAGTGGCCGAGAATCTGCCTATCCTTGAGGGATGCGTGACGTATTAGGCGCCATCCTGGTCTTCCTCGCGTGCGGCGTCGCCATGACCGCAGCGGCGACGGCCCTGGCGTGGTGGTTTGATCCGGCGCGCCAAACCATACGCGCCCTAACCCGCGCCCTCGGCGCCCATCCCGACGCCGTAGGTCTGGCCGTTCAGCGGCGTCAGGGCTTGGCCGTGCGGATTGACGAAGCGCGCCTGGCGGTCATTCGCGGCCCCGCGGACCGCGGCCTTATCTACGATTTGGACGAACTTGTGGGGGTGGAGCTGATTTTTGACGGCGTCGTTGCGGCGCGGATGCATCTGGGCGAACCGCGCCGGGCCCTTGACCAGATCCGTCCCCAGGCGAGCCTCGTGGTGCTGCGCTTGACCTTCGACGACGTGCGCGACCCGGAGTTCGAGCTGAAATTGCTGGATCCGTCCGATCTTCGTCTGCGCCGCCCGCCCAATGCGGAGGCCGCGGTCCTAGAAGGCCGGCGTTGGTTCGCCCGCCTGGAGGCGGCGCTGCGGCGCATGGCGCGGAACGCGGCGCAGGAGCCCGCCCGCGGCACGGGCCTTGAAACCTCGAACGGCTCCTGACCCGCTCTCGCGCCGCGTCTTTCGCCCCTGGCGCAGCCCATCGGAATGAGAAAAGGCCCCGCCCGGATGGTCCGGACGGGGCCTTCTTCACCCTTGGTCGGCCGTTTAAGCCTATTCCAGGATCTTGGACACCACGCCCGCGCCCACGGTGCGGCCGCCTTCACGGATGGCGAA
>Ga0116231_10001098_pt1 | contig 53810 bp, 31 predicted proteins | sample S1TSphgellanicum_2_FD_89695 | JGI IMG/M metagenome (GOLD analysis project Ga0116231, IMG submission 89695) | Host-associated microbial communities from peat moss isolated from Minnesota, USA - S1T2_Fd - Sphagnum magellanicum MG | ecosystem: Host-associated > Plants > Peat moss > Unclassified...
TACATAGTTGGTTTAGCCATAAAATATTTATTCATTGGTTAGTTTAGCCATATTAACTTTATTCATGGTTAATTTAACCATGGTGGGTTTAACCATAAATTATTTATTCTTTAGTTAGTTTGACCATATTTATTTTACTCATGGTTAGTTCAATCATTTCTAGTTTGGTTATAAAATATTTATTCATTGGTTTGCTTGGCCTTATTCATTTTATTCATGGTTGGTTTCACCATATTTATTTAGATATGGTTAAGTGAACCATAATTAGTTTAGTCATGGTTATTTTTCCATAATTATTTGTAATTTTTGGTTGGTTTAACCACTATTAGTTTAATCATCATTAATTTTGCCATAATTACTTTAGTTATGATTGGTTTAAACATTATTTTACCAATCATTAGTTTTGCCGTAATTAATATTTCCTAGGTTAAATTAGCCGCCTATTTAACTTATGTAATATGTGGTTAAATAACCTAAATACAATTAACTTATATGTAGGTGTATTTATTTATACATACCCTACTTATACTCCACCTATTCACCTATATTTTAACCTACATGTAACCTAGTTATATAGGCTAGGGTAGGCAATTTATATACCTATGATAAATTATTAGTTGGTTAACTAATTATTTACCTAAAATACACTAATGAATGTGTAATTAAATAGCTAGATATTAATTACTACAAATACATTGTTGATAATATATAATTAATTAGGTCAAATTTGTATGGATTAGTTATAATTTGGTTGTAATTATTAATTATAATTAAATAACTAGACATTAACGATTACTAATTTTTATTTTAACTTAATTAACATTACATATTTACATACTTCTTTATTTATTCATGTATCTTACATAATTATTTAAGAATAATGTTGTGTGGACATGAAAATGTTTCTCCCTCCAAAAGTTTGTCCCATATTGTTTGTCATCCTTTCCAAATGATGAACAATAGAAATAGATGCACCACAAGCATCTAGGACATAAGAAATATTTTAAAAAGGAAGGCCACTTGCTATGAGCCAATTGAAAAGGTTCAACCTTAAAGGCCAAATTCAAAATGAAATAAGATTTTCCTACTTAGGTCATCTAGGTGTAGGCTTAATTTAGGTGGTGTACATTTAAGCCTAGTAAAGGTCATAGATTAGGTTGCCTTAGCCTATTTTAGGCTTCTATACTTAATTATTAGTTATAGGTTCCTAAACTTAGGCATAGGAGTTTAGGTTGTAGGTTCCTAAACATAGGGACCTTAGGAGTAAGTATTTATTTTTAGGTCTAACATATGTTATTTAGGTTTTATCCATGTGGCATAGCTTAGATGGCCAATGTTTAAATGCCACATGGCATGTGTTTAGTCAAAATGATTTTTAACCAATTAAAAAATCATTTGACTATTACATTGACTAGTTAAAATAACTAGTAAAAAATGTCAACTTAGGTTTAGTCAAAAAGTACATGGCCTAGTCACAATGGACATGTTCAAAATTATTTGTCCAAAATGACTAGGAGGTTTTTTTGACACCTGTCCAAAATGGGTTTTCTTTTACCAAAATTTTTAAATTAAAATAAGAATTTTAGTACTGCTTGTTGATGTAAAAATAACAAAAAGGAGGGTGATGTGGTATCACTAGCAAGAAGATGTGTTGTACTTCCAAAACCTTATAATTCCAAGACTAGAAGACAAGTTGCATATCATCAGAAAGATTCAAAATGAAATAGGGCATTTTGGTGAAGCTCATCCACTTTCTGAAGTTAAATAATGTTTCTCTTGGGATTACTGAACAAATTTTGTTAAAGAGTTTGTTAAGACTTGTGACAAATGTTAGCTTGTTAAGAAGATTTTGTAATTTGTGGTTTAGAATTGAGGATATGAAGAGCATACTGATATATGACTTGTTTTATTACGTTGCACTAAACATAGCCCGACCCTTGCCAGAGACATTCAGTGGAAACAAATGTGTGTTGGTGGCTATAGGTCACTACTTTAAATGGTGTGAAGCAAGGTTAGTAAAGAATCATGATGCAATGACTACAACTAAATTTTTTGAAGAAAAAGTTGTTTGCTGATTTGGTGTGCCCAAATGTGTCTTCACTAATAATGGTCGTGAGTGGATGAAAGAATTTGATGCTTTGTGTCAAGACTATGGGATAATGCATTAGTTTATTGCACTAGCATGGCCACAATGTAATGGTATGGTGGAGCGCTTAATACAAATTATCAAACATGGTTTGACGGTGATGTCTTCAACAAACACACAAGGTTGGGATGACCAATTGCCAAGGGTGTTGTTTGGCACATAGTCCAATACCAAATATTCTCCATATATGGTATTGATCGGACACAACCCACGCCTTACTACTAACAATAACTTGAGTGTATTATGTGTTGTTGTAGGCAAACAAGTTGGACATGAGGTTATGGTTGAACAGATGATTAATAAGATGCAGTTGGTTGCAAATATTTACAAAACTTTGCTGGAGAATGTTGAACAAGCTCAAAAAACGCAACGGAAGGTATATGTTGCTAGGAAAGGGTTACAATTATTTGAAAGGTTTGAAGAAAGGGATACCAAAGTTAAGATGCGCAAACCAGGCAAGAAAAGGAATTTGATGGGGAGTTGGGAAGGACTTTATCACTTTGTAAGCAACAAGGATGGAAAGGGATGCCAAGAACAGGATGAAGGTAGTATAATTTACATAATAAAAAAATTGGATGGGAAATGTTGGGAGAAGCAAGAAGAGATCTTTACGTTTACCACTCATCAATTTGATGAATCAATCTATGAGGACATAGGTTTTTAAAAAGGGAATGGGGACACATGTGACCTGGACCTATGTCAACAAATTAATCTATGTGACTTAGCCCTGATTTAATGAAATCCTAAACTATTGGATGATTTATTTCATCAAATGCGATTGGCAAAAAGTGCCAAAGGAAGGGATAGTTGGTATCATGGGAGTTAGAGGAACTACTTTCCACTTTTTTATGTTTTGCTATTTTTCTTGTGTTTTTGTTGTTTGTAGCTTATGAATTTTGGCTTGTATTCTTCATGGAATGTCGGCACCCTATTTATGAACTAGTGATGGAGCTTGGTTTCCGGGATTCTCTTTTATTATGAAGTTAAGGATGAAGCAAAGAGGTTGGCAATGCGCTTGGTGGTGGAGGAGGATAAATACTTGAAGGCGGAGAAAGCTAAGCATTCTTAGTTTTCAGACTTTTTCTTTGATTTTATGTTCTTTTGCTTTACTGTTGTGAATGTTGGGAAGAATGCCCAAGTTCAATTATGTAAACGTTCTGCCTTTTAATTTCAAAAACTCTATTGCATTGAAGTTAGAAGGTAAAACATTGTGTGTCAATGTGTTGGTAGAGACCTAAGACGAAGATGATGAAAGGATCAAGGAGGTGAGTGGGTTGGCTTGTTGTGTGGCATATTGCTCAAGTCTAGCGTGCTTGGGTACTTCTATTAGAATTGGTGGAGAATCTAACACTTCTATGTCTGAGGCATGAACAAAATTAGTTGCAATGGGAAATTACAGAAGGAGCGAAAATAGCAGTGGCTAAAGTCCTTTGTCCAATGTATTTGGTTTCCACCAGATTTGGGTATTAGCTTTATATGAACTTACTTTGCTGGATTGCCCACAACTAGTAGGTCATGATAACCCATTTAGAGAGAAGATCTGGAGAGAGCTGATCCGGTCTAGGTCCTATTCTTGTGTTATTTATGTATCTAAGTTTATTCAGATGTCAGCTCATGTCTTGTAATATTGATGAACTGAATGGTTAATGTGAAATCTTCATTTGATACAAGAGCATGGGTAACATTTCGGTGTTACCCCTTTTTTGGTCACAATAAAATTTTATACCTTCTTATGGGATTTAATTAGGGAGGAGTTTCTTTAAAATGATTAACTCTTTTATTAGGAAGGGCATCTTCCTAAAGGTGTGAATAAAAGGTTAATTAACTTGTATTCAAGTACAGGGAGAAGGAGAGCCTCGGGAATTGGCATCTCTTCTCTTTCCTTAATGTAGCATACAAGATTTTATGCAAAAAAATTGCAGTTGAGACTTTAGCCAATCTGATGGAAGTGATTGATTACAATCAAACATGCTTCAGGACTACCACTGCACTATATCTTGGATAATGTGCTCTTGGCACAAGAGAAAATAGATTGGGCTAACTAAGTGTTCACATCAACCAATGGTGCTCCTCAAATTAAACTTTGTGAAGGCCTACAACAAGGTAGGCTGGGAGTTTTTGTTAATGGCTATGCAAATGATGGGAATGGCAAAAGAATTCATGATGAAGGTGAAGCTACTATTTCAGGATGCTAAAGCTACAATCTGCTTCATTGGTGGTATTTCCAGGACCTTCAAAATTGAGAGAGGTGTCAAGCAAGGGTGCCCACTAGCTCCCTGCCTCGTCATCTTTGCAGGAGAAGTACTTAAATTTCATATCGTTAAAAAAATGTTTCGAAGTGGCAACATCAAGGGGATTACTCTTCAGAATGGAGGAAAGTAGCAACATATCTCATAGTATGCTAGTGATACTAATCACAGTTAAAGGACTAGAAGAGGAGGATCTTTGTACAGTGGTCAATTTGCTACAACAATTCGTTCTAATTAATGGACTAAAAATTAACTGGGACAAATCCATGGCCTAATGGTGTAGCAAAAGGTGATGTACAAGACCTTGCTAGAGAGAGAGAGAGAGAGAGAGACACACACACACACACACACACATTTAATTGGAAGTGGGCTAAGGAAGGAGATCTTTCCAAGCTCCCTGGGGTCCCATTTGGGCTTTAATCTAGACATGAAAGAGGTGGACGAGTTCCTGATTGGAAGGATTATTAAAAAATACTGTGATATTGGAGATCATTGCAACTCCCTTTAACTGGGGGAACTGTCATTGCTGACTTGGTAATGGCATCAATGCTTTGCTTCTTCATAAGCATCTGGGGTGGCTCCAAGAAAGCTATTAGAAGGTGCAAATCTATTTTCCAGAATTTTTTTGTGGGTATTTGGTGAGCATTACATTAGAGCTAGAGTTAATTGGGTTGACTTCTATGCTAAAAAAGAAGTAGGAGGATTGGGCCCGATTGATCCCATTGGGAAGCCCATGGTTGGATTACCTTGTAAGTGGGCAGTGATGGCGTTAGAACCTGGAGAATCAAATCTCAAAACCCAACTATGCTACAAACTCGCAGCCTGCTGCAAGCCTTCTTGCCAGAAGAGTTGGACCCCTGACCTTAATTGGTCCCTGGTTGGAGGATACATCTCCTCACCAGGATCCAAGACGGGTCAAATTATGTGAGCATCGAAAGTGATGGTAGGTAAGCTCCAATTCACCCCTCCTCATGTTGCAAAATCCATAATGAAGGTAAGATTGTGGTGCAGCACTTCATTCAGGGGAAGGGAATTTGGTATTTCCATTTTCAGAGCTCAGGAGGTCCACAGGGTGCGACTAAGGAACATAGGGGATTTGTGGAATCTGGAAGGCAATTGTCTCCACCCATGGGAGGATGTAAGAGACAATATTTTTCAACTTGAGGACAGGGAGCAGTACTGCGTTTCACAGAAAATAGTGGACTGCCTTCCAGCAGCTTGGATGCAGGAGCTGATCACAAATTACCCCACAAAGGTGGCAGGCTCTGGAGAATGGTTGGGTATCTTTGAGAACCCAGCAGATGAAGAACCTCCTGTGCAACTTTTCTATACAACCAGTAACTTTACCACCCCAGAAGACTCGGTGGTGCTACCGGAGAAGGTGAATCAGGGCTTTGATGTTGGGCGTTGCTCTAAGCTGCTGCAGCCCATGGGAAGCAGCAAAGTATTTTAAGGTACCTAGAGAAGGGTGCAGGTTTGCAGCCCGCCAGGCACTAGAGGTATAACACTCATGAAGTTGTTTTACGGGGCTCTGGATGGACTGGATTTTGATAGACTTGGTTTGTGGAAGTGGTCTGGCCATGAGGAGCTAATGAGGTACTGTGCAAGACAGGGTAGGAAAATGCTCAACCCAGGAACCAACTCATAAGGGATGCACCTGGAAAGTGGGAGCGCATACACTCCTCCAAAGCTTCTGGATGAAATGGAACGACATTGCACGGAGGGAGAGGAGGGCTAGAAAAGATGCCAGCTTCATGTTGGCATTATGGCACCAGGCATTGGCTGTTAAAACTTGGTGAGCCAAAACAAACCAAACAATTCAAGTGGAATGCCCCATGTACAATTCTGCAGTTTTGGAATGTACAGTCCACCGATTCTGGCAATGCCCAAGTGCACACAAGGCTTGCAAGTTGGCTTTTTACCTTGCTGCATGGTCTCAACACCCCATCCCGCACATGGAAAGCTCTCAACTTGTAGCCATGTCTTTTCAACAAGAAGCTTACCAAGTAACTTAAGGAGAATCAAATTTGATTGGCTCATTGCCAAAAAAAAAGGTTGGACTTGTTAGGCACTGCCAACTAATTAATATGAAACAGAATAAAGTACTCCAGAATAAGTACCCCCAATTTTTAATGGGGGGTATTGATCAAGGTTGAAAATGCTGACAAACTGTTTTGGAAGTAGAAATTTCTTGCAACCTGAGAAGGCTCAAAGGAGATTAGATTTTTTCTTTGGTTTGGGGGGGGTGGGTGGTTCTGTTCCCAATGTGTTCCCTAAGAGGTTCCCAATGGCACTTCATTTTTTATTCCATATTTTTTGATGGTCTTTCAACTTCCATGTATATAAGTTGAAAAGGGAGCCAATGGGAAGCATGACCAAGCATGCTTCTATTTTGGGGAGGGAAGCTTATTTAGGCTTCTATGTTTGGAAGTGCTCCATGTTCCGAAAATATTGGTTATGGGCCAATCAAATGGCTCCTTCTAAAAAACTGAAAAAATAAAAAAACTGTGGGTGCACCGGCTCACTAATTAATAGAAGCATTAATATAAGTACAGTGACTCTAAAAATACATGGTGAGCTCTGAGAGGGAAAATAACTCTAAAAGCGTATGGGTAGTTAATTCTTTCAGATTGAATTTGCTAAATGAAATAATAATGCAAATTGATACTGACATGGAGGGAGAAAATGATTTTTTAAAAAAAATTTCATCTGATTTTTTAGTCAGCAATTTAAGCGCCCCTTTGAAACATGAGTTAGACTATGGGTCCAAAAACTGGGGCTAGAACCTGGGAACTTGGCTCCTTCTCTCCCCAATTTGGCTAAACAGCCCACTCATCCTCCACTCCTCCTGTGGCCCCAAATTCATGGATGAGACCAAGAAACAACAAGCCAACATGATTCATGCTTTCAGATTTGCGCACATAAAGAGTACACCCCTCAACTTGATATCCTTTTTGGGCTTGGGAAAAATTAGAAGACCCTTAACAAATCCATGCAATCCAAACAATCAAGCGAGTTGCAAGGGTTGACTCTAAAGCATAAATTTCTAAGGAGAATCTCCCAAGATTGGAAACACCAAAAGTGGGTACTTGCATATTTTCAGGCATGTTGAACAACCTGTGAACAAAACCTTCATGTGCATCCTGGACACACATATTTTGTTACAAATTAAACAACTCCATCTTTACTTCTTTGTGTATCTAGAGGGATATCCCCCAGCATAAGAACCCTAGGGCGTTATGCCGGGTGAGCTCCCCCAATTTTATATGTTTCCAAGTTCCAACGGAAATGTTTATTTTCTATGAAATGAGATAGAAGCAAAGAAATAGAAAGAGAGTTATTACCGCAAGGGTAGGTTCCTGTACTTTTGTGTTCTCCTGAGGTTCAGGAACACCCTCAGGTGCCCCTCCCTCAGGAGAACGCACTTGTATGAGAACCTCCCATACAACATCAGCCTCCGACAAGTGGGAAGACGAGGAACGAGGAAATGATGAGTGAGAATGGGGACCCATCACCCATGCATGCTAGCTTAGGACCAAACATTTGTATTAATTGGCTTTGTGCCTGACTTGCATGTACTTTAACAATTTACAATTCAACTTCTTCCTCCTTGCCTTACCTCTTCTACTTGGGCTCGATGAACTCAAGACATTTTGTCGCACATTCCAACACATGATATGTAAGTGGGTGAATGTATAAAGTTTGTCAAATAATCATACTCTCCTCTTTCATCACATCAGGCTCAGCTGCTCATCATGCAGGTGTTCCCTATTTTTGGCCTTACCTCCTTTTCTTTTCCCTTCTTTGGATAGCAAAATCTAGCCACTTCTATCTCACAGTTTTTGCTCCAGGCAGCTTTAGTTCTGAAGGTCCCACAGCTGGGCCAGGGTGAAGAACCAGCACCGACCAGAACCTTGGGTGAACCAGCACCTACACTGGTACCATGGTAAAAATCCCAAAGGTTTTTTGAGCAATTTTCTAGACACTATAGACATAAGGTTCTTAGACAAAATCAGCCCAAATTTAACATTTCCCAGGACAAATATAGCATCCAAATGTAACATTTCCCATGACAAATATGGCCTCTAATTATGGTGCATTCACACTCGATGTTAAGTCGGTGTTAAATGAAAATCTAGGTCCTAGGTGGCACCCAATGTTAAATGGGCCATAGCTCAATGTTAAGTGAATGTTAATGCTTAACATAAAATTTTCATGGCAACTAGGTTTAAGTCCTAAATGGCTAGCATGGTGGTAGGGTACTAAACCTTAGAGTCCCTAACACCAAGTGTGAATGCACCTTAAGAGGCCTCACTCTCTAAACATGAAGGTACTAGTGTGGTAGGGGCTACTGTAAGTGTAGAGTTGAGTTTTGGACAAACATGGACCCAAGATGATTGGAGCCTCCAATATGTGGCAAACACTAAATAGTAGCTATGAGTTAAATGCAGCATCAGGTATAATAAAAGAAATCTGAATAAAGCCTACCCATTGATTGGAACATGACTTTCATTCATTGGGCCTCCTATTTCTAAGGTTTATGACCTTAGGCTACTCACCACATGGTGATAACTGAAAATAATACAAAAATACAATCCTTGAACCTCAATTTTGATTTAACTATTAAAGTTATATTATGCAAAAGAAAGAGGACTTAATGTCAAGTGTCACAATTTTTCTATAAGGGGGTGAGTTCACATGACATCAAAATTTGACACTTCAAAAATACACTAACATTGAATTGGGCTTGAAACCTCCCTTTTACCTAATGTTAATGGTAAAACCATAACTTTTGGCTTGAGTTTTAAATTTTCTTTCATTTTTATTGTCACTATTGATAGAATTATTTAGCAAATATTTTTGAATCATGTGCAATAAATGTTTAAATCTAACATTTGAAACCCAATTTCAATTGAATTCTTTCATCTTGCAAATAACGAACATTTACAGGTGAAATAGGTTTCAAGGTTAGTAGAAGTGAAATTTAATTCCTACAAAATATTTCACACTACTGTAACAACAAATTTACATTTCATAGGCATATGTTCACTATTTTTGTCTTAAATCTTAACAAACTTAACACTACAATTCATTCCAACATTGGATTCATAGTTATTCCATATAGCTCCTACCACACCTCTCTATGGTTTCCTAGATTTTAGTCTTTTGCTTAAAATTTTGCAATTTTTCATCCTGAAACTTCAACCATGTTGTGCTACCCTTGAACTTTTCATTCTCATCTTGTAGATTCTTAATGAATATTTTATTTTTCTGCTCAGCCTCTGCCCTGTTTTTCCTCTAGATATATGCTTATACCCCTTCTAGAACTCTCTCTCCTTATCCAATTCCTCCTGTAACATTGCCTTCTCCTTCTCCCCCATATCCAATTTGTTCGTCAAAATGTTTACCTTTAGAATCAAATTCCCCATATTCAAACTCATAATTACCATGGTTTGAAATAACTCAGCTGCCTTATCTGTTTTCATTACTTCTGCAACTACCTCCTCCACAAACTTTGGTGTACTTGTTTATGTCGTAGGATCTCTAGATCTTTCTATAGATGATCCCAACTCTTGTACCATTCTTCTCCCCAATTCAAATTCAAATGGTAATCCTTTTGTAGATTTTGGCATACTAGGTGGTATTTACAATTCTATTGGTCTAAACTCTTCAAAAGTAGGTTGTGTTGCCACTTTTTTCGTTTGTAATTTAGTAGCATGTAGACCTTCCTATGTATGTTATTGTTGTTATAAATGATGTTGTAAATGATGAAAATGTTTTGGACTTGTAGTGGTTTCCATCCAATTTTCACATACATCCCCTTCAAAGTGTAGATGTTTTTCACCTTTTGGAAACCTTATGTCATGTTCCCTATTAACTCCCTGGTTCTATTCCTTTAGTTTTTTTTCCAATGGCGATGTCATTTATGGTATTTCTTACCTCTGTTCCCTCAACTGTTTCTCCTGTGGAGATGTCATATATGGTATGTTATAATCTATCTAACTGCTTGTACCATTAGTGGCATTGCCCTTACCACTGTTGGTACTGCAAATGGTTCCATTTTGCACCTCATCATTTTTTGTGCGTTTAAATTTGTGCTCTCCTATTCCCTCTTCACTCTTGAGCATGAGGCTCCTCCTTCCTCAACTTTATTTTTCCTTGTGAAAGCACTTCTTAGAGAGTCTACTGTAATTTTTTTTCTATTCTTTAGTGTTGTTTGCATCTCCTCCCTAATTCTTTTAACTTTGGCTGGTGGTTTCAAAGGATTGTCCTTTTGATGCACAAATAAATACTAAAAGATTTTTGTTAATACCAAGGCAAATTGACAGGTGTCTTTCTTATCCCCTTTATTATCCTTAACATGTTTATACCACCTATCCAGCACATTACATAGACTATTGAATATAACCTATGCCCAATTGACCTTTTGCCCTTTTTGTACTTTCACTAATGTAATAGCATTTTTGTTGTTCAAATATTGTACCTTCTCCCTCTGATAACTGATAGATAATGGTCGATATCTAACAAAATGTGGCACACCCAAACTTTTTGCATTCCATTGATCTGCAAAAACATTTATAGGTGCAAGTTTACAACTATGTAATGCTTGAACTACTAATGATTTATAGACTTGTCCTTTCGATTATTCTACATACCCTTCCACACACACTTCAAAAACATCAACAATTAATTGTTTGTTGATTACACACACCTTATCCTTATGCCCAAAGTACATATTTGTGCCCTTGATCAAGAATGTGTTTAGAAATTCCAACATTACATTGGGCGTTAACGCTTCCCACACCATAAGAAAAATAGAAACAAGCCTTGCTTTAGAAGCCTAGTCTTCTTCCGTAACAATATTTTTTTAGTTCTCCATCCACTCTATATGTTCGTCATAGTTTTGTTTCGTCTGTGTCCACATGAAATGTTCAGGATTTGGAATTTTAATACCTTTCTCCAAAAGTGTAGCTTTGTCCAAGATTGCATGTCTTCTCTTTGCTACTACTTTCGCTTCACACTACTCCATCTCCATTAGGCTTCGTTATGCTTTTACCATTGTTTACACCTATGTGGCTTGTTGTACTTTCATTTGCATTTTTGTGAATAGTTGTTCTTCCTACGTAACAACATTTTCCTCCCTTGCGTCCATTTACACTATTTGTGCCTCCACAAAATGATGCTCCTCAACTTCATCTTCCTCTGATTCTTCAATGCACATTGGATTTATTGACGTAGTTTTTGGTCCTGTTTTTTTTTTGCATGCCAACATCGTCTACTTTTGTGCAAAAATTCAATTGCATATGTTCTAGTTGCATCTATGTCGAATTATCGTTTGCCCAAACTATATTTTCACATTATACGCCTTCCCTTCTACACATTCTAAAGATGATGATGAATGTGGCAATGACTTTATAGCCAACGGCTAAATATTCATCACTCCTCTCTCCACTCTTTTCAACTCCTCTTTTACTTCTATTCTTCTCAACAATTCTTCTTCCTTCTCCCACCTTCATATGTGCTCACTCCTCTGCACTTCCTTTTCCCTTGTTATTCAATGTAGTTTTCAATTGCATTCTCTACACTCATACTATTGTGAATTCCAAAACTTCAAAACACGCACAACTTCTAGCAACAAATGTAAACTGCTTTCGATAGTTACCCCATTTTTTCACATCCTTGAACATCTCACCCATCACATTCATTTTTTCATTTGCCCATCGTATTTTAATTAATGCATAATCCTTAAAATTAATATGGCCCATCACTATAAGTTTATGTGTCATTTGTATAACCACGTGGAAACATTTAACATCATCATTATGAATGAACATTGCAAATTTCATCTCCCGATTACTCCACATCTGTAATCTCTCTACATTATTTGTACTAATTCCACTTTGTTCACCTTGTACCCCTTCTACTAACTATGCCCATTTATTGGTTGATTGTGAGAACACATCTGTTAACTATATCAATTTTCTATTAAGTATGCCCACAATTCTAAGGATTGTGCGAATACTCCTAATGGCCAAACGAATCTTGTTGTTGATTCATCCAATATTCTTAGCATATCATTTTTAGATCGCTTCATCCCAAATCCTAAACTACTGCAATTATTATTATACATTTGTAGATCAAAATTAAAAATTGTATTCACCACTAGATCCATGATCTATTCTTTATGTTCATCATTCTTCATTTATGGTTTCTATATTTCACATCCATCATTATCCTCCTCTATGTCAGAATTCACTTCTTGAACTCCACCTAAATTCTTTTCCCAATATATTGACATCTGTTGTTCTTTTTTTTAAAGTTCAAATTCCATGTATTTATAAGTTTTGAGCTTATTCATGTTGACCAACACAAGGTTAGTTTCAAACTTTTCAATGGTCACTAATAACACAATGTTATTTGGCAACACATACTATACTTTATACGGTCCAAACCATTTCCTAGTAAATTTCCCTAGGTGTGATTTATTTGCCTTTGGAAACCATAGAACATAATCACCAAAAATAAATTATTTTTCCAAATTCTTTTGTTGACTCCATAATGCTATATTCCATTGCTAAATTCTTGCAGTTTCTAAAGCCTACATTCTAGCTTCTTACAAGGTTTCAAGCTCTGTAATTCTATTAATTAAAACTCTCATTAGAATATTGTCTCTTTCATCTCCACCAATAATTGGAATGATGTACTCTATGGGCTTTAATGGATGTAATCCATACACTAAATGATATGGTCTATACCCTATTGTTACTTTGTATGTAGTTATGTATGAAAATAACACTCATCCTAATTTGTTCTATTTTCACTAACTAAATTGGTCAATAATGTCCCAAGCACCTTATTAATAGACTCAGCCTACCCATTCCCCTAAGGATAATGAGTTGTAGAACTCACATGTTTCATCAAAAAATGATCAGTCAAATACTTGATGGCATCATTAATAAAATGAACTCCCTGATCTATGATTATAATCAAAGGACATCCAAACCTAGTTAAAATGCACTCATACAAAAATTTTGTTGTGACTAATACTGTATTAGTTTTTAATGTTCTTGCTTCCACCCACTTAGTAGTATAATCTATGGCAACAATAATATATTTGTTCCTTGTATATCTCCCAGTTGGCTTAATTAGCCTCACAAAATCAAATCCCCATTTCATAAAAGGCTCCTCTAGAAGATTTGTGACCAGCTTTGCAAGACTTTAAGTTGCCAATCCTCTTGTTTTTTGACATGCATCACAAGATCTTTAGTAATCATGCACGTCCCTGTATATAGTTGGCCACCAATGTCCAGCATCCAATATTTTCTTTTACATTATTTCCGTTGCAAAATGCCCTCTTGAAGGTCCTTCATGTAGTTCTTTCATCACCATTTGTGTTTCTATTGTTATCAAACATCATTGTAGTCTGTTGTTTTGGCCCATTCTATACAATTCACCATTTTTCATTGTAAAAGGCTTTATTTTCCTAATCAATCTTTACTTTTACTACACCAATAATGTGCCTTCAATCTGTCCTGTTTTTAAAACTTCTTTTACATCATTCAGTCATTCAAGCCTTATATAAAACAAACTTGATCCTTTGGTTTGATTAGGCACACTTGTGGGTTTTGTACTATCCAATAATCTTAATAATGCATTTGCAACTACATGAGTTCTGCCTAGTTTATACACCAATGTGAAATCATATTCGAAAAACAATAACAACCATCTAATTATTCTCTTTCAAACCTGTGATTTGTTGATCAAATAGACCAATGCCATATGATCTACATAAAAGACAAACTTATTACCCAATAAATAATGTTTGAACTTGTGCAAAGAAAAAACCATTGTTAAAGCTTCTTTTTTTGTAGTGCTATAATTTTATTCTATTGTGTTCAAAAACCTAGAAATATACATTATTAGTTGATCACTCTTCCCTGTTACGTTCTAAGACAACATTGCCCCCACAACTAACAAGGACACATTTGTATGAACATGAAATTCCACCTACTAGTTTAGTGATATCAATATTGGTGCTTCAATGTACTTCTGTTCAATTTCTAGGCCTTCTAACATTCCTTTGTCCAAATAAAAGTTTCTATTTTTTTGGTCAATTTAATGATAGGTGCCATAATTGCAGTAAAGTGTTTTATAAAACATCTGTAAAATTGTGCCATCTCGTTGAATACTTAAATTTGCTAGGGATTTTAAAGTGGTGGCATGTTTATGATTGCTTATATTTTCTTTGGATTTGGTAGTTTCCTTTCCTTGGAAACAATAAAACCCAAGATCATCCTTGAAAATACCATAAATGCACATTTGTCTGGATTAAAACTAATGCCATATTCTCTGCACTTTTGAAAACATAATATGAGCTTTTGCAAATGACTCTCCATGTCATTATACATTGTAAAGTCACCCAAAAATATCTTCATAAAATTGTCCAAATACTCTCTGAATGTTTTGGTCACGGCTCTTTAATATGTTGGAGCTCCATTTTTAAACTCCAAACGACATCACCTTCCATATAAAAGCCCCCTAGTCTGTAACAAATGTAGTATTATATTACTCCTTTGGAGCTATAGATATTTGATGATATCCTGAATATCCATCTAAGAAGGAATATGCCTCATACCCTGCTACTATGTTCATCACTTCATTTATGAAAGGTAATGGGTATGTATGGATCCTTCTTTGTGGCTACATTTAGTTTTTTGAAATCTATATAGATTTTTAGTTTGCCATTTTCTTGGGTACTACTACTATGGGTGACAACAATGTAACTTCTTCTATAGATTCAATGAATCCAATTGCTAACAACTTATTTATATCTTGTTTGACTATTATAGCATAGTTTGGATTTAATTTATACCTGGCATGATGTGCCGACATGATAGTTGTGTCCAACTCAATATTGTGTTGCACTAGCCTTGGTGGAATCCCTTTCAAATCTTTGTATGTCTATGTAAAAACATTTTTGAATTCCTTCAATAGTTGTTTTATTTCCAACACCTTGTTTGTTTATAGCTATGCATTAATCTTCACCATCTATGGTTTTGCATCAATTCCTAGATTGAGCTTCATCAATTGTTGATCTTCAATTAACATCCATCCAATTATTTGTAATCCCTATGCTTTGATGTTTACTAGAGTTTCATCCACTACACCATTCCTTGGTTGATGTTTGTAGTACATCTCTAAATACAACTTATCCCTTAGAGCTATTTCTGGTTCATATTTGTTGCCAAGTATCTTCTTCTATATGTTCTATACTTTAAATCTTTGTTTTAAAATACTAATTTTCACATTAATATCCATGATCCCCACATCTACGGTTTTCATAGATTGAATTGTCTCAAGTAAACTGATTGTTCCTATGGAGAACAATTCTAGCTCTATAGCAAAAATGATATTTTTTTCTTCATCTGTGATGTCATTTCGATAATCGTAGCACAATAACACTTCTGGTCTTCTTACTTCACTTTCCAAATGTTTGGTAACTATAATTATTCAGATTATCCCATTCCCTTGTATGGTAACAGTGTTACTTCCCCAATCATGTGCCACTTTAGCATCCCTAAACCATGGTTTCCCAACAACATGGAATAACTAGAATCTACCACACTATTATGGAGTATAATAAATGTAGGTATGTAAGGAATGCCATGAACTTCATATCTTCAAATCTTTAATCAACCCCACTAGGTTGTGGTTGTTTGATCTGCCATCCTTAGATAACTTGTTTCTAACATTTGCTTACCAATGTCCAGAAAAATCTCTTCTATTTTGATCAGTTTCCCTTGCGAATTCACTACTTCTTGAGATTTTTGTGCATCCATAGGAATAGTATTTAGCATACCCAGCCAAGTTGTCTTCCATCCCTCCATGGATGTGGATGGCCCTTCTGTCTAAGTTTGTGTTTTTGGAATTTGTTGAATTATCTCCACCATTGACTTTTTCAACCACTATTCTTTCACCCAATCAACAACACTATTTGTTTTTCTTGGTTCTCTATCCTTGAACACCTATTTTTCAATTATTTTATTTCTTGTGGTAACATTAACATCCACCACATTCACATATGCAATGATTATTTGTGTCTTAGCAATAGGTTAAACTTGTATCATTGTCACAAATTTCCCATGAAATTTTTTTTACATTTCAGCAAACTTTGGATAATCTATCATTTTATGTCCATTCAAACCATAGATGTGACATGCATATGAAGATGTCTTCTATGTTTTTTAACTTGGTTGTGCGACCTCTGTGGTCACCACCATGGTCTGCTTTTTCTTCTTTCTGCATGTCTCCACATTGTGATTTGTCATCCCACAATTTGTGCAATGTTTGTTAATCTTCCCTATATTATTTTATGTTTTTGTTAGTATTGCCTATTTGATATTCTGTGCTACTACCAATGCATTCCTTGTTTTTGCAAAAGTCATATCTTCTTCACACAAAATTGCCACCTCCTTATGTTATTGTAATGTTGACCGATTCATCCCTGTAGTCACAATTTTGAAGTATGATTGCAAAGTTGTTCTAAACATAGTAATTGGAAAATTGTTTATGGGTAGTACTTGTAAACCATGAGTTAGCTTCTGAATCCGCTCATAATAAATCTCCACCTTCTCAGTCTCCTCCTATTTCATGTTCTTTAACTCCATGTATATGTGTTCATCATTTTGAGTCTCCAATGATGTTTGCAAAATGCTTATGTAATGTCACAACCCTAACCTTGGGCTCACGACCAAAGCAAGGGCTAGAAAAGGTGCGGGCCAAGAGTGAAGCCTGGGAGTCACATTTCATGTTCCCAAAAGTGTAGGAAAGTGTGAGGGAATGAACCCCCCACACTCCTAAGTGAGCTCCCACTTTGGGAGTTGGAGTCCCGATGGACTCCTACATTTTCAGAGGGCAATTACAAGGGTCAAAGCTCATTAGATTCCAAAATTTCTTATATCATTGGAAAGATCTTGGAACTTAGATGTCTAAATGGGATAACATGACCCATTTGGGCACTTAAAACATAAGTTATGGCCAAAAGAAGGGTCGGGAATCAAATTGCCAATTTGACTCTTGACCACTAAAAGTCAATAATTACCCTGATTTCCTTGTCTACATGTGGCATGCTACATATTGTTGAAAAGATTTCGATGACAACTATAACTTTACTTTGAACGTTTCCTAAATCGAAGGTTTGCACACAAAGTTATGGGCCTCCAAAGTCACGAGAGTCCCTATTTTGGGAATTTTGGGAATTTCATAACGCTAACTTGGGAGTCCCGAAACAAAATGACATTTGGGTGTTGGCCCCATGGCCAGGCACAAAGAATGTTATAAGTGGGAAGGTGGTGGCTTCCCCCAAGTTCAGGCTGTGGTGAGTCTTGTGAGTCCATGTTTGCTCATGACTCATTTGTGCACCAAAAGTGCTCTAACTATGCACTAACCAACTTGTTGTTTAGTTTGTGCAGGCCCATGTGAGTAATTGATTTGCTTGTCACTCTTTTTAGTCCCTATCCTGGAGCTCCAACATGCGCCTTTACCCTGAAGTGTTACGAACTAGAGAATGTACCCCAACTTTTCATTCTTCTGTTATGTTCACCTTATATTCACATTTGAGTCTATTAAGGAGCTTGGGAATGCGTCACTATTGTAACAATAAATTTGCATTTCACAAACATATTTTCAGTATTTTTATTTTAAGTTTCAACAAACTTAACACTTAACTTACCCCCTTAACAAAGGTGAAAATGAGCCCAAAGGTAAGGTTATTTTTAAGATATTTTAAATTGACCAAAAAAAAAAGAAAATGAAGTCTCCTTGTGAATGAATCTTTCTTCACCTTGAAGTGTGTAAATGCTAAACATAGATAGAAAAATACTAAACAAAAAAGTTGCACAAAAAAATCATTGTTCTTTGCTATAAGAACAAAAATACATATTGAGATTGCCAATTATAAAAGGACAAAAAAGTCCATTTTAATTAGTTGCTAGTAACATAGGTCATTATCATGGGCACGCTAATAACAACTAAATGGGGATCAAAACTAATAGTAGTTATAATATTTATACTAATGTCAATGTGGATGTGATTATATGGCATGTTGAAATAGTATGACATGAAGTTGTATGAAACAAGCAACTCATCTCATCATCAAATTGTTTTGCCTCTTATGGCAAGTTCAAACTACTTTTATTCAATTACTCAGGGAACATTTGATTATTAATAAGGTTACTAATAACTTACCTACCAATTTTTGAAACTTTGAAAATTAGTTAAGGAATTTCTTCAAATAGCATGCAACATCTAAAAAATTGACTAAGACCTTTATGGTTCAAGTATCAAATTGTCAAAATTTAATAACCTATTTGAATAATTAGAATTTTCATTGAAGTAGGTTTATCAATCTTTAAACTCTAAAAGCTTAAAAATTTACCACTAAATGATTGAAATCTCAAATAAATGGGCATAAGAAAAAACTAATACATCATATGGTCATCAAATGTTCATGGCCAACACTAAGGTCAAAATGAGTTATTAAGAATCAATGGGTTTACTTAATAAACATAGTCATTTTTATTTTCTCATATGAAGAAATTTTTGAATGAAACCTTTTGCAACTTGTTATATCACATGTTTTGTATTAGTCATTGTTGAATAGTTTATGAACTTTTCAAAATGTGTCGAGTTTGTTAGATTTTGTGTTTTGTTTAAAAAATTTATTATAATTTCAATTATACCAAAATATGTTAATTATTTTAGGATTTAATTTTGTATAATAAGCTACAAAGTTTTTTTTCTATGTCATGTACATTAAACCCCATTTATATGTGGTATAGACTTTTGAAAATTTGATATTTTGAAACATAGTTTTAATTTAAATTTTTAAAAAATTCCATAACTTTTGAATTGTGAATTTCTTTCTCAATGTGGGTAGTAGGTTACTATCAACTCAATTTTTTTAACATGAATTTTTTTTATTAAGAGAATCTTTTATGCTAGTCCTTTGAAAAATTGATTACTTTTGACACAATTGTTATTCAAGTTCAAAAGTCCTTCAAAAAAACTGAAACCCATAATTAAATTTAATGATTTTTTAATTTGAATTCTTCAATATTCATATTAATCACTTTAGCACAACTTGGAATGATTACCATTATTTTAAAATGTCAGAAAGAAAGTTTTACTATAGTTTGAAAATTTTGAGGACTTTTTGGCTCCTATAACCTCATTTTAACCCACTATTTGCTTCTAGTTATTGTGATAAGTTTGTGCAAGTCACTAGAGGTTCCATGTGCTACCATTGATCACCTTTTTTGTTTGTTGGCCTTCCCAACAACTATGAACTATGTGTTGAAACATTGAATCTCTTGGATAGTATATATTTTATAGTAAAAGTTTTGGACTTTTGCCAAAAGACACAAAAACACACAATATTTGATAGAACTCAAGTTTGGCATTTTTGTTCACCACAAAGGAGTCAATCACATGAAACAATTGTGCATTTGCATATTTTTTTCAATTGGCCATGCAAATGACAAATTTTGGAGGTGAAAATACATGTTGGGCCATACATGTGTAGTCCATGCCATTATAAATAGTGTTCCTTTCCTTGAACTTTTTGGTTAAGAACACAAATTTGAAATATGATTTGAGAATTTTCTTGGAAATTATTTTCCTAATGTAATTTGGAACTCATTTTATTTTAAAATTTTTATTAGGCAATTAATTAAGTATGTATAATTTAATTATGAATTTCCAAAATTAAGGCCATTAGTTTTTGAAAGGGGCCATTTTAATTAAAAATACAAATTTTTAACAATTTCCAAATTTTTTTATTATAAAATAAGCTTCATGCCATATATTAGTGGGTAAAAGCATGTTACGATGGACTTTTTTGGAGGTTTAGTGGCAATGTTTTTTGGGTGAATCAAGTATTATTGCATTGTATGCAAATCTATTTGAAAAACTTGGCAAAAGTGAAATGACAAATTGAAACCTACATTTTAATCTTTTAAACCCAAAAAACAATTACCAAAAGGATAAATGTTCAATCAAAGGTGGACTTTACAAAGGATGGTACATCCAATTTCCCAATCCAAACTACTACAAAAAAATTATCATTATGAATTTATTTTTTCTAATGGAATTAAAAAATAAGCCTATAAATTTTTATTACCACACATTGAAGTACCATAACACTTAAGATGAAAAATCAAGTAAGGCAAAGTCTCTCAGAAAATTTAAGATTTAAAATGAAAATTCAAATTTGTAAAATTCATTTCGATATTTAAATTGACTTTCTCAAGGCCCATATTTTTAAAGGTTTTAAAAAAAGGTTTAAATTATGGTGGTATGAACTTGGAAGTGGAAAAAAATGTGAACTTCAACACGATTAATTTTTTTAAAAAAAATCATTGGATTTGGACTCAAAAAATGGATTTTGAACTACCAATTTTGCTTTAGTGTAGTGTGTTTTTACCCTAGTGCATGCAATTGATAAACATGAGGAAAAAATAATTTATAGTTGTGAAAAAAATTAAAGTAAAGGGCCTAGGAAAATAATTTGACCATTTTTGGTTCCTTAACCATTCCTTAAAGTGGTTCGTAATGGTACCACCCAAGGATGGGTTAATCCAAATGATGTTGAAATTCCCATTTTTTTCCATGTTTAAATTCATACCACCTTAATTTAAACCTTTTCAAAACACCTCTAAAAATATGGGCCTTGAAAAAATCAATTTAGGTATTTAATTGGATTTAAGCTTTTAAAATCTCCAGTTTGAATCTTTAAAAAAATAAAAGATCTTTTCTTACCTTAATTTAAATTTTAAGTGTTATGATACTTGAATGTGTGGTGGTAAAAATTTATAGGGATGTTCTCCAACTCCACTAAATTTAGCAAAAAGTCCATGACTATAATATTTTGGATTGTGACATTAGTTATACTCTACATGGCAAAGTCCACCTTTGATTGAACATTGAAGTTTTTTGAATAATTCTTTTAGATTTGAGAAGATTACTATATAATTTTCAATTTATTATTTCATTTTTGCCATATTTCTCGAATTCATTTGAATTATATGCAATTAGATTTGACTAACCCAAAAAAAAATAAAATTGTGAAATCCAAAAAAGTCCATTATAGTGTGCTTTCACCCAACCATCACCCTCATCATTGTGAATTGTAACAATGATTGTGTTTAAAAGGTTTCGCATAGCTTTGAAAGACTTTGTTGTTTGGAAAAGTTGCATAACTTGTCTTTATAATAAGGAAAAAAAAAATCTCATAGGCAAACAATACGGATGAGAACTCTAATGGGGCTTGTTATGGATCAACCTTATTACTATTTGTGAAATACAAAGATGATTAATGGAAAAAACTTGATGGAATTTCTTTGTTGATAAATGTAATTATAACTTGTTTACAACACACAATTCAATTTGTTCTATAAATAAGCAGCAAGAAAGTTCGTTAGAACAATCGCAACTTGTTTCATAGCAAACAAGTTGGCCTAAAATGTTGCATGAAGCTTTCATTCACTTCAATTTACGTGAGATGGAAAAAAAGGAAAAAAAATATGGGGTGCAAAGTTTTCATTCATTTCAATCTACACAATTTTTCATTCACCTTGATTTGCCTTCAACAATTAGAAATGTTTCTTATTCCAATAGGCTCTAACATTGATCATAACATGATGATTTTGAAATCTTCCTTCTTCAACAATAAACATAGCTTTTGGATATTTGTGGATTATGGAAATAATAATTAGAAACATTACAACAAAGAACATGGAAGTGGAAGAGAAAAGGAAAAAAATGAAAGCATGCAAGAAGTATAATCATTAAAAACAATGCTCAAATGGTGGAAAGTAAAGGATTCAAAACAAAAGAAAAACCTTAAACCTAGATGGAAAAAATGTGGAGAGGGCAAGTCTAGGTCTATACCTTAGGCTAAAAAAAAGTGGCTATAAGGTTTTGTCTTTTAGTTGGTTCAAATATAAAGGCAAGTATAAGGTTGTGGTTTTTTAGACAATTCAAATATAGAAGTCGGTACAAGGCTTAAGATCTTCATATTTAGAATTAGACTTGTTAGTTTTAAAATGCCCATGCAAACAACTTTCCAACATTGGTATTAAATGGGGCAATGGGTATCTTGGCTAATGTGTATTAAATGTTTTTTGCTAGCTTTCTAATTAGCTTATTTAATACTAGTATTATAAAACATGGTTTTTATATTAGTCAAATCATGATTAAGTTGATTTTTAGAATTAAGGTTATTAGTATGGAATGATTAATTGTGAACTTAGTTTGAGTAACATCAAAACTAAGTGTGTTCATTATGATTAAAAAAACTATCTATTTAATCAAATCAATCATTATACTAGACACATGTGGCCGAAAATGTGACACCCTTGTGAAATTGTTTGGTTTGACTATTATAATTAAATTGATTGAAATTAGTCATCCAAATATGACACCTTGTGATTGTAGTGCTACTTTTGATGATGTGATAACATTAAAGTTGAAAAGAATATATAGTTAATTTTTTGAAAAATTAATTATTATAAACATGAAAATATACTATATTTTAAAAAAATGTTTATAATAATCCTATTATTTATTATAAAATAGTTATTTATTATTATTTTGTCACATTGAGACCTCCCAAACCACAACACCTTTTATCATGTTTTAGTACCATTGGACTTTTGATGAATAAGGAGCATTCAATTTTTGAACCTATGATGCAAAAGTAATTGAATATGAATTTTATCATTGGAAATTTAGTGAAATCAAAACAAAAAAGTTTTGGAGCAATTGGGGCATGTTCTTGATATTGCTAGAAAACCTCAACAATTAGTAGGAGATATTAAAATTTGAGTAAATTTTATCTTTGGAAATTCAGTAACAAATCAAAATGCAAATTTTAATGAAAATGAAAATTGAAAATCAGATATATGCTAAAAAGATTTGAATGTGCTCTTGGTGTTGTAGGAAAACCTTTAGTGATTATAATTTAACGGTGGTTGGTTTAATGTTTTTAGATTTTAAATGCAAAAGATATTGAATTTTGAATCATTTTTATACCTAAAAATTCAATAACAAATGAAAAATGAAATTCTAAAAATGAAATTCTAATCTTAGACTTAGGCTAAAGAAGTTGGGGTAGACTTTAGGTGTTGTTGTAAAGACTTCAATGAATAGGATTTAATGGAGATGGTCTTGTAATTATTAAAGATAAGGTGTAGGAAATACTGAATTTTGAGTAAAACTCTTCATTGGAAATTTAGTAACAAATGAATTTTTAGAAGCCTAAATATAGATTATAATAATAAAAAATATTGAAATTTAAGAAAATTATATGTAATTATGACATTTTTTTTTTATAAAGTTAAAATATTATAGTCAAATTTGTAGCTAGTTTAAAAATATTTTTTAATTAATTTTTTGACACATGAATTTCGAAAATTTTCAAAAAATTTAACTATGTTTATGAAATTCACAATTTGAAAATTACACATCATTATAGACATTACATTTGAATTTATAATTTGAATAGAAAAATTAAAATATTACATATGAGTTTTTGAAATATATATTCAAAATTAATTTACTATTTATTTATATTTGAATGTTAATATCTTCATCTCATGATGTTGTGGTTGGATGGTTAACGCATTGGTGTATGACTCACAAGGTGAAAAGTTCAATTTTATTTTACGTCCTATGTAAAAAATTGCACACATGGCATACTATGATAATTAAATTCTCATGTATATTAAATTGAAAAAAAGGAAATAAAACGTAGTGTATGTAAACGGTGGTTGTGTAATAGTCATTGTGATCATTTAGAAATCTAGTTTAATTATGTAGGAAATTTTCCTTGACAAAGAAATTCTTAAAAAACTAACAGGAGAAGGGAAGAGCGTGGCCTTTTATACAACCGTTAACAAGCTGAAACTTTAAACAAACCATAACCCTAAAACACTTAATAGTGTATAGTAACCTAAGAACATACATTAACCTTAAGAACATACATTAGCCCTAAAAAGCATGATTGGCATGCTCATAATTGGCCATCATGTATGAGGCCATGCATACGGGCATGACAGTTGTTGTGACATGTAGTGTTGTGATGTTCGGTGTCATAAGAGTGTAAACCACAGTAAATTCTACTAAACAAAAATACTACAACCAATCAAAGGTAGAAATTAATCAACCAAGAAGAGATGCACGCACATATATATACAATGCACAAGAAGAGGCTGAGATGAAATTCTCATGTATCCCCCCCCCTAGACCTAAGTCAGGAAAAACATGGCATGGTTTGAATAGAAATCAAGGTGCTATAGGAAAACATGATGAACAGTACCAAATGTTGGTGGGAACTTGAGTGAGCTTTGGCTTGAGGTAGAATAGATGGTATCCACCATTACAATTATTGCAAAGCAACATCTGATCAACATTGTCTGTCCTTTGACATACTTGACATGGATAATCAAGTGGAGTAATCTAAGTTGACGTGATGATGGTAGGATCCAAGTTCAGCAAGTGGCAGGGCACACAATTTTTGGAGTGATCTTGAATTATGCATCCGTGAGCTCCTTATAACTCTAACACACTTGACAGCCTGATTGCCTTAATCCTCAAGATAGTGTGACTAAAAGAATTGTCTAGATTATCATTAGGTTGCTGCTGGAGATACACAAAGTCACTAACATCAAATTGTCTCACTTTAAGTTTGTAATTGCCACCTCGTGTGTGTGCATATCGTAAAATGTTTTGATGTTGTGCAATGGACAAGTTTTCCATGGCCATGGGCATAACCCTCCTAAATAGAGCAGCCCGTTTTGCGATGACCCTAGCCCAAGTGGTTGGGGAGTCCAAGTCCAGAACCTAGTCCAATTGAGTAGCAATGGAAGAAGGTGGAATGGGATGTCTCCCAAAAAGTAGAAAGTAAGGAGTGAAATGAGACAAAAAGGCGTGTTTGGACATCTTATAACCCATCGCGATGTAAGGTAGGGCCAAGTCCCAATCCTCTTTGTTCTTAGTGAAGCAAATTTTCTAAAGTCCCTTTTTGCATGTTTGAACCATCCTTTTTGCAAGGCCATTAGCTTGGGGATGATCCCTTGAAGTTTGGTGATGGTCAATGAAAGCATGATCGAATAGGTCTTGGAATTCTTCTCTAAATTTTGATCCTTGATCAGTAAGGCACTTAGCACAAACCCCAAACCTATTTAGGACCTGTTGTAAGAAAACCTCGCTAGTGTTATGTGATGACTTGTTCGGTAGTGCAACAAGTTCGACCCACTTTAAAAAATGTATATTCATAATCATGATGTAGACATTACCTTTGGAAGTATGTGGTAACTGTCCAGTTAAATCACATGACCAACATTAGAACATGCCTTGAATAGGGAGTGGAGAAAGTGTGAGCAGTCAAGAAGAGAAGAAAGTTCTCACTCTATTACATTGTTCACACCTAGTAATGACGTCTTGGACTTGAGCATATATACCTCTCCAATGGTAATGAGGAGCGAGAAGGCTGTAAGTATGTTTAATTCCAAAGTGTCCAAGCTCCAAGTGTACTTTCTGAATAAGACCGGGCCATTCATGTGGTGGAGGATCCACTATGTTGCCTTGTGGTAAGCATCAAAAGAGGTGATTGTCCCTCCATGAATAGCATTTGGACCGCTGTTGTATGCGATCCCATTGACTTGATGTAACTTGGGAGGGTATTCGCCATGCTAAAGAAACCTCAGAGTGTCCAAGTCCTCCCATATATCCACAATGGGATGTTTAACCAGGTTACATTATAGTAGTGCAAGATAACTAGATGCATAAGATACATGTATTGTTAAAATCTGGTTGAAGTTTTGTTTGGCTTTTGAGAAATCTTCAGAGGTAATGAGGGGTCTCCGCAACATGGTATTTGCGTTATGATGTGTAATACTAGGTCGGTGAATAACCTTGAATTCATACTCTTGAAGTATAAGTGCCCAACAAACTAACTTACTAGTAAGCTTGTCTTTGGTCATTAACCACTTGATAGGCTGGTGATCAAAATACAGAATGAACTTGGTGCCATAAAGATAGGGCTTGAACTGTCTGACGACCCATACAATAGGAAGAGATTCCCCCTCGTATGAAAAGTAGTTGCTTTCAGCCTTATTGTTGTTTCAAGACGCATAAGTGATAACATATTCTTTGCCTTCCTCATCAAGTTGGTCAAGAATAACACCAATACTAAGAGCACTTTAGTTAGTGTGTAGAATGAAGACCTTGTTGAAATTTGGTTTTTTCATAATGGGGATTAGCCAAGTGCTGTAGGAATCCCTTGTTATGCACTAGAACATCATCTATCTAGCACTTCAAGAAATGTGCCCTTTTGAAAACTTGGTCCATGACTTGCTAAAAAAAGAAAGGTGCATTCTTCAATCCAAAAGGCATCACAAGCCATTCTCACAACTTGTTGTTTCCATGAAATGTCATTTTCTTATGGTCCTTCGTAGTGAGCACAATTTGGTTGAAGCCTTGCTTTAGATCCACGATTGTGAAGATGTTTGAGTCTCTGATGTTATCAAATTGTTCTTTACGGATGGGAGTGGGGTACTTGTCTTGAGGTGTAACAAGGTTCAAAGACCTATAATCCCCACACATCCTTTTCTTGGTCCATAATTTAATTGAATCCTTTTTTATTGACATTATTATAATGGCTGCAAAATCAGAACTTGATGGTTGAATGAAACTAGCATCATGGAGTTCTTTGCATTTTTCATCTACCAGTTCCCATTCATGTTTGTTGAACTATGCCTCCTCCGATAGATGGGTGTTTCATCTATAAGGTCTATAGAGAATTGCATGGTCTTACACCTACCTAAGCCTTTCATTAAGAATGCGAACACATTTTCATACTTAATTAGCAAATCTATGACCTGGTTTCTCTCCTTCTTAATGAGTTGGTTCCCCATAATGAAAGGGTAGTTGGAAACACATGGAATGGAGTTGGAAAGTGTGTTTGAAGAACCTAGTGTATTGGGTTCTCCACTATCCAACTACGCAAATTCATAGAAGGTTATAATTGTATTTTCAAAAGCTGATGTACTTCCAAGTGTATTTAAAACAATTTGAGTAAAATTACATGGTACTTCCTCCCCCCCAACACTAAAAGTGAAGTGTAGAGTGTTGAAAATAAGCAAGTGTACTTGGTCAGGGTGCCATGTATTGCCAGAACTATAAGTTGATTGAATCAGTGCTAGTGTTGTGTACATTTGAAAGAGTACACAGGTTACCAATAACCATGTAAGGGAGTTCAGGTCCATGTTTATCTTTAATAGAGTGTTATGCTCCAATTTAGGGTTTTTCTTGCCTTATAATTGGTTGGTAGGAGTTTTGATCATCTTATATGTGAGAAACCTGTAGGTTGGGGTCTCTAATGGTGTATTTTACAACCAACTACAAAACTGAGAATGGTGCAAGGTTAGTCCACCAGTTGCGTAGCTGGTGTGCATAAGAACCACAATGTGCGGCATCGAGTAGGAACGGCTCTCCAAGGTAATGCTTGACCAACATGTAGTGTTCCTAGACTTTCTCCCTTCGGTCAAGTTGAGAAGGGGTGTTCTCAATTATATAACCAAGCGCAAAAGAAATGGATTGAACCCAAGTGATCAATCATACCATGTTTGTGAAGAGATCGGATTTTGTGTCACTAAAGCCTTCTCCAAATCTAGTTGTTAAAAATCCTTGACACTCCTAACCTGAAATGATGAGGTTCACGGGGCCAAGTAATTCCATATGTTTCTTTTGAATTAGTTATATGTCGAAGGGTAAGAAAGTGAAACTTGCCTTTCATGGTGGTGGTTGCAAACAGTTGTGGAAATCTAGTTGTGAGCTCCATCATTTTTAATGCCACCACTTGGTTTGCAATAGGATCAATTTGAACCACCATCCTTGACTATAATAGGGTTTCGAGACCTATACCAATACCACCAAAGAACTTTAGTAATGTAATCCCTTCCTTAGGCAGTGTCCAGGTGATTAGTTAACGAAGTATTGGTTTAATCAGTTCGCCATGGTTTTCCATGTTCTCAAAACTAGACAAAATTTTGATCAAGGGCTCGTGGGCTACTTTGAACCTCTGTAGCACCTTTGGTCCATGTTGAAGGTTAGTAGGAACCACCCTCAAGCTTTCAATAGCTTAGGCGTAAGGTGTCTCCCTCTATCCACTCGTGGCTAATTTGTTGGATGTAGGAAATAGTGTGTGCTTCCTTGAGCATACAATGGTGAGCCATAGGACTACGGTTCCCATGTAAATCAAAGGGTATGTATCCTAGGTGGTGGCCATCAATCTCCCAATCCATTTAGTATAATGCATGCTCGAACTAGTTGTCAATTGTGAAATCTAGTGGAAACAAGGCCTTTTGCCCAATGAGCACATCGTGATTGGTGGCATTGGTGACTAAATATTTGACCTATAGGCAAAGCATTGTACCTTCATTGAAATTAAGTGTAATAAAATCTGAGCTCTCCCCAAGTACTTCCTTTACGCTCCCACTAGTGGTGCGAATTTGCCACTTAGATTTCCCTAGTTTGGAATCGAACATGCCCATCTTCTTGGCGAATTGAACTCCAAGAATCATTGGTTGGGCACCTATATTGAGAAGTACCATTTTAGGTGTATGTCCTCCCACCTAGATTACTGACTTAGTATTGTTGACAATGGCAATTCTAGTGAGGATGGAAGTTCTCTCACTAGGCACCACCTTTGGAAATGAATGAGAGACTTTGTGGAAAGAATGGCTATCCACAATGCCTTTGTCGAGTAACAAATCCATAAGTGAGGTGTTCTTAGCTCCCTTTTGATATGTGAATGTAGAATCAGACGTAGGAGGGCCCACTAATTTAAACATGCTACAACTAGTGATTAGATTACGAACGCCATCTACAACACGTGAACTAATTGAGTGTCTTTCCAAGGTGTTGGATGGGACCTTTGTAGCATGTGGATCAAGGATTGGTAGAAGACCTGATGTAGTGTTCAAGGTATCTTTTAATACTATAATTATGTCCCTGGTGCTTAGCTTCAAATCTTAAAAACTAAACAACGATGTACACACAAGTTTTTACGCCACTTCATGCATTTGAAGTTGGCACTCCATAAGCTGATCAGTGGAAAATTGTCTGTTTTCCTAATGTACATGTACTCTTGAGACATGAGAATTTGATGCCCTAGCAACTTGTGGTGTAGTAGTCTCCTCCGCACTCGCCAACAAGGTGTGTTCTTCTTCTGTGTTGAGAGGACCAAAAGATTGTGGCATGAATGTTCAAACTCCTCTAACCTTGGTAATAGGATTTGAACTAGATGTGAGTCCCATTAGTTTGAATTACCTACTTACTGGCAAAAACTTTGGGTGCCACATTAGCTTCTTGTGCCACGAAATAGGAAGGGCAAAAAGAAGTGGCAAATTCTGGTGTGAGACTAAAATTATGTGCACTGGAAAGAACATACTCCCCAACCATGGCACCGTGTGACAGGCCATAGAATAACCTAGGAGGTCCTTCTTGTGATCTTGAACCCTGTACAAATTGGGCATGATTACCTAGTTGGGAAGATTTGTTTTTTAGATTAGCAAGTTGGGCCCTCCATGATTCGAATTCATTTTGCAAAATTTGAACTTGAGCGGCATGGGCTTGAAACACCTCCCTCTTGTCAGCATTGTGCTCCTTCTTCTTAACATTTTTACTGGAATTACCTTTGGTGGGGAAAGCATGAGTGGAAGGTTAAGGTGCCTTGGCTTTGGTTGAGGGGCAGTGAAAGATGCTGGTAGATTTTGCCGTGGTAATCGGAGTTGCTTCTGGTCTGGGAACTTGGTAAAATAAACAACTTTTGATGTCCTTCTTTCCCATAATAATCACAAAAGAGATCTTCGGAAGGAATGTTGCACTCATTAGCTTTGTAGGTAGGATCGCCATAGTAGTTACAAGAAGGTAGGATGGGTGCAACCAAGTGCACTGCTTTAGCCTTTGAAGAAGAATATGATGATCTAGTTGGCGCAGCTGGTGGAGGATGAGGCCTTGAACATGATGGAGGCATCATAATACCGGTTTCATAGTGTGCATCAGCTAATTTTAGCTTTTCAAATATGTTGTACACATCCAACAAAGTGTACGAGTCTCCAAATTTTGTAAAAGCCCATTACAAAACCTATGCATGGAGTGTCAGAGTACCTTCCAACGAACAAAGATATCGATGGGTAGTTTCCAGGTTTGTGATGCTCTGAGAATCCTCTTTAAGTTTGAGAAGCTTCCTATAGAGCACCTTGAGGGTTTCATCCTTTTGCCGAGAGAAGGTGGGGAGCTACAAATTTTTTTCAGAATTCTTAACCAAAAATTCTAACTCAAGAATTCGAAAGAATTTCCCCATTGGATTAACAAAAGTTGGTGCATCAATGGTGGGAAGAATGTTTAATGAATTGTTGAGGAGAAAGGTTTATTGAAGTAGGTATTGGATCGGGATTATTGGGCATAGTCCCATGATGTGCAATGGAAGCTTGCAGTGCAACTTGAGAGGCGGTGGTGATGGCTATGGCATAAGTTGGATTAGGGATTTGGGTGACGCCCAAAATTTTCAAAGAATGTTGCTCGTAGACATCCAATGCATCATAGTGCACATAACGGGCCAATTGTTTGAATGCGAATGCCTTGGTGTAATTAACACCATACTTGAGTTTTAATTCACAAACCATAGTTGAGAAAGTTGCCTTGAATTCCTTCAAAGAAATGGTACCTAGCCCTCCACTAAACTTCTCAATTCTCCTAGAGGAATTGTTGACCTCCATGGTGTATATGGGTGTAGAGGTTAGGGCTTGCAGCAAAATATATGGTGATGGTGTGAAAACTGGTGCAGCAACAGGTGTACCCCACTGATTAACCCTTCCAAATGGACTTTGATGTACCATTGATGTACTGTAACTTGAACTTCAATTCCTAGTAGGAGTTGTATTGGATGACAATGGCACTATAGACGCTTGATGTCGTGAAGATCGTGAGCTTAAAGAAATCGGTTCAAATGATTGTGTGTTACTTTGTAGTTGATACCTTGGCTCTGGCTAAACGATAGTGCTCTCATCATCTAAGGACATGGTGTTATCCTATGCCCCAAAATTTTGTAGCAATATAGAGCACTAACTATAAAGTTCTAACATTACGTATAGTTTGAAGAATATGGTGCATTGATGGGGATGAATGGCCACGAATAAACGTCGGTGGATGGATATTTATGAACGGACGTTAGTGGATGGAAGGGGCCAGACGGATGAAATTGGATGGACAGATGGTGATGGATGTTAAACAGAATGGGGACAAATGTCGGATGGAATGGGGACGAACGTCAGATAGAACGGCAACAACGTCGAATGGAACGGAGATAGACGTTGGATGGAACGGCAATGGAAGTTGGACAAAATGGAATAGCGGAATGAAACAGATTAAGATTGTGACGAATTGCACCGGCGGCAATGCTATAGAGTAGTCCATGTCCGTGAGCTCTGCGATGATGGCATGTAGAAAAGAAGAGAAAAAATTTTGTTTCTTCTACTGTGTTTTTTAAATTTTTATTTTTTTATTCTTCTTTTTCTAGAGTTACTACAAGGGCTACTCATTACATGATTACAAGCTCAAAAACACACAGGAGTGCACAACCTAGATGCTAACTTCAAAACCCATGTACAAGGAAAACAAGTGTATATGGGGTTGCATCACTTGGTGCAGATCTTGTATTACAATCAAACCTTGTGTATGTGTGTGTACGTGTTCCCAAGACCTAAAGTTAGCAATAAAATAAGCTTTGGAGCTACTCGCTTCTTCTTCCTTCCAAAACTCCGGAACTCCGAACTTCACAGCTTGTAGTTTGTTTCTAATGTTCCTTTTCCTTCGCTTACACTGTAGCTAGTTATGGTTGTTGTTGTTCCTATTGTAGCTGCAGTACAAGAGTATAAAAAGAAAAAGAAGTGACAATAATTCAAGAACACAAGAAACCAGCAAGCAAAAGAAACCTAAGAAATTCAAAGTTAGGATAAATCTCCCACTTTCAACATTAAGCAATAGAAAGTAGTTTTTTCTAGAATTAAATTGAAAAGAAGGAAAGAAAACATAGGGTATGTAAATGATGGCCATGTAATAGCTGCCATGAACATTTAAAAATCTAGTTTGACTATGGAGGAAACTTTCCTTAACAAAATAATTCTAGAAAAATTAACTAGAGAAGGGAATAGTTTGACCTTTTATATAGCCATTAACAAGTTAAAACCCTAAACAAGCCATAACCCTAAAACACCTAATAGCATAATAGTTGTCATGCTTGTATGCATGGCCTCGTACATGATGGCCGGTTACGGGCATGCCAATCATGCCTTTTAGGGTTAATGTACATTTTTAGGTTACTGTATGTTATTAGATATTTTAGGGTAATGGCTTGTTTAGGGTTTTAGCTTGTTAATGACTGTATAAAAGGCCAAGCTCTTCCCTTCTCTTGTTAGTTTTTCTAGAATTCCTTTGTTAGGGAGAGTTTTTTCCATAGTTAGACTAGATGTCGAGATGCGCACAACGGCTATTACACGGCCACCGTTTACATACACTACGTTTTCCTTCTTTTCAATATAAATGATGAAATTTATTATTATTACTTAAATAATACTACATAACATTAGTTTTGTAAAAAAATCTATTATAGAGCGCAACAACCAAAATTGATAGCCAAAATAAAATGTACCATGCTTTTGGAACAATTATATTATATGTATTATATTACTAGACCCAAAAGTGCCTCAAAGGGGTTCACCATAATGTGCTTTCACCCAAACTCGTGTTTTCAAGATCTTGACTTAAAAAAAATTAAAATTGTGAAAGTAGGAGGCTTGAGGAGGAATGTGCATTTTGAATTTTGGGCGAAGAATGCATTCAATGCATGGAGATGATATAAAATGTTTGATATTCAAAAAAAATTGGCAAGCTTCACAAATTTGACACCAAATATTTTGTTGATTGTTTGATTGATTGTTATTTTTATGTTACTTTTGATGTTATTTTTTTAACATTTTAGTTCTAGCATTGCAAGCCTGTTTAGGGCTTTTGGGCAAGTAATCAGAGCTAGAGAAAAAGTAAACTCTACCCTATTTAAAAAATCTATTGCAAAATTTAACATTCAAACAAACCTTGTGTATTGGTGTGTTAAAGTTGTTATAAACCAAGTAATCAAAAGATTGATTGTAGTTGGTTTTGGTTGAAAAAATAAATAAATAATGTTTTTTCAATTCAAGAGGAATGTTTAATGCTTTCTAAAGACAAATGTTAGATGAACACACCTAATGGTGTTAATATGAGGTTTGGCTATTTTTGCACACAAAATTTTTAATCCGTGGTGCTAATGAACTTAAAAATGTGAATGACACCGATTTTTCCCTTCATATAGATGAGTTTGGTGTTTACCTGAGATGAGTTTTTTTGTTTATTATATAGTTTTATGAGTTTGGTTGTTTAATGTTACATTGAAAATATTTTGTAATTAAAATTTGAAATTCTTTTTTTCTTTATAGGTTTCAACAAGGTTTGAGGAAAAATGGAAATTTGATGTGAGGGGTATGGATGATCATAGACCTCCTATGAATTGTTACATCCCGGATGTTGTCCATACATACAAGGTTTTGATGGAGCACCAAACTAAGTGGCATGATTATCTTTTTCATTCGTTACTTCTTACTCCAAAGACAAGGTTGGAATTGTTAGAGAAAGAGTGGTTCACAAACACTTTGGTGGGTAAAAATACATTGTTCCTTCTAAGTAAATGCATGATTGCAAGTTTGTTACAAAATTCAAGTGAAGAAAAATCATTAACAAAATAGGTCGTGGCATTGTAATCACAAGGATGTTAAAAGCCTAGGTACCTCTGGAGTATGGTATGAAGGTTTTTGGGCATTGTGATCCCAAAGTCCATGCAAACTAAGTTTCTATTCTTCAAATTGTGTGTATCAGTTTCTTTTTTTGTGTGCTAGAAAATTGTAATTAGTCATATTCTTATTATAGATATAATTGCACCAATGAGGATATTCAAAACCAAGCTATGTAGATAATCATTTCAGGCGAGATTAATGATGATCATGCTTTCACTTTTGAGTAAGCCCTTGTCGAAGAGCAAGAAGTATTCAAAAAACAGAAGGTACATTTTGCTTATTTTTGAGAATTTTTTTGTTTTCTATTTTTGTGTTTTTGTTTTGTGTTTTTTTTTGCTGATCTTTTTTGTTTGTAGGGTTCAAAAGCCTCATTCTTTTTGGCGATGACAAGAATGGTTGGTCATCCTTGAAACAAGGAGAATGAAGAAAGTTGTGTGCAAGAGAAATCAATTACAATTTTTTCAAGTCTTGAGCAAGAAGTAATCAAACAATTGAGGGTACATTTTGTGTCTTTTGTGATTCAAATTTTGTTTTTTCATTTTTGTGTCTTAATTAAATGTGTAAATTTGTTATTAAGTTTTTTTTTGTTTTCAAGGTTTGGATCCCTCACTCTCTTTAGCAACAACGGTAAATCACCCCTTGAATAAGGAGAGACAAAGAGATTATTGTGCACATTTTGAATTTAAACTTTGTTTACATGACTTTGTTGATGTTATTTCATCTTGTTTTGTTTCTGTTTTGACATGAACTTTCATTTCAATCAAGTATATTTTGTATTAGTTTCTAAATCTTTCAAATCTTTTATTTTTTGTATTTCTATTTGTTTTGTAATGCTTCTTTTTATAATTTTGGTTATGAAAATTCTACCTTTATATTGAAAAAGTTAAATCTAATTTTATTCCAAACTTTTTAAAAAAAAAACCTCAATAAAAAGATATAACCTAGATGATAGAATGATTTACTTAAAATCTAAAGATAGGGGAATTTCTATTTTGGAAAATCTTGTTGCAAAATGAAAAATCCCTCTTGAATACAAAATTCCCTCCCAAAATTTTGGAGGGAAATTCTGTTTTATAAAGCTCATTAGTTTAACACTAAGAAATTCCATCAAGGTCTTTATGTTTTTGGATTTGACTACCATCTACCATTATAAGAATGTTATGAATATATTTTTAAAGCTATTGATTGGTTCCACTCCCTTTTGTTTTTTATTTTGTAGGGTATTTGGAAATCCACATTTATGTTTGCAATTCCAATTGCACAAGTACTTGAACTTCTCCACTTTGAAATGTGCTCAACTTGTGTAAATATTTTTAGAAATACCTTATGTTTACTTACTTCTACCCACATGGTATGTATAGGGTGAATATCTTTGAAGATTTTAATCCTAACAGGCTTAGTAACTTATGAGTGGCGTGCATGTTTGTCATTTACCTAAATTACCCAAATTCATAATTTTGCAAAGCCTACATAATTTACATCTAGTCTAGATAAGCCTAAACATACATAAATTACTCATCTGATGCTTTTTTGAAAAATTGTATTTACCCCCTTACCTAGTTGGTATATTAAAATTTGAAGTATATTGCATGTCCAACACTGGTAATAACCAGGGTGGGAGGTTCTAGAATCATTTTGGAACTTGGAACATGTGGGCAGCCTGTGGGTAAGGGTAGGGTAAATGAATACCTTGATCAGCAGTTCTCAAAAATCAAAGAACGGCTCTGACCCTTGACTTGCGGTTCTCAAAATCATAGAATCAATCAGTAGCCCTTAACTGGGGTTCCACAAAATCAAAGAACCCATCCTAAACTGACAATCTTTTGCCGGATATTTCATGAAACCCACTAGTTCTTTGCCAGTTATGTTGTGAAACCCACTGGTTCTTTGAAAAATTTCTGAAAACCCCCCGAACCGGCTCAGTTCTTTGAATCTGAAAAATTTCAAAAACCCAAAACCAGACCAGTAGTTGTTAATTATTTGTGAATATTTCAAAAAACCCGCAACCCACGCAGGTTCAGTGAATCTGAAATTTGCAAAAACCCAAAGCTGAAGGATCTTTGATTCTGAAGTTTATTTTAAAAAAAGAAACCAAAAAATTAGAACCTGAGATTATTAACAAAAAATCAAAGAACCACCCAAAATTTGAGAAGGGGAGGTTCTTTGATTCTGGTTTTTTAAATACTCAGAGCCAGCAGTTGCTTGATTCTGATTTTAGATACAAGGAACCGACGGTTCTTTGATACCCTATTTTAATACAAGGATCCGGAGGTTATTGAAAAATCAAAGAACCGCCGCCACGCTCGTAATAGGAAAAGTGTGGATGGTCCTCGGAGTCGAAAAATAGGTGCGGCCGCCAAGATAATTAGAGAAAAGGCCGCAGCAGTTGTTGCTGCTGACGATGATCTCCTAGTCTTCGCCATTGGTTTCTGCATCCCCGCTCAGACTCCAAAAGTCCGCGAGCGTGGCGATTATTGAGCTCGGAGCCTAGACAATTTTCACTTTGCAAACAGCGATGGGATAGATTCAGGTCAGCAACCTCTACTTAATATAGCTACTTGACATCCAAGGTCCAGGTCAAGCTCATGATCACTAGTACTAGAGCACAGTAAGACTACTGTATAAGCTGTGAACAATGCAGCTCATGTGTAGTAGCAGACCGTCATCGTGCAGCAGATCATCAGTTGGAGCCTGGAGCTGGTGGATCGATGCAGCATCGCCAGGCATGATCGATCAAGCAGCTGCTGATGCACAAGGAGCTCTTGGATGATTCCCTTGTGTGAGAATTGTCTAACTTTACCTCCAAGAATAGACTAAAGACGGAGTAGCAGGGAATTTAGCAGCACACGGAGTTTTACAACATTCCCAGGAAGCATCACAGAGAAAGTTTCAATTATGCCATCTAGAAGGGTACTGTGAACCAATGTCAAAGGGGAAGTTGGTAATTCTTCCCTGGTTCGATTCAAGCATCTATTTGAGGAAACCAATTTTCCCTTTGACATTGGTTCTAAGAGGGATTTTCGGAGAGGGATAACTGAGAGCTTTCGCACATTGCACACAGGGGAGTTGTACGAAAACTCCTTGTGTTATAAGAATTATTATAATCGAACTTGTTTTATGTGTTGCTGCAGCAGTGATCATGGTGGGGTCCCACCCACCCACACACATGACAAACACACACACAGATACAGTGTTACTTACACGATGCTGACTGTCAGTGAGTCAGTGATAGTCAGTCAGGTGGCTGCAATTTTGCTGACTGCAAGAAGTGTTGGTCTGACAGAATGCAGCAGGGGCCAGGGGGGTCCGTTTTCTGTTACTGGTGCTTATGATCCGTGAAAGGTGGCTGGAACCTCGGCACTTGTGTTTGGCGCAGGTGCACTTTTTCTAGTCATTAATGACGCTCTCACTCACCTTCGACTTCCGTTTTCTCGGTTTCTCGCTCCTAGGTCTGCGCGCAGGCAGGCACAGTGGTCTGGTCCCACAGCTAGCTTGTCAGGCCGACTAGAGCCTGCAAGCTGATACTGAAATTATTATTATAATTATTATGATCCGTCATTTTTTTTCGCTGGGTCTATAATTTTTCTCTCTTCTCGCTCGCTTGTACCATCCAATTTTTAGATCTTAGTATACATTATTCAAGTCCTGTATCAGCTAACATTTTAATCTATCTGGCCGCTGGAGACGCGAAAACGTCGTCCATACTGTGAGAAACCTCATTTCAACATTCAGCAGCTACAGCGATCTGTGATTCAACTTAGCTGTCGCGAAGTCAAGTTCCCTCCCCAAAGTTTAAGGAATTACACTTTCAAATTTTTTTCCAGTACAAAAAAATCAGGAATTTCGAATAACATTCTGCATTTAATCCAAAAACGTTAATTATGGCGGAAGGTCCGCCATTACTACGATTACATTCTATATAATTCGAGAGTTCCGTTCTGTGAAGTTTTTAAACTTGTAAGGGTTTCTTTCCCTTAGGTTGCTATGATCACAGTTACACACTAGAGTGTGCTGTGCAGATCACACCAGCCTAATGGAAAGTTACTGACATACAGCCTTGTTTCTTGCTGCACGGACAGTCCTTTTCCATTGAAGAACTGCATGCGAAGAACTCTTGGAACACATGTTCTCATGAAAAAAAATGACAGATGCCATTGTATGGTGAGTCACAATGCGACTCACAGCTCTCATAGTTCTTGCTATTGGTCAATACTTGACGGGTAGAACTGTGAGATGACTGTGAGCACACCTACTTGGAAAAACATAATAGAAAGTTGCTGTGGTTGCAAAATCCGTGAACACAGCAACTTAGTGGAAAGATAACCTAATTAAGGCGGATCTATGCAGAAAAGATCGACTTAAGCTCATTGTAATATGATAAATTGGTAATTCTGAAGCTGGTGAGCTGAGAGCTGTCGGACAAGATTTCGGTTCCGAAACATGCATTTCATATCCGCATAATATATGCAGTGCGACAAACGACAAGTTTGAGCAGCTTCACTAGTGCAGTGGAATGCAGCAGTAGTTCTATATATATTGACATTATTCTATTGAAAAATCGAAGAGTAGGCGCGGTGAGCGTCCTTCGACTTCAATTACAATTTAGTGTTTGAAGTTACAATGCCCGTGAGGGATGAAGCTAGTAGTGGACCATGAGCTCGCGAGTGTTACATGCATCTACTGCTATAATTTACATGTGCACTGCATGCGACCTAGCTAGCTGCTCATGTCCGAGTCTCTTCTTGCACGCATCTCATGTACTGCGAATCTTGCAGGAGGGCTCTCTAGCTGCTAGTCTTTCACCATTTACACGCGGATAGTACATACGAGGAACTAGACATGGGGAATTACTAGACATGGCGCTGACAAGATATCTACGGAAACAAAAACAGTCTGTTGAGCTCTAGCTCGCTGGAGCTTATAGCTATGCAGGGTTATTCGCGGGCGGGGACGACGCTGCTGCTGCTGCAGCAGCAACATCTTATATATTCTAGTACACTGGAGTGTATATATATACTCAGAAATTTTCGTTGAGCTTGTCTGAAACTATATCATAATATATTGCTGATGATCTAGAATTACTTGCTCCTGTTATATTATACGCTGCTGCAGCCGGCTGTGATCCTGATCAAGTTTTGCATTTTCGTTGAAAAGATGAATCACGGAACTTCTAGAGAGGAATATGAATTCCCAAGGTCGTGACATGACTTTCAAAATTGCAGTACGTTCTGATCTGGAGGAACGACCGAGGCCGACTGATAATCATCATCGCCGCCCTGCGTCTGCGCCATTCCTCTCCAGGTACCAGCTACACAAGTGTGCGATCGCGTACTTCGTCGGTCGGCTGACGAGGGATCAAAACCTGTCAAAACGAAAAAGAAACCCAGCTCGAAACTCAATCTCCGCTCTACTAATTCTAGAACTTCGCTGCAGAAATACTGACAATTACCTGATCTAATAATGCACTCCTCCCGTAAACCCCCTGCAGCTGATGCAAGAGCATCAGAAAACAAACCCGGCGGCGCCCGTTCTAGACATGAAAGAGTTACATGCAGCAGGCAGATCGAGAGCTGAAAAGACTAATACCTGGATCATGTTCATGAGGAGGCTGTGAGACTTGACGTGGTGCTGCTGCAACAGCTGGAATCAGACAGGGACGGAGACATGAGTTGAAATTGACCAGCAGAGTTGTATCCGAGGAGCTCCTCGATCATTTCCGAAGCGAATTTATCTTCCTCACTCATGTAGGAACTGATCTGTGAACCGGCTGCTGCGCCAGCTGGTTGATCAGGCTTTAGTTGTGGCGAGGAGTTGCTGCTGCAGCTATCAAACTGTACTTTTCTTAGCCAGTTAGCCTCTGCCTGCCTGCCTGTCTTTTTCTGCCATATCCCCAGGTTAGATTGCTCCGCGTCCAGGCACAAACACGTGAGAGACTGTTCCATAGTACTACAGCTGCTGCTCTTGTCATTCTTCTTGGCCCCGGGCGTGGCCTGCTGCTGCAGCTGCAGCACGTTGTTCTTATCCTGAGAGGCTAAGTACCAGCGATGGAGTTTTGCACTCAAAGTTGCGGACAGCATCTGTGTTTTGGGAGTGTATGGAGCGTTCGGGTCGAACGGGAAATTGGTCCGCGCTCGATTACCGCACATCAGTCGAGCCGCTTCGTCATACGCCGTCGCCGCATCCTCAGCGGTTTCAAAAGTCCCGAGCCAGACTCTAGTCTTCCTGCAGAAACCCAGGCAGCAGTCAGCAAGCATACGCACATACTTAGCTGCAGGAAAGACTCCAACAATTGCAACACCGGGACATCATGATCGTCGTTCTCTTCCATACATTTGCGAGCATTGCGAGCTTTCCTAATACCCCGAAGGACAAGCTGCTCTAATCTTTACTGCACGGGAGCAATCAGAACGTATCCCACACAATATGGACACCGTAATAACAACTGAGAATTCCGCTTGGGAGATCGAACACTGGAATTGCGCATTTCAGTAGATCGGATACAATTCTGAAACCTGCAAAACAGGCCCATCGCCACTGCTGGTACCAACTAGGTAACAAAGTTAGCTGCAATGCAATACCCATGAAACGCATCGAATAGCGCCGCATGCAAGGATGTCGATGAACTCTAGAATTTCAGCTTCGCATTGCAAAAGTCAAGTTCTAGTCCGAAGATTAATCTTCAAATTGTTCGGGAAAAATGTTGTTGCCGATTTGCAATATATATTTCGGAAGACTCCAGACTGAATATCGTGATAGCCCAGGGCAGATCCTCGAGACAAGATATAAGAATACGACATTAGACTCGAGTCCAAGCTGCTGTCGAGGCTATTGAAACTGGCACTACTAGCTTGTAGGACTCGAATAGCACGATCTTTAGAACTGTACAGCCGCGACATTCAAAAGATACAAGATGCTAGAACCTCTCCAGGACGCATGATCTTAAAAGAATTTGGTACAATAGTACTGTACTACGGCCGATGGCAAGAGGCCATGAGGACCGAGAAGAATCAACGCGCTGCTCGAGCTAGCTAGCTTAATGGGCGGGACGGCTGGCCGAGACAGAAGAAAGGGGGAGGACATGGGTCAAGGAATGTACAAGACAGGGTGACGAATCTCCGATACCCAAGAGCCCCAGTGCCGCTGTCGCACTCCCCTATATCTCTGAGGCCGTCCCATTTCTTGGACCAGCTGATCTCTAGTGGGCTCTCTCTCTCTCTCTCTCTCTCTCAGCGCTGGAAGCAGTGGTAGGTTTTGCCAAAGCTCTCTCTCTAGTGTGCACAGATAACAAGGTCTTAATGTGACGTCGAAAGGACTAGCAACAGGAAACAAGACTGTAGAGCAATGAAGACCCAACTTGCAACAGCAGCATCTAAAGCTTGGATGCGACAACGATACGAGTCCAAGTCCTCCGCCTCTTTGTAAACACTCCGCCGCCGCAATTTCTTATATGATGCCCCTGCTTCTCAATTCAGGCGCTGGTTTTCCGGCCGGCAGAGGAATATTAAATCACACTGCCACAACCAGATTTATTCCCGGACATCAGCAGCAGCAGCAGCAGCAGCAGCGAGGTTATAAATCTCACTACCGGCATTGAGAATATTTTACAAAACATATCACACAAAATATATAACCCCGAGCTTCACTGCAAAACCCACCCGTCGAGCTCGGGGTCGATCCCAAGCTCGTCGACTAGACTGCAAGCATCGCTGCAGCTGGTCGGGTGCGCGAACGCACTTGCAAACCCGTCCCGTTATGGAAGCCCGTAACGTGGATTGTCTGCCAAGTGCCACCACCAACAGTAGCAGTAGACCAGCAGCAGACTCCGTTACTGTTGCTACGTGGGAACTAGTAGACTCTGTTACTGTTGCTACCTGGGAACTAGCAGACCCCGTTACCGTTGCTACCTGGGAACTAATTGGGAAGTTGGAAAACTGACAAACCTGACCTCGTGTCAGTCCCACTGGTGTTCGAAACTGGTTCCCATGTACGGATTGATTGGACCTTGCCTCAGTTGCCTTGGGTAAAGTTAGCAGCTACACTTGCACCCTCAGTTTACCATGGTCAAAACCCCAAAGCATTTTTGGGAGTTGCTTGAAAACATAATAAATCACCTATCCTCAAGGGTCAGACTATGGGGTAAATCAGGGTCTTTGAATCCAAATTTAATATTCACCAGACTAAAGTGTAACAACCAAGAGGCCACTCAAAAAGAGTGAAATAAATTATCACATCTTAAAAGTAAATCAGGGTCTCTCTGTCTAAATTTTGCAATTTCCAGTGAAATTACCAGCTTTGCTGCTGGTTCGCAGTAGCCCTCCTGTCAGGGTTAAAAAAGTACTAGGGTTCAAATTTATAATTTACTTACCACCACTGCATTAGTACTAAGTTCCCACGTTTCCTGAAATTACTTCACAAGGAGGTGTTGTGCGGGAACCCTGTGTAGGGCTGGAGTTTTCAAAGGGTGTTTTGCATAGGGGAAGGCCTGCTGGATCCCCAGGGCCTCATCTAAATTGAGAGTTATAGCCTTGAGGGCGGTAGCCCAAGGGTGAGGGGAGGCCTGTGAGAGCAGGCCTTCCTCAGCTTGTAAAACACAAAAGGTCTTAAAATTCAAATGGTGGAAGGTTTGCATGTTATCAGCCAAAGGCTCCTTCAATTGTTGAACAAAGCTTCTGTGTGGGGCATGTGTGTTCAAATACAACACAAAAAAACTTTGTAGTGCTTTATGATGTATGGATCTAAACAAAATTTATAATTGAGTATTTCATTAGGCCCAGCAGGTCCCTTTCATCCACCCGGGGCCATTCTCATTCAGCAACTTGTTTGCTTATTTTGTCTGTGCAATGCTGAACCATAACTATCTATGGAGGAAGATTGTTTGTTTGTTTTTTTCATGTTGAGATCTCCCAAACCATTCCACCTCCTGCTGTGCTTTTGGTCCCATTGGAAAGCAGGAAATGAGCATATGTATACTGTTTTCATAATGTGTCAACCTATGGTGGACAAGTTATTGAATGTTGAACAAAATTGCCATTAAAAAATCATTTAAATGAAAACTAATAGTTATAAGGAAATTTGGACACGCTCTGGATTGTTGGAAAGCTCACAATGAGAAGGACTTATTAGTTGGAAATCTTTAGACCTAAAATGTGAGAGAATTTGAATTTTGAGTATTTTTCATCATTGGAAATTCATTTAAATTATAAGAAATGGTTTTGGAAGGAAAAATTAGTTGGGTAACCAATTGACACTTGGGCCAACGACATAGGATACACTAGACCTCTGGTGTGGGAGATATTGAAATTTGAGTACAATTTTCACTGAAAATTAATTTAAAACATTTTTTTCACAATTTCGGCTTTATCCTCAAGATCTTGTTCACACTTTGAGCAGCTACATCATGGATGTTGTTGAGACATAGGCCTATTCACACTTGGTCCAACAGCACAAGCTACAATAGTGTTTTGTGATTTGTATCATTTCACCTCTTTAACCCTACTCTTTCATGAATTGCCCATGAAACACTTCAACATAACAAAATTGGGTCTATACCATCTCCACATTATTCATTAGGCAATAAAATGAGACGACGCATGGGGACCTAGTGTGGTAGTACAAAATGATAGGATTGCAGTTTTGTGTTCGCATGTGGGACACAAAGAGCACACTCTCTATGCAAACAATCCATCAACCACTTTGCTTTTCCTTTTGCTTTGATTAGGTGGTTTCATCAAGCACAGAGTGTTCAGATGGAAGTTGACAGTAATAGGCCCCTACATGTCCAACATTTCAATGACAGACAGATGGAAAATATTCCTACAGCTTAAACCCTAAACCTGAGACACAAGAGTGTGGGAGGGGGACCCTAAGCATACCTGTACCATGTATGTTCAAGGAAGTGAGTGTTCTCTTGTTGTGAGGCCAGAGAAAACCATCACCACTAGCCCACCAGGAGGAATGGATTGTGGGTGGACAATTCCATTGGGTTCTCAGTTAATACTTTTGCTACATACCTACTAAGAACCCACTGGCAGTTACCTGTCTACTAACCATCTACATGCATCCACTTGCACAGCCACCAACTATTGTCCTACCTACCAATCAGAACCTATATTCACAGGAGAGGTTACCAGGGTGAAACCCGACATAAACTCAGTTGGGCTGCATCCGCAAATAACTCATATCCAACCCTGGTAGGTTCATGTCTTGGTTATGGGTTAGGTTTCAAGGGATATTTAGACCAGAGGTTCAAAAAACTTTTAAAGCCAGATTTCAATTTAGATTTAGAAACTGTTTCTTACAGCTAAAACTAAAACCCGCACCTACACTGAGCTGTTGTTCCTTATAAAATAGGTTTAACTTTTTTAAGCATGTAAGTTCAAAGTTTTTAAGAAAATGCAACAATCACTCTTTGATAAGTTTTAGCTTGTGATAGTTTTATTTTGAACAAACCTTAAGGGATAAATTGTGGTAGTGTTAAAATGTGTTGCATCACCAAACAAAATCTGAAGTAGAGATTCTATCATTACCTATTGGTTAATCCTGAAATAAAAAGGGATTAAACATTCACTATTGAATGTTTAGTGAACTAGCATTCAATTCACTGGTTCCCCCTCTTCCAAAAACACAAACCAAAAAGACCCCCTCTCCCTCCCTTCCTCCCCAAAAGAGAAAAAAAGAAGTGAGCCTCTTCACGCTTGCTATTTTGTCTTATTGGGTACTTATTAGAATTATTTTCTTAAAACTATGTTCTTCCCCAATTTTCTCTTACACTAATAACCCACTAGGTGAGCATGGGTACCTAGTTGGCAAGTTATTAATCTTATTTGGGTGAATGGGAACTAACCCCAGTCTTAAAGTATCTACTAGCCTCCAAAAATTGCAGATCGTTTTATAAACCCAAAAAGCTGCTGTTTAAAAATCACACACATAGGTTCTAACAAACCAAAACCATAGGATCCTTTTGTAGTCATTTCATACTTCCAATGGATGGTCTTTTCCTGATATAACATGCTACTAATGGATGATGCAGGAGATGCTGTTCATTGACTCTGGCCTTACTGAGATGGATGTGTTGGAGTATGGTTTTAGGGTGTTTTGGGCAGTTCATGTGCAATAGTGTGTGGATGATGATTTTGTTCGGGCAACCTGCATAGAAGATTCTTACAATCTTGTTATGGACTTTGCTTTGAATTCGGTTTGCATTTACATGTTGAAAGTTTGCTATCATAAGCTTTTTGTATTAGAATTAGTAGCAACAAAATAAACTACAGATTTTGCCGCCGGCCAGGCCTGTTGCCAGATCTGGGCTCGGGGCTGGTTCTCTAGTGGCCAAGAACAGAAGTCCCAAAGCCCACATTTAAGGTTTTTGGAAAGTCCCTGAATATTAAAGCAAGTGTATGGGTGCAGATCTGGAAATCTTCCCAATTTTTTAAAAAACAATTATCCGGACAGTTTTGTCAATCAGGCAAATGTTAGTCCATGACCTGCAAAACACTATCCCAAGCTGCCCGGATGCTCCGAGCTCAGAGCATCAGGCCAACTGACTGATCATCACAGTGTTTGTGTGTTTGTCCGGTTGTTCCTGCAGATGAGCATGAGCAGATCCTGGCAAAGCAGCTCGGGACTGGGTGCAGAGGTTGGGGAACAGGATTCCAGTTCTGAAGCAGGTCCTCACCCGTTGGTCCTTGATCATCACCCCACTTGCAGCACCAGTAGTGGTTAGTTACCTACAGGCATGTTCCAGAATGCCCACTGGTTTTGGATACCTTTACTAAACCTGCAGCAGGAGTGGCCATTATAGTTTCCTCTACAATATCTGCCAAGGAGAGTGTTCACCATTGGCCCCACTCAAAGCTGTCTGCAGCAAAAGTTCATGGTTTGCACATGCTAATTTCGACTTATTAGTTCAAGCAAAGCCCATCAGAAGTTTCACTCAATCAAATCCAAAGACTAACAACCAAGTCCCAGTGATCATGTGAAGGTTCAAATCATTAAAGAAAAGGTCAGTTGTTAAGTGTACAGTTCAGTTACAGAGAATCAACCTATTGCCAACAACAATTTCATTGAATTTTTTTTTGCATAGAGAATTTGCAAATGCTATAAATTTTCAAGGTGAAACATCAAACCCTAAACCCATTTTCTTGAGGTGATGTTCACATCAGTGTTTTTTTCTATTTTGTAGTGTAAGTCCCAACAAGTGTTGTGTGGTTTATTTGAATTTATAAAGAACCACCAGTCCTGGTTTTTCTTTTCTTGTAATGTTTAAGGATCAAAGAACCACTGTTCAATCAAAACCCTTGAAGAATTTGTGGTTTTCATATCAAGAACTGGTAAAGAATTGATGGTTTTAAGGGCAATTATTTGATTTTCTTGAGAACATTGGTTGTGAATCTTAAGAACCGCCTTGATAAGGGTTGGGGTTCTCTTCTTATTTTTAATAACTGCTCAAAACTGGTCCAGACAAATTAAGTTGTATTAGAAATTATTATATAAGGGGCCAATCCTTTAAGATTTGACTAGTCCTTATTTTAAACTGTAAATGAAATACGTAGAATGAAAAATAAAGTGAGTTTTTCCTTACAGTCACTTATCCAAGATGCATCAATGAAATCTACAAAATTTGAAGCAACTAAAATTCTAAAAAAGAGTTCCTAAACTTGTAACAATGGTCCCTATTCACTTGATGTTGTTCTTCATCACATTTTAAGACAACCATAAATTCAAAATTCTTTTTTGTTAACAATTGATATAGTTGACCTTGGGTGCATTCACAAATTGAAGAGCCACAAGAAGTGTAAGCATTGCTTAATTTACATGGTTAAAAATCATGTTTAATTTCAAAGTCCTGTCACTGTTGAATACATTTATATCACAATGTTTATAGTCTATTATGTAGCATGTGGACACATTTAAAAATAATCCAATAAATGTAAAAATTCAGAAATATTTTCTAACAATTTATCGTTTTAACAATGTTTTTGAGAGCTGTTCCAAGATTATTCAAACACTATTTAAGCAATCTTTGGCTAATCTTGAACTAATAGCTCATCTTGTCAATACAAACTCAAGACTCCGTGTCAAGACTCTCAAAATGCACTCTTGACTGATTAATCTCTGAATGTACCCCCTTGCAATTCATTCCATAAATCATGAACTTTCATGTGACCGCACATGTCAACATATGAGGGTCATCCATGAGAAAGATCAACCCTAAACCCTAAATTCAACTATTTAAACAATATATGAAAGTTAATTACCCATCTATATTATTGTTGTAGGCTTCATCAACATATGGGGTAGTGTAGAGGAGCTTGAAGATTGATTGCTTCAAAGCTACTTTTTTGTTTAGAGGGTTGACTTGTATTGTACTAGTCTATACTATGTAGTGATCAGTGAGATACGGATTTTGCTCTGAAACCTAATGCCACAATCTGCAGCATAAATGCAAAACAAAGTACCACCACAATAAATGACGGGATATTGGTATCTGGGATTATAGTAGGAACTTAAATGACTGATCAAAGGATGATTAGTACCTACTAATGTAAGACCCAACCTTTGACCACGTAGAACATGAAATTCCTATGTACACACTCGGCACTGCATTTAATGTCATTATGTATGTGTGGATTTGATATTCTTAAATGTGTGATATCCCATCCAAGGTTCTTGGGAAGTGTAATGAGGGTGATAGAAAAGTGCCTTTGCTCCTAAATTATAATAACTTAACCAGTACTAATGATAAAACTATACCTACAATAGTACATAAAGCATCTGAAAGAATACCTACTACAGTAGTGCCTACAATACCTAAAATATACTTACAATACCTACAAGACCCAATGTATGGCACATAGTTTCAATCACCTTCCCCTGTAGTTTCTGAATTTCCATATCTGAAAAGTTGCAAAATGCAGTGTGCACCAGTACTTTTGTCTGGGGCAAATTTTTCATCCTGAAAAATGTGATTTTGGTACATAGGTTCACAGCACTTTTGTGAAACATGGCCCTAATTTGCCAGATTTTTCTTTTTCAATTGCCAGATTTTTACAACAGGTTCCAGCAGATTACCAAAAAATACAAAATTATTCTTAGAATTTATTTTCTTTCGTTTCTGGTCTATAGCTAAATTTGGCTAAATCTTCTTGTGGATGATTGCCAAAGGGCTACTAGTGTGAACATCTTGTAAAGTGACAAATTTCGTGCTCATCTTGAAATCTGCAATAGATTGGGACTGATTTTGGTCCCCAGTTCTGTAATGCTCCAGCAACAGACAATCATGGGTGGCGGTTGGTCATTTCTCTGTTGTCAAACTCTCAAGGGCTCAATAGCCAACAAGAATTGAGTCACCCTCAGGCTTTGTACACTGCCTTTTCTAATGCTGAACGCTCCATGAGCAGTGTAGCTTGGATGGGTGACAAGGATAGTGCACTTTTTTGGGTGTTCGCACTCTGAAGTCTTCTTATGCAGCACAACTGATTATATTGTGGTGCACAAGAGACTTTTGCACCAGGGTCATGTTGGACCTATGAGAGACTCCTTTGTGTGTCCAGGTGTGTATTGCAATCACTAGTTGGACTGTGCACAGTTGTCAATAAAGCTGAACAATACTGCTTGGCACAATTTTTTGACTTTTGTTGTCTAGATAACATACATGAGCAAACTTGTCTACATAACATATATATATGAGAAACCAATCTTTTCAAGTTTGATAGTCCAGGCTAACTTTTTCTTTTTTGTTTTGAACACCAAGCATACTTCCCCCAAAACTCCTAGGGTCACAAGGATTCTGACTTCATGTTTATTCATTTATTTTTGCTACTGTGAGTCCAACCCTGAGGCAGATCCAAGCGGGCACAGTGGTGGACTGTGCAAGTTGACACCCGCAAAGTACATAGGGGGTGTTTAGTGTCCTGCCCAAAAGATACTTTTCAAGTCCTGTGTTTCAGGGTTTAAAAAGACAGAGTTTTGTGACCCAGTTGGGTCTACGGAGGACATACATATTCTCAGGACTGCATAGTCTACACTCTAACTTCAATTTTGCAAGCTGACAAATTTTGAAATCATAGCAACAGAAACTGTGTGTACAACAAATAATTATTAGAGTTATCCATAAAGTCACCCTGTCTCTGGGCCCTAGTTTGACCCTCTGATCCTTGCCTCATCCCCAATTTGAGTGTAGCCTTAAAGAGCCTGAAACCAGGCATCATGAATCTGGGTATCAGTTCAAGTCCTTGAGCCACAAGGATTCTGATAATGACTTCATGCCACCCCAAAGAAATAGTCTTCAAGATGGTCCTCTGTATCAGATTCCAAAAGACAAATGTGTTCCAGTCTGCTATATGGAGGACACAGGTGTAGCTCTCAGAACCACATATGTCTACACTGTAAACTTCGATTTTGCAGCCTGACAAATTTCTAAATCACAGTGACAAAATCAGTGTACAATAAATATTTAATAGAGTTATCTGTAAAGTCAACTTGTCTTTGGCCCATAGTTTGACCCTTTAATCCTTGTCTCATCCCCAATTTGAGTGTAGCCTTAAAGTGAGTGAAGTCCAGTACCATTTCATGAAACTGGGTACCAGTTCAAGTCCTTGAGCCACAAGGATTCTGACTTCATGAACACCCCCACAAACTAGTCTTCAAGTCCTCTCTGTATCAGGATTTTAAAAGAGAACTGTGATCCAGTCAGGTAGATGGAGGACATATATACTCTTAGACCACAGATGTCTACACCGTAACTTCAACTTCAGAACCTGACAAATTTCCAAATTACAGTGACAAAGTCCCTGTACAAAAACCTTAAGTTTAAGCAATTTACAGTTTTTGTTTGGATTCAGGTATGATGAGAGTACGCATATGATGCTAAAATGAGGGAACTTATGAGTTTTTTTTAAGCTCACAACAACTCAAACTTTAAGAAATGGACATAAAATATTACAAAATGGATTTCCAATTTGCAAACTTTGTGCTAACTTTTGTGCTCCTTGGTTGATCATCAGGAGCAGTTGTACTTTTCTCAATTTTCTGATGTTATGTCATTGGCTAGCATCCTAAGAGGGATTTAGCATTAAATGATGGCAGAATTTTAGAACCCATCTAAATAATTGAAATACTGGTTTAAAAAATGCTACCAAACCAAAATCAGGTTCCAAATGTGGGAAAAAAAATTCAATTTTTTTCTTCTGGAGATTTGCCAAACTTTTCAGAAAAATGAAAATACTGTAACATAATATTCACTTTTTTCACCCCAAAAACAAAATGCCAGTCTTGAGTTGCCTTCAAAACTGCTAGTTGAAAATCACTACCTGGTCATGAATTTCTGAAAATCAGTAATCGGTAACCTGAGCCCTATGAACAAAATTTCGAGATTGGTCTCAAAACCAAACCCAACACTCTGATATAAAGATTGTGATATTCACACAATATTCATTGTTGTAGTCCATCAAGACCCACCTGCAAGAAAGCAAGAAAAGAAGATTCCAAACATAAAAATATGAAGAATATATTTAACAAGTCAGATGACAAAAACGCATCTATTCTGCCAGCAGCCACGAAATCTCCACATGCTTGCAAAGGACAAATTAGTCCAATGATGGATCAACTCATAATTGGAAAATTTCTCAATAATCCATGACTTTGAAGTGTTGTTCCTTGGATTAGTCTTTTTCACTAGGTGGGCTGGTGGACTTTGTTGATGAACCTTTTTTCAAAATTGGAAGTTTCTACAATTTTCACCATCTTAAGTATTAAAAATAAAATTCAATTTTGCAATCTAAGAAAAATGCATTTGTGAAGACAATATAACTTAATAAGTACACCCAGTACTTATTAGTCCAGGTTGAAAATGGTGTTTTGGAAATAGAAATTTCATGCAGCCAATGATAAAGGCTCAGGGGGCTTAGTAACTTTCTTTTGGGTTTTGTGTGGGCAGGGGTTTGCTTTTTGTTTGTTCCTAATGTGTTCCCAACAAGTTCGCAAGGTGTTCCCATCAGGTTCTCAAAATGTTCCCCAAGTTGTCAATGTTTTCCCTAAGACGTTCCCAATTACCACTTTATTTTTTTGGTCATGGCTCAACTTACATGTACATAACTTGTAAAGGGGTGTGGGGGAGGACATGACAAAGCATGCTTTTATTTTGGGGAACAGAAGCATATTTTTAGGCTTCTACCTATGTTGTGGAGTGCCCCATGTTCCAAAAATATTAGTGGTGGACAAATCAAATGGCTCCTTCTTTTATAAAAGAATTATATAAAGAAAACTGTGGGCACCCCCCCTCCATAATTAATAGGAGCATGAATAAGTAAGTATCCCCACCAATTATTAGGTTTCTTTGAATGTAGGCTGGCCACTGACCTCTAGATGTTGGAATAAGTAGAAGGACTTGGGCAACTCTTCATTGTAGCGATACATCCATTTGCTAATGGGGTCCCATAGAGGGTCTAACTATCTTGTGCCATGTATAGCAATTCCAGTCAATATGTAGCAAGACAATTCTTAACATAGATGGGTAACATTGGGTGGTGCTTACATAGAAATGGGTTCTTTTCAGCAATTCACCAAATTTACATCAAGGAATATGTCTTGTAAACTAAACCCTAAAAGCCCCTAAATTCTTCACCAATAAGTACTTACCTGACTGGAAGAATGTCGTGTGTCAATTCAGACACACCAATGCATTTTTGTTATGCCATGAAACTACACATACCACCACAAAAGAAAAAAAAAGAAAAAAACTAGTGTGACTCAGATGTTTGTAGAAAACATGGCATGAAGTTGCCTAATTTTGAGGAGTTTTATTTTTAAATTTTCAAATTTAGACAATAGCTTCCAACATGTCACCAAAATGCAACAGAATTCTTATACTTTTCTACTTAAATCCCCTTTGATCTATAATGAAATTTGGCTAAGTCCTTTTACAGATGATCACCAGACCACCTTCCTCTCAAAATTGGAATGAAAAATCCTTGCACACCACATCTCAACTAGTGTTGGACTGAGGTTACCTAATTTAGTAGGTTAGAACCACTGGCTTAGAAAAAAGCAAACCATCTAAAATGCAATGAGAAAGGCATCTTTTTATCAACATAAACATAAGAAAATATATTTAGACCTATGTAAATAGAAATATAAAAATATAAAAACATCAAGCCCTCTATTGAATTTTTGGTGTTGATAAACAAAAGTAATAAAATAATTTGAAATTGACTAATGAAACATTGTGTTCAAACTTACTTTTACATCATCAGGATTTTGATAGATTATGACTACAACATCTAAAAAATTTAAATATATTACTACATTTTAAGACACCATCAACTTGAAAATATTGATAATACATTAAAGTCTTACTTTCATTTATTTGAAACTTATTTTGTGAGGTTGGAAATAAAAGAAAATAATTTGTGCTTTTTAAAATCTACTTAAATACAATTTAAAGATGTGACTTTTCACTATCATTATAATAAAATAAAAAATATTCTCATGTTAATCATTGAATGAACTAACATTTCTATTTTCAATATATCAAAAATTATTTGTAATTAGTTGTGGTTGTTTTGGTTAATGATCGGAAGCTGTCTACTTTATCATGCTTGCACCCATTTGATTTTCAAAACCAATTTTGAAAACTAAATCAAAACTAAAAGTTGTTAAGAACCAAACTTGGAACCAAGTTCATAGTTCTATTTGCAAGATTGAAAACAAGTTTGCAATTAACTACAAGTTCCCATTTGTGCAAAATTTCAGAAAATACCACTCTCAAAATACAAAATATGGTTTCACAATCTTTGTTATTATAAAGCAACTAGCCATTTTTCAAGATTTTGTGAAAATTTTCAACACATTTTGAAATTTTTTTTTTTTTATGTTTATTGTTTATTGTTTACAATTTTACCTTCGTTTGGGACCAGAGAGTCCATTAGACGAAAGACAGATCATGGAGGATAAATTGTCCTTTAGTACTGGCAGCATGCCACAAACTTGGGCAGGGCAACCGTGTTTGTAGTCTACATGAGCTCAACAAGAATGCTAGTGTGGGTGAGGAGCAAGGCTGAACAAAAACGTTCCCTAACTTTTTGTGTATTTGGATAGACAAAAAGCAAGTGCTCTTCATCTTCTACCTTCCCGAAGTTGCAGCCCCGACAAAGCCTCTTTACATATGGCATGCCCTTCCACGCACCTAGCATTACCTCAAGCTATGTGTTGCCACACTAAACCAGGCTAGAACTTTTCGCAACAACACAACTAATGTCGCAACCCCACTTTGGCCAAGTGTGGGGGTGAAGCCCAACACTTGGAAAAGTGGGAGGTTGGGAGTCTTCCGGGACTCCCAAATGTTCAGAGCTCGACAGCAAGGGGCAAAACACCTCGCATTGGGGTGTTCTTGGTGTCATTGGAAAGGTCTTGAAACGTAGATATCGAAAATGCCCTCGCATTGGCAATTCGGACATTTGCAGCCCA
>Ga0116231_10001099_pt1 | contig 53799 bp, 54 predicted proteins | sample S1TSphgellanicum_2_FD_89695 | JGI IMG/M metagenome (GOLD analysis project Ga0116231, IMG submission 89695) | Host-associated microbial communities from peat moss isolated from Minnesota, USA - S1T2_Fd - Sphagnum magellanicum MG | ecosystem: Host-associated > Plants > Peat moss > Unclassified...
ACGACCTGTCTTCCTTTTTCCTACCACCTGATCTCACCTCCAAAAACTTCTACTTGCTCTCTACAACTTTCTCTTTCGCACCTCTCGCCTCTCCCACTCTGCAACCTTCTTCCTCCTTTTTCTGAGTTACGCTCCTTCGGCGCCATCAGCTCTTCACTACCTCAAGCCATAATTGCAGCGCCTCCTCACACCATAATTGTGCGCCGTCTTCCTCACGCACGACGATCCTCTTAGTCCCTCCGAAGCAGCCGCCATGCATCTTTGCACTAATTGAGAGTAATGCGCAACCAAACCAGTGATAGTTTGCAAAGAAAAATTAAGATCAGAATCAGCATAGCTCCATTGTTCGGTCACTCCCTTTCCGGTCACAATACATCATTAGTAACTTGTGACCATCATGGATTGAAATATATGAATATTTCAATGAATTTACAAATTTGTGCAAATTTGTTGATGCATGGTGTATTATTGTTTCTATAAAACATAAAATATGAGACAATTAAAGGTTATGATCATGATTAGTGTCTTTGTAATGTTGGCATAAATAAATTATATTCAAGGCTTACATAATTACAAGATAATTATGTAAGTTTTTTAATTGAAAAATCAATGGTATTCAAGTTACAATCGTTTTCAATCTATTCATTTCTACATATACTATTGGACTCACATAAAAAATTCATGTTGGAAAAGAGTTAACAAAACAAAATTTTTTGGTTCGAATACAGGATAACACTGTATATGTTAATGCATGTTTTTAAATGTTAATGAGATAAAAAACGAATTCATCTAGTGATAATCCTTGAGAACAATGAATGGTTTTTTATTACTGCAAGTTGAATTGAAAATTGAATCCTTGTTATGATATATGATTGGGATTTACCAAATTGTATATTTTTTATGATAGGTTCAATTGGTGTCCATTTTGATTCAATGTTGTTGTCGTAATAATGACTATATTTTTCTCTTATTAGTGTTCCAAACTTAAAATTATGAAACATTATCCATATAATGGTTTTTTCACAATATGTTGTTGATGCTTTTAAAATGCCATTAGCTCCATTCACAAGATCATCAAATGTTGCATAATTACTAGCACATAATTAAACCAGCATATATTTTGTTATATTAATTGTAAAATGCAAACCTGCATTTTTACTTGGATCATTTGAAAATTTGTAAGATGGTGGGCATGATTGATGGTTGATGTCCATTGTTTTGAAAATAAATGTGGGACCTAATGTGTTAGTGAACACATTTTCATTATGTTTTTGCACAAGTTTATTTGTGTAAAATAAATAAAGAATAGTAAAATTGTTGGGTGGTTGTTTGTTACAAATTGAATTTATAAATTCAATATCTTTTCTATTTTTTGTTAAAGTATGAAATTTGTTCAAAATTTGTATAAAAACCATATCAAATCGTCACATAACTTTATTTAGTTCATAACATTGGACATATGTTTACCAAAAATTTGGTGCTAATACAAAAACATTATATTTGATATTTGGAAAGATCCAACTATTTTTCATAGGGGGTGTTTAATGGAAATCATTTGTCATGATAACCATTAACACCACCAACGAATTTGTTTTGAATTTATTTTATGGACCTTATCCTATTATTTATAAAATTAAACATTCTAGCACCAACAAATAATATTTCACCTATCACAACAAATTGTAATTGTTCATATCGACATGAAAGCCTATTTAATGAATCCAATGATAAATTTGGTAAACTATATAATGACTGTTGCATAGGTATGTTCACTGCTGAATGTATTGTTAAATCATCAATATCAAAGGCAACTTTACTTATTGATGCCATAAGTAAAGCTTTGGTTTTTATTAAATTAAAAGATATTTCTCTATTGTATAATCATAATAATCCTTGAATTATGAATTTTAATATAAAAATTTTACCAATTTCAACACCCCTTGTCAAAAATAAATATATTGGTGTATTAGGTATAATTTTTTTCTATACATAATATCATCAAATATTAATCTTTGTTCTTCATTAAATTGTTTAAATAAACTACAATATTCAAATTCTTTCATCATCATGGAATATGATGATTTTGTAAAATTTTCATCTTTTATAAATTATGATTTTTTGTTTGATCCATTATGTGATTAAATGACAAAGTCAAATCGTAAATCATAGTGTTCAATTTTGATTGTGTTTGTTACAAGCATTTGTAGGACATGGATCATTTATTTTATTATTTATATCGTTAATCCAAATGTTAGTTGAATGTAATGTTTTTGATTTTGAATCTCATGAATTTCTTGAATCGTCCTTTTTATATATATTTGGATATGGCATTTGGTAGTCGAAAATAAATTTAATCTTAAAAATTTCATCACATTGTTGACAATATGCATCATGTTAGGTTACATTAGTTTCAAATTGTGAATTTTTAAAATTTTGAAATGGTGAATATAATTTTTAAAAATTCAACAAAAATTTAATATTTACTATTTAATTTTTTAATTTTTATTATAATTTACAAACCTAATAATTTTGGGTTTGCGATGTTTTGAATTTTTTTGTAATGCTATAAAAAAAAATTAAATTCTGTTGGTGACAATAATTCATATTGACTAAAACGATTAATATATTTGTCTATGATTGATGAACACATTATATCAATTGAATTTGGTTCTAATTCATTTAATGTAACTTATGATTTTAACACAAAAACATGTTTTTCAAAAGGAGGAATATTTATGAATTGAAATGTTCGAATTGAATGATATATTGGTAAAGAAAACACAAGGTAAGCAACATATTGAACGACCATTTGTTGGGCATTAAAAAAAAATTACGTAATTTTTGAATTTTTGTATTTACATCTATATTATTTGCGATGCATTTTTTTATGATAGAATGTAGTTATAATATTTACTTATTTATTTTTATCATATATGATATGCAATCTGTTGTTACTACATATGGGTCCAAAATAAATTGAATATATATGTTTGCAAATCACAAATGAATAACAGATATACTAAATGCATTATTTTAAAAGTTCATTTAAAAAAATGTGATAGTGTTAATTTATTTTTCAAACTTAATATATATGTACTTTCATCAAGGTTTTTAAATTTTAAATATTCAAAAAATAATATATCATCATTTAAAAATAAATAAATTTAAAGATTGAAATATTTTGTTTACTTGTGTATGGAGGTATTGTTGTGAAAATGGATGATTTTCATCTATTTGAAAAGGTTCTAAAATTATTTTTTCACACATAGGAAGCAATGGGTAATGAAATCTATAAACAACATGGTTTTTTTCTTACATGTATGTGTGTGTTGATGTTGTTGTGCATTTTGTAATGGGTTTGGTACTAATGATACATCATAAAAAATTTAAATGTTTACAAACTATTCAATTTTTTCATTTGTGTGCATTCCATACATAGGTGCATTTTGATCCATAAAAGTCCATGGTCATGTTCATTCCCATGATTTTGAAATTCAGTGACGAAAAAAATTAAAATAATTATATATATATACCCAAAAAGATATTGATATTTTGCAATAAGTTTGTAGAAACAAAATGTTTTATAATCATGACGTTTTACACATATGATAGGGTCAATTCGTATCAATTCTACCATATGAACAAATTAGAGGTTTTCGATTTTATTTAGGAAATTTAATTTTGAAGCATGTAATGTGTGTAAAATTTTAATGAAAGGATCCCATAATCTTTTAACAAATGTAAAAGTGACAAAAAAACATTAGAGGACCAAGTTGTTGAATCATTACAAATAGATTTTTTTGAAACCTTTTTAAATAATTAAATGGATTTCACAAACCTTTTAAGTCACAATAACTTAAATGTGATTTGAAGATATTATCTAAATTTGGTTTATTTCGTATTTGATAAGTTTTTAAGGTTTTATCACATAGTTTTCCTTTTCATATTCACACCCAACTAAATCTTATGACTGTTTGAATGGAAAATTTAATAGTTGAAGAAAAAAGGTTAGAAATATTTGTTATAAAATCCCTAGATTTATCAAGTAATTCCCATTTAATTATTTTTTGATATTAAAAAATTTCAAAAATTTGTTGAGATTGCCCATAGAATAATGTTGGAAATTTTAATTCCTTTGAATGTTGATATTTAAATAAACATAAAGGGTGAAAGTTTTGACTTGGGGCAATAGAATATATAGTATTTTCATAATCCATTATTTTTGGAACATTTAAAAAATCTTGTATCATTGAATTTATTGGTGTACAATATTATTTTTTCATTGTCAAAATCAAAGTTATCAGATGATATATTATTATAAATAAAATTTTGAAAATTTGAATTCATATGTAAAACAAACAAACTTGCCCATTGATGATGAATGGTAACATTCAAATCTTTGTATAATGGTGTTTCAATTAAATCTTGTAAAACAACCATCACCGTATTTGGATGAACATTTATTGACATATAAGGTGATTTGTATTCAAGATGTTGTTTAAAAAACACATTTATTACTGTACCCATCATGTGGTAAACATGGTAATATTGATTGAATTTGATCCACATTTGCAAGCATATTAATAACATTATGGCAAACTTATCCTTGGGGTGGTAACACTAGAAACATCACACCCTAAATTTTTGTGACCCATCCAATTTTAGGACAACATAGGACTCATATAAATAAATCTTTTCATTCCAAATTATCTATCAAAATGTTACCTAAATCATGAAAAATTCAAAACTTTAATTAAATTTACAAAAAAATGTGTTTTGATGTGAAAAATGAATGCATAAAAAAAAGGTAATAGGAATGTCATATGAAGGATATTTTTTATTAGGAACACATAAGAAATTTATTTTTGGGGAATTTTTCTTAGATGTTAATTTTTAGAATACTTCAAATGCCAACCTGCTTAATATTTTTTATAGATAATTAATTGAATCAATTTTTATTTAATTATAACTTTTTGAAATTAATAATTATGAAACCCTAAAGGCCCATTGATGTCAAGAACACAAATGATAATTATTTTCACCTTTTGTTATTTTAATGATTAATTTGGATCATTCCCTTGTGCATGTACTAAATAAACAAGAAAAAATATTTACTGTGTAAATGTAAGGACATTTTTTTTTTAAAGTTAGGAATTGGGTGAGGAATGGGTCTGGAGTGGTTCAAAAATTAAAATGTTAATGCATATTATACATTTTTGGGTGTTCATTATTTTCCATGAGTGTGTGCATAGGTGGGGAACACATAGCCCACCTAATCCAATCAAATAAACTAGTGTATAAGTAAATGAAATTTTATTTCTTAAATTGAGTCCAACTTTATTGTGATTTTGGTAAGGTGGTTCCTAATGGTACCACCCAAGGAAAAATTTGCCAACTACCATGCATTTTATATTGCCCATACCTTTGGAGTTTATAAATTGAGCAAAATCAAAACATGGTGAAATAAAATGTTTTTCTAATTATGTTATTTTTGAACTGATGGAATGATTTTATTTCTATAAATTTAATTTAATATTTGATATAAAGGTGGTTTATTTTCATTAATATTATGTAAAACATTTGTACAGATGTATGATGTTCAATTTGATTCTATTTGAATTTGAAAATATATAGAAAATAATTTTGACAATTAATTGTTAAAGTATTTGAGTTGTTTTAAAAAAATAACCTTTCATAATTAAAACATGGAATTATAGGAACATCTTGAATTTATTTATTATAAATGTCAATTTATATTGAATTATGTGTATTTTCCTTTATATTAACATTATGTTCTATTTTATTTCATTGACATTATGTTTTCCAAGAAATTGTTGTGTGGGAATTGGTTATTTAATTTTTTTTAGAGTGCATTGAACATATGATAATTGAACTTTATCATTTATGAAAGATTTTTGTGAGATATATATATATATATTTCATGTGATTCATAATTTATGATCTTGTTCTTTTAATATTTGGAAAAACATGTTGATGAATTTAAATGTTTTTGCGTAATAAGTTAGATTTTGACAAACCTTCAATAATTCAGAAATATTATTATCATAAAATGTTCAATCAATAATAATAAATAAATAAATAATATTTGTAGTATAATAAGTGTTGAACAATGAAACAACATACTCCAATGGTGAATCCCAATTATTTTTCAAAATGTCCATTAATGCATAATCAAAATTTTCATTATAGTAAAAGCGTGTAGTTAGTTGTGATAATTGAATATGAGGTTGTTGCACCCACTATTTCTGAAAGAGATGGAAAATCATCTAAATTTATGGTAATTTTGGAATTGTTAACTTGGAAACTAAGCAAAGACCTAAATAGACCATTAACATATTGAAGTGGTTCAAAATGTTGAAAACTACATGTTATATGTAAAGGGATGGATTAAAAATCCATGTCACATCGAATCATAATGCATTTTGATACTTTATTCCAAATGTAAAATGGCCTTTGTAGATATTAAATTATCTAAAATATTGTAGTGAAATCTCCCCACAAACCTCCCATATTAACACTTCATGCCATTTTTGTCACATACCGGTGTTCATTTGTGACCATGCCTTGACAAAAAACTTGGATTTAATTCTCGAATACAACATTGTTGGGTTTTTCTTGTATTCAATAATAAACATTGGATTTAAATGTGCCATGTTATTTTGCTTCAATTCAAAAGATGATAAATGATTATCCAATAAATAAAATATAGAATTTAAAAACAATTGTTTATTTCATATTTGTATGTTGAAACTAAATGAAGGCCATATGAATGTAATACTTGTTCAAATGATGAATCAATAAGATTTAATAAAGGCGTTTCCATTATTATGAACTTCAATTAAATGGATTGTATATAAACAAAACCATGGTTCCCACATAAACACATTAAAACATGATAAAATCAATGATTCATTTAAAACTATTTATTTTTCATGTTTTGGGTAAATTCTTGGCATTGAAAAAATTTTAATTGGAAAATTACTTAGATGGAAAAATTGCTAGCATTGAAAAAACTTTAATTAGAAAAATATTTATATTAGAAATTCGCATGCATTGAAAAATTGTTTTCATTAAAACACTCCTTACATTAAAAAATTATTTGCATTAAAAAATTGCTTACATTAAAAATCATTTGCATTGAAAAACTACTTTCATTGAAAAAATTACTTGCATCGAAAAAAATTTCTCATTTAAAAAACTACTTGAATTGAAAAACTACTTTCATTGAAAAAATATTTTGGATTGAAAAACTCTTTGCATTAAAAATTTGCTTTCATTGAAAAAATTGGTTTCATTAAAAAACTATTTTCATTGAAATTATTTTTTTGAAAAATTATTTCATATACAAAATGTTGAATTAAATAATTATTTTTGCACTTGATGTAAACTGATGTATGAAAACCTTTTTTTCCTCTAAAAAAAACTATGAAAATGATTATATAATATGGATTATTTAAACCAATTTTTTTGATTTAGGGAGTTTGCACATATATAGATTATTCATATACTAAATGTAATTATAGAAAGGTCACATAAAAACTATCAACAACTTTAATGTCATTAAGAGGGTTTTTGTTTAGAAATTAATTTTGATTCATCAAAATCAAGCTTGCATTTCACACTACGTTGGACATTATCGCCAAGAATAATTATTGAAGGAGCAACAAACCTTCTCCTTTCAAATGGGTTTCCGTTTGTGAGATAAATTATTGAATGTTTTCTTGAAAGCCAAAAAAGGCAAATGTGGTTGATAATCAAAAGTTACAATGAATGTGAATTGAAATGAGGAATTGAACTTGTTTTGGATGAAGGAAATCCAAAAATTCAGATTTTGTCATATGCACAATTATTTTAAGCCATTTGCATTCAATAGTTAATAACACATATTCATCATTAGTTGCAATGGAACGATGAAGAAAGCTTAATTTTTGAGCCATGGATTTTGAAAAAAAATGTTATAATGAACATTGCCCATTAGAAAAATGATGATATCTACTACGTGACAATTTCCACATACTTTTTAAAATGGAAGTGTAACAGGGTTAGCTATGGACAACACTTTAGTCACCTTAAAAATTAAAAAAAATGTTTAAACAAAAAGGTAAATGAAAATGGATATAAACATAGGGAAAATGTGGGAAAAAAGGAGATCAATCAAGAAAGAAATAAAACCATGCACACACATACACATAATATGTAAATGAAAAAATGAAATGCACAAGAAGTGCATAATAAAAAGATGTTGTGGAAATTTAATAATTAAAAAAAAATAATACCTAAAGAAAAAAATAAAAAATTAATAACAACAAAAGAAATATCAAGAAGAAATGGTCATTCAAACACCACAAATACACATTATATCCCTTTCTTTCAAACCATATATCTCTTTCGTTTCTTATTTGTTTTGAATGATTTAAAAAGTTATGGGTGTGAAATTTAAAACTTTACAAATGATCGTGGAAGTACAAAAACATTAGACCAACATATATGTATCTTAAGATTTAAAACAAAAACTGATTTTTTTATGCTTAAACCTTACATTTTCATCGCCTTCATTTTCACAGGCCATATCTTGCTCATTTTTTAACCAATTCTAGCGATTTTTGTGACATTAGATGCGCTAAGAAAGGGGCTACAAAATCCTTTCAATGTTTAATGACTATTGACCAATGTGGAAAAAGTTATAAAATTTTATTTATAAGAGTTTTTCACATACTTGTCTACCTTAACATATTAAAATTACAATATGTTTTTCTTTGAACAAACACACTCCAAACATTTTATCCTATATTTTTTACCCAAAAAGGAATTCCATTAGATTGTATTTTTAAAAAAATTCCCTCTTAGTAGCAACATTGTACTCTATGTCTAGTATGCCATTACATGGATTTTTGTTCTTTACACAATTCTATAAAAAAAATTCATCTCAATGTAGTTTATTTTCTATAGGCTATTTTTAAAAAAACAATTATTTTGTTGTTTGGTTTTCCCTTCAAAGAAAGAAGAATCAATTTTTTTTTTTTTACATTAGATTTGGGTGGCCACTAAGTGGTCTTTAGGTGAAAAAAAAACCCACCTAGTGGCTGTTAAACGGTCTTTCGTAGTCCAAAGTCGAACATTTTTTTTTCACTTAGAAACTTGATGGCCACCAAGTTGTTTCGACTCTAAATAAGGACCACCTGGTGGCCACTAGGTAGTTTTTTTTTTTAAATTCTTTTTTTTCATTTGGAGCCAACTTGATGGCCACCAAGTCTTTTTTTTTTTTTGCTTGGAAGCCTAATGGCCATTAAGTTGCTTCAATGCTAAACTACTAGGGACCACTTAGTGGCCATTAGGTTTTTTTTAAAAAATTATTTATTATTTTTAAAAAAATTGTGGCCTAAAAACCACCTAATGGCCACTTAGTGTATTCGACCTTTAATTGTGAGGGACCACTTGGTGGCCACCAAGTGATTTTGACCTTGGACTACAAGGGACCACTTAGTGGTTTTTTTTTTCCCCTATAGACCACTTGGTGGCCACAAATGGTTTCAACCTTACATCGCTAGGGAACACTTGTTGGCCACCAAATGGTTTTGACACTAGATTATTAGGGAACACCAAGTGGCCACTAAGTGGTTTCCATCCTAAACTACTAAGGACCACTTGATGGACCACTTTAGAAAATTAAGTGAACATCTGATTTTTTTCGATGTTCATAGAAAACACTTTGAAAAGTTATTTTTCATTACATTATTTTTGTATTTTTCATTTTTTTCTAATAAGTTAATCATGAGATGAACATTAGGTTTTGTTTGATGTTTTATGTGTAAATTTAGAAAAAACAGTGAACGATGCAAATGAAAGGAAAGTAATTTACCTCTTTGAATGCAAATCAAACATTTGATAATTTGTTGTGTAACTGTAGAAGGCAGGTTCGAATAGCTTCGTCAACAACCTTTGTTAAAATTGTATATTATTATGCCTTCAAATATTAATCTCCTTTTAAGGTTGTTGTCACATTTTTGATTAAAACCATAACACATTGGTTTCCATTGTACGCTTCAAGAAGTTGTTCATATTTTGTTCTAAAATTGTTACCAAAAGTAAGAATGTTTTGATCAAATACACCTTCTCCATTTGCATTCAACAATTGTTTTTCACCTTTGTTATCCTTTACTACCCTTACACCAATGATGATGACAACGATGGTAGTAGACCTCCAATTTAGAATAAAATTTCTAAATTCTTTAATGGAATACATGTGAAAAAACATGGGAACTATCTTAGGTTGAAAATGTAGGAATTGATGACATAATGGTTGTTGATTCAATTGTAATGACAAAATGCATGTCACCCTATTCAAAACCCTTTTTTGGACTTTGATTCAATGCCAAAAAATTTCACCTTCACAAACATGCATTTTTGCAAATGTTACTCATGCATCTCTATATGAGGTGATTTCACCCTCAAAATGATTGTGGTCAAAGTTGCCTTGTCCAACAAATCATAATGCAAATATGCGTAGCTTAGATCTTTCATGCTTTTATTTGTAATTCGATCAAAGGTGCCATACTTATTGAACACCTTTGCCTCAAATGTAACATCTCTAATTTCGAAATCCAATTCATCCACGTTAACAACTAATTTAGTTTCCTTCACTAGAATAATAGCCATTGTGCAAAAATTAAAAAAAAGTTACCAAAATGAATTTGACAACAAACAAATGAAATAACACTTGGCAAAACTAACACACATTTGGCAAAACATACACTTGTAGAAACACAAACTTGCAAAAGAAATTTTTTAAAAAATCAACAAATGGTGAAAGTTTAAACCAAACACATTGTTCTTACTATGAAAAAAGAAAGACAATAAACATATAATGTTACATTTATATTTGATAAAAGATCTAATTTAAACTTTAAACCTAACTCTAAATTTAACCTTAATTTTTTGTACTTTGTATTGACTTTAAGTAATTTTGACTATGGTCAATTTCAATTTAATAAAGGATCATATCCATGGTTTGGCGGTTAAATTATGGTCTAACAATGAACAAGACATTAATACCCTTGGCATCTTATAAATTTTAATTATTGACTTTTAGTAACTTTGACTATGGTAGATATTTACCATTAACCATGGATATTGATGAAAGATGGTTTGGTGGTTAGATTATGGTCTAATAATGAACAAGACATTGATGCCCTTGGCATTTTATGAATTTTAATTTTGCACTTCATGTTTGCACCCAAACCTTAAGTATCTCAACTTAAATTTGAAAGACATTAATACATAAAGCTTAATTTTTTTCCCTTATTCAATCATTATTTTCATTTTTTGCTCAAATATATGACATTATTTGTTAAACATCACCTTTTTTATCATGTACATAAAAAAAAATTAAACACATAAAAAATTCAAAATTGATTTTTTTCCCCTTTTTTTAATTAGATGTATTAAGTGTTAAGTTTTAAACAAAATATTGATTGTTCTTTTTGTTAAATTTTTAAAATAAAATTTTTGTGTTGAAAATTTTCCATTCCCAAAAAAAAATGTTAATTTTTATAAAATATTTTCTTAAGGAAAAATCTTCATTAAGTCACCATATCAAAAAAGAAAAAAGGACAATATATATATATATACCCAACCCCTTTCTCCAACCACCCCATCTCACACCACCAAAAAACATTCCTTGGAAAATTAAAAAAATCCCACCTTCTTACTTTGAAAAACAACCAAACTTTTCCTTCCCATGCCACTCAAGAAACAAACCTTTGGATTAATCACCATACCAAAAAAATTCACCTCTTCCAATCCTTTGAAAAAAACCTTTTCTGGAAAGGGGTGGAATTATCTCATCCTCCCCTCTTCACTCAACAAAAACCTTTTTGAAAAAGAAAATTCCTAACCTTTCAACCCCTTTTTCTTAAAACTCCAGTTACAACTTGTAATCCTTTCAATCTAATTGAATTATTTGCTCCTTATACCCATTGAAACCCCATGATAAAAAAAAATATGTGAGAAAATTAAAAAATAATAAATACCTTAACCCTTTTACTTTCCCTAAATTTTCACCTATAAACCCCATTGTTCCCCCACCTAACTTTATAAACTAGTTGTGTTTGCCCCATGCATGCTTGTTAAAACCTAAAATCATAGATGCATATTTACTATCATAGGGCAATAATAAATTTTTATAGCATAAAATGCAATAAAAATATGAAAAAAATCAATTAAAAATTAATTTCATTATGATTTTTATTATTAAATCTTCATCAAAGCCTTATTGAAGTTTTTAAATAACATCAAATTAATTAAAACATTTGTATCTGAAAAATCAAATTTATATTTATTTTAAAATTGAAGTGTTTTAATTTAATCAATTCTTGCATAATTTTTCAAATTTCATTTTAATAATATTTAAAGGAATTGAAACTAAATATTTGTATGTTTATAAAAAAAATCATTTAAAAAATTAGTCATACAATTTTATTTTTTTTAACATTTCATAATGATATGAAACCTCATGACATAAAAAGGCAAGTGGCAACCCCAAAAAAATGATGATATAGAGACATGATTAATTAGTTGCCCAACATTCATATTTTGAAAAGAAATTCAACAAGTGGATGGGTAGACTTCAAAACAACCGACCTATTAGATAGGTGCATCCAAAATCTACACAAGCCCATCCATTAGCTTGGGCCAATAAAAAACTTACATGTAAACCTATAACCTTATCGATTCATCCAACTTTTGGTTCTCTAACCCCTACATCTATTCATAAGGTGTTCCCACAATGTTTTTATAAAACAAAGCCAACTAATGTCAAATGAACAAATAAAATAAATAGGTCAATGAACAAACACTTATGAAGTCAAAGGAGGTCGAATTTTCACACATTGTCTAATTATCTTTGTGTGTAGACAAATTACATTAGAAACTATGTGATCAATATATTAAGAATGAAAATTGACATCCGCCCCATACTAATGTAAGGGTAGGAGGCAAAGGGGCAAGTATAGTTCCACTTTTAAGCAAAACTTTACATAAATTATAGGTAACAAGCCACAACAACATAGGTAATATACCTGGGTGGGAAGTTATTTGGATAGAAAATGGTGGATGAGATTGATTACTTTGTTCCTTGTTCCCATGTTCTTGAAGGACCAGATTGGCAGGGAATTCCCATTGGGAGTGCCTTGAACCAAAAAGATTCTTGGGGGACTGAATTGGATGAGGACCTTCATCCACCATGGATAGGATGTATTGTGTTGAATCTCTTTCCTTGATAATTTTAAATCTTCCACCACTTCTTGAATCTTTTTCTTTAATATTGTGTTAGTTATGAAAATCAAGGTTGTTGGAAGGGATTGTCCAATGAAGATGCCAATGAATTAAATACTCCGTGGCACAAAAATCCAATAAAAAATTGATGGTCAAAACCATCATAGGGGAGACACAAAGGGAAGGCCAAAGAAAGGCTAAAAGATGCACAACCCATAAAAACTCCCCCCCCAAAAAAAAACTAGTTTTTTTCATGGTAGGAAACTATCTCACCAATGGGCCTTTTAATGTCGCCTGCATGCAAATTGTGAGATCTAATAATAATGGGAGGTCTAGAACAAGCATCACCCGCCAACACAATCTTCCTTTTTATAACATAAGTTAAAACATGTTAAAGAACAATACTAACACATTGCCTAAAAAATTGAATGCAAAAAATATAAGGATAAATAACCTTTCGATCGTCTATTGTGGAAAAGACGAACACATTCCTCGATGAAACGATCCATATCACACCCATGTGTGCCGTGCACCTCCATGGCCAATATAATAAAATGGTGCCCTTCATGAAACCCTTTATACTTGCGGATTTTAACAATGATACTAAGTTTTGCAATTGCACTTGATGGTTGACTAATGACATTCAAGGCCATTATCTCTCGTGTTAGGTCAGTAACCACCACATTGGTAACGAAAATTTGCCAATGTAGAGATTGGCTTGTAATGAAATTCTTAACGTAAAGGTGTACCACCATTCTTTCCATATAGTGTGCCCACTCTATCAAACGAAGGCATATCCGTTGACCTCCAAACGGGCAACAAGCTAAGTGTGTGTTAGTTGCGTCCAACCCATGTCCACATTCCCATGTGAAAAAATTAGATGTTGAGGGTTAAATCAAACTGAAATGAAAATGCAATACCGAGATGAAAGTAGAGTGTGTGATGTGAAACGAATGGATAAATGTCCTAACAACCAACCATAACTTTGCCCCTTGCCCAAACAAAAATGAATGTGGGCTCTAAATGCTGAGGAAATGGAGTTATCCTCCAAAATAAACTTAAGAGATGTGTCATGATGGATGTCCATCAAAAGATGCCAATAGACTTGGGGCATTAATAACTGCTAAACTTTCAAAAGAAAGGTGCATTTCTTTAGTTGTAGGAGGAAGGCCATTTTGCACTACACGTAAACATGATTGAAGTTGGTGTGGCCCCCCCTCAACCTAATAAACATATTTTTCCAAAATAGTTTTATCAAAAATACAAAACCTAAAGCACAAATACGGAGCCACTAGAGCCCAACTCCTTAAAAAAGTAGATGGGGCACAGTCCTCCATAGAGAAAAAGTTTATACCACCAATGGATATTGTAGTCGAACCTAACGCCTCGTTAAAAGGCCCTGAAAAACCTCCCACGATCTTGGACCCATAATGTCCCCACATACCTGCATAACTTTCTTGTCGAAACTTGCTAAAAGAAATAAGAGGGAAGAAGGAGGTATTATCCATGTGAGATAAAAAGTTAACGAGCTATACATGAGAATGAAATGCCCAAAGTAACTTGGGTGTTTCCCAGGAGAATAAGATCATTGATATGTGCCACGTCTTAAGATAAAACTTCATCCAAAAAATGTGTGGCAAAGTTTTGAAAACCCACTAGCACACCCAAAATGTGTAAGTCATCTATGACCAAAGTGCAGCCCTAAATAATTTTTATGCCTAGAGAGATCTTTGATGGACTCCAAAGTTTGCACTTTGACATCTTGACCCTAAGCCCCGCTAGGGTTAATTGGGTTGAAAGGTGGTCAAAGGCACGAGTAATATCACTCATAGGCCCCATGATGTGAGTATCATCCATTAGGGATGGAAAGATGCAATTGGGGGCTTGCGTAATGGTTTTTAAGAAAGTTCGATAATGGGCCAAAGCAAATAAAGAACCTTCTAGGGGGTCACCTTGCTAGCTCCTGTTTGAAGATGATTCAATAATGGTGACCCCTTCCACATGTCGCCCATGCTGGTAGTACAAAGAAGAATGAACACCATAGAATAACTTAGTAAAAATGACAATGCTCGCCAAAGGCCCCTTGACATCACATAACTCTCTAAAGTTAATAACTTAAGGAACATTATTAAAAATGTTTTCAATGTCGACCTACATCATGGCCCAATCAGGGTGTAGGTTGAACAGGGCTTGGATACCAAAAACAATGGCCTCATAGCCTTTAAACTAATGGGGGGATAGGAGTTCCTAAAATGGCTACCAAAGCTATACAACAATGGAACAATTATTAAATCAAAAAAACACCTCGCCTATGGTAATAAGACGAAGACCATTAGTGTCCTTTGCTATTGCCAACAATTTGATAGCCCCCAACACTAAGGCCACCAACCTAAGGATATCCCCATGAATAACAATAGTAACAACCTGGAATAATTTTGAAAACCTTAAGATGGGTCCTCTAGTATGAAGTATTTCGAGAGATGTTCGTATACCATCCCAAAAAGCTCACCCAAAGACAAATGGGGAATAATGGCTAAGGTTTAAGCAAATAAAGTCCAATGAAAGATAAAAGTGTGTTAAGGTTGATAGTCAAAAATAAGTGAAAGTACAAGGTTTAGAGGAGGAGGTGTAGTTAGCACAAGGCAACAACAATGTCCTTCGAAGGAATAGCTAACATCATGGGTTGAAAAGTTTTGGCAACATGATTATATTCATTAGTTTTCCTTAAAATTAAACATCGACAAAAATGAGTGGTTGAAAAATCTTCCCATGAGTGGTGAGAATGGGGCACACATGAAGCACTTAAAGATTCCTATTCAAAAGAGGCCCAATCACTTGCTATAAACCTCTTGAAATAAACAAAAACCTTTTGTTGACTTGAACAACCTTTTCGAATATAATGCAAACACCAACGAAGCATTACGGAAAAAATGAACCATGTTAACTTGATTATTGGGTTTTGAACAATTCGATGAAGGGGTAGGTGAAAAGCCTACTTAACTTCGTCCTAAATGGTTTAAGAGTTCCTATGAAACAAATGAAGACACACAAAACGAAACTCCAACAACCCCAAAATGAAACTAAATTGAACCTAAAACCAACCTTAAAAAAAACAAAAAAAATAAAACCACAAAAAAACACATGAGAAAAAAACACTTGCAAAAATAAAACGACTTGTTTAGCTTAGGAAAAAAGGTTAGCAAGAGGATGAACACTTTTAACATGCTTAGAGAGGTCATCTAAAGTGTAAAGGCTAGAACAATGAGGACTAAAGGTATCTCGAAGTAACAAAAAATGCAAAGAAAGAGCCATTCAAAAAAAAAACATCCCAAACCCTTAAGAAGCAAAAGCTCAAGCAGCCGCGCAGCCCACCCCCTACCCCCCAAAAGAAAAAAAGGACTTTCCTGAATTAAATTGGAGAGAGATGTACTAACATGACACTTCAATTTTTGGGGGAGAGGATGGGACTAGGCTATGGCCCAGTGGGTTTTCTTTTAGGAATTTTCTTTTGGAATCCCAGTGGCGACCATCCATCGAAAGATGTACAAAGAACAACAGGCAATAGTCCTTAGGAAGATTTAGCCAAATCTGGCTATAAGCCAAATCTAAACTTTAAATCTTCAACCATCTTCTATATATTTGGCTACATAGTGGAAACCAAAATACAGGGATCCGGTGATTATTATTTTTTTCCTCACTTCTGGCGATTGAAAACCTTCAAAAACACTTCATTTTCGATTTTTTGATTTTTAGTTTAACTTTTTGGCGAAATTTCGCCAGTAAAGGCTACTACGGCGGTTAACATGGCAAAACAAATAAAGAACAACCCCTCCAAAAAATTTAGGGTTTCGCAGATCCCCAAAAATCTACTAAAAACTTTTAAAACCCACTCACGCAGACTGTGCACTTACTAACTTACTATTCATGGACGAGCGCGGGATTGCAATTTTGGTTTGTATTTTCATCCCCCGTTTTGTTTTTTTGGGAGAGAACTGGAGTGAAGTTTTAGAATGACTTTCTTGAGCATTCAATGGGGAAGAAGAAGACGACGATGACGACGACTAAGACAGTGGCAAAATGCATCACTCTTTGGATTTCGCACTTCTGCTTCTTTTTCATCTTCGAATGGAGAATTTTTTTAGAATTTTTGTAGAGTAGTCTTTACTTATATATTTGCTTCAAGAATTGGTTCACGTAGTTCGGGATTCGCGACATTTCATTTTGGAATTGAAGAATTCGCTTTAGCACTGTTGCTGGTTTCTATTGTTGAATAAATCTTCGCGGATTTGAAGGTTTCTTTTCTTCCGCATTCTTCTGCCATGCTGCTCCACAAGTGATAGAAGAGACAGAGAGACAGAGAAGCTGCGGTGGTGATATCATTTAGGGATAATGGCAGGGCTTGCTGATGTCGCTTATTGGAGATTGAAGATGCAGCAGTTGGAAAAGGAATCGCAAGCTGAGATTGCGGAGCTTCAGAATGCGCTTCTAGAGACTGACAGCTTGCGGCAGCAAGCGGAGGCTCGAGCAGTTGCAGCGGAGGCAGAAGTGGCGGATGCCACGCTCAAGCTGAAGAGAACTGAGCGTAAGGTAAAAAAAAGGGACGTAAAAGCTCTAATCCCCCCTTGGTCCTCTCATAGGGTTTGCTTTTGCATCTTCTATCAGTGGACAGCGTTGCTGTTGTGGATACTGATCCTTCTGTTTTGTAATCCGATGAACTGTAATATCCTTCCACAGGTGGCATTGCTAACTATGGAGCGAGATGGGCTTAAGGCAATAGTGGAATCTTATGACCATGAAGAAGCTCCTGTATCCAGCCAGCAGCAGCAGCAGCAGCCAGGTTCCCCAAATACACCTCAGAAGAAGATGAGAGACATGCGCATCAAGGTAATGATCAGGATAGTTCTTGTTACCTTGAGATGCATTCTTATTGATGTCCATGGGGACGTGACTTGATCTGCTTTTGGATGGCAAAAGAAAAACTCTGTAGAGCCCCACTGTAAAAGTGGAGACATGAATATGCTGGTCACTTCCTTTGAGTTTAACTCTCTATTCTATACATACATGTCTGTAGGGTTTGCAACTCAAAATAAATCCCTTGCATTTTGTTTGCAGGAACTTGAAGCAGCACTTGCTGATTCACAACTACATGTGACACAGTTGGAAGATGCACTTGCACGAAGCAGCCATGCTTCAAATTCCAGTTTGTCAAAGGCAGAGACTGAAGATTTGAATGAGGTATATGAAAAACTCAAATGCTTGGAGCGTGAGTGTGACAGACTAAGACAGGAGGCAGCTATATTGGAGTCCAAGGTACTTCCCCCACCCCCTTCAAGGATTTGATCTTTAGTCTCATGGGGGACAAGCTCTCAGCTCCGGAACTATTGCCGGTGCACATGGAGTGATGCTCTTGCTGTCAGTGAATTTCCTTTTCAGCAGGTGATCTCTCAATTGTTGCAGAAAAGAGTAGATTGCTGTAGTACATTGATCAGCCTAGTGTTATGGACATGTGGTTCTTGTGGCAGTTAGGGCATGGTGATTTTGATTCCTCAAAGACCAGGGTGCTTCATCTCATCAAAAACCTTGAGGCCGAGTTTCATATTGATGAGCACCATGAAGCGCTACAAGCTGAAGTGGATGCTTTGCGAGAGAGGGTCAAATTGCTTGAGCAAAATGGGGAAATCACAGGTTTGTGAGAAACAGGGATTCCTAGGTGTCATCTATTGATCTTTGTTATGTACCTTATTTGTTTACCTGTTTTTCATTGTGGTCTAGGAAATGGGAGAGTAAGTGATTCAGGGTTCTTGGAGGAAAGAAACATACTTGAGAAGAAAGTTGTTGAGTTGACTAAGCAAGTTAGTACACTGGAGAAACGTGAAACACGGTAAGTGGTTCTAAACTAGTTGGTCAAACATTTTCATTTATTCCCATCTTCTTTCCATGGATTCAGCAAAGTGTATGTTCTTTCTATTTTGATCCTGTAGTTTTGGCTGCTGAAAGTTGGCAACTATCAAACACCACTTTCTTCTTTTAGATCCTCTTCACTTCATATTTCAGATTCTGGAGCACAGTGCTATTATTTTCCAAGGACAAGAGAACAGGTGTAGGTTGTTGAGATTTGCTGGGCACAGGTACCAGCGAGTGTTTGCAGACAAGATTAATCTTTTCAGAACAGCTTGCTTTCTTTTATTTGGGTATACGGTAAGGCTCTTGGCATTTCTCACTGGAGTTGTAAATGGTCAGACTTGAGTGCAAAATTCTTCATTTTCTCCATAGTTTAGCATGACCAAATATATCCATTTAATTGTGTACATGTTTCATGGGCACATTCTGATTATGGTCAGGAAGCATGTTGCAGTAAAAATTTCTTTTCAACATACAGGTACTTATGAGAGAGGAGAAGGACCCATCAACAGGAATGCCTGTGACTCTATTCACTCTGCAATCAATATATGCACAAAATGCTGATGAGGAGCTATTGTTCCAGCTTAATTCGGGTCGGATGGATATGGTGGTAATTTTGCCATTCTCTTTTGCCTTACCATTTGATCTGTCTACCATCCAACGAGGGAGTTGGATGTAATCTGTTGGCAAGTATGTTATCACACTAGTACAGCCATGTCCAATATCTTTTTCATTCTTTGCTGTCTTCATGCAAATTCAGTCAGCATGACCTTTTTTCTGGATGGGACTTGCTACAGGCAAATGAGTACACAACCTCACCTGAGCTTGAACGTCAGGTGCTCACTCAACATCTCCATTTCTTAACCCAAGTTTAGCCCCATAGCTAGAGCTTTCCAAATTTGTAAAGGACCCTTCTGCACTAAGTGAATGATAATTCTGTAGTGAAACATGCTTGCTAAAATGTGTTGCATGTATTTATGATGTGTCTGTACTATGAACAGGTGACTACCTTTTTGAAAAACTTCAAGTCCTATCCTGCATTTATTGCAAACCTTACAATGGAGCTTTTCAACAAGTCCACCTTGGGTTAATCCTTCTTCCCGTTGCTTTCTTTTATTTGCTTCCCTCTGTGTCCCATTCCAACTAGGTGCAAGGGTCTACAGCCACAAGGGTCAGAAAGCTATGGCACTTCTTTGACAGTGGTCACTCTGCATTTTCTAAGACTGCAGTCCTTGTACCAGACTGAACCATGAGTTAAAACTAATGCTTTTGTTTGGGCACTCTTCAGCTACAATTTCCTTGGGTTGCTGAGTAGGGATGTAGGAGAATGATCAAGTGCAGAGACATTTTAAAGTGGCATATGCATGAGGAGCTGAGAGAGCCTCTCAGCTACAGTGTATGGATAAAACCATCATCCATGTACCAGCTGCTGCTTGGTATTTCATTTTGCTGCAATGAAGATGATATGCACATTCTGCATGGTGATGAGATTCACATGTCAGGATGTTGGGGAACAGTGATGAAGAAATTTGGATCCACTTTGTAGTTCATGTTTAAGCAAGTTCTTGCAGTGTGCATCATGAAATTACAAAGGTCAGGTTTGTGAGAAAGCTTGTGTTTTTAGGCTTCTGCTGTCCTGACTATCTCACAATTCTGCCCCTGCTGTTCTGGTTGTATCAATTGTGCAGTTGAACTCTAGTGTGTGTGTAGCTGCAACAATTTGGTGAGTATCCTGCTCTTGTTTCAGTACCTGCAGGAAACCTGGCATTCTAGTGAGTAAACCATATTTATCATTTTGTGAAGACTTTTGGTATCTAGTTTTAGAGCTGACTCCACAAATGTCCTCCAGCACCTTGTGATGTTTAGCTAGATCACGTGTCCTTGCACAGATTTAACTGAATCACACCTAAAGCTATTGCCTACATGTCCTGTTGCCTCAAACCCCGTATTAGTATTGTGCCTGAATTTTGCACCTAAACATGAACTAAAGATATTTAGGTGAATGAGCATGAGGTCCTTACCTGCTTTTTTTCTCACTTCACTTTTGCTTGTCCAAGATGTGTCTGTTGGTGCCCAGACATGTCTGGGTGCTGCCCATAGTGGTACTGCCCAGGTGTATGGGTATAGAGTCGTGCTATGCATGTTTTGGGCCTGTAATGCACATGTACTGTCTATTACAGGCCCAAAATGGGCATAGCATGGAGCCAAAGTGTGTCTAGGCATTGGCCATCCCTCTTTTTCTCAAAAAAGATGGATTTGGCCAAAGGACAGACAAGGGAAAAAAGAAGCAGGCAGTACCATTATACTACCTGCAATAATGACCCAATGGTGATTTACTGTCTGCTCTAGGTTAGCAGCCACTTAGAGAATACTGGGATTGTTAAGCAAGTCATGTGACAAAGTGGGATTGGTATCTCTGCAAATGGCTATTGTTGGAATTCACTCATTTGTGCAAGATTTGAAATTTTTTGTACTTTTCTCTATATTGGCTTTCTTGTTACAAAACTTGAGAATTACAACTAGTGATAGATAATTGTAAAGATTGGAAGTCTTCAATTCACAATTCATATTTCAAAGTTAAGGATATATATATTGTGTATGCAACAAATTATTCACGAATTAAAGGAGTTTCTTATTGAGGATCTTTAGAGCATGACACCTTTTGTATTGAGATTGTGCCCTAATCATTTAGTTGCCATTTTAACTTGTAAGGCATCAATAAGGAGAAATTTTATTCCTTTGAAGTGCACAAGAGTAAAAGGTAAAGCAAATGTGGTTTTCATATCTCCACTATATGAGGCCATCCCACCCCCAACCCCCCGGCCCCTGCAAAAAAAAAATTGTGATTAAGGAAGGAGAGAGTGAAGGTTTTTTTTTCATTATTACACACAGTCAAAATAAGATTATTCTGAAGTTTCTGACATATCAAGAGAAATTTCCCAAAGTTTTCAACAAGGAAAATTTGAATTAATATGTATTGAATCTGACATCAACATAGGGTATCCCCAAAGATTGTGAATTTTCATGACATTTTACCCATGCACAGAGTAGGGTAGACTGGCTGGTGACCAAACATTTAAGCATTCAGGGCACCCTGAATCTAAGGGGAAGGCTTTGTTGTTTATAGTGTCCAAACAAAACTTGAATTCCTCCTCTTGACGCATCTGACACATTCAAAATCATTGAAAACAGACTAAAAATGAGAAAGTTATGGTCCCCCAAAGTAAAGGGGGTCAAAAACAAAAAAAAACAAACCACCAAACATTATAAAGGCCCGTTCCTGAACACCCAAAACATTCCTTGTATGTTGCTCTGTTGCTATTAGAGTTCAAAGACGATGTGTAAAACTTCAATTAGTGTTCTCGTAGCACTTTAAATTGTTTAAAACGAATAAGAAATAAAAAAGTTATGAGATTTGAAAGTAAAAGGGGTCTAAACAAAAACAAAATCACACTTCATAAGGTGGAAATCTTTTTTTCTCTTCTTGTTATTTTTTCATTACTCCTTTTGCTTTGCACTTCAAAGATGATTTCTAGAGCTTAAGGCAGCACTCCCATAACATTTTAAGTCACTCAAAATGAAGCACATATGATGAAGATATAAATAAGTGTTTGGTCATTGACAGGCAATCAATGATGGGCCAGTCTACCCTAGTGCCATCAGAAAAAAAGAAGAAAAAAGTAGCATGACAAAGATATCAACTCAAAACACATTTTAAGTGGAAATCTTGTTAAAGCTTTGGATTGAAGAAACAACATTGGTATCAGCTTTTTTGGACTATCAATATTCACTTGAATTGAAATGAACCTTGAAATGATGAAACATCTGTATAAACTTTTGGAGGAGAAAAGGATTAAAACTGAAGATTGGAATAATAAGTACTGAACTGGGTGTCCCAGCCCCACATGAAAATTCATGATCAGGAGCATCTCTCTAATATGTTAAATGATCCATGAAATTACATCCTGCAACTTTGCATACTCTCCAGAAACCAGAGATTCAAGGATCAAAATCCCTTCTCTTTTAAGTAAAACTCTGCAATGCAAATGCAAAATTTTGGGATGTTATTAATCCTCAAAACCTTGGATACTAATCCTCCTCTCAACTGGGGATGCTAAAACATCATGATCCAGAGAGCTACAAGTGCATAATTTCTAAACATGATGGATGATCCAGAGCTTCGCAATTTTGTAAGTAAGAAAATCTGCAAGCTGCTAAAGATTTTTTTTTTGTTTCTTGGTGGAAATTGTGTGTGTGTTTTTGGGATTGCTGTTTCAAGGACTTTCATATCCTGGTGTAAGTCCATGGAATCCTCTATGGCAGGATTGCAGTATGGGTGAAGAAACTATTGTAAAGTAGCAGCAGCAGCTGGGAGGACTACTACTAGTACTACTTCTTATTCCCTTGCTGATAGAATATGACCTCCCAGGCTCAGGAGCTCTGTGATCATGATGACTTGCAGGTTCTTCCTGATGAACAATATCTCTTGCTGCTGGCATGATTTGAGTTTCATGAGAATCATCATGTGGGATTACAGCAGCTGGAGATCTTGTGGAAAAACGAGAGGATGTTCTGTCAATCAACCAAAAAAGGTTGCAAGCATCATTGATCAGCATCGTGAAGCATACAAGTGGCTGCAGAGAGTTGTCCTGGAAGTAGCTGCAGCAATTTTTCTCTATATCTAGAGAGAGAGAGAGAGAGAGGGAAAAAAAACAAAAAAAAAAAAACCGCCCAAGATTGTTGCGAGATATTTGTTTTTGGGAATAAATTGCAGAGTCAGAAATTGAGGTTTAGCAAACAAACCCACCTTGAAGATGGTTTTGCTTTTGATCCAGACGTGGTCACTGCAGCAAGTTTGCGGAAAGAGCCTGCAGGTCTGGATGGTATTGCTAAGACTTCTTTAGTTTCTTTAGTATGCAGCATCGACTTTAAGGGTCCGTTTTGATGAGTGTGCTGCTCATGTGGAGACGTCGAGAAGAAGTCGAGGATTTGGACGTTTTCTTTGGAATGATCCACCAGTTTGTTAGGAGCAACATTTTGAGGATCGAAGTTGCTGCTGCTCCTGCTCCTGCTAAGACGATGACGATGCTGCTGCTGCTGCTGCTGCTGCTGATGGTGGCGCTGCTGCTGCGGAAGATTATTTGATGATCTGGCGCTTTGACTACCCCAGCGGATTTTGTCCTTCAAGAATGGCCACATGAGCTTTGACCCATCAAGATCGACATGAGTAGCAAATTCTAGAGAATTTGCAGCCGAATCTTTCCCGGATGCAGGTCGCACAGCAGCTGCTTCTCTCAGGGCGTGGAGAGAGCGAGTCCGACGATGCAGACTTGATTCTAGTCTTGGCTCTAGTGCCATTTCATCCCTGAAGCGAGTTCCTCGCCATCTGCTGCTGATGTTTCCAGCAGCAGCATCAGAAGAATGATGATGATCGACTGGTGCTGTATGATTCCGATGGTGCTGTTTTGCAGGAGTTCGCAACCTGGGAGGCAATGGCAAGAGTTGGCCGATGACGAAATTGTCGTCGGGTTTTATATTCCCAACAGACATCGATGTCGCGACAATCTCCTCTTGAAAGTGAGGACTCAAATTAAACGCAGAAGTCGACTTGGATGCCAACGGTCGGCAGTTTCGATTGCTCAGGAGCGGCATTTTACGTACGAATTCCGCTGCTTCATGATTTGCTCTCCAATTGCCCTCAACCTGCTGCTGCTGCTGCTGCTGCTGAAATACCTCCGCGTTCGCTCCTCCTCCTCCTCCTCCGCCCTTGATGCTGCCCGCGGCGGCGCTGTTGTTCATCATCGAACTCTGCTGCTGCAGCTTGGGTCTTCCAGGCACCACTTCCCAGTTAAAAGGGATGGCTGCCAGAACCTCCCCGAAGCTCTCTCTAGTACTCGCTACAAACCCTGCGGACTCCATCTCTCTTTCTCACTCACTCGCGGCTGATCAATCAATGCTCAACTCCCCTAGAGCGCTCGCACTCGAGCTGTTCTCTCTCACAACACACAAACAAACAACATACTTATATATGACGCTTAATCTTCTTCACCTTTTTCTCAGCCTACAGATGGATCCTGGAAGCTCCTCCTCCAGCTCCTCCTCCCGGATGGATCAGCTCAAGCTAGCACCGGTCGAGCTCAGCTGGTACCAACCAGCAGCAAATAATCCAAGCACACATAACACGACACAAGAGAAGAAACAGAATCTTCAAGAATCATGGAATCAAATTCTTCATCCTCACTATTGGCAAAAGTACAGAGACAAAAACATGCGAAATGATGATCAACTAAAAACCAAACGACCCAGACTTTTTTGGCATGCTCAGTTGTTGTTGCTGTTGGTGGTGGTGGTGGTGGAGGTGGTGTGATTTCTCGCGCAATTGGGTGTCAAATTCTTCTTCGTTTTGCGCTTGTAGCTGCTGCGATTTCAAAGCCTTTGTCAGGCAGTGATCATCATCAACAACCCAGCTGCTGCTGCTGCTGCTGCTGCTGATCATCATCACCGCGCATCGAGCATCAGCAATCAAGCAAAGCTCGATGATCGAGCAAGCCCGTTCTGCTCCTACTCGGAAGTCTTCCCATTCTACGAATACACACACGTATATGTTCAGGTACATGTACTTGTACACATACCTATCCTATACATGTATATATGTATGTATTTACTGGTATTTTTAACCCTAGTACCTTGGGAGCCTCAACAGTAAATTACATGTTTTTCAGAAATGTCAAAAAAATTGTCCCCAATTTTAATTTATTTTTCAAAAAACAATTTTTTGTATGTGTGTGAAGGGAATTAAAGAATATTTTGAGAATATTCTTGTACATTCTATTTTTGACATGAACTCTGGAAGATAAATTAATTTTGTAGACCCATTTCTGTTGTTGAAGCTGCCCTTTTACTAGAGTATTTATGTGTTAATAATAGGTAGGTAATAAAAACCTAACCGGGCTTTAATTACCACAGGGATATGGAAAGCCAATGGAAAAAGGTATTTCTTGGATGGATGATGTCAACATTTGTGGGTTTCATCCAAAATTGTGAAATTGAATCTTATACGTAGACTTGGTGATTGAATCAAATCGCTGCCATTTCCTCTAGTCCACATCAATTTCTCAATTTGGGTTTCATCCTCTTTTTTCTCATCCAGATGGCTTGGATGACTTCCTCTTGGGCATCTGTGCTTGTTTTCCAACAGTAAAATTCATTATTTTGACCCCAAAAAATGGGATTTTTTTTATTTTTATTTTTACTTGTGTAAATTTGACTAATTTTGCTAATTTTGGAAAAATTTGCCAAATTTTCATATCACAAAATTGAAGGGGAAATAACACCTCCCTCCCCCCTCCCCCCTTTGATTGGCACCTCATTGTTAATTTTCATTCTCATGCCATGGATCAAGTCTTTTGATTGCCCACCTTCCACACTCATCTCTCATGACATCCATCCAAACTTCAAATTATTTTCTTGTGTTGTGCTTTGCTATTGAATGAGGTCTTTTGTGTAGCAAAGAACTCTCTCTTTTTCTTTTGGAGTTTTACCTCTATCATCTTAGTAATGAGTACCATATTGGGAGTGGGTGTTGTTTTTGTGCAATTTCATTTTTGATTGGTGTAACCACCACCTAAAACAATTGTTTTTTGAATTGCCTCTTTGCGCATTATCAGTTGCTCCACTCACAAGTCATCACTTGTAAAACACCATCGATGGCATTTCCAAACTTCTTCTTAGATTGCATTTTGCAACTACTACATGATTGGACGTTGCTTATTGTCATGGTTTTTTGAATCATGTGGATCCCTTTTTTTGAATAACATGGACTAATTTGTCACTTTGAACAAGCTTTTGTGTTTAGGTTTCAAACATTTCTTCTTCTAGGCTACTATCCAAAGCACTTAGAACCGTGTACACATCCAATAGGTCGTCATCTAACATAGTGATTAACTATGCTCCCATTTCTAGTTCACAAAAGATGTTGAGAGTGCTAAGATCCACCAAAATGGTGAATTGAATCTTCAAAACTTCAGAAATTAAGGATTCTTTTTCACATATGGGAAAAAGCTTCCAGTGCACATATGACACAAGTTGTATGTACAGTGTGACAAATACTAAACTGATGCAAAACTTGTGCTATTTTAATATGAAAACCCGATTCTATCATGTGATAATTACTTATGGCAGGATTGCTGGAAATCACATTGTTGACATATGTTTTGGCTTTGTTTAGCGAGGATCGTGCCTGTCTATTCTTAGAACTTGGTTTTAGGCTTGGCAGCTGCAGCTATTTTCTTCTCTTCAAAGGCTTTGAAGAAGGTAAGAGCTTGGTTCCTCAAGAGAGGAGAGAGAAGGATAGATACCCACTGTTATAATAATTGGTGCTTGATGGGGATCCTTTTTTGACAGTTTATATGATGGTCATCAGTACCACTTGTGCCACCCTTCAACTAAGTCCCCTAAAAGAACTTCTTGTGGAGTTTAAATTATGCCCGGCTTTGTATGATGGGGAGTTGTTGAGAGTGTCAGTCAATTCTCAATCACCCAGATTGGGTTTGCCAAGTAACCAAACCTACAATATGTGTGCAGGCCTCTCTTGACCAATTTGTTGAGGCATTAGTTCCCAAATTGCTTGTGTCTAAGTTGTGGTTCGTGGGATTATTCATTGTTTTCCTACAATTTAGACTCACAACTTCAGAGGTAGGAGAGCAAAAATTCAACACCCTGGAACCAAAAAAAACACTGCTCCAAAAAGCCATCACCATTCCCCACTCATGGACTGCCTCCAACAAATAATACAGCCTACTCCCTTTGTTGTTGGATGATTTCCACACCAAAGCCATTATGACTAGGGTGTATGAACCATAAGCTAGGTGATGAGAAAGGAAGGATAAATTTCTCGGTGTACAATGTAGAATGAATGATTGAATGGAACAAGTACCATTTGTGATAGAGGATATTGTTTTTTTTGTTTGCTTGTTGAAAATCACCATCCAACTAAGTATCAACCAACTTGAGTTCCAAGAGAAGCTGATTAATTAGATGTTCATTATCATCCTCAATAATCAAGGGTATCCATTTTCATTTGCTCTTGTGGGATCTCTACATTGTGGATGTTTGCTTCCCCATGCCCTCCTTTTGCCCATAATTCAACTTTTTGAGCTAGTTTCCTTTTCAGATCAATCAGGTTCTGAAAAAAGGTTATTGAATCCATGTCTAATCAACACATCATTCATATGAAACTCTTATGGCTTTTCAAAGATAGAAAAGGGTTTCACACATCATGAGTAGTAGTTATAAGCATTCATGAATTTCATTCATGTAAGTTGATTTGGTTAGAATATGCATTAGCAATAATAGCATAAAAAAACAACAATTGTTTGAACCCATGGAGTCAAGTTCATGAAAAGTCATGATGAGATTTAATTACAAGCATTTTATGCTCCCACAAACATTTGTGCTACTTCTCCAAGACTTTTGATCCACCCATGATATTTTCTTGGAATGTGAATTGTGGTGTGGACTAATGAAGCCTAAAAACATGGATTGGGGTGCCTTAGGCAAGGTATGACATAATATTCATGAATATGAGTGCCCTCCAAATACACTAAGAATTTTCTTTGAGTGCATTACATGATGAAATGTGTAAAACTAACACTTGACACACAAGGATGTGAAATTCATGGCCTAGTATTCATCATCCAACTTCCTTTTGGTGATCTCATGATGTCATCCACCCTCTCACCCTTCTTCGCAGTTATCATTTAGAAACCCTCCCAAATTCCAATTTACCAAATCTCAACCTCCATGTGGGTGAAAAGGGAAGGAGGGGGGTGGGTGGGGTAGAGGAGATGCCAAATGGAGGAAGGCAAAATGAGAAGAGAAAGCAACAAACAGGAAGAAAGAGAATAAAACAAGGGAGGCCAGATTGATTCTGGTGCAGATACCAGAGATGGCAGGTCTACATGAAAGTATCCACTCATAGATGATGAAGCTTTTGTGAGGATATTGTAAGTCTGCTTCCAACATTCACAAGATGCTGCTGTAAGCCACAACTATTTGATTCTCACTACTAAGCTACAATGAGCTTCATGATGGCAGGGAATCTGGGCTGTCTAGAGAATCATCAAGAGTCAGGTGAGAGATGGTCATCATGAAAGTGTGTCCACATGTCCAGACTCTACTACACCTTACTATGCATGGGAGGAGTTCAAATTTTTCCTAAAGGAGTTTTAGGGTTTAAACCTAAACCCACCCTTCCCCTAAACCCTAAACCTGCCCTTACTAAGTTAGTTGCCACAATTAGCTTAATTTGATGGAACCTCTGGTGGAGTTCTGAGGTAAAAGTCTAAGAGAAACTAGCTAAGGCAAACCCTGAGAGAAAATGCTGAGGTTGGGTGGGTATTGCTTTGGTAGTAAGAATTGCTGGTTTTGGTTTAGTCAAAAAGGAACTAGAATCAACCCTAATTTCTAGATCTGGAACAAGAATCAAAACCTGATTTAGTTGTCTGAAAAGAACAGGACTCAGAATTGGGTTCTCAGTTTTAATTTCGTGTGGAAACCAAAATCAGAACTGAGATTTTTGAAATTTTAGTTTTAAGGGGAAAAAAGTCACTAGAACCAGGGGTTAATTGGAGATTAACCAGCAGTTAACTATCAATTCTGTTCTCAGTTAGTAAGAACCCAAATGAAAACAGGTCTGATTTTCAGTTCCCAACTTTTTCTCTTTTTTTCTGAAGGACTAAAACCCATAACTGGATTCCTAACTCCATTTATGTGTGGAACCAAAACCAAAACTGAGATAGTTTTAATTTACTTTATAGAACTGGCACTAAAGGTTCTTCATAAAAAGTAAAGAACTGCCCAGCACTGGAAAATGACTTTTTTTGCCCATATCAAGCTGGGATATCTTTACACAGAGGTTTGGATGTCTTTAGGGTAGACCGGTCGATGATCGAACACTACCAAAGCTGATTCCCTGAACACTCAAAAAATTCATTGTATGTTGCTCTGTTGTTATTAGAGTTCCAAGATGATTTGTAGAACTTCAGGCGGCACTTCTATAGCACTTTAAATCATTTAAAATGAATAAGAATTATGAAAGTTATGAAGTTTGAAAGTAGAAGAGGTCCAAAAAGAGAAAAAAAGGAGAAAAAAATGTGTTTTGTAAAGTGAAAAGCTTACTTTTCTTCTTGTTATTTTGTCATCGCTCCTTTCCTTTGCACTTCAAAGATGATTTCTAGAGCTTGAAGTAGCACTCCCATAACATTTTTAATCACTCAAAATGAAGCACATATGATGAAGATATAAATAAGTGTTCGATCATAGGCAGCTGATTGATGATGGGCTGGTCTACCCTAAGCTTAGCAAAATGAATTACAGAAAAAAAATAGAAACATAGGTATTCAATTTCCCCATATTTGGCATTACACTATTTAACCTAAGTTCTAACCTGCATAACACATTACAGAAATCCCACCTTGGGTGAACCAGCACCCTAGCTAGTACCATGGTAAAAACCCCAAAATTCATCTAAATTGCTCCTAAATATTTATAAATGTCCCATGCTTAGGCAAAATGAGGATCTATGAGTCCATGTCCAACATTTCTTGGGTTTAATTTGGTCACTAAGAGGCCTCACTCAACAAGGTGAAAGAATACCGCCAGTGTGGGTGCTGTTTCACACTAGTCCAGAAATTGCCATCAGGATATTACAGAATGAGATCCATCTCATCTCCAGCATGTATGTTTTGCCTGAAGGAGGATGCCTAGTCATGAAGAGCATTCTCATCCATGAATGATGTGTACACAAAATTTTGGATGAAGTATAGGAACTGATTGTGTGAAATTAAATTTGGGGCCTGTAAATTTGCCCAGGATGTCCAAGAGTTCCAGTAAAGGGAAATGACTGTTTTTGATTGGCCAACCATAATGATTGACTCAGCTAGCGACGTTTAAATAGTCTCCAACTTTCATGCTGTTCACTTTTTTTTCTCAGATGTCTCAGACAAAAAAATGTTGTCCATTTTTTCATGTTTATGGGGTAGTGACGAGGGAATAATTGACACCATATGGGCTATAACAAATAGTTATAGAGGCCCAAATAGAGGGTGTGGGTGGAGATGCTCTAACTTGTGTTCTATTTGCATTTCATGTCACTAGTGATGCTCAATAGATTTAGAAAATAGGTTCCAGCATGTTGCCAAAATATTTAGCAGGATTCTTAAATTTTTGTACTTTCCTCTCTAGCCTGTAGCCAAATTTGGCTAAATCCTTTTATAATGATCACCAGATCACTACCTTGCAATATTCACTAATTTTTTACATTAATTTTCGAATTTCAAATTTTAAAATTTATTCTTTAAAAAAACATTGAAAAAAAACCCCCAGTCCTCAATAGTAACAGTTTTCTTTAGATTTGTTGAATATTCATGATTTTCCATGCTGAAACTTTCATCATGCCTGGAATTCAATGCACTTCAATGAACGACTTGTGATGCAGTGGTCTAAGATTGATCCTTTGAGTGGAAGGAATGTGAGTCCGAATCTTGATGAAGAGCAATTTTTTGATTGGCAACTTCCTCACATGCCAAATTATTTAAGCGGCTTCTGATTTTGATTTTTTTTTTTAAATTAGTGAATTTGGGAAAATTGGACAATCCAATGGAGGAGGTTGGGACAATGGATTAATTTCAGGGAAATGAGAGAACGGATGAATTTGGGGAAGTTGGACAATCCAAAGGAATCAAACAGACAATGGAGGAAATTTGAGAAAATGGAACAAAATCCCAAGCAAGTTTAAATTCAAAGAAAGTGGGACAATTGCATGAGTCTGAGGGTAGTTGGAGAAAGATGGGGAAAATGGATGACTTTGTCGAAGTTGGACCATCCAAAGTAGTGAGACAATGGATGAAGCTACATATATTGATTGGACAATCCAAAAAACTGGGACATTGGATGAACATTGGGAAGGTGGACAATCCAAGGAAATGAGGAAGGGAATGAAACTTGGGGAAGTTGGACAACTTGACAATTTAAAGAAAGTTGGGCAATGTATGAACCCAAGGAAGGGAGACAATCCAAGGATGTTGAACAATGGATGAACATCAGGGAAATTGAATAATAAATGGGATGCCTTTAAAAGCCTTCATTTTTTTTCTTTTATTATTATTCTACCTTCCAATTTAAGACAACATACATCCATCAGTAAATATATACCAATGGATGACATTTCAGTTGAAAAAGTTGAAAGACTAAGACAATGGATGAAAATGAAGCTTAGTTTGGATCTTCCAACTAAGCTTCATTTTCATCCAGTGTCCAATTTTTATCAACTTTCTTTGAATTCCTCCATTGTCCACAAATGCATTTCACACAAGCTAGCATTCAAAGAAACTGACTACCAAGTAAAGATGAAGTTGTAAAATGCTCTCCTTCAAATTTGAATCTTTTTTCCCTTCCACTATAAGGAACATTCCAGAAGCAACACACCACATTCCCTCTGTTGAAAAGCATCCAATTTCAGGCATAAAGAAAGAGTTTCTCATAAAATCAGTTCTTTCAAGACATTCACAAAACATCAGGCACCTTCTCCTTTCACAACATTGACTTAAGATGGAAGATGCCTGAACGTTTTGAACTGTGATTGAAACTGACTGGATCTGGAGAAGCCATAATAGTAGGCTTGTTTTCTGCCCATCTTTCTGTTCTCTTCATGTCTTCAGAAGTCATCTGGTGAATCCACCTTTGCTCCAGGCATGAACAAGATAAACCCACACTCCTAGAAAAGCTTAAGGTATAAAAGCTCACAGGAGACATGGTAGTTGCATTCTGCAATATTTCCATTTCCATATGTACGTTTGAAAATTTCATAGCAGACCAGCAGTATCTACAACAATCTCCTTGAGCTGGTGTGATGACACTGATATAATCTCAAACACAAAAAACTCAGTCTCACCCAAATTCAATTCCACGATCTCATGATTGCATCAAAAACCCGAAGAAGTGATATTATTTCCTACACTAGAAGTCCAAGGCATGCTATTACTTGGATTCAAGCAAACCAAACGACTCATGATTGCAAATCCCTTGAGCTTGCTACATTTCTATGAAGGATTGCTATTGAAAGAGTGTTGCGACACAATCCAGTTTATGGTTGGGTAGGAAAATTCCTGAGCAAAAACTGGCCTTGAACTTTGCAATCCGTTTGGAGAAGATCTACAATGGATTAAAGATCAAATTAAGTGTTTTCAGATGTGTAAGCAGATTTCCACTTGCATACAGAATCTTTGTCATTTTACTCTGTGCCCCAACATTTGTATACCAATGATTTCCACTTCACATATTGAGAAACTGCAAGCTCATACAGCATGAACATCTTTCCAAACAGTGAGAACACATCAAAGAAAAAGTCCCAAAATCCTTCTCCAAGTAAATTGCAATTCTAGACTGACATAAAGGAAAGTAGAACCCACAAAAATGTGGAAAATAAAAGTAGATGAATTCTTAAACAATCACTGCATTAGATTTTGAACTACATTACGATTGGATGCTCCTGGTGGTGTGAGATGAAGTGTTTAAAAGGGAACTGTGTACTAAAGTCACACAGACTGGTGTTAAGCTCTTGAGACTGAATTCTAGTGTTTAGCCGCTGTGTTGTGTACACACACAAGGTGCAATCAACAATAAGCCCACAAACAAATATCCAATTTTAACATCTATGAAGATTCCCTAATCAGCACATGCAGAGACAGGGATATTGATGAGCATCAATGGGGGGTTCATCTGTTTGCAGTAGGAAAAGGACATGTGATTTTTAGTCACTATCATCACATTGGAAGCTTGATGAGAACATAGGAAGGCAGAGGGAAAGTGTAATGGGTAATCTCCAAGGGTTGAGTGCAAAAACAGATTGTGAACTCATTTGCATAGAAAAACACATTATTGTTGTGTGTGAGAGACACACTGTACTGTGTGTCATCGCAAAGTGATTTTCAGTTTGCTTTCAACCTGTTGTCGCACCTCCGCCTGCAGTGCATTGATTTCCTCATCAGTCAAAGACCGCTCCATGGACCTGTACGCAATCCTGTAGCAATGACTTGTTTTGCCCTTCTTAGGATTGGTGAATTCATCTATTAGTACAACTTCCTCTACAAGATCACCAGCAATCCCTCGCACAATTTCACAAAGATTGTTCTCCGAAAATTCTTCGCTGATCCAGAAACTGATGTCTTTGTAGCAGGGTGGATACTTGGAGAATGATTTGAATTTGGTGCCCAGTTGTCCTGACTTGAACTGTGAAGTGAAGCGAGAATCATTGGACCAAAAGAGTCGAATATCCGGAATGTCAAACAGCACCATTGCCAGTCGCTCCAGACCCAACCCAAATGCCCAAGCAGTGGTACCTGCACACCCATTGTTGCAGAGAATTTGTTGCTGTGTCACACCACATCCTAGCACCTCCATCCACTTCCCTTGGAAAAAGATCTCAAGCTCATAAGATGGGTCTGTGAATGGGAAGTAGGTATCCACCCATCTCATTTGCACATCTCCAAACAAGTGCCTCGCCAATCCTTCTAGGGTTTTCTTGAGCTCTTGAGCCGCCAAAGCAGTGCCATCCATGCCTGCTGCTTCCCATTCCTGCTGAGTAAACAAGCGCAATCCTTCCATCTGGTGAAAAACAGGGTAATGGGTGGCATCGATGGCATCACGGCGGTAGACATCTCCGGTCACCAGAAAGTGGGTGAGACCCTGCCGCAGCAATTCCGCCTGATGCGCACTTGTATGGCACCGCAGAACCGTATCCGCACTCACGTAGTAGGTATCGTTGTAGCTCCTGCTCACATGGTCGGGAGGAGTCAGAACATCATCAAAATTGGCCTTCACAGACACGATCGGAAGTAGGTTGTCGACCTTGTGAAAAACCCCAGGAAAAGTCTCATCAAAGTAGCTGTAGATTGCATTCTTGAGGATACCCAACGGATGGTTCTCACGGTTATGCAGCTGCAACCCTATTTTGCCGAACACTGTGTCCGGCACGTTGTTGGTTGGGTCGTCTTCTCTCACCACTTCTTCTCGACTGATGGTGGAGGAGGAGCCTCCACCTCCCACCTCCACCACCGAAGCCGCAGCCGCAACAACAGCCAACTTCCGATTCCAGCTTTGTTGCCTGGTGCAAAACCCTAAGCTTTGCCTTGTGCAAAACCCTAGACTTATTCTCCCTGAAGAAGCCTCACCTGACGAGGGGGATGATGGGAGATGATGACGATCGGGGATGGAGCAGACCACAAGAGGAGGAGAAGGAGAGGGAAAAGAAGAGGGTGGTCTTTGTGCTGCAGTAAGACCCACCTTTTGCTGCTGATAGGCGAAGAAAGAGGAGGAGGAGGAGGAGGAGAGACGAAGAGTTGCCATGGCCAACACGGGAAGGCCAACTCTTGTGCCTACTACGACTACTCCTGGCAGCAGCAAGGCTGACAATACTGAGCTCCTCAATGGATTCATTCCATCGCCTTCCTTCCTCGCTTGCTTCCTTCCTTCCTTACAAACACTAGCTTCAAGCGATGGTTTCAAGTTTGTTCTTTTTGCAAGAACCCAAAGATTGCAATCCCTTGCTTTGCTGCCATGAAAGCCAAGGCACTGTGCAAGCGAGCAATTCAGGGTTTTTGTTTTTTGTTTGTGCGAATTGCATCAATCTTGTGGCATTCTGCGTGCAACGTGCATCATTCTCCCACATGTGCCGCTTAGCACATACCAGCCTCACAGCTAAGGCCGGTCCCCAGTGCTCCCTTTCTACTAAGGCCGGCCCCTCCGTTTTACACTCCCTCATAGCTAAGGGCCCCTTTTAGACTGAGCGTCCACCCCCCTCGTTTACACTCCCTCGAAACCAACCAGTTTCTTTTTTTCCCCCGCAATTTTGTGCTTTCGAAATTGTTTCGTTTTTTTCCAAATTTTGAGAAAATTTTATTCCATTTTTTTACATCTTTCATTAAACTCATATTTTCCCCCAAAAATTTCCAATTTGTTCTTTTTCTTTTTTAGTCACCAGATAGCAAATAATTTTCCCAAAACAAAATTTTTTGCACAAAAAAACATTTTAGTGTATTTATAAGGGATTTTTTAATGCAGCCAAAAAGTGCTGATCACCCTTATGAAAATGTAGAAAAAATAACAATTGTCTTTTAAAATATGTAACCAAATTTGGTTATAAATGAAATGTGAAGCATAAACCTTAAATCATTTCTCTACATTTTTCATTACCTTTAAAATAAATAAAAATTAAATATGGAAATTTTACTTTTCCTCATTTATGGGGATTGAAACACTAAAAAATTACTTCACTTCTTATTATATAATTTTTGTGAAATTTCACCAACAAAAACAAAGGTTGCCTCATAGCTAAGAACCCCTACCCTTTGAATTATGGCCTCTTGTGCACACCCTCATGCCTAAAAGCCTTTTTAGACTAAGGCCCCTTTTGCACTCCTTTTCAACAAACCCCTTGTGACATAAACAAATGATTGTTACCAAGAGAATGTTTATATTACAATAATTCTAATGATGATGTTTCATCAGAACTGGTTCATGGAGGACTAGTTTGAACCCCGTGCCTAATGCACAAGTGTGTGTGTATTGGACGGTACATATTTCAAAATTACAACTACAAACAACATTTCCAAAACCTCTCTATACACCACATTTCGCATGTATTCATCGGGACCCTGGCCATTGAAAATCTTGACGTTTGCACTACTTCTGACCCGTGAGATTGCAACATACAGTTGACCATGGTAAAAGATCGGAGATGGCAAATATACCCCAACATTGTTCAGTGTCTGACCTTGACTCTTGTTGATTGTCATCGCAAATGCCACTCAAACATGAAATTGACAATGACACAAAACAAATGGCCAATCAGTCCCAAAAAAGGACATGATGATGCGGGGTATGAACACACATTTGCCGACATTGTTCCCTGTGATGATTTCCGCTTTAATGACACACTAACCCAATATCTTGACAATCAACCTCGTACCATTGCACAATCCTATTGATTGATTGAGATTGCACAACAAAAGGATTAGCACGCCCATTTTGAGTTCCAGCTTATGATTTGCAATACCGCTGAATTGCAAAGTGTTTAGAAATTCCACCGGATATAATGAATCCATTGAAACTCCTGCAGTAGCACTTGCACCTTCTTTTGTCAGAGCTAAAGAATCTACGCTCAAATATGTGTGTAATTTTTCAGATAGCGATTCAAAAATTGCATTGTTGACTTCATCAACGTCAATATTTTTGGGGGCCCAAATGCTGCTTTGCATAAAATACATGGCATCTTCGGAGTGGCGTTGGTGATTCAGATAGATGGTTCAGATTAATCCTCTTAAGCTACAATCTTTTACTAGCAACCTCATATGGGACAAAATCTTGATCCAATCTGGATTGACACCTTCTTCTGCAATGGTAGGAACACTACCGTCTCCAACATTCAAACCCATTTGGCAAATTCTCGCTGCTCTTTAGAATTGGCTGCCATGACTCACATGTTGATATGAAGACAAAAAATCGTAACATGCTACCAAAGATGCGATTGAGGCAACGAAACACTGACAATGTCTTTTTGTCCTCCCCTGGGAACAACAAGCAAGATTTATCGAAAATCCCCACCAAGGACCATGGTTTTCCCACCAAAGATCTTTTCGATTGCATGTGCATCATCTAATTGCATCAAATCACACAGGGTCTAATCAACAGCTTTGAAAGTTCAATGATGTATCATCAGTGCCTCATCCCAAATGATTAAATCAACTTTACACACCAACTCGACCACTTTCATCTGTTGTGTGATGTTGCAAGTCGACTCGTCATGAAGATCAATCGGAATCTTTAATCTTGAATGGGCAATTTTGTTGCCCAAAAACAACAAAAATGTAATTCCTGATGAGGCAACTGCAAGCACGATTTTTCCTTGCCCTCGTAGATGGGACAAAAGCGTTATCCAAACAAATGTTTTATTGGTTCCACCACTACCATGATCAAAGAATAGTTTGCCCTCTTTGTTTGTCATGGCATTCAAAATAGTTTCATATGCGCTGCATTGATCATCATTGAACCTATCTTCTACATTGTCTACATTTGTGGTCAATGAATGTTGATCATAAGCCAACTCTTCTTGGACCAATTGGTTTCCTCCATGAACAGGAGGGATTTAAGTGGACTTGGGAAGCATTAGAAAATCTTCTAGGCGATGTCCATTGTGGATGAAAACTTAATCGATCTCATACGATGCACGATCCTTCAGCGCATCCTCAGAAACGGTAACAGCTAAATCATCACACTCACAGCATGTCATTACCTCAATGTCATCGCTCAAAGACTCCCAATGTGCATCCCATAGATGTCTAGGATTTGTCACCTCACAAAACATCAACATGGAAGCAAACATGTCGAACAACTATCCTAAGGCCCAAAGACCAGCTTTTTCCAAGGCTTGATGCCATTCATTGTCATCTACAAGCAAACCCATTGCAATGCATGCATCTTTGAATGTGTCATGCTCTATGCCATCCATTGTCTGTAAATGCTCATAGGATGTGGCACCTTTGACACAGTTCAGCAGCATTCGCAAATAATAACGTTCACCCGATGTTGGGTGTCATAATACATGCGACCAATGGCAAAGCCTCTCTTGCGCATTGTCCATCACTTCAACTTTCGATTCCACACCCATTGTTGAAGAAATTGATTGAACATAAGGCTTCATGCAGCTTCCGATTCTTGGTTTGTTTTGAACCATTCCGTCACCATCATTCTGGAAATGGCTGACCATGCTACCACTTCCTACACATCATCATCATCGTCGAACAACACAATTTGTTGATTGAACAAATGGTATTGTAGACGTTCAATAACAAGAAATTGCTCATGCATATCAAACTTGAAGATGCACCACGCTGCTTTCAATGCAGATACATAGCAATAGTCGACATATTTTTTAATTTCATTGGTTTCGACCACATTCCCTTCAGTAACATTGTCGCTCTGGCATGAGACCTCAACAATTGCACAATCATGTCCTTTATAAATGTACTTGAACAGATATTTGACTACACGAATGTTATTGCAGACCTCAACGTTGATGTGCACATCATATTTGGTTGACAAATAGACATTGTGCAGTACCACCCAACGATTGTCCAATCCAACGCCATGAACCAAAATTGTGCGCCATGTATCTCTACATTGATAAATAGGATATCTATTTACATCCGTCACTATCTCAGATTAGAACTTGCGTGGATATTGTTTTTTGCATTTGTCATCTTCCATGCATGGGGCATTTGGAAATGCAACTCCACATGGACCATGCATCATGCATCTAGCAACTGTCTCATGGGCCAACCTGTTTGTCTTTGGATTCAGAAATTCAGCATTGATCATGTGGTCTACATCCTCGACCATGTGTGGTTTGCAATCTTTGGCAAAGAAGATGAAAATGTGTGCATGCGGCAGCTCACGCTTTTGAAACTCAATGACATAGATTCCCGCAATCATGCATCCCAAAATATGCTTCTTGTGAATGTCATTGATCAACTCCTTCAGCTTGATTTTGAACATTCGGGTTACCAAATCCGGTCGATCCTAAGGTTGTTATTTGGGCAACAACATTTTTTTTATCTCAGGCCATTGGGGATTGCAAGTGAATGTAACAAATACATCCAGGCAACGAGCCCATTTGCAAATTGCCATCGCATTTTGATAATTCCGAACCATGTGACGTGGACCTCCTATGAAAGAAGATGGCAGAATGATCCTTTGTCCGATGGCAGTAGCATTATTGTCACCTACAACAATGGGATCCTGAAGGCCTTGATAGAGATCTACACGAAGTTTTTTAAAATTCAGGCATAGATATTTCAAGCGGTTTTGTTCGATAGTCGCATAAGCATCCACAATGTATTGTTGCCTCAACCAGCCACCCCGAAGTAACGTAATGCCATTAATGTCTCGATGTTGAAATCAATAACCATAAAATTTGGCCATTGACACATTGCGATACTTACTTTGATGTTCAGATCCTTCCGCATGGTCTTCATTCAAATCCGCATTAGCATTCTACACAACAATACCATCGAGTGAAATATTCAGATGCCATCCATCCTCATCGTAAGGAAATAACAACGGATAATGTAGAGCCATGTATCCCACATGTAACTCAGAAATGCGTTGAAACGAGCCAACTTGTTGAACAATGACGACGTCACACATGTTTACAACCTTAAAACCATCTCCTACCATCAATGCAGTGACTTCATCGGCCATCGGCACATTGTATCGGCGGGCATCCTTTGTTCGAGAGATAATGAGACTCAATTTCAGATCCGTGGGAACACCTTCTATTGCCATCATATCCCTTGCTATTTTGAACACTTTAACATAGGGATTGATATTGTACATCATGGTCAGTAACTGATCCAACGTCATTGGATCAAACGGCATAATGACATGGCGATTTTGATGTTCGCTTTATGTATCATGAATGTACAACTATGCAAATTGTGGACGTTGTCCTTCAATAGGACATAGGGATCCAATTTTGTGATAAAGCTCACCGTGAATGCAAAAGGAGTACAGTCCAATGCCTCTTGTTACCAACTCATCAACTTTGGCACTAAGCGAAATGAATGCCAACATTGAATTGTACATGCGAATCTAATTTCGAAATTTGACGACACTTCTCTCTTTGCTAGTTAAAAGAACTTCCAGCTCTTATGGTGTTGCAGGAAGACTCAGTAATAAAACTTTGCCATTCTCGCAACATAGAGAAAACTATGGGTTATTATTGTTTGACTTTGCCAATCGTTTTTTAATCCACATTTCGCATTACAGAATCCACAAATTGTGTCCATTTCTCCACAATCCCATCATGCCGAAGCTGACATGTCTTCGTTTCCAAACAATTGCAATGTGTCATTGCTAAGAAAAAGTTGTGCACATGCTGCTACTTGTACAGTTCGTCGTTTTTGATGCAGACAATTACTTCGGTCTTGTGGCATTTTAGATGGCCCAGCTTGCTCTATACATTGCATGGCACATCGTTTTCTCTATAGGCGATTACGACGTTCATGTGCAAATTCTGACGTGTCTTGATTAAATTCTCCTAGAGCATTAATATGTGGAACATGATTTTTCATAGAGTCAGTTTGCTTGTCATTATGTTGAGCTTCTGGATGTTGCCAAAGGGCCACCAAAACTGCCAAAGCATTACCACGCTATGTAATGAATGCATGCATATGTTCTTGTATGTCTTCGAGCATTGTGTGGAGAATATATGTTGGGTTTGTTGCTAATATTGATATCAAAATCTTGGGGATCATGAGACGTTAATTAGTGATATTGAGAGCCGCGCTGGTCATGGAAGAAGAACTGCAAATTCAGAAGTTGAATACATGGGATCAATTGCTCATGAAGAAGTTGCAAAATTTAGCCACAACAATCAGGAGTTGGGAAGACTTACGTTGCAACGCCAGAAATTCAACACATCAAGTACATGTCTATTGGTGATCTGCTGCAAAAGGTGAATACATGGGATCGATTACTCATGAGGAAGCTACAAAATTTAGCCACAACAATCAGGAGCTGGGAGGACTTATGTTGTAGCGCCAAGGATTAAACACATCAAGTACGTGTCTGTTGGTGATCTGCTATTTGGCAGCATTACTGCTTAGGGAAATGAACATCCTGCATACATGCATCGAGCTAGTAGTAAATGTCATAAAAGGCACAGGGGCACCCAGTTGGTTGAATTTCTTCTTCAAGGGACCCAAGGTGTGCAAAGATTCTTGACAGTCATGATGCAAAAATTGCCACAGCACCTTCTTAGGACTTCGTTCCATTACCATTCTACTAAGAATTGGATGAATGGTGAGCTGCAAGGATTTTGCGCAATTTGGCACAATCTTGATGCTCTGTATGTATGTCAAGGTGGTGCACAACCTATTTTCTCATGGCTGGTTCTTGTAGGCAATTCTGGTAGTATTAGTCTTACCTATCACTGAGCCCACCGAGAAAACCTAACTGCCATCATCCTCCTGCCAAGCAGCTATTAGATCTCTGAATGTTATGTTACTAACAACATTTGCAAGATGTCTTGCAATAGGATTTTCCGACACTTTCACCCACTTTCTTAGAAGTGGGTCTTGGGGGTCTACTAGTACTACCTTATTCTATGTTTCCTTGAAGGTATGGTTCATCTTACCTAACCCCATTTGATGCCACAAAAGAAAACCCCCTTCAACTCCCTTAAACAAATTGGTGCACATTAATTTTTTGGCTAACATTCAAATGTATACAGTGGATTTGAACCCACAAAGACTTGCAACTAGACCAATAAGCCCTAATTTCACAAAGACAAACCAAAATTAAGATGGAAACATACTACTTAAGGAGCTATATTGTTAAAAGATGACAAAGGACTCTACCAGAGGGGAACTCATAAAAAGGATGACATATTAGGGTATGAACATCACACAAAAGAACTAAAATCCTCTATTTCTCAATAGTGCAATCTCCACAAAACAATCACAAAAGAAATTGGAACAGTGATGTGAACAGGAATTGGAAATGGCAGACCTATGTAGATAATGAAAGGGGCACCATTGAGGCTGATGGTACTTGAGCTTGACCACATTCCCATGGCATCATACCACTGGTCTAGCTCCAAAACAATTTCCAAATAAAGTCAGTGAATGAAATGTTTAGAGACAACATACGCCCAAAACATGTTTAGACCCCACAATGGCATAGATTGGTTGTACTGGTGAAACAACTGGTAATAGCCTTTATAGTAGTCAGGACCTGTATTAAACCCCAACACAGACTGTCAAACTTATGTGGGCACAAAAAAGATGAAGAACTGAAAGATATAGACAAAAATAGAGACATCACCATGGTCCTTGGCACCCAACAATATAGTGAAAAGTTTTCTAGGTTTGTGTTACAACAACAGAAACTACAACAACATGTCTATGCATTGGGCTCATATGACAATGCAGCTCATAAATTTATTTCTGACAACCCAGAGCTTGATTTCTCTGGGTTTGAATTATTTTGCTATGATTACGGGAGGGTCTATGCAAGTGACTCATTTTTCGAACCAGTAAAGCAAAGGCACATTGTGTTATCCTGGGTGAATGAAATTGACATGGAAGAATTGGAATTGTAATTTTCAGGTTTTCTAACTGCACGTTAGGGTGTATTTGGCCCTTTTGGTCTCATATTGATATCAGACCCCCCTAGGGCCGAGCATGCCTTTCCTAAACAGCGACACATGCGCAGAGGGGGGGATTATTTATTTCTGCCAGGGTTTTTTTCCCTGTATGATGCCATCCATGGATGGATGACGAGACGGATGGATGTATGGAAAAAACTTCACGAAAAACGACCACAATGTCCTTTACTATATGGAATGGGTATTTCGGTGATTGTCATTATGACAATTTCAAAATCATTATGGATTGTAGAAGTATCAAGTTGGGGTCTTTTAGGTTTACTCATTTTCCCTAGATAAAAAGAAATTTCTATTCTTGAAATTTTGTTTTAAGCTTGGAAAAGATGGAAAAGCTGAACTAGGATTTTGCCAACTTGTGTAAAGAAATGCATGAATTTTCTCAAAGGAAATGTTGATTAGATGTTCCATGGTGGCATGGTTGACAAAAACAGTCAAGTATTATTTCTTGCAACAACAATCCTACTATTAATTAAACCACATTTTACACAAAGCCTTTCAATGGTGACAAGGGTGGTGGTAATATCATTGTGTTTGATGGTTAAGGGTGACATCTTATTCCTTTTAGTGGTGTTTTGTTTAAGAGGTGTTGATCCACTTGTTTATGCTGTGGGTGGGAGATGTTGAAATAGAAGCAATTTCTTAGGGTTTATAGGTAATTTGATACTATTCACCATCCATATGAGATTTATTTGGACCTAAAGAAAAGTCATGTGAAGGTTACTGTCAACATCAATGAATTTGATGATGGTCTATGGGAGTTATAATATTGACCACAAGCTTATGTATACAATATAACATAACATTTATACCATTTTTATTGATTTAGTATATGTTTAAAAGATGGGGAATTTTATTTTTTAATTTCAAAAATTCCATGTTGATTTTAAATAGGTTTATTTTATTTTATTTTTTAAAAAAGTAAAAGAATTTTTTTTGAAGATATTATTGTTATTCAAATGTATGAAATAGTGAAAATTCAAATGCATTTTTAGTCAAATTACTTTTTATATAAACAAAAAGATGTATACACGTGTGCATCTTGGAAAAATCTTTTAAGAATGAAGTTTTTTTTCCATTTGGACAAAGTACGAAAAATATAATAATTATTAAAGTTGGCTACTTTTGTATGAAACAAAATAATGTGAGATGATGTTTTAAAGTTTCCCTCTTATTAAATGTATCCCATATATCCTTTGTCAACAAATTTAACTTTGTAAATTATATAACTAGATGGAAAAAAATTAATTTACACACAATACATGCACTAAATACATCAAAGTGCAAATACCATTTGTGATGAGCCAATTAAAAAGGTTTACAACCAAAAAAATAAGTAGGATCCTACTTACCTACCTACTTAGGCCTACCTACCTATTTACTAAGCTTTTAGTTTAGGTTTTTAAGGTATTTAAGCTTACGTTACCTAATTTGATAGGCTAGCTTAGGTTGTTAGTTAGGGTTTTAACCTAGACAAGGTTTATAAGCTATGTTAATAAGTACATAGTTAGATTGTCAATGTGGTTTTATTACATTCAAATATGTGTCTACATTTCATAAGTCAATAAATATCTTTTTTTATTATTTTTATTATGGTAATAAAAGTCACATGACTAATGGCAAAAATTATTATGATTAAAATAATTACTAATGGCATAAGCCACAAGACTAATTTTACTACATAATCATGTATACATACGTAGTAATATGTGACCTAAATTACCACAAACATAGTAATATGTGTAATAATATATGCCACAACCCACATTTTGACATAGTGTGTGTAAGTTTTGATGAATTGCAAATGTATGCATTTGTAGAATGGAGAAAATGTTTATATTGTTATGTCATGTCTTTAAGGGGGAGTAGGAAACTAATAAGGCATGTTGTAGATTTATGGAAGGAAGTCTCCATTTTGAATTAGTTACATCATCCAAATGTTTTGGCTTTTAATTACAACATTATCCATGATGTGCTTGGGGGTATGTTACCAACCATCATTGAATATATGGTGAATCGGCTTTCAAAGCAAGTTTTGTAAAAAATGGATAAGTAACATGTATTATGAATCTTCTTATTTTACATAAGTAAAATTTTCAAGTAATTGCAATGGTCATGAATGGCACGCAGATGAAGCTAATTTGTGAATTGTCCTTTTGACGATGTCTTTTATGCATCCTTCAATTTTGTTCAACCATGAATAAAATATTCATCTTAGCATTCTTATGGTGAACTTGGCCTTGTGTAGATCAACAATTGATTGGTGAAAATGTTTGTTCATAGTAATGGATGTTGCTTTTGAAATGGAATATTTGCATAGTAAAAACACTATACATTTTGATTTGAAATGTGAAAACTTATTGGTAAACATGCAAGATCCACATAAACCAATTTATGCAAGGTGACATCATCCAATTAGTTGTTTGCAAGGGGATAATTTATGGGTTATCCTATAATTACAAAGTTAAACTTCTTGCTGATGAAATGGAGGTTATTTCACAATATTTGTGAATTTGACATGGATTTTTTTATAATGTAAATTGTAGTTTCTCTTTAGTAAATGGACACAGTTGTTTAAATCCATTGTGTGATAACCAATTGATTTTTGTGCATCTTGGCATAATTCTAAATTATTGTTAGGATTGTTGGTTTTTAAGTTTGTGATCTAGATTTGTCAAAAGTTAAGCATCAAACTGTAGTGTCAAGAAGTGTATGAAGAACATTTCCATGGCTGGAACTATAATTGTTAAATGGTACTAGCACCAAGGTCATCGAAAAAGTGAGTGAATGGGTTGCCTTGACTAGATGTGCAATAGATAATATTCTAAGAAAAATAACCTAATTAAGTTCAAGCTAATGGGGTCATTAGGATGGTTCAAAATTGTGTAGTTCTTGCCTTCAAATTTACGTTGGTTTTGGTGTGAAAGTTGATGTCTTTCCCTTTGGGATAGTAATTAGGAGCATTTAACAAGGGGGGAGTTATATGAGTTGTTAGATTTGAGCTCCAAATGTTTGTAGTAGTAACATTTAAGCAAAAAATGTCAAATTGAATAGCTAATCAAAAACCCCATCAACTTTCATTTTTTTCCCTTATCGCATTCAATAAATTTAAGGAGGTCATTCCCTTGTCATTTTGTTATACACTTTAGGTAAAGGGTATTTTGTGAGGGGGTATTAACTATTTTTCTTAACCCTATAATTATATAATAATTTAATATACAACTTTTTGGGCATGCTGTTTTTTGTATATTCAAAAATAGTCATGGAATATTATATATTTTATTTTAACATAAAAGTTAAGTTTATTTAAATACATGTCATTATTTGCTAGAAACAAATTCATATAGAGCATCAACATCGGCACTAGCGAAAGTGTAAACATTCCAAGCTTTATTGTATGTCATGGTAACTAAAATAATAATAAACTTGATATCTATCCATTTATTATTAGTAACATCATATTTAAACTTCAAATGCCCTTTAAACTTAAAGAAATAATTCATCAATGCCATGATATATAGTGGTTGTAGGTTTGTTAATTAGAAAATCTATTGGTTAGCAGGAAAAAATTGGTTATGGATCTTCATCCACCCACATAAGATTATAAAAATGTTACATCTACCTTAGGAGGGTTATGGAATGTTATGGATCACTTCCAAAACTTTGAAGAGAAGTTTTTGTCTAACAACCAATTACACCAAGACATTGGTTATCAAAAATCATTTTAGCATTCCTTCAATTCAATTTTTTTTGAAGTTCCCATTTTTTTTAATGTTCACTAGTTGCTTGACATGTGTCCTACCACGTTCGTTTTACCCTATTAGTTATCTCAAATAAAAAATAAATGGAGCTCTTATTTTAAACCCTATATTAATTAAAATGTTTTTTTTTCATAATATTCACACCCAATTTTATTTGAAATTATTTTCAAATTTTATTTCAAAATAATATATAAGTACCCTTTTTTTTGGCATGTTAGGGGTAATATTTGGAAGTGGCCTCCCTAGGTTGATCAAGTAACAATAACATTTGTATGATTATACAACCAATAATAAATAGGAGTGGATAATGTTTGTTGTTTTTCTTTTCTAATCCCTTTGCATGACTAAACTTGAAATAAAAATCCCTAAACCTTTGCCCTTCATCCTATCTATTAACCTTCAACAAAAACTTTGATTTTAAAACCTTGAAACCTTACTTTCTCCTTGTTGATTGATCTCTAACAATTCCCAAGCTCAAACTTAACTTTTAAACTCAAAGTTTAGATGGCATGTGTAGGCAAGAGAAATAAAACACACATGTTCAAATATGTGTTTTGCTATTATTATAATGAAAACTTGTTCTCTTGATTTAAAATATGGTACCTTGTGCAAGTTATTGATATTGTTGCAAATAATTCAAACATGAGCTCATTATTGATGTGGTACTCATTCATGTCTGCATGTGTTAATTCTAACAACTGTTAACACTAGTGGAAAAACGCATTGGGAGGTGCATTTGAAAACTTTACAAGATGTCAACAAATTCAACTTTATTTCAACTATGGAACTTCATGAATTCATGAAGTCTATCTTCACTTTCAAGTTGGGAGCAACTTGTGAATTGTACAAATGGATCAAATAAAATGTGTTAATTTTAACTGCATCACATTGTCATACTAAAATGTAACAAATATCTTCATTGGGCTTGTTGAAGTAGCTATGGTAATTGGGTTCCAAATTTTGTGAAAAATTAATCCAATGTCAATTACTTTATGCATCCAAATATTTGATCCTTTGATTTTGTGGTTCTATTTGGCAAGGAGACGGGGAAATCTATTATGGGTCATAAAGATTAACTCATAATCATCACAAAGTTACATGCTTCATGGGTTCATTCCAAATTTGTGTGAAATTTGTTATTTCGTAGGTTCATATTTAAATGCAAATGTTGTGCATTATTTAAACATAAAAGTCATGTGCACGACTTTCATGCGTAAACAATATGAATAACATACAACATCCATGTCTAAACAATACAAATAGGCATATGAAATTCATGTTTAAACGATGTGCATGACATTGATGTTCAAATAATATAAATAGATGAATGACATTCATGTCTATTCCATACGAACCCATGAAAAACAAATTTTGCATGACTATTATTACTAAATTGTGTCCCATGAAGTTTGTGATGATCGATAGAAGTACTTGAAGTTAATTTTCTACATAGTGAATTTATGCTATACTAATGGAATGTATTAAGACACATTCAATTTTGTAATAAATAAAATTTTCAACCTTTTAACATCGAGGTTTATAGGCCTAGTCCTACTTCTTTTATTCAAATCATTCAATATGGCAATGAGTTCACACAATGTGTGATTATCATTGTTATCTTAAAGTTCAAAAGTTGAGATCACATTTCTTTAGCAATCAATGTATGCATGACCTCTTGACATGATTTTCCAACTTGATGGTTCAAATTTGATTGCAAATCTATAAGAAAATCCAATTAGTCATGAATTTAAACAATCAAATGTAGCCATAACCAAAAGTGTTGTGAAAAAAATCCAAATTTTTTTGGAAATAAGACTAAACCATAGGAGGACAAATATATAGGACCAAAATAGAGGAAGAAAAAGAAACAAAGAAAACAAGATCATTTCCTTGACTTACTAAAAAAACATTGTTAATGCAAATGAAGTAGGGGATCTTCCATCTAAAAAAAAGGGAAAGAGGGCTTCCTAAAATAAATTTTGAGTGTTTTGGTGGAAACACTAGAAAAAATCCCCCAAAATGCAACCAATGCATTTGCAATTATGTTACAACTACATTTGCAACTACCAATGTCTTCAACCTATCTTCTAAGATTATTTTCATTCATAATCATCACTATAAGTCCCATTAGTCACAAATTGAACCAAACTTAGTTGCGCCACTAGGGTATAGACGTAGCCCCTAGTGGTATGCCTAGGTGTATTAGGAATTTGTTGAGAGGTATATGTCTATTACTATATCAAAGTTGTCTTAAATGTATATTTAAAAAATATTCAAACTATATTATGCATGTATTATTAATATATTTATAAAGGTGTATCAAGGATATATATTTAAGGTTATATATTTTATAATTTTTAAAAATGCATGTTAAGGATATAAATATAGGTGTTAATAATGAGGTTTTATTAAAGTAATATTAAAAGTAAACTAATAAATGTTAATGTTATATTAAGGGTGTGATAAGATGCATTAAGGTTTTATCATGTATTTGATTTGCATGAGTGCATTTGGAGGTGAATTCATAATGTTAAACTATAATTGATTGTTGACTCAAAAATTATACCTTTGGAGCCTGGAAAAAATGTACCCAAAAGAGAAGGGTCAAACACATATATAGAGATCCCACAAACTTGGTAGCAATATATTTTACTAATTCATCAAATTCCCAAAAGATTTTGAACAATAGATCCTTGTCCACATAATTTGCCTAACTTAGCTAATATCCATGAATTCAAGGGGCACATCCTAATTTTGTATGGTATGTCACCCTATTTCCAAACTTTCTTTTTGGACTAAATATCAACGCAAGCCAATAACATCATATATGATGTGTTTGATTAAGAGATGAAAGGTCAAACCTTTGCTTTTGTTGTGTTTTCTACTATTTTATTCTATCTACCCAACCTATATGAAGATATGCTACTCAAATGCCTACACTTGTCAATGTCATTTATTCATGACGTTTGGTCAATTTTGGAATAGATTCTAGTTTGAACTTGACTTGAATTGGAAAACCAAGTAGGATTGGGAGTTCATAAACACTACAATCACATTTTAATAAAATTAGCAGTATTTTCATTCAACAACCAATAAACATTTGAAGGTAAGTTTGCAACTATACAAACAAAAATCCGAACGAAAAATTATAAATAAACTACTTGGAGAAATGTATCACTTGGCTTGGCCTCTTGCACCTTAAAGAACACAAACTAACAACAAATATAAAATGACTTGACTTGTAATTCGAGGATCTCACCCATAAAAGTCCTTACAATGTGTTCAAAGTGGGAAAACATGGGTTATGGGTTGTGTTTAATGATTGGTATGCACATGCAAATGTCCAAAAAGTATTTTGGAAAACAACTCACCATGATTGTTTCCACATGCTAGCATATATTCATATCCAATTGCAAAAATGCCTACATTGTTGTGTCCTCATCCCCACTTGGCCTTTGCAATTTGTCAAATGCCATAACGGTTTCAATTTAGGATAATTCAACGACACCAACTAATGCCATTTTTTGGGCAATTTTGGAATTTCTAAAAGTGCTTCAATGCCCATCACAATGTCAATGATCATGGGTTACTCTTCACATGTTTCTACTACCACACACCTAAAATGTGGTTCCTTATGAAACACAACTTTCCAACATGGTTGGTCAATTTCATTAGAATAAAAAACTTGTATTTGGGCCAGAAATAATGTGGTTCATCATCTTTCACCTTGAGTGCACGAAAATTGGCAAGTAAAAACCCATCTTCATCACACTTGTAGATGGGGTCACCCCACCTATCAACTTCGTTTTTCATGGGCATTCACATTCAAAGGTGAAAGCAAGCTAAGGTGGACCAAAAGTGGCATGATAGGAATCTATTTTTGCATAGTTTTAAGTGTTATCAAAACTTTCACAATAAACATGTCAACAAAAAATCATTTTTTTGCAAGAATTATTTCTTGCCCTCCCATGATCTTAGTAAATTATTGGATACTTTGAATGAAAAAAATTGCATCAAATTCAATTTTTTGACATTGAAAATGGGATAATGAATTATGGGGCTCTCAAAAGTACTCAAATGTTTATTCCCATTTGTAATAATGTCCCCAATAAGTCCCAATAATAATTTTTTCTTCATTTAAGTTATACAACTTATGGTAAAGAACCATAACATATTTCATTTAATATTTCATTTATTTTATGAGTCCAATTAAAAATGTGTACGGATTGTGACATAAGATGAAACACAAATTTAAAAGTCCCTCAAAGACCAAAAAATGGTGATTTGGTTTTTATTTTTTGTTAATAGCCTCCTACAACAATGTATATTGTAAATATGAATCCTTTTTTATAAATTTCCTTATTGATTATAGTTAGGAGACATTGTCAAATTAAGAAGTACACTAGATTTTTGCTTTGTGACGTGCAAAAGTGGACATTGTAGTCTGTTTTTGCCCTCAAACAAAATTATTGGTATTGATATTGGCCCAAAGTCAAATACTATTATCTTTGAATATCTCCACATATTGAATGGGCCCAAGTGTCATCCTTTCATTTGTTCCTTGTTCTTGTTATAAAATTGAAGCCATTCCACAATCACAGGCTGCCATTGTGTAGTATGGTTTTTTTCGATAACCCTGATTGGTTCCCATATGCCTTCATTTTTGTATACTTGAAAGCTTCAAATTTTGGCTTCATTGACAAATGGTAAACATCCATATCATCAAGTATGTTACCTTCTGCAAGTTGGGTTCGAATTACATTCCTAATCCAACTTACTTTTGCACCTTTCCTAATTCTACAAGATATTTGATAGGCTTCTTTTATTTGTTGTGTCAAACTATGACGTCCATTTGTTACTCGAGTCTATTCCTCTTTATGATTATTGTCAAAACCCATCCATCCAAACAAGGCCTTTACCAAGTTAAATACTAGTTTACTTGCATAAGTGGCTTATACAAATGAAGTATATGACCAACATCCATAGCTTGCCAAAACAATATCAAATAATGGACAATTGTTAAGCCGACAAATACTAAACCCATGGCATTAGGCATGCCACATTGTTGAACACATAATGATGTGCAATGTCTCTTTTTAATGGTCCAAGGTGAAATCTAGTGATATGTTGTTAAACAAAAAAGGGTAGTTGGGATGGGTGTGAGCAACAAAAAACCTTGCCATTTTGTGGTCAATGTGTGGGTAGTGCAATTTATGGAATTAGGATTTCTAATAACTTTGATTCAAGTGTGTGTTGAGTGTATCACTTGTATTGAAAACTGTGAAAACATTATGCTAATGTGCCTTGCTAATGTAGTTCAAGACAAGGGAGTTAATGAGCTTGATGAATCCCATTAATGAAGAGGTTGTTGCAATAGGTCTAATATCAAGGATTGAGGGATCTAGGTGTATGCATCATGGGATGGCCATTGACAAGGATTGCTATCAAGTGCAATTAATTAGGATTATGGAAGTCAAAAGCCAAGTGAGTTTACAAGTACCAAACTTGAATGATGATCCTTCACAACTAGAATTAAAGGATGCAATGGGTATAAATTTGTTGTGTGGGAAGGTCAATTCTTACAAAAGGCCATGGCCAGTTGAATATCTAAATGCATCATGTTTAGGTGGTGACATCTATTTTAAAAGTTTATGATTTCAAACTATGCATTTGTTGTGTGCAAGAAAACATAAATCTTGATACACAACATGGGTTTTTGTTTCTCTTGTACCATGGAGACATCTTGGAATTTTATGTGAAATCTTGACACCTTTTCCATGTCAAACTTTAGTTTTTAAAAATTGTAACAAATTTTGTGTGTAAATGATAATTCATTTTAATGTATTGGTTTTATGCTTGAGGATTTTAAAGTGGCATTTGTGATTGCCAAATTTGGGCCCTAACCAACATTTTTACTTTAGGTAATCAACTAATGCTTAAACCCCAAAGTTCACTTAGCCTATTTGTGAAACATTATAGGATTACAAACCTTAAACCTAACATCTAGATGATTAACTAAATTAAATGTTTGTTTTAATGATAATTCATAAATGTCATACAACATTATATGGAAGACATACGGATGGTGAAGTATTCCTTGACCATTGACTTCATCCACATTTGCAATTAAATGTGTAATGCAACTTGTTTAATGTAATTAGGTAATGTTTAGTAGTAAATGTCCTTTCCAACTATAATATAGTTGCAAATGGGACTTGTTTTTTTTCAATTTTCTTTTACTAAGAAAAATGGAAAAAATTATCCTTGATCAATTTTGGTCCATGAAAACCACAACGTCATTGGGTGGCTTATAATCCTACATTAATGAGGCCATCACCCCCAACAACCTCAAACAATACCATGAAAATTTTATCATAGAATGTGAATGGCTTATGGGCATTCTTGAAAGAGAAAGGCATCAACCATGCACAAGGATCATTAATGACGCACTCCCAACTCCTCAAGGGACTCAAATGTGAGCCCAAGTAGAAAGCAGCGGAATAAGGAGGAGTCGGAGCACGCTCCCTAGCTCACAACCCTTTGAGGGGTAGAGGGGCGGGTTGG
>Ga0116231_10001100_pt1 | contig 53795 bp, 50 predicted proteins | sample S1TSphgellanicum_2_FD_89695 | JGI IMG/M metagenome (GOLD analysis project Ga0116231, IMG submission 89695) | Host-associated microbial communities from peat moss isolated from Minnesota, USA - S1T2_Fd - Sphagnum magellanicum MG | ecosystem: Host-associated > Plants > Peat moss > Unclassified...
GTTAAGCACACTTTTATTAGATATTGGCAATTTCAAGGCTTGCATTTGCCATAATAATAATGGCAATGGATGTCAGTTGCCATTTTAGCACACAAACTTAATAGATATATTGGTAATTGCAATAATTAGATTGCCTAGAAAAACAATTTTGCCAATAATAATAATATGTTGGATGCCAAAAGTATTATTATGATGCATGTGAAAATTGGCTGCACCAGAAACCCTAACCATTATGAACAGGGAGGGGGTCTAAATATTGGAACTTATCAACATACAAAAACAAAGAAATAATTTTCAACAGATTGATACCTACTAAATAAGTAATTTACTACTTACTTACAAGTTGAACAACATTGGGGTATATTTGCCATCTCCGATCTATTCCCATGGTCAGTTGTATGTTATTATTTCACGGGTCATAAGTAGTGCAAACATCAAGATTTTCAGTGGCCAAGGTCCCGATGGATACATGCGGAATGTTGTATATAAAGAGGTTTTGGAAATGTAGTTTGTAATTGTAATTTTGTAATATGTAATGTCAAATACACACACACTTGTGCATTAGGCACGGGGTTCAAACTAGTACACTTTGAATACACATAGGTTTACAACCCATTTGACCATATTTGCAACTAATGGAACATAATTGAGTCTTCTTGGATGAAAACCATGTTAAAAATTGTTCAAATGGAAGAATGAAAAAAACATTAGTCAAAAGGTAGTTGTAGTGTAGTTGTAAGCACAACCAAATGCAAAAAGTAGTTAAAGAAATAACCAATGATAGTCACAAATGACAAATAGTTGCAAGTAATAACAAATTAATTAGCTACAAAGTCCTCCATAATCATTAAAACATCTTACAACACATTAGCTAGAATATAAGCTTTTCAAGAATCTCTAATGAGAAACACCTAGCGATTGCTAAACATTTTCACAAATTTCTTGGGAAAAAAACCAAGGGGCCATAAGGTGCTCTCAAGAACCTCTTGTGAGAAACACTTAATGATTGTCGATTAGTGTTTTCAAGAACTTTTTATGAAAAATCCTTAATGGTTGTTAAGTGTTCTCAAGATTCTTTTATGAAAAATTCTTGATGGCTATTAAGCACTTTCAAGAATCTCCTATGAAAACATGTTTGGTAGCTACCATGCACTTTCTAAAATCTCCTATGAGGAAACACCTTATGGTCACCAAATGTTTTCATTGTCTTAACTTTAATGTGAAAAAGGCCTAGCAATCATTAAGCCATCTCTAAACACTAATGTGAAAAACACTTAGTAGCCATGAAACATTCTTATGACTATTTTTAACTCTTTCTAAGTTCAATGTGATTAGCTGATAATTATATTACATTTAACGTTATTAAACAAAAAATGCTTTTGACATTCAAAAACACAACCCTTTCCTTGAGGAAGGTTGTTGATAATTACCTTGAAATTAACAGCATTTATTTGAAAACAAAGTTCTACATATGGAGCTTTTTTTTAAATAACATCTTGGGCGATTAGGCTTTTACAAAAATCAAAACACTAATAGAAAAATCTCATTTTGCAACTTGTTTTATGCAAATAAAAGTGTTGCATAAAATAGGTCACAAAATGGGGTTTTTCTACTTATGAAAATAAACATCCAATTTCACTTCATCAAAAATGGAAACTATGACTTTGTCAATAAGATGAGGTACACTCAATGAAGGTTTAGGCCCACAACTTGGGAACGTGATATTGATGCTAAAAGACTTTTGGAAGAAGTAGGAATAAATTGGTTTTCCAATCATCAAAATAAATGATGGGCTTGCCCAACAAATGTTGAAAAAAGATTTAGATATCATTTTTTGCATGTTGATGGCCAAATTGACCCGACTAGATTACATTGGATGTTGTGTGGGTAGTCTACCATTTTGTTAATTTGTGATCTATGTTCCAAAGGTTGGCATATGGGATGTTTTGTTCCACTATTATAAGAAGTGCCAATTGAAAAATGATTTTGGCCTTGGTGCACTAAGCAAACTTAAATACTTATTCTTGTAATTAGATAGGAGGAATATTTTAAGTTTCTTTACATAATGATAATTTTTAGTTGAGGATTTAAGGGAATTGTAATTAGGCAATTAATGAAAGGGCTCACAATTGCATCTAGCTTATTAATTTGAACTCCAAGTTGTTACGCAATATTAATGACAATCAACTATTTTATTTTTTCCTTATGTTTTCATATGGTTTTCAATAATTCATCATTATTTATGTCAATGTCAAGTTTAATTTAAAATAATATATATTTCATGGACATGAAAAGACATATGTTAAATTTTTTTTCATATCCATGTTGGTGGATAGGAGAAAAAAGTGAGGTAGTTATAAAATGAAGATAATTATTAGAAAAAGTGGGAGATAGTTATTCAAAAAGTTAATAGGAAAAGAAGCAATTATTCAAAAAGAAATGAAATAGTTAGACTTGAACATGAGGTAGTTATTTCTGAAATTGTCTTTGGAATGATCCATGGACAACCATACAAAAGATTTCAAAAAATCCCTCATATATCAATTTCAATTATCATCACTGAAATTTTCTTACCTTACAACCAAAGTGTTCACTCTTGGTGCATTTACAAAAAACATTTCCTATATGATTATCTGATTTAAAAGGACCTTAGCCCTATCTAGGGGGCAGTTTGGAAGCAAGGTGCTATTAAGGATGATTTATGTTATTTGGTTGATATGCATTTCTATGTTCTCAACTTTTTATTGACTGCTTCCTTGGAATGAACCAATGTTGGGCAGGTACCCTCTTTGGCAGGTAAGAACCACCAGTTCTGATTTCCGTAACTAATAAGACCCAAGCCGAAACTTGGTTTTGGTTTGATTTTGGAACCAGAAGAGCAACCAAAACTTGATTTTATTTTCTTAAAGTATTGGACCTAGAACTGGTCTCCTGGATGTATTTAAGTGTGGAACAGGAATTGAGAGTTTTGAAAAAGAAAAGTGATTAAAACTAGCAATTAATTGCAGATTTCAATCTAGGTTAGTATGAACCAGACCAAAATTGGGTTTGATTTCAAGAACTGGAACTCGAATCAACTTTTTAAAAAAGAAATGGACATGGAAGCAAATTCGTGGTTTCATTTGGGTCTTCTTAGAATTGATTGCAAGTATGTGGATTCGTCAATCCACATCAAGGTGAGATGGTAGGTTTTGCAACTAGTCAAGAAATCAACAAAATGGAAGTACATATCTAGTATGTATTGTGATGTTTGTATGTGTTGCAATGGGTTTTTTTAACGTCAATTCTTTATGTGTTGTTGAGACTGGATGAAAGCAGATGGATTAGCCTAAGCCATTCTAATGGTTGCAACAAATGCCAGTTGCAAAAGCAGAAAGCAGTAGTTTTAAATAAACCTGGTTGATAGAGATCAGTACATTGTCCTTCTTGCTAGTAGTTAGTATCTAAGTGTACAAATCCACGAAGCTCAGGGTCTAGATCTCTTTAATTTTGTCAAGCCAGAAACTGAATTGCATAGTTTGAGAATTGATTGCAGTGATGTGGATTCTTGAATCCAAATCCATCTTCAATTTTATCTTGAGGAAAAAATTCCCCAAATGGCAAAACATATGTGTTCCCAATTGTGAATTCTGGGTTTGACGAAATGAGGAGTTGGTCAATATATGAACTGCCAAATCTTCAGCACACCTTCCCAAGTTCATGTCTCTAAATTCATCTTGCACTGGAACTTGGAAAATAATCAGCTCAGCACACTAATAGTCCCAAGGCACTATCAGGAATAAATTGTATTTAGCTTCATTCTACCTTAAGATCAATTCCTTTCCCAATAGAAAGTTGAAAATTCTTTGCTAGGAGTTGGCATCAGGGTTTTTTTTTTCAATTTTGTGGTTTCTAAAGTTTGGCGAAATTTTCCAAATGTTTGGCAATTTTCTTTTGAATTTTCACTAAAATGACAAAAAGAATTCCAAAAAGTTTGATCTCCACTGCGAAATTCAGCCAGAAAAAAAAGCACTATTTGGATAGATGATCTATGATCGGACAGTGGTAGATGCGTTAGACAGCTTGAAGGATGCTACTTTCTTCAGCATCCCATCTATTGACAGATCGAAAGCGTCACGGAATTTCTCCGTCAACACAGCATCTCTGGAATCGGGATGTCTGTAAAGCGATCCCGGAATGAGCTTAATGAGCTCATCACGCATCTCGCTGATTCTCGACTTGGAGTAACTTCCAAGCACCTCTTCCACAACAATCGACCCGTTTTTTATCCCTTCCTCGGGAATGAACACAGAGAACTTTTGGGGGTCTGTCGTGGGCAAATGCCACGAATATTGATTGTAAGCAGTATCCTCGTGGAAGAAAACCGGAATGCAACCAGCGATGATGGAGTCGAAAACCGATCGACGAGTCGCGGTGTCACCTCTGGGTTGTAGGCAAAACTCGGCGAGTAAAAGGCTGCTGTAAATCGGCACTGGATTATGGCTACACTTGATCTTGCTGCAGTCTAGCAGCGAGCAACGCGTGGTTGCTCTCAAGCACTGGTCGTAGAGTGAGCCCCTGATGCTAGTGGTCATCGAGGGGCGTAAGGCTCCTGAGAACGCGAAAAGGTACCGGCGAGAAACGGTTAGAACTTGATCGGTCCATTTGCGTAAGCTCCCGGCTGTAGCTGGATGAAAACCTGTTGGGTACGGGATCGCTTGATCCATCCCTAACCACTTCCTGCCCTCCAGTGTTAAGTCCGTGATATTGGCTAGTTCAGGTAGGTTCAGAAGCGTAGTGCCCCAGTTATCGAAGGAGCCTTCGAGTGGGCGGGCGAAGTCATAGGCCGTTCTACCAGCGATTAGGAAGTGATCGTGCCCGCCGTGTCGTTGCCAAGGGGCTGTGGCGTTGTCTTGCAACCAGGCCACGAGCTCGGGTCCTAGCGTCTCTGTGCGGTTGTCAGTGTACAAACTATTCAACGCGTCAATGCCAGCGAAATACGGGATGAAGAAAGCGTCGGCCTCAGACTCCGAATTCGTCAAACATTTGTATCTCTGCATGCGTGCATGGAATATGACTTCTAGCATGTAGGCGTCTGTGCCATACCAGTCCTTGGCGAACAATGGCGCAGCTGTCGATTTCGACACCATTTGCCCGAATCCATAATTCTGCATATGTGGGCAGAAGTCTATCCACTTCACCAATTTCTTCCCGCAACGCTCCAGAAGCGCAACGTTGAATTTGGGTGGGAGATCGTACATGTATATTCGCTTGCCAGCGCATGGATCATTGATACCAGATGGCTTCGTGACGAGCTCCTCGAAAGTATGTTCACGCGTGGATAGTAGTACTTTGGATTCGGGACATGCCCAAGTTGTGATGAGAATTACCACTAGGCTCGATATGATGCAGCAGTACATTAACTTAGAAGTTCTTGATGTTTTCAGCATTTGATCAAAGCCTAGAGACTGAGCCACCATTTGAGGAGATTGTCTGGAAATCTCTATAGAGGAAGCTAGCTGTACCGGACACGATTTCCTTGCAAAAAAATTGCGTGCTCCAGCTGCTGTCCCAAAGCTCCAAGGCTGACGTACACGGAGTTTTCTGGGTTTACTGGTCTACTCCAGGCTGCTGCTTCCATACACCTTTACGATTCGGAATCTGATCCGCCAGCATTCCGTGGTTTCTCAAGGTTTAGTAACTAGGAAGTTGAAGGAACCTGTGATCCAATCAGTCTGCTTGCGAGCGAGGTAGAGAAGGAGCCGCTGAGTTTCATACCATTAGGAGGCTGGCTGAAATCATTGCTAACAGTAGTTGGAACACAGAGGCCTGCAGCAGTATGAATATCGTTCCTGGGTGTCGCCTAAGCTGTCGGAACAATCCCTCAGATCATAGCCCAGAGTAAACCCATCCCGCTCAGCGAAAACCTGCACATCCTCCACCGGATAAGAGGGTTCTAGGAATGCAAATCTCCCGGCCGGTTACCAGAAAGTGCAGTGCTGATCACCAGTGAGAGCGTAGATGTTGACTGCTTCGAGGCCGGCCTCTTCCCGCACTTCACAAGAACACTACTTGTATGATCTTTTGAGCCTGCACATGATCCTCAAGCTCCATTCAATTTCAAGCCGCACAATTTTTCATATCAGAGAACATGTAAGATCTGATCAGATATAAACTAGCAACCAACATGTAAATAAATGGAGCAAGTTTGTTTGTTCAAAAGACATGGCAGTTCCAACAAAGGATATATTCACGAGCGTTCATCATCTAATACACATTACAAACCTGGGTCTGTCGGAGAGCAACAGGCGTAGAGACTCCGAGACTACTCCTCTTAGTAAAGAAAAAACGTCCCAGGGACACAATGGGTGGCAGAAGAAGTCAGCAATTTCTCTGATCAGCAAGCTCTCAAGAACTGTTTTCTCCAAAACTCTCCATCCATGCCCCGTACCTCAGCTATTAAAAGGAACATTCCTGAGTTCTATTGAGCAGCTGCACACGCTGTACTCGATAATCTCTACGTGTGTACTCGTGGTCCTATGTCGAATGTCTCTCTTTTCCGGCTCTCTATCTTCTCCTTGTCTTAATTTCTCTCTTATTCATGGCCTTGTACATTTCTGACATGATGCGCGTGAGGGCTCTAGCACTAATCTAGACAGTGGGCAATGAAATCATGGGTACCCAGGTGCTACACCCATCAGCTCTGGCCCCTTCTCTGTAAAATGTGGTTGATTAGCTCTTTGTAATTTACTTGCAAACCCCTGCAGGCATGCAGCTCGCGTAGCTTCGATCGCAATTCGTTCTCTCCTGTGCAGATCAGAGGCAGCTACAAGTTGTCGACCAAATCCAGTCTTATGGACAGGCAAAGACCTTCAAGCCACAGAAATGAAATCAGAATTTAAGAGAACAGAAATTAGCCTGGAAATTCAAAATTGAAGCTAGTGAGAAAACTAAATTTGGACGGTGCTTTAATGCTCAGGCAATCATTTTGAGTTGTGGTCCCTAGTGATAGCTTATTATGTAAAGTAACTCGAATGCGAGAGAATTAAGCCAAAGATGTCTTAAATAATTGACAAAAGGCCATGAATGAGAGAGATATTAGACAAAGTTAAAAATTAGACATCTTTGTTGAGGCCAACGGTTCTTAATTCACAAAGATGTTTAGAGACATTATGTGATGCATGTCTGTGCCGGATGATCCAAATTACCTGCATCATTGAGCATTTAATACACTTGGAGGATTGATCCAAATGCAACAAACAAGCTGCTTATGATGAAGTTTGTTAAAGTTACAGCGGTGGGTGAGAGTCTTTTGCTGGCTTAACTGAACTGTGAACAATCATGAGACAACAGTAGCCTAGCATGACCATGTTGGATGACTTTTCCTTAGGATGGTGCCCTTTCTGTGAAACCCCACGAAAGGAAAGTAAAAGAAAGGAAGAGGAATTGTAGACACACATCTACATGGTAACCTTTACACTAGGAGGCAAGGCCAGGTAATGTGAGCCAGTAAATGGAAGAATTGTTGAGCACTTTTGGTCCCTCATTAATGGTCCTTTGGCCTCAAGTTATTAATAGAATAATGATTTTTTGAAGGTCCATTAGGTCATATATGAAGTCGTTGAGGGCAAGATGTAGCCAGTTGGATCCAAGTCTTCCATCCTTCATTTGCTTTCATTTTACGTATTTGTTTTGTTATATCATTTAAAGACGAAAATTTAAAGAGACCTAATAAAGAAGAGACAGGAGACATCAAATAAAGAAATTTCCAAAAAATGGTGTGGATTTTACAAAAAAATAAATTATTGTTACAACATTGAGGGGCCGTTGGGACTTCTTGGGACTACCCTTTAGATTCCACCAGGGATATATATGCACCAGTCTTGAGCATATTCTAGTTTCATGAACTTGATATTTCTTTTTCTGGTTAGGGGTAGATAGGCCAGTGAATGAACACTTAAGAAGTCAAAGAAGGTTGAATACTCACACATTTCTTTTCATTTCTGAAGAGCAAAGAAAAGTTTTAGCCCTCTACCTAGTGCTTCTAATGTCACAAAATTGCTCAATTTGGTTAAGGAATGCGGAAGGTATGGGATGTTTGGTGTGAGGGGTTCAATGTTCAATGATGGGTAAATTAGGATTTCAAGCTTAAAATCTTTTGATTGTTGCATCTTTGCCTCTAGAACACAACACAACATGACAAAGTTTTGTAAAGTCCTAGTTGGCACACTTATCAAGTTTTGAATCAGTTAAAGTACACTAAAAAAGAGGAAGATATGTGGTTGGAACTATAGACAAATCTAGAGCTATCTTTTCAAAAAATTTGAAGCAAACTGTCATTCATGCTTTTCTTGTGTTTTTTGGCATCATTCCTATACTTCTACTGTTCAAAGAACATTTGTAAACTTCTAGTTTGCATCTTCAATGACACAAAAATTGTTCAATTTGGTTAAAGAATGATAAAAATATTAAAAAATGTTCAAAGATGGGCAATTCTACCCTACTATCATATTATTGACAAAGGATATCAATTTTGGCAAAATAATGGAAGAGAGTTTGCAACTTGGTTGGAGTTTGAATGAGCAACAAATGTGCTTGGTATGGAAATGGGTTGAACAATTCAATGGCCTACTAATAGCCTCTTCTCTTCCTAACTACTTGTTTTGCAAAGAAGAAAGGTTTGGATTAACCTATTTCTTTTGGGAGTTCTTTGCTTTGAATTTGGAATATACCACATAACAAATCACTTTGGTCACTTTTGTTGTTAGATCCCAATGGACTTGTAACAGCAAAATAATTATTAGTAATTACATATACTAGTATTAAGGATAATAGTATGGATGAAAATGGGAAATAAAATAATGAGTCTCATGAGCCCTACAATGAAAATCTTTTGACTAAAGACATAAGGGTTGATTATGAATAATTTAGATAACTATTTCAAGTTTGTAATAATGGAAAGTCAAGTATGTGAACTTTATTAATTCCTAGACTCCAAATCATGTAAAATCTATTTGTAGAAGGATGAAAAGTTATAAGTGGTATGTGATGATTGGTTTGATACATGGAAAATAAATGTAAATGAATGTGGTAGTATTGCCGCTGAAAGGATGGGGTGTCCTTCAATCTTGAAGGATGGGGTGTCCTTCAATCTTGAAAGTGGGCTCAAGGTGCACCAAAATTGAGTTCAGAGTATTCAGAGCCAGCCCAAGCTGCCCACCTTTTCCAATACGATTCCAGAACTTAGGCTACGGATTGCAGAGCACTTGAAGTAGCATGTGTTGTTTAGAGGATATGCCAGGGAATTCATGATCCAATAAACTGAGCTACCCTACATGATGGCATTACAGTGAAGTAATGTGCTTGAGAAGTTGCTGTACAGTCATAAATGCTGGGTTATCCTTGCAGGTGAGACGCTAAATAACCCCATCAAGGTCTGTCCGGCGCCTGTTTTCATTGTCTTCTTGCACATGTTTTTGGGCCCCTGCATGGTTCTGCATAAAACCATGCAGCATGGTTCACCATCTGCTTTTTATTCTGCAAAATAACGTAGTAACGGTCTTTTGATTTATTAAAAATAATCTTGGGCTGCAGCCTCTCACAGGATTCGAAACCAGAACTTTCTAGTTTACAAAACAAATTACCAACCACTGGCACACATTCAAGGACTACTGAACTTACCTTTTCTTTCATATTTCAATAACGTATACAGACAAAAAGTCAAACCGTACACAGACCCACATGGTTCTCCGCAAGGCTGCACTGTCAGGCCCAGAAAGGGCGCCGGACGGTGCTCGAGAGGGGGGGGTTTGTGTATTTAGAGTCTCGCCTGCAAGGACAAAGATTAAATATGGAACTGTGTTTGCAGGTTCACATGATTCTACTGTCTCTGATACATATTATGTCTGACTGGGCCGGTGGGGTCCAACACATTAAGGCACTTTCTTCACAAATTCAGTGAATACCAGCTACATAACATAACTAAGAACACAAGGAATCTGTCACAACAGCTTGGTCGTACGGTTGGCCTTGGGTGCAGTCTTTTTTTCTTTTGGGCGAAAGACCTCCAAAAGGCGACACAGTTTTACGGAATATTCTGGCACAAATTTCCTTTTTCTGAAAAGAATTCGCCTAAAAGGCGACAGATCTCTGTTTTTCTAGGCAGCGGCTGCCTTCACATTTATGTGTACTGGCTACGTTTTAACAGTCCCTTTGAAATAAAGTCGCCAGTTAAGTCATAATCTGCCTGTGCATGCTCGCCACCCTGGCTCCAGGGAATTGTTTTTAATCAAAAAAAACCCCTGCTTGGATGCGCCCAGCACAGCACCTACAGTGGCACCCTGGTTGAAGTACCTCAAATCTTCTGGCATTTTCTAAACAAATTAATATCACCTTATTATCACATCCCAAGACTAAATCATGTCCCCTGATTCCAATTAAAAATTTCCTGAGTTAAATTCAGTTTAACATTTTCCTAAAAGACGTTGCAAATGTCATTGATATGTGCCACATGGCTCTTTGGCAAGAAACGCATTAAATACCCCTAACAAGCTTTGTCCAGGTTACATTGTGAGGACCTACACAATTTTGCCACTGGGTTTCACTAATGTTGGAGGGGGTGGTTAACGTCCTGGATACTCTCGAAGCTGAAGGTACCTGTGTAAGTCACTTCAAGCTGAAGTATCTTGGCCTTGGCAACCCTGGACACAAGGGTTTCTCCTATCTAGCACAGGATTCAAAATCTAGCAGCCAGATCCCTGGCCAAGTACTTAATATCTCAGCATCATGATCTTCGCCACATACTTGAAGACACTGACACAGAGTGCTCCCTCTAATCTCAGGAGAAGCAAACAAAGCACTAACAGATTCAAGGGTTTTGTTTTCTATTAATAGACTGTGGCATGTGCCATTGGCCCAAGTGTGAACATGATTATGTAATTACTTCAAGTGTGAACAGTACCCTCATGATAGAGCTCAATGGTGAAAAATATTTTAGAATTCTAAATTAACTTCTAATGAAGAAAATTACTCAAAATTTAATGTCTCTCACACCTTAGGTCTAAAAATTATGAAATCACCTCCATAAAATCCAATCATGAAGGGCTTTCTAATAGTATGAAGATTGCAGCTCAATTTCCCTAAATATTTTTTCTTTTGATTTTATCATTTTTTTGAATAAATTATTCAATATTTAATAAGTCCCACACCACAAGTCTAAATTGGAATGTTGTGCATGTAAGTGTAAATAGTTTTTGTGTGTGTAACATTTTGTAAATGTGAATCATTTACATTCCAATGACAAATTTACACTTCATGCCATGTATATTTCAAGATTTATATTTACACTTGTAGGACATGTGTGTATATATTTCTAATATACACTTACACGAGACCATGTAAAAAAGTTTATTGTGAAAGTGTAAATCACAATGCAATACCTTTATGAAGGTATTGCTCTTAGCCCATTATCTGTCTCCAAATTGTGATTTGCAAAAAAATGAGGATATTGCACTTCAAACTTTCCATTGGTAGTTGTGTGTTTTTAACACAAAAAAACAAGACCATAATGAAAGCAAAATAAGAAGGGGGAGCTTATCTAAAACAAGTCACTAATGAAACTTGCAATTATGTTAGGAATTACAAGATGATTATGATGCCACCACCTAAAGTTGCAAAAATTACAAATGAAGAGGAAGAACATGGGGTAGCTCACCTTGAACTTTAAACCCTTTTTTGCAACACCAAAACGAAAAAAGTTCCAAAACAACCATAATAAGGGAGTCCAACATAAACAAAAGGGGGTAAGGAATAATTTGTAAAAAACACATTTGAAACATGTTTGTTGTTGAAACTTTCAACAATGCAAATAGTTGTAAAATGATAACAACACCACCAATTACACTTGCACACAACCTTTAAATAAAAGAGAACAATGTGGGGGAGCTCAAAAGGTCACAATGAAAGAAGTTTTCCAAGACATCATTCCTCCATACTTAACCCTCTCTTCTCTCATACCTACCTCCTTTCCTCATGCCTACCATTTGTTAATTTCCCATTTCCCTTTTTCTCTTTTTTTCTTTGTTGAACCAACTCCACTTTGATAACTGCTCTTTTGAAAGGAGAAAATGCAATATTACATATGTTATTGTATGTTGTGTTTATTTACATGTTATGTAAAATTGCATAAATGCATGTGTCAGTTTTTAAATTACGCTTACACACCAAAGTTTACATGTATATGAATGTAAATGAAAATTACATTCACATTTACCCAACATTATGTATATCAAAAACCATATACGCATAGAACATTTTTTTAAATGTCACTAAACCACCTTAATGCACAAGGTACTCATCCAGGGTTTTTCAATGGTGTGAAAGAACATGGTGGGGGGCATTATGATTTGGGGCAACTCAACTTGACAAACAAATAAAATAGAAAATTATTTTTAATTGTAATAAATATAAATGTGAACTATTTTGGGAATTCATCAATATAACATGATTTGGGCAAAGATAAAGTATGTAACACCTAAAAAAAAAAATTTCAAGAATTTTAATATTTTTCATATTTTCAAAAAAAAATTTGAAAAAATGTGTTTTTCCAATGTATAACATGTTTATTTAACAAAAATTCATCACTTTTTCAAAAATAAATATTTTTCAAAATATAATAACTAACACCTAGTATAAAAGGTCCCAAAATGAGCTTTGTAATCTTGTGTCTCCTCCAAGGATGGGCCAAGCCTCTAAACAAAAGTTTATTTGATAAGATTTCCTCAAAGACAAACATCAAAAAATTAAGCCACACACCCTTGTTTAAATCCAACTTTATTATATTATAACTAATTGGCAAGTTTAGGTAAGGTTTTTCACAAGGGTTTAAAATCTTAGGTTTAGGTAAGGTTTATGGTCTTAGGTTTAAGTAAGGTTGAAGCTTGCAATTGTGTGGTGCATGAAAGGAGGTAAAGTGCATAAAAGCAAAGTCAAATGTTTGAAAGTTGGCATGACGAGAGTTCACATTTTATTCTTAATAAAACTCCTATAATATGATATATATCTGATGTTCATTTTCTTATGCTTCTATTCTTAAAAAAATGGTAATCCAATTGTGTACATGATTAGACATGTACTTGGTCAAAAAAAAAGATGTAAAACGTGAAGCATGAAGTCTAGAATGAGACCAATAAAACTCGATAATGCACTATTGAACTATATATCGTAGTATTTGGGCAATTTCAGCAATTCTCCCCCGAGTAATTAATTTAATCCAAAATTTCTCGTTCAATAATTACCTTTTTAATTCTAAGAATTTTAGCATATGTGTAATATATGTGATAAAATTCATTAGTATTTTTAAGATATTGCATGGCATTAGTGGTCAAATGGATGCAAAATAATTGATTTAGTTAAGCAAGTCCTTGGTTCAAAATTGGCTAGCAACTCAAATGTGTTTTTGAAAATTTTGAAAAAAAGGTTGAATTGTTTTTTGAAAATTTTGGCAAAATTGAAAGTAATTTAATTTATGCTAAAGCCACTTAGGTACTATAGTATATAAAGTGTCAATGCATCTTACCTTCAAACACCTCACCTCATATGATGTTACATTTTTTTGAGTCCACATGTCAATTTTTATTTTATGATCAAAATAGTGTTTAATTTCAAAAATTTAGTATGGGTTTCTTTTTTAATAGAATTCATTGTCCAACTAACTAGTTTTGAACTAGGGACTTGCCTGACCAAATTAGTTACTTTGCATCCATTTGACCACTAACGCAATGCAATATCTTAAAAATACTAATGAATTTTATGACATATATTACACATATGTTGAAATTTTTTAAATTGAAAAAGTAATTGTTGAACCAAAAAATTTCAACATGGACAATTTGATAACATTAATGTTGAATTACATGTTAAGTTCATCTATAAGTCATAAAAAATAAAAATATAACAATTGAAACTATCCACTTAACTATGTTTTCACCTATGTTTTATGTTTATTTTTCTTCCCCAACTAGGCAAAGGTTTGCAATAAATGAAGGTCTATAATCCCACATTTGAAGTTTGAAGATCGAACCTTGAAATTTTCTTTTCTTTTCACTTTTATCTCAACAATCAAACACATCTTCTCTCTTTTGGGATTTTGCATCTATCATGTTGCAAAGGCTACAATGAAAATGATGATGAAAACAATTGGATCTGATATTTTTTAATGTGGATAATAAATCCTAGGCTTATCATAAATATATGTAGACCACAACATGATATTAGGTAGGATTTTATGCCTACTATTTAGGTTTTGGAGTTTTCTAGTTGCCTTTTCAATACATTAGGAATTTTTTCTAAAAGGTGAAGCCTTTAAAGCAAGGCATTTACACCATGGATAAGGCCTAGATAAGGTTTTTACCATCATGTAAAAAAAGGGGAAAAATAAGGGTTCTACCATTTTAGGTTGATTTAAATTGTCATAAAGGATTTGAAGATGAAAATTTGGCAAATGAACTACATACATGATGTGAACTTGCAAAACTTTATTCCAAGGACAAATTACAAGGAAAACAAAAGGAAGGCAAACAAGAGGAGGCAAAATAATGTCATGTTTTAGAGCAATCAAACCTAGGGCAAGATTTGCCATAATTCACTCTTTAATATGAATAAATGGTGAATCACTATGTTCATGAACAAAAGTAGAAAACATCCTTTACCAACCACAAATAAAATATCAACGGTGGTAATGGTAGTGGAAGTCAAATGGTAACCAACAAATAGCTATAGCCCAAATTTAAATTGTGGAAGCCTACAACTTTTGTAATGCAATTGAAACCTTTTGGGGTAGACCCATCCTTAGGTGGTCCCATTAAGAGCATCTCACCCCAAATTTTTGAAAACCACCCAATTTTAGAACAACATAAGATTCATTTATGGAAAAAAAATTATTTCAAATTTTATATCAAAAGAATACCCATGTAGGATTTGAAATTTCAATTGAATTTTTTTAAAATAATTTTAATATTCCAAATGAATGGTCAAGAAAAAAGTTTCAAGGAAATAACATTTGGGGTTCCTTTTGTTTAGAACACAAAAAGAATTTTTTTTCACTTTTTAAATGCTTTTAATTTCTAGGAAGACTTCAAGTAGTCCTTTTTTTTATTTGTTTAATAGATAGTGGATTGAAGCAACCATAATTTTTTGAGTAATTTTCAAAGGTTAGGACCAAGAGGTCTTTCCTTGGGCCATTACATTCATGTTTATAAATTTGTAGTAATTCTCATTTTTTTGTTCTAATCAAAAATTTGGGACATACACTACAAGGAATCATGTCCATATCAACCCATGTGTTTGCAACTTGTGTCCAAATCAACCATTTTTTGTGATTGTCAATGCAATTATCCTTCACGGTACATGGTACAAATTATTTGTAATCACATATGCAATTACAAAATGGTGTTAAATTGCATATGCAACTATGACTTGTGACTACTATTAATTTGGATAAAAATGAAGAAGAAAGATCTAGTTTTATCATACAACAACTAATGGCATCCAACGATAGATGAAAATTTTATTGTTTTTGTGATTGGTAATGTGATTCATAGGTGATTGGACACCACATGGCATTTTATTTAAGTTGAATTGTGACTATAAATTATAATTGCACATGTACATGTCTCTAAATGTAAACAAAATGTGTTATGGTTAACAAAATACTAGATTTGTTGTTTGAATTTTTCTTAATCATCTTGAATGAACAAATAATTAATTATATAATAAAATTTGCTAGGTTTGTGAAATTTTTAAAGGACCACTAAAAAGGGTAAAAATGAACCATCATTTTCAATTTTCAACATAATAAAATTGTTTGTAGGTGCGAATTTTTTTTTTCCAAACAAATGGGATTATTGGATTTGGTGGTCTAAATATTTTTTATAAAATTTCTACAATGAAACACAATCTCAATGTAATAGTTATTTACAAATATGGTTTTTGCACATTGTAGTTTGTGCATTTTGTTTCTTCATTACTTTCTTATTGTAACCAAAACAGAATAATTTATCTAATTAAAATAATCTAAAATAGTTGAAAATATTTTAAGGTGCAATAGCCTAAAATAACCTAAGGTAAAATAACTCATAATAGGTTATAACAAAATAACCAAAAACCATTTAAGGCAGAATAACTTTAAATAATTTATATTAACCAAAAATGATTTAAAATAAACTAAGGTGGAATAATTTCAAATAATCAAGTTTTTAAAATTAAAATAACCTAAGGTGGATTAGCCTAAAACAGTCAAAAATAGCATGGGGTAGAATAATTTAGGTGAATTAACTTAGAATAGTTTTAAATAACTTAAAATAACCAAAAATAGACCCAGGGTAGAATAGCCTAAGGTGGAATAATTTATAATAATTAATAAAAACCTATAATAGCCAAGGGTAACTTATAATAACTGAAAATAGCCTAGAGTAAAATAATTTAGAATGAGGGTAAATGCACATTATGCTTACCCAAAAAGGGTGGATGAAAATCCATTTTTATAATCCAAATCTAGTGATTTTTCAAAAAAAAAACATTTAAACGATGTTGAATTTAACACATTTTTCCATTTCCAAATTCATACCACCATAATTTAAATTATTTTTAAAACCTCTAAAAATATGGGCCTAGAAAAAATGAATTTAGATATCGAAATGGACTTTAATTTTCATTTTAAATCTTCAGATTTTTGAGAAATTTTTTCCTGCTTAATTTTTTCATCTTAAATGCTATGGTACTTCAATGTGTGGTAATAAAAAATTATAAACTTAGTTTCCAACTCCATTAGAAGAAAATAATCCATAATGATAATTTTTTGGGGGATAGTTTGGACTGTGACATTGGATGTACCATCCTTTGTTAAGTACACTTTGAATGGAACATTTATCTTTTTGGTAAAAAAATTTTTGGGTTTGAAATATTAGAATGTAGGTTTCAATTTTTCATCTCACTTTTGCCAAGTTTTTCAAATAAATTTGTATACAATGCAACAATATTTGATTCGTTCAGAAAAAACTACCATTGTGATTTCCAAAATTCTCCATAGTAATGTGTTTTTACCCATGGAATAACCTATAACAATTGAAAATAATATAAAGTAAAATAACCTAAAATAACTTAAGGTGCAATAACCAAGAATAACTTAAGGTGGAATAATTTAGAATAACCAAGAATAACTTAATGTGGAATAGTTTAAAATAATAAAAAATAATGTAAGGTGTTTAAAATAGCCACAAATGGTTTAAGTTGGAATAACCTCTAATAATAATAAAAATAACCCAATTTAAAATAGCTTAAAATACCGTAAGGTGGAATAACATAAGATAACCAAAAATATCTTAAGGTGAAATAACCTATAATATTTTATAACAACAGGTTGAAGTATTTAAATTGAAAATAACTTAAAATAATTGAGAATAGCCTAAAGTAGAAGGGTAATTAATTAATTATGCAAGTTAAATAATGTATTTATTAAATAGACTAAGTAATATGTAAGTTAAACATTAAATGTGAATATGTGATAATGTTTTTGTGCACAAAATAAAAGATGTATTAAGTTACATAATGTTGTAATGTTTCCTTTCTATTAGAATTTATCTTCATATCCTTTGTTTACAAGTTTAATTTTATAAAAATATATAACTATGTGAAAGAATGGACTATTCATAGTATGCATTATGGACATTCAAAGTGCATGTTTGATTTGAAATGAACCAATCAAAAAAGCTTGTGACCATGAATTTAAAAAAATTTAAGATCCTACCTACTTATTTACTTACTTAAACCTATCACCTACACCGACCTCCCTCCTAAGGGGGATACTAGTAAAAAAAAAAAGTAAAAAATACGTGAATAAAAATATAGGATGCAATAGATTGATTATTGGGTAGAAATTATAAGTTAACTAATTAAAAAATAAGGTATATTTTATTCAAATAATCAATTTAATTATAATATAAGGTATGTAATCATTTTTTAAATGAATTATAATTAATATAAGGCGTCTTTAATATGTATATATTGGAAAATTAAATAATAATAGGGTGATAAAAAAATAGGTTGGACAATTATCTAATTACCCCCTTAAAATGGTCATTTGATGCACATAGATCCCAAACTTTACACTACGTGTTTCCTCCCATGACTTCCCAATAATAATGACATGGCTCTTGATCTGATTTGCCCTTCCTTTATGTAAAACATTGACATAATTTGAATTTCCCACCTTTGAAGCACATTATAGTGCACTTTACAAATTTGTAAAGTGACTCCAAATGATTGCACCTTTTGTAATGTACCTACAAATGCCCTAGAAAACACAATCAAGTTTTTATGTCTATGGTAACACCCCAGGACTAGGGCATTCCCAAAATAACAGGTCCTTAAGGCTAGAGGTTGAAGGCCTATTATTTCAAGAACCGCTTGGCCCAAGGCCATTACATGATGTAAAACATGTCAAGTTTTTACTTTATAAAAACAAATTACCATGAAACACAACAAGTAATACACCCTTGCTTTGCGAAATGCCTAATGACTTATTACATATTATAAGGCGCCCTTCATTTGTACTATTGCAAAACATTGAATGTTTTACATAGTTTGGAACATGGTCAAGTACATATTATTGTGCCCAATGAAATGATTGTGAGGAACTTGGGCGAGCTGAGTAAGGGAAGCAAAATTATTTGATTGGGCAATGAAAGAGCCACAATGGGGCTTGTACTTGGCATGCTCCATAGAATAATGGATTTCATGATTTGTGTAATGAGTCATTTGTTGAAAACCCCCACTGTGGATTTTCAACAATGGTTTGGTCAATTAAATCCTAGAAGGATTGTCAATTGTGCCTTGCAAGGGGATTAAAAGAAGGCATAAACACCTTGACCAAGAAAAGTACATTAATTAAGGAGGGCACTACAAGTAGTAATTTCAAATATGAATTTCGTAGGGATTTTCCACTTCTTCATCATGTCTTGTGGGATCTCTTGTTTCTTTCTCAGGAATATTTTGATTCTTCATCCATTAAGTTGTGATTCTCCATCTCGGGCACAAGTTGCATACTTTACACCAAGTAACTCCCTCATAATAGAGCAGGGAGTTCCCAAAATAACCAACCTTGGCTCCCACAAGGACAGTTCTTTTAAGAACTCCTCCCTCCTTGGGCATTGTACTACACATAATAACCACAGGAGGCAAAGCTTTCATTCCTGAACGACCTTTCCCCTGAGGTGGGCCTGGAAAGGTGGGAAAGCCCATCATATGGGCCCTCCTTGTTCTCTGCTCTTGGTTCCAGGCCATAAATGCCCTGCTCATAGCGCTTTACCCTACACAAAAAAGGCCATATGAAAAGCTTTACCTGTATGGTAGGTTTAGGGTTTACCTCCAGGAGCAGGGCATTCCCAAAATGAAGACAACCCCCAACCAGGGACAGCAAACCACAAATCGACAATGCCCCACTCCAAGAGAGTTACTTTGTGTAAGGCTCAACCTTTAAATCAAAGGAGCATGGATTATTATGATTGAGAGTACAGTAAGATGGGCTCTTATGCCCATAAAAGGGCATTAATGAGCCCTTCAGCTCATAAAAAGGGCATTAGGAAATTGTAATGGCCCTCATATAGAGCCCAACATATAGAGCCCACCATGCCCATGTTAAATTTCAACATGTAATGGAGGAGTTAGTGGAGAGAAGTTTATGAAGTTAATGGGTCCAAAATAGTCACACTTTTTTACAATTGGGATGTTATCTTTCTGGCCCTTTTGCTCTCCTCAAGGTCCACTGTGTCCAGTAGCTTGTCTTCCTTCAATAACCCCAAGCATGTGGTGTCCTTCCAGATGTCAACGTTCCTTGTATCCATATTGTATGTTTCTTTTTCATCGGATTTTATATGACCTAACTCATGGTCCCCAAACTTAGATAATTCTTGAGTAGCCAACACTAACTCCAGTTGCTGCTACATATCATAGTATCTGGGTATCTTCCTTTTCAGTTCTTACTTACCATCAGCAGTTTTCAAATTCTGATCTTCTCCACTACCTGTTGCCTTTACCTCCTCCATAAGTGAGTTAGTCTCCTCACCCTAGTTCATCTCAGTTACAACATCAAGCATGAATAGTTGGTGGTCCTTTGAACAACGCCAGTGGTTGATGTCAAAACAACATTCATGGTGTTCTATTAGTTTATTTGCATGTCTCCTGAAACCCAACCAATCTGAATCTATACCATATTGAACAAAAAATACCTTCCCTATTATCTCATGAGCGTCAGTTTGCACTGTCCCAATATCCTAGATTTCTTCATTGAAATCATCATCATTTGTGGCTTGCCCTATTGGGTTTCTACTTAAAGCATCAACATTTACATGCTTTAATCCTCGTCTGTGCAATATCTTAAAGCTGAAATCCTGCAACATATCAATCCACCTACCTTTCTTGCCATGTGCATTTGACACCGTCGCTCACCATTCAAGTGGCTTGTGATATATTCTCAGAGTGAAATCGTTCCTGTGTAGATATTGCCTGAAATGCATGATGCCCCAGATCAATGCATAACACTCTCCTTCCATGGGATGGAATTTCCTTTGTGCCACAGTCAAACTCTTGTTGGCATAAACCACTACTTTCTCAAGTTTGCCTTCCTTTTGAGACAAAATGGCACCAACACCTTTTATTAACCAATCAACATTAAGACAAAATGGTTTCTTGAAATCATGACGTACAAGTATGGGAGCATCTACAAGTGCTCTTTTTAGGGCATCAAATCCTTGTTGACAATCCAAATTCCACACAAAAACAACATCTTTGACGCGCTCCCAAGTCCCTAGTTAGACCCAAGATGGGTCTAAGTTACTCACACAGCGGAATTGTGAGGAACTTGGGCACGTTCCCAACTCTCAACACTAGAAGGGGTAGAGGGGCATACTAAAGCTCCAAAATGGGACTAGGAAGAGTGACAAACTATTCACTTACTCGAACCTGCATCAAACCAAACTAACAAGTTGGTTAATTCACTTTCTAGAGCAACCTTGGTGCTAGGACAAGCCACGGGCAACTCTGGACTCACTTGACTCACCACGGCCTAAACTCGGGGGAAGCCACCACCTCCCCTCACATAGTATACTTTGTGCCTCTCCGCGGCACCCACATCCGAATGGCTTTTTGTCCCGGGACTCCCAAGGAGGAGTCCCGAAATTGTCCCGGTTTGGACTCCTGGGACTTTACGAGGTCATAACTCTTTACTCAAACCTCCAATCGAGATAAGATCTCAAGCAAACTTGTAGCTCCCCTCAAAAGTTTTCCAACGGTGTGTTGTACTCCACCTGCACGCACCAGGGTCGGGTCAATTCCTGACTTTTAGTGGTCGGGAGTCAAACTGCCAATTTGACTCCCGGCCCTTCTTTTTGCCATAACTTGTGCTGCAGGTGTCCAAATGGCCCATACAAGGCCATTTTCGACATACACTTTGCTAGCTTTCCAATGACATAAAGAAAACTCTAATGCAAGGTGTTTTGACCCCTGAAATTGAACTCTAAAGTTTCAGGAGTCCCGAAGGACTCCCAAGTCCCAATTTTGGGAGTGTGAGTTTCATCCTCACACTTCCCTCAAAGTAGGGTTGTGATAATCTTTCTTTATTAACTCAAAAAATGGACTAACTAACCATGAATATCCTCAAACATAATTTCAGTAGTACCCTGTCAGTCCCAACAAAGACCTGATGTTGGTAACTATTTTCGGTTCTGGAAAATGCAACACTGCATCAATCTTACCAAGATCTAGCTTGGTACCTTCATTACTAACCATATGACCCAAGAATGTGATACTTTTAACAACAAAACAACATTTGCTCGGGTTTAATTTCAAGTTTACTTCTTTGAGCTTGGAGAATACAACTTCCAAGTGTTGAAAATGGTCTTCCCAATTTTCGTAGTGTATATTGAGATTATCAACAAATACCTTTAGGATCTTGTCTCCCAACTCCTTAAAAACTAATGACATTATTCTGGTGAAAGTACTGGTTGCATTTTTTAGACCAAAGGGCATAATTGTCCAATCATACAACCTAGTCTTGGTAATTAATGCCGTCTTTTTCATGTCTTTGGGAGCCATATGAATCTGCCAGAATCCGGACTGCAAATCCAATGAAGTAAACCAAGTTGATTTCCCCAGTTGGGAAATCACATCGTCAACAAGAGGCATTGGAAACGAATCCTGACGAGTCTGCATATTGAGTGGTTGATAATCTCCACAGAATCGCCTACTCCCATCCCTTTTTACTAGCAGGGTAACACAACATGCGTACTCAGAATTACTAGGCCTCATCTTGCCCAAATTTACCAACACATCAATCTGTCTCTTCACCTCCGCTTCTTCCCAGTATGATAGTCGACTAGGAAACACTTTGCAAGGTGGAAACCCTTATGTGTCTATGGAATGTTCTCCAATGGTGCAACATCCCAGTTCCCCTTTGTTCCAAGCAAACACATCTTGGTAACGTTCCAAAACCTTCCAGAGTTGTTGTCTTTTATCCCCATCCAAATTCTGATCAACCCAGATCTTTTGGCAAAACTCCTTCCACCTTGTGTTCACATCCTAATTATCAAGCAATGTCAACTTCCCACTACAATCACTAGGACTGCTAATATTGTCTATTTGATGAACTTGTAATAGTACGGGAACTTCTGCACAACCTCTAGATTTAAAGATGGCATGCCTTCTTTCCTCTGCATCAGAAGCCCACTTAATCCAATTAGCATAGTCATTAGAGTTTGTGATTTCTTCTTCCATGAAATCATCAACTTGCCCTTGTAGTATTAATTACAGAATCTACTGTGGGCCTTCTGCTAACACCAAATCTTCAAGTTCGGTATTCCCAAACTCATTCTCATCACCATTCGGCTCAGCCAATTGAAACCTTTCATCATAATGTTCTTCATCATCCATCTCATTGTCAAAGTCTAACATAGGCATATCCACCTGTTTAGGCATAATGGGATCATATAGGTATGGATTCCTAGTAGCCATGTCCGGAGCCCCATTGAGATGCGTGCTCTCTAAAGCAGTAGCAACATCTCGCATTAGAGCTTTTGAATTCATTTTCTGTAGCATGTTTACCATAATCAGTGGTAATACTTCCACCTGAGCTCTTAGACCATGTCTTACTTGTATTAAACCTCATTCCACATCCACGATCGCACCAATTTTTAATAGAAAGTCCAATCCAAGTAGTATATCGTAACTATATGTATTCACCACCATGAAGGTCATAGTGCATTGTACGCCTCCAACCTTGACTAGTATGTCATCAATCCTACCCAAAGCCTATGTCACTACTCCTGACGCACTTTTATAAGTTTCAGAATCGTTAACTAGATGCATTATACCCAATTCTCTAACTACAACAGCCGCCATAACAGACATGGATGCACTGGTATCCACCAATCCTTCAACCACATAGTTGTTTATTTTCACAAGTAAATGCAAAGTTTTGCTCCGATGTGTTTTGTTGATGCAGATCCTTTTTAGGGTTGGAACTACAAAAGCCATGGAAATCTGATTTTTAGTTGCCTCTAAGTTCTTTTTCCGTCTAGCCAACCTCACCAGATTTTCATGGTGTTCCAGTTCTCCTGGAATCATGAATATTGTTTCCATGGGTGAAAGTGAAATTTTTCCTTTTATGAAGTGACAAAGAATCTTGGACCTGACTGAAATGTCTCGATTTACACCTACTCCTTCTCTTGCAGCCTCATGTATTGGTACAACCCTTCCTGGTGCTACATCAACAAAAATCTTCCTCCTAGGCACTCGAGTGTAAGAAAAAAAATTTCATTCCCATAAAGCTTATTGAGCTGTTACATGGTCGCTTCTTCATCATTCAGTAACACGTCTAAGAAGTTAACAGCTCCAGAGTGAGGTTTCCCATCCTTGGGTTTCTTCCAACATCTATCCTCAAAATGGCCTAATCCTGCACGGTAGGTACATTTTACTCCACAATTTTCTGTCTTATGAAGCATACCGCACTTGGCACATTTTGGCCTTGGCTCATTTAACCTAGGACAGGTGATGGCTAAATGGTCTCCTCCTTTGGAGATTTGGCATCCTCCAAGCACATTGGTAGAAGATGATGCCTCCAGATTGTGCATAGTCCCCTTGAAAAAATTGATAAGCGTATTATTTAATGCAGTGACTTGCTTCACCATCATAATCTCTGAGGCCCCTTCCTTTTGTTCCTCTTTCAAAGGTTCATAGGGAGTTTCTCCAAGTTCGCCCAACACCCTCTCTAATTCTATTGCAACACCAACTAATTCTTCAATGTCTACAAATGTCTTTACAACACACAATTTCGAATTTCTGGCCTCAATTTAGCCAAAAATTTTCTATTTTATTCGGCATCTTGTATCCTACCCCTTTGAAACATTTTGTCGAGACGTTCAAAGTATTTTTGAACTCTTTCCTTGGGTTCCTATTTGATGGCATCAAGTTTCATTGACGCGCTCCTAAGTCACAGGGCGAAACCCACTTGAGGGTTTCACAAAATCAAGTTGCAAAAAATTGTGACCTAACGGCGCGCTCCCGGCTTTGAACTCTAAAAAGGGATAGAGGGTCAAGTTGGGAGCCCAGGGATTCGACTAGGAAGAGGGACTAGTTTAGCTCGCGTGAATCTGCATCCAAAAACCAACCACAAGAGGTTAGTTTAGCATTCGGGACACCCTTGGGTGTTGGGACTTGCCACGGGCACTTGGACACACAAGACTCACCACGGGCACTTGGACACACAAGACTCACCACGGGCACTTGGACACACAAGACTCACCACGGCCCGGACTCGGGAGTAAGCCACCACCTTACTCCCTATAGTATTCTCTGCAGCTCGCCACCGAGGCTACATCCAAATGGCACATTTTGTTGGGACTCCCGAAATGGAGTCCCGAAACTGTCCCGGCTGGACTTCCGGAACTTTGAACGGCCATAACTCCCGACTGTGGAGTCCGATCGCAATGAGGTCTAAATCAAAGTTGTAGCCCTCGTCGAGATCTTTCCAACGCCATGTCGCACTCTCAATTCGGACATCGAGAAGAGGTCGATTCCCGACTTTTAGTGGTCGGGAGTCAAACTGCCAGTTTGACTCCCGGCCCTTCTTTTGCCCATAACTTGGGCTGCAGATGTCTGAATGGCCAATGCGAGGCCATTTTCGATATCTAAGTTTCAAGACCTTTCTAATGACACTAAGAACACTTCAATGCAAGGTGTTTTGGGCCTTGCTGTTGAGCTCTGAACATTCGGGAGTCTCGGAGGACTCCAAATCTCCAACTTTTCCAAGTGTTGGGCTTCACCCCCACACTTGGTCAAAGTGGGGTTGCAACATTCATCCTGATGTCATCAACATCTATCCTGATGTCATCAACATCTACATTCCCATACTTCTGTGTTATCAAAGTCCTTAACTCAGCCCAATCAGCCGGTACTAGCTACAACCTCCTAAACCATTCCTTGGCCCTACCCCTCAAATTTAGCTTCACAATCTTGAAAAGTTTATCTACATTCAAATCTCGCACTTCAGCAGCCATGGTAAGTCTTTCTGCCCAATCATTAACATCCTCATGGTCTCTACCCCAGAACAATTCATCCATGCCTTGTGGGCTCGTCATGCTGTAACTTCCAATTTCAATTTGCTGCAGTTCCACTATTTCCACTTCCCTTGTATTAGTTGGTTGACACTATATCTAGCAATTGTGCACCATGCCTCATATCTTGGATTAAGGGAAAGAACTAGATTAAGAAGTGGTACTCACAAGATTGGATGGAAATCCACTCCTGCTTATCAAATGCTACATTGATCTTCCACCATTCTACAAATAGTTCCCATGTACCAAATTGGATCAGGTCAAAAACACCACATCTTGTTTTTTGCCCCGAGGTAGACACACCCACATCCCTTAGAAATGAGAATCCTAAAGTTTCATGAATCCTAGTAAGTGAAGTTTTAGGGCTTTCTTGACATCATGTTAGATGTCAAACTAAATTGTGGAACTTAAGCTTAGTTCCCACACCTCTAGACACTGTAATTCATCAACTCAATGTTAGGTCAGAAATTCAGACTGATCCCCCTCCATTACAAGTCTCAAAGGAATGATATCAGACGGTAAGGTAGAGAAAGTTTGCACATTTGTAGACTCTAATTGGTATTGCAACTTTTGCTCTACATCCTGCCATATCCTCCAACTCAAGATACAAGATCTTAAACCCAAGTGTTCCACCCAAACAACTTGGTCTCCAATCTAGAACATATCTTCCGCACCAAGTATGTAGAGCCTAACAAAATGGTTAGGTGAGACACAAAGTTTAGGAATCCAAATGTCTCCTATCCTAGGTCTCTTATTCTGTCTTTCAGGAATGGAAATTGAGATTCTACGCAAGGTATGAAGTATAGTGGTATTGCCTCTGTAACTCGAAGGTTGATTCCCAACCCCCTGCTCCATCCCTAATTCTCATCCAAACCTAAGCACGGGTACAGAAACCATTATGTGTTATCTCCACTATAACATTTCCAACTCGAGCTTCATTAGGATTAACGCCCATAATAACTACTATACCAAACCCCAATATTTGTAGTATCAAAGCTCCTACTTGGGGTTCATCCTATCTTATCGGATAATCAAACCTGACAACTAATTGTTGCTCATGGATTTCCTGTGTAATGTCATTCAACTCAATCTGATGCTCATTGGATGACGATATACTGTCCTAATCATCTTTATGTCCAACCACGATGGAATTCCCACACTGTCACAAAACAAAACAAGCTCTGATACCAAAAGAAAGTGGAAGACAAAATAACAAACTTGACCACATCCAATGGGCCTAAGTAGAATTGGATTTTCTAGTATCCTACAACAAATAACATCTCTTAACCTTTTCTCTCGCTCTCATGGCCCAAAAGACTCCTGCCGGCATTCACTAATCTTCAATAGAACCAGCTTATGCATACACAAATTGGCAAAGCTATTACAAAATCCAGAATTTACACCTTACATCCACTTGAATGGCCAGAAACTATTAGCTACCTAACTCCAATGCATATCATCAAAAATCAAGAATCTATTAAGGTATGGCCTTTGAGGTTAGAACTCTCAAGGTTCATTCGATCCATTGAGCCACTAACCTATTCCCCATTGAATGCAACAATGCAGTGTGCTTCCACTTTTCTTGTCTAAAAACCTAAGACCTGGAGATTCTTGAATCTAAATGCATTCTAAATCACCTGATTTTGAATAGTAGATACCAGGTTTACCTAGAGCCACTCAATGGGACAGACTCTTATGCAAGAATGAACGGCAAATTTCTTCTTTCAAATCTTTTCTTCATTCATACTTTGTATACTCATTATGTCCACCTTAAGGATACCCCTTGAAGTTTCTGGTACTCACTCAGATAGTTGCATACAACATAGATGCAAGGTACTATAACACCAACTCCCCATTCCAAGATGCTCATTTTCTTCAATATGCCCCCCTCGTTTTACGGCTCAAACCCCTTAGTTCTTCATCATTCCTTGGCATCAACCCTTCATATCTATTCTTACAATGACATTCACAACTACTCAGCTAAGTTACTGGCGCAGCGGAAAAATTCAACAACCAGCCAAGTAGTCAAAAAACAACAACCACCAACCAAAACACCTACCGGCCCCCTTCTTCCTTCCTCATACTCCCTCTTATGCTTGCTTCACCCGTTCCTTCCGCCAAACCATCTTCAATGCAACTCCCTCCTCCACCATCCATCATGCCACGTGATTCCTATACTCCATAACACACAAACAAACAGAATAGCCTACCCACGCATTCCTTACAGCAGTGATGGAGAAATTCCCACTGCAAGAATGCAAAAAGGTGACGGCTAATGAAAACAATAAAACTAAACTAAACCCTAAAGACGTGTTGTGTTCACACTAGTGTGGTGACCTGCTGTTTGGTCACACATGTACCTGTGCAGTTTCCATGTAACATTTTAACTTAACAAGCATCAAGGAGATGCCATAAAACAAAACCAAGATGTATAGATAGAGAGCCACACTCATTCCCTCAAAGAAGACAACTATGAAAGAACACAAGTGTCTAGCAAGCTTTATTAGAATATTGAAAGCTTGATGTCCAGATAAAGTATAAGATAAAGCCCCAAAAATAAAGGCCCAGGACAAAGATGTAGCCAAGCTGGCCCTGCATTTTGGGGATGTTGCCCACCTAAGGGCTCTATCCATTGTAAAGCATAACTTGAACAGGATCATAAGCTTAAACATTTGTAGAACTTAAAAACATTGTTATCATGAATAGAAACATTTGTAGATTATGAGCTGTAGGAGGAAGAGGGTTCTTATTTCCTACTCTTATAACACCAAGTGTGATGCTACCTTTCTGTCTGTAAGTAAGCATAATTTCTCTCCTGCTCTTAAGGAGTATGTGTAAGATCCCTCCTCTTTTTTAGGGTTTAAGGTCATGCCATTCATGGATATAAGTTGCCCTCCAAATGCATTAGGAAATTCCTCCCAGTGCTTTATATGTGAATGGAAGCCCTAGATGCCAATTTACAAAGGTATATCTGAACATCTTCTATTGCAGAGGCTACTGGCATGTGTACTATTAACATGGATGACACTGCATTCCCATGGCATCTTGAACTGTTGCTCTAACTGTGGCAGTACCTGGTACAAGAGCATTCCCATTAGACGTACAGTCACAACACCAACTAACCCTCTGAAAAACAAGCGGCTCATTGCACAATGGCTCTCCCCTTTCAATGACATCCATAAGGATGATAAATATTCAACATACTAAATTGGAAACACATGTGATTGGCATGGTGAACCCAAGTGGATCCTTCAGTTATGCCGGAAATGTTTCTACAGTTCACTCCACATGACCCTAGAATATGTAGGGATACCAAATTTTGGCCCGTCTCTGGGTGCATCACAATGTCTCTAGTCTTTACCCTGAAGGGTAGAGACAATAAAGTTTAGATTTGGGGCGTTGGGCGCAAGAAAGAGATGTCAGGATATAAATCCGGGTACTGTCACTGGATTTGTGCGAACCAAACCGGAATGACGTGTGGGTGGTAGAGCCACTGAGCTGTGAGCGTGGGGTCCAGGTTCAGGTATAGAATGTGAAGTCGAGAGTTTTCTTTTGCTATGATCGGGACGACGGCATCCCAATTGTTGTAGTAGTGGGCATGCACTCTGCGTACACGTAATATTATTATTGTTGATCAGACCAAAGTGGTGGCGAGGATGGCAGCCCAAGCTCTGCTCCATGGCTTCTCTTACAATCCGGTATTTCCGTCCTGAGTTTAGACCTTCCCTAAAGCTGCGGCCTTTGGGTGGCAACAAGACAGATTGAGTTTACTCTTCTTTGGCAGGAATGTTGTCCAATTTTGGGATCGGTGTAGAAGATTTGATTGTCTACTCTGATGAAAGCCCAATTGCTTCGGTAGTTTTGCTGACCTGATTTGACGCAATACCCACTGTTGGGCCTGCTGCGTATCATATTGCTTTTGTGATCCTCTCAGGAATTGTCTCCATTTCACAGGCCTATGTATGGTTTTAGAATTTGGATGTTCTGTTTCTGCTTTGGAAGTGCTTTTTACCTCCAAGAAGCAGGACAGCCAAAGAGAAACTCTAGGCAGGTTTGATTGTCCATAATCCCAGCACAATGATGAGGAGAAAGTCTTGCAGTTGTGACATCTTTGTTAATTGAAATTTGACAGTTGGTTGGTCCATTTGGGGAAATTAGGGAGTAAGGGGTGCATCAAACCCTGTCAGCAGCAAGGGGGAATTTGCAGGAATAGAATCTATGATGCCACATACTCTTCATTTCATACTACCCAAGAGTGGTCAATATGCTAGGTGAGTAAGGTCCTTACCCGCAGCAGTTCTTGCCAGAAATTCCATAGCTCTGTGGTAATTAGTGTTGATTTGTGAGCAATTCCAGGAATTGAGAACTTCTCTGCCAGACAGTAGGATATCAAAGTGGTATGCCTTTCGAAGGCTGTCCATTTCCACTGCCTGAATTCCCAAGTACATTGTGATTTGTGTCTCATGACTTGACATCCTTCTGGCTTCTACAATGTGCCTTTTATGTCATACCCTTCCATCATTGCAGGCCAGCAGGAAAATTTGGGTTTGAATGTTGTTCAGATTTTCATTTGATCCATATATGTTTCTGTGCCCTGGTGTCTCATATCTTCAAGCCTCATGGGCCACCAGAATGTGGAACAAATGTTCCCAATATCTAGGGCAAAAACTTTACATAAGCAGGATTGTTTGGTAACTGAGCATTGTGTGAGTAGATTTCTTGTGTCTCCATACTCTAAGGCTATCTGGAATTTCTGTTTGATGGTTGTTATTGTGGATTCGTCATTAAAGTTTTTACATGTGATGGCAGACATGGATTGGGAGCAGTTGTGGCAGAGCTGGAAACTGAATTAGTGGCACTGGAGACAGCAAAGCCCAACACAAGTGAGAAGCCTCAGAGGGTTGGTGGTGGTGGTGGTGGCCGTCAGCGTGTCAAAGCTCGCCAAAAATCTCAGTCCACCAAGGAACCTGTATGACTCTCTTATGTGCTACATGCATACTTATCTACAGTGTAATATTCTGGGATTTTTGTAAGCGAACAGACAGATTGTTTTTGTAGACAGATTGTGCTTTCTCTATTGACATACATTTCAAAGGACTGGAGTAGTAGAATCAAAAGAAGAGCATATGATGCCAGTTGCAGCTGGCTCACATGATGAACTACAGTTTGAGATGATGATTATTGTCTTTCTTGTGATATCATGTGGGAGTTGTGGATGCAGCAGCATACACCCAGGTTGGAATGGTTGAAACAGGAGGGTATTGATCTGACCAATGAGGTAGCTATTGTGCATGATATAGTGGAGCCTATATCTGTTATTGCTGATCATCTGATGATATGGTGAATGTCAAGACATGGGAATTTCCTACATGGTCTTTTTGCAGCATCCTTGTGTCCACTTGCCTGAAATTATGAGTACTTGACTATAATATGCAAGTACTGGAATTTGACTATGGTGTCTTGTAGCTCAGTTTGTGGCCTAGAAATTTTCAAATAGTTATAGAGGTGCAGCCAAGTGAAGTGGTTTGTCTACCTACACATGTAGCATGTGTCACCAGAATTGCTAGGGTAGACTCCTAGCCTCCTTTGTATGGAGGGGTTGTCCCACATACCTGAGCAGCTTATAGCTGGGGTTGTTACAAAATATGCAGTACCATGGAAGTAGAGCTGATTGATTGCAGGGTTGCTGGGTCCAATGGAATGGATGGGACTTGCATGTAGTGTATTCTTGATGCAGACGAATTGTGTTCTCGCTCAGCTTCAGGGCTGTTGAAATTGCAGCAAACTATCTGGCGCATAAACCGCTCCATCAGCCGCAGTTCTTCTGTCACAGAAGCTCTTGGTGTTATTGAAGAAATGAAGGCTGCTGGTATTGATTCTGCTAATGAAGGTATGCCATACTGTATTTCTGTCAGATCTGCATCATTAGTGCACACGGTGCACCTTAGAGAGGTGAAGAGAACTTGTGATTCCTCTGGTTCAAACCTCTTCTGATTCTTCTTTGTCTGTTCCTTTAGGAGATTTGGATCACCTAAAGAGTCTCCAATGGTCCTTGGTTATTACCTACATGGATAAATGTAGTAATAATTTTGTGTTTGTTTGTAAAAAGTTCTATGTTTCTTCTGTTTTCTGTGAGCTTAATTCTCCTGCTGGTATGTATGTGGTCTCCAATCTTGCCCAGTCTGATATCCTGAAATCTCATCTTTCTTTTAATAAGGCTCATAATTTTAATGGTGTAAAGTGTGGCCTTCATCTCCCATTTCTTTATGCTGTTTGGAAGTTTCATAAAAATCCGATTAAACCTAGATTTATTTGTGCCGCCAGCTCTACTTCTCTTACTGAAGTTTCTAAGTGGCTGAGTTCTTTCTTCAAAGCTATGTTTCCTGCAGTCAATGACCTTTGGGTGTCTAAACTCAAAAAGGCAGATGTTCCTTGTATTAGTAGTTGGATTCTCAATGACTCTACAGGAGTGGTGTAGGTAATAAATAAACTTACTCTTCGAGATCAGAAGTTGATAAAGCTTTCCCAATCATGTTGCAGTCTTTTGATTTCTCAACTCTATATGCTAAAATTGACCTAATGGATCTAAAAACTCGGATGAGAGCTCTGATAAATAAAGTGTTTCACCCAATGTTTAAGCTTTGTTGTTTTAAGTTTTTGATGGTTCAAAAGACAGGTTTGAACTTTAGGATTTTGTGGCTGAAAAATAAAGCAGAGATCAATTTGTTTGAAAATCTTCATAGCTTTAAGGTTGCAGAGGCTTCAGATTTGATTTCTTGGTTGGATTTCTTGTTAGACAATTTGTTTTTTTTTTTTTTGGTCATTGTTTTTATAGACAATGCATTGGTATCCCCATGGGTACTAATTGTGCAGTCTATTTGGTAAACTTCTATCTCTTTACTTATGAGTTTGATTTCATTAATCGTCTTTTGAAGAGTAACACATGTCCTGTTGTGCTTCATAGATTGTCCATGGTTCATAGGTTTGTGGATGATCTTTTGGTTCCTGATTTTCCAGACTTTGAGAATTTCATGTACCTAAACCAAGGCTCTTTTGGTGGTGGCAGATACCCAAAAACATCTTGTGAGTTGAATTGTATGTCTAAAGGCTTCTCTTGTAATTTCTTAGATCTTGCTGTAAGACAAAGTCCTCAAGGTTTTTCCTGTGACATTTTTGACAAATGCTCTCAACCAGAGTATGCAGGTGTTGAAATGATTAGAATGCCTCATGTTCATTCCAATATATCAATTACTGCAAAGCTGGGGTTATCAATAGTCAATTTTACAGGTTCTTGTAAGCTTTGTAGTTGTAAGAAGTTTTTTGTGTTTCAGATGGTCAGTCTTATTGTCCTTCTGAAGGTTAAAGGCTACCCTTTAAAAATTCTTCTAAAGAGACCTATAGGGTTGCTTAATAAAGAAAAATTCCTCTTTGGAACTTCTGCTTTTGGAGTTTTCAGAACAATTTTGCTTAGAGTCTTGTAAGTGGGGAGCTTCTTGTAAGCCCACTTGTTCCTTGTTTGTTCCCTGCTGTCCCCTTTCCTTTAAAGTTTTTCTTTTCCATTTCTGTTGGTCTGTTTTTTGTCTTGTCCTTGTGTTCTGGTCTGTTGTTAGCTAGTAGTATGGCTGAGGCTTCCCATTGCTTCCGGATTTGCAGCAGAAACTCGGTTCGCAGGTTGGTGTCTTTCACTGGCCTTTACCCACTGTAGGGAGCTGATGAAGTAAGTGGGGAAGTTGTGGTAGTTAAGTCACTATCATACATACTACTGTTGATTGTCCCTGAACATGTGTGAGACTGGCACTTTGGTTCATACCGTTGTTTTTTGTTTCTTGTTTTTTTGTTTTGTTTTGTTTTTGTCTTTCCTAGTCTTGATCTATTTGTGGTTTCTTGAAGAAGTGTTAACCTTGCTGGGGTTTTTTCTTCATTGTGAGAATGGAGATTTCTCTATTCTTATGAAAGATACTTAGAGAGGTGAAGCATAGCCTAAAATGTAAACTTTTGGAACTGCAGACACAACAATATTGCTACATTTGCCTTACACTGAAGTTGATTGATTTCTTTGGGCATGAAAATGCTGTACATACAACTCACTAGGCCTAGAGGTCCTGACTAGTTCAGTGCTTTAATCTAGGGAGTCAGGATTTGAATTTAGCTTCAAGGTTCAGGTTTTAGGGTCACCTTCACCTGTCTTCTTGCCTCAATCGAAGGCATGCATTTGGTGACAGATGTTATAGTCCCTGTCTCTTTCCCTCCTCTTCACATCTTGTGATAGTTGGACAATTAACCTGACAACATTCAAGGATTGATTATTAGGCGAATTAACATCAATGATGTTGGCAGGGATGTTATGGTACACCTACCATACATGATGCTGTTCAAGGTCCCTGAACATGCATATGACCATCACTGTTATTCAAACCACTCCTCAATTTTGTTTTTGGTCTTATTTTCCCTTTTCTTTAGGCTTGGGTGTCCTTTTTCCATGCTTGCTGATTTCTTGCTGATATGTTGTCAGATCTGAAATATCCATAATGGTGGTATAGGGTGATCCCTCAATTCTTTCATGTCAACTTATGTTTTAAGTATAAAGAAACTGTCAGTATTTTCCATGTATGTACATATTCTGGACCCTTGCTCACACCTGAGATCATATGCTGAACCCTAAGCCCTAAACTGTATCAGTCAACAACAGATTCTGTGTTGTTGGGGTTGGCATTTGAGGTTTTCTTTTATCTTTACAAAGTCAAAACTTATCCTCTTCCTATGGCTCCATTGTTTCATTTTTGGTTTGGAGTTCAGAATATTTGGAGTCGCAACCCAAGCTTCTCAATAGCAAGTTTGTGAGGGTTGTTCAATTGAGACAATGGGTTTTGTGATTGGTATGGTGCATCCGTTGCTAGACCCTGTTGTCCACAGTAGAAGCCAGGAGTAATTGCTGGGTACAAGCTGGAGGGGAGGTTAGAGTAATGTGACTGTGTGCCAAGTGGTGTTCAGGAACATATCTCGCTCTCATCACTGTTTGTAGGAGACAACAACAAGGGGAAAGGGCTTTGAGCATCTATGAGGTTAGCTATACTGGGCAAACTTCCACACTTTATTTTTGCAGACTGGTTCAAGTGTAAAAAATGGTAATGGAGTTTGGATGTGGATAGGATACTGGGAGCTGGAATTGTTCTTATTTTTCCTTCGTTGACTATTTTGTGTACTTCTCCTTGTGTGCAGGCAATGAAACAAGCAGGTGTGAAGCCAGGAATGCTGACATACAACACCCTTATCTCATGCTGCCACCAAGCAAAGCGTCTAGAGGATGCTTTCCGAATTAAGGTAATCACTGGTTTTCTACAATGATCTCTGCTATAATCTTATTTCTAGTGCCCTATTTCCAATCCCAAAATTTCTCCAACTGCAGTCAATTTAAACAATAATAGCTTCAACTCTCTCATGTTGGAGAAATGTCCATTTCTTGTTAAGTGTAGTTGAAACCAAAAAAGCATGCATATCAAAGCTTTTCTGCTGAATTTTTTTCTCATCTCTGGTCCAGGCGGAAATGGAAGCAGCAGGAATGAGGCCAGATGTGGTGACTTACACAGCATTAATGGCATTGGTTGTGAAAACAGGGCCATACCGTGGTCGCTCTTCTCCTGCACAGCGGTAAGCATGACTTTATATGTTCTCTTTCAACTTCTTTTACAAAATCCAGCAGAATGTCATGGAGATGTGTGTTGCTGTCATGGCCTGGACACTAGACTCCTATTAGCAGAATTGCACCATAAATGTTGGGGTTTTGTCAATATTCTACATTGTCCTATTAACATTTTTCTCCTGTTGCTCAATTTGAGGAGCTAGGCTGGGAAAGGCATTGGAATTATATAAGGAAATGCTTGAGCGTTCTATCCGGCCCGATGCTATCACTTTCAACACACTCATGTTTGCTGGTGCACAGGCAAAACTGCCAGGAAAAGTGCTGGTACTAGTTTAGCTCTTCGATCTCAGATTCTGATCCTCGATTGCCCTGTGTTCTGCTGGTGTTGTCCTGTTTTCTGAACATCATGACTTCATACAGATTTGTTTTGCTTATGCCTGCTGTATATGCACACAGAGATTTGTCAATGTGATATAGTAAGGTTGTCATCCTTGGCAATGTGGCCTATATTATGGAGTGCAGGACATCTATCGAATGATGATTGATGCTGGAGTTACAGCCAACAAGTTCACATTTGGAATCCTTCTAGAGTCAGCAGGGTCTGGGGGCCGCTTAAAAGCAGCATTAGAGGTCTTCAATGAAATGTGTGCAGCTGGGGTGGCACCACAAACAAGCACTTACAACTTCCTCATTGAAGCTTGTGCTTCAGCTCCTCACCCTAATGTACTTTTCCTTAACTTCAGTTTATATGGTTGTCTGTTCACATCTAGAAACAGCAAAATATATTGCTATACTATGCTGAACAACAAGCCTTTGGAAAGGGTGGTTTCCTGGCACTTAATCTGTCCATAATTATTGTATCCAACCTGTAACTGTAGTCAATCTGTCTGGGTTGTCCTGTTGGATCTGTCCCCTGTCATCATCCAGAACATGAGTATGGCATAACAATGCAATGATTTGACACCAGAAAGTGTTCTCCAAAAACTCTAGAACCAATGCAGTACTTTATTGGCTCGTAATGAGCAACCAGATGCATTATATTGGCGATTGTGTTGAGTGCCAGAAAGTGTCAAATGAGTTTGCTACGTGGGAGAGGATCACAGGCAGAGAAAGCATGGGCTTTGTATGAGGAGATGAAGACAATTGACAATGTATCTCCAAATGGCCAAACGTACAATCATCTCATTACTGCATCATGTAAGGTAGGTAGTCCAGAAACCAGATTAGCGTTGCTGTTGGCTCAGTTGATTTAGCAGTGAAAATCCTGTCCTATACATGTGAAAATCTTTTGTGACAACTGTACCAAAGCTTGCTATTGAGGTTATCAAAGTAATGATATCTTTTGAAAGGTCTTCACTTATAGTGAGGATGGAATGTTGGCAGCACCCTTTTGCTTTGCTGCATTGTACAGGATGAAGTGCAGGATTTAAGCACAGTTGAAGCTCTCCACTTCTTGAGATTGTCACAAGTGAGGCATTGTGTGGTTGAGGTTGTCCTGGATCCCATGGTGGCATTCTGTGAGAGGTAACCTGAAGGATACATGTTTAACCTCATGTGGGTGGGATTGTGGCATGAAGAGTGGGGACCATGCAGGAGCATTAAGAGCACACGAGTTGATGAGGGACTCAGGATTCTCTAAAGCTGTCACCTCTTCCACCTTCAACAAACTCATTCAATCTGCCAGCAAATCTGAGGGACTTGACAGTGCTTTCCAGGTTTACACTTTGCTTGGTTATACAATGGACTATACTATAGGATTGCACTGTACTGAAGTTTGCTAAGTTGGGTATCAAGTGTACAGTGAAGATCAGAGTGGGAAAAAGTTGAGAGCCATAGGGGAATTTCCATTGTAAAGTCTGCTTAGAGACTGCTGGCCATGACTTCAAAGTTTCCTATGTTTATGTGCTAGCAGTTCATGTCTTTACTGCAAGTATTTCAATGCTCAAAGGCAACAGCTTTTGCATGAGGTTGTTAGAGGGCCAGCTTCAGCACAGTACCATTACAGATTGGTGTAGAGAGAGAGAGAGAGAGAGAGAGAGAGAGAGAGATAGAACTCCAATGAGAAGACAAGATGTGCAAGGGGACAGTTGTTCTGGAGAGTTGTGACAAGAACACAAGCCACTTTGCAGGTGTATAAAAAAATGCGAGAAGCTGGATACAAACCAGATGTCATAACCTTTGGTACGTTGGTCTCAGCGTGTGGTCAAGGCAAAGACCTTGCAAGGGCTCTGACTGTGAGTGAAGAGATGGAATCACTTGGTATCAAACGTAATCAGGTTGGAGATCTCTTTACCATCAATGCAATTGGCATGAGTGTTGTTCACCATGATCCAGGTTCACAGGTGGGGATCAAGTGTTGTGTTGTTTCAGTTGTGGCTACAAGCAAGGCTTTTTTAGGTAGAGGAAATCAAACCACAGAGGTCCATAAGGCACTACAACCCTCAGAAGCAATACTCTGAAACCCTAGGAAGTTCAGATAGACAACACAAGTTCCCATGACTATCTGTTTGTGCACAAACTACAAGCTTTTCCCCTGGTTCTGGTTAATTGTGAGCATAGAGATTTTTGATACTCATCAGAATTACTCTTGTTTCTATAATTTTTCTTTGTCTTTGCTTGTTTGGTCTTCTCTTTAGCTTTCTTCTTTGGTGTCCGTCTTCTTCTTGGTTTCCTGTCTTCTACTGTTCTCATAGGTTTTGTTGAGCTGCCAGCATCATGGCAGTGTCTTCCCTTACTACTGATCTTGGGACAGAAACCAAAATGTTGGTTAATCTACAATATTAACCTCTGCCTATTGCAAGATATTGTGAGATTGTACAGTTTTTATTGTCTCTAGGTTATAGTTCATCCCTTTCTGTGTTGTTCCTTCTTCCTGGTTCTGAAAGTGTCCTTATTTGAAAGTCTTTATTTGACTTCAAGGAAAAGCTTTAACTTTGTTCTGCGGCTTTCTTAATTGTGAATTAGGAGATTTCTTCATCCTCATGAGAGTTATTATGTCTTACTCTTTGGTTGTTGTTGTTGACCCTCTGAACCTGACAGTGGAGATGTCAATGGTTTCTGGTCTTTCTTTTTCTGCTAGTATATGCCAGATGTTGCATGAGAAACAGAGTGTTTGGTTATTGTTGGGATTATAGCATCTTTTGTCGTGGTAATGGAGGTGAGGAGTCTTCTAGGAGCTCTTTTTTACAGAAAACCTAGAATTGTGGCTTTGAGATTTCAGTGATGTTGAGATGGACATTTGGAAATGAAAACTAAGGACAAGATATATGTATCTTCTGTTTAATTTAAGGCTCACCACTAGTGTATCTTCCCAGGTTGTGCAGCATGCTTTGATCGGAGCATATGGCCAAGCAGGGCAATGGCAAAATGCTATTGACATTTTTCGCATGATGCAACAAAGTGGAGAGGTGGTACTTATGTTATCCTCCTGTGAATTGGTTCAAAATCTCAACAGACCAAGTGACAGAAGTCTAACAGGCTTTGTTGACTACAGGAACAACCAACAGCACTGTCATATGGGATGATCTTTGATGCTTGCTTTGGAAAGGAAGGAACTAATGTTTTCCTTAATACTTCTGAACCTGGCAAGCTGGAAATCACCCCTGGTGAGTGGGATCAATTGGCTCCCTGACACAACTGTACAGATTGGTGCTTTCAACAATATGCATACATGCTAGTTCATGGAATGTACCCTATGACACTCACCTTGAAAGTCTTTTGTGTGCTTGCTCTCAAAATGTTGCATGTGGGCTCATGCCAGGCATTGAAGCTGCAATAGGCTTGTATGAAGAGGCAGTGGCCACAGGCTTTTTCAAAAACGTGGTTGAGGGTGATCTTTCTAGGTCAGTGGCAGTCATCCTAGCATGCCTGAGTTCAGGGTGTGTGGAATCAATTCCACCCGTGTCTTTTGAAGGCACTACTGTGTGCCAAGTCTGTCAACTACTTCTTGAAATAGTGGTTGGATCTGTTCCTGCAATGCCTGGTGTTATGAAAAACGTTTTAGTTCGTGGTGCTATTTGCATTCTACTTGTAAGATAGTTGGGAGATCTGAAATGCACCAGTGGTGAGGTCAACATTGTCTAGAGCTTCGAGACTCCAAGTTTGGTTTCGGATTTACCAAATGATTTCATATTACAGCAAGAGCAGGCATAGTGAGGATAAATGATGTTCTATAGCTAAGATCCAGAGTGCGATGATGCAGATGTGATGTAAGGAACATGAATTGCTCTGGGACAGTAGTGGCATTACTGGCATGGCTGCTTCATGCAGGACAAAACCCACCTACGTCTGACCTCATCATTGTGACTGGCATTTCTAAAGGAGAGGTGTGTCCTCCAAACTCCAAATATTGGCAAATTTTATCCAAGTTTTTCTTCTTGCCAGAGTTTATCAGCATCTTATGTTAGTGTTTAGACTGCATCTGACATGGAAGGTTTGTCTGATCAATAATGCAGGGTGATGGAAAAGGGAGAAAAGGCAGACACAGAAAGAAGCACAGTGTTGCAGAGAAGGTTTTACAAGCTGTAGGCTTGCCATGCAAACAGTTGAACACTGTAACAATGCAAGCATTGTCTGTGAGTTTGGAGGCCTTCAATCACTGGCTATCTGATTTGCCAGAAGTAGAGGATGATTGTTATTTCAATGAGGATGTCACATCAACGGTAGGGACCTTGTTAAATAGCTCTGAACGTACTGAAGGGGCTCCAAACAATTTTAGATAGACAAAGAAGACCAGAAACATGATTTGTGTTGTCTTGTACTCAATGGCTTTGTTTCAGGAAAGATTGTAGGTCCACTTTGTCATTTTTTCTTTTGTGTTCTCTGCATGGTCTCCAGCAGAGAAGGTTGCCTGCTTGAGGCATTTTGCACAGAGAGTAAGGTTAGATGCTTTGTGGAAGAGTGTGCTCAGGCAGCTGAGAGACTAGTGCTTGACAACATGGAAGCAAATACTAGATGGTTCAAGTTCACTCCTATCATTGCAAACTTGTGAGCAAACACAATATCAATCTCCAGAAGAACAATGGCATGTCTGACTCTCTCTTCATCATCAGTGCCTTCTTGCTGCTTGTTGTCATGCTCTCATAGCTTGAATGGGGAATGCAGAAATGCTGTAGAGCCCTTGTTTTAGTCTCCATATGTTTCCGGCAGTGCCATCTAGATGGTTTTCTTCTGATTGGACAGGCATTATATTTAGCTGTAGTGGTTAAGGTTAGAGGAAGACCCAGAACTGATTATGGTGGCTACCAATGATGTTAAAGGCAGGGGAGGGGGGCCCTATTCAGGCTCCCGTGTGGCTGAATTTGGTGGACACATTGGCACCACTGCAGCAGTGCCAATTCTATCCTTGTTCCCTGGCATTCTCTGGCTTTTGATGCCAGTGACTGGGTTGCCAACAGTGAATTCTACTAGGCCCACACAGGTTCACACAGTTAGGGCTTACCTGGCAGAATTGATGAGTAAGGCTCAAAAACCTGGCTGTGGAGGCCAGTGTGGATGTCCAGTTTATTGTCGCATCTGTCTATACTCTGGAAGTACTCTACTGTGGATCTGGGAGAGTGTGACATTCTGTCATACATGGCATGAGTGGAAAATCTGGTGTGAGGATAAAGAAGGCCCTGAGAATAGTAGCTTACAGGTACACTATGAAGACCAAGGATATCTGAGTTGGACACTCAGGCATAAAGTAAGGTAAGAAAGGATGAAAATCTCATGAGTTCCTATTCCAATGGAGAACACAGGCAAGACTGTCAAAGATTAGTTTTAGCTTGAATGTTGAAAGAATGAGCTGAGAGTCTCCACAGCCCTTGGATTGTCTGGAAATATAGGGAAAAGCTTATATGGTGGTAGTAGACCAGTTTAAATATTCAACATTTTCTACCATGAATCCAAGAAAATATAGATGTTCAGAGATCATGAGAATAGCTTGGGAGAGAGACTTTGGGACTAAAGATTTGCATGGCAGGAAACTTGTTCCAACAAGTTGAGAAAATTGCAGAGAATGACAATCTTCACTCAATAATTGAAAAAGAACTAGAAATTTGATAACTAGCATTCCAAGGATAGTAGCCTGGGTTCAATGAATGCATTGTGTAGACAATAAATGAACAATGGACAACTCTCAGTGGATTTCTGTTGAGTAGGTTAGTTAGCATCTTTCAACAAGAATTCAAGTCACTATTCCTACCTTAACACTAGCAGTGCTTCTCTCTTCTGGAGGAATATACTGTTGTTAGGTGAACATTGCTGTGAGTGCATTGTTGGTTCTTTTGGGTTCTTTTCTTGCTTTTGCAATAGACTTGTTTCCTGTTCTTCATCTTGGACATGTCCATTTTGACATGATCAGAAAAATGCAAAAGGAAGGGTTTGGTCACAAGATTAAAGTTTTCAGACCAGAACTCTGGATGTGCACATGGTAAGAATCACAAGCAGTCTTTTCCTGTCAACCAAGAGTGACAGAAAGCTAAAAAGCCAGGGCGATTCTCTCACACAGATATGTGTGGTCCTCTGAGTGTAGCTTCAGACTGAGAGCCTCTTTTGTTCAAGGACAATCTTGTAGTGGATATAGACTTGTCTATTGCATTCAGAAAAAATCTGAGTTCTTTGTAAGAAAATGATGAAGTCTTGGAGAGGGACACTGGAAACAAACTTCTCAAACATAGGAGTGACGGGGGAGGGGAGCGTACTAGGAATGCATTGAAGTCTTTTCTTGAACAGGAAGGAATTAAACAGAAACTCATTAAACCTTATACTCAAAAACAAAATGGAGTTGCTGAAAGAGAAATTAGAACAACTGTTGAAAGTGTTAGATGCATGCTTCATGGTCATAGTATTTCTCTGAAATTTTGGGGGAGCAAGGCTATCCAGATTGCAGTTTATGTGTAAACTACACACGTTCATGAACCCTAGAAGGAATGACTCCTCTACAAGCTTGGTGCAATTAGAAGCCTGATGTGGCACACTTTCATGTCTTTTAGAATTGATGTTATCTGCACATTCAAAAGCAACTTCAGAGCAAATTGAACTCTAAGAGCAGAGAGTGTGCTTCTTGGATAAAGTACTGAAAGTAAAACCTATAGGCTCTGGGACAAAGTGAACAACAAAATCATGATTAGCAAGGATGTTATTTTTCATGAAAATGCTCAAAGTTCATGCAGAAGTTGCAGTACACAAACACCGGCAGACTCATCTCATACATCTCATTGAACATGTACCTCAGCTAATTGAGACAAAAGTAAGAGTATCACGTAGACCAGTTCAACACTCGATGCTATCCCAACATGAGCATCATAGGGATTAGCAACACTTGACACTGAGCATTACAGGTTCATGCAACATTTGACACCATTCTGGAAGGGAGTGCAGGCAAATTAGTTGTTGATCCAGATATCAATAATTCCATGCATGAAGATGGAGCTGGTACTGAGATGCTTGGGAAATGGTCACATGGACCACCAAGTTGGTATGGTGATTGGCTATCTTTGCCAGGGACCCTCATGTCTTTTGCTTATATAGCAGTTGATAGAAGAGCCACAAACGTATGACCAAGCCATTGCTTCAGACTACAAGAAGAGTGGGAAAAGGCAATGAATGATCAATCTCAGTACCTGAAATAGAATGCTAGTTGGAGGATTTGTGAGCTGCCAGAAGAAAGGCTGTGAAGAGCAAATGGGCGTACAAGGTGAAATAATGCAAATCTGATGGTAGCATTGATCCCTTCAGTGCTCTGGTTGTTGCCAAAGTATATTTTCAAGAATAGGGAATTGACTACGAGCAAACTTTTTCACCATTTACCAAGTTCGACTCCATCAAGACAATCTTGTTCATAGCTGCAGTCAAAGATAAGGATTTGTTGCAGTTTGATATATAGACGACATTTTTTACATGGGGACTTGGAGGAGGAGATTTATATGGAGCAGCAGCCCAAAGGTTTTGAAGAAACAAGGAAATTGTGTCTGAGATCAAATTTGGTGTATTGGCTTCTCAAAAACATTTATGGATTGAAGTAGACAAGTTGTGCTTGGAACACCAATTCAATGAATTCCTAATCCAATATGATTTACAACCTGCATCAGTAGATCCTTGTGCTTACTTCAGCACCAAGTCTCCCACACTCGTGATTTGTTGAAAGTTGTGCTCACAGCTTAATGATCAAGAAGACGTTAGATGAGGATTAATGGGAAGCTTAGAGCAACTTAGTGATTAGGGAGATGCTAGATTAGGATTAATATAGAAAGCTACATATCTTCTTTAATTGGTAGTTTAGTTCACACTTAGGTTTGTATTTTACTACTACCCAAATGGTTTATATTCCATGTTCCTTTTATTTTCTTTGAATTGTTTTGTTCCATGCAATGACTTCTATGAGTAACTCATTTCACATGGTATCAAAGTTGTAAGAGCCTAACCTATTCCTTCGTCTTTTCTCATACTTGGTGATTGCTAGTCAAGGAGAAGAGTGAGCTTATGCTTGTTTTGCATTGATTATTGTTAAAACATAATTTCTTTAGTTGTATTACAAGATGTGAGGAGAGAATCAGGAAGTTGAAAGTATAGCAAATTATGCGAATGTCCCAAGCACTCTAAGACGTAGAGCAAGAATGCATATGATTAACAAGACAATAAGAACCTCATAGAACGTTGTTATGGTGCCAATAGGAGAGAGACAGCAAACATTCCAAAATTTTATCACCTTGAGGGTGCATCAAATTATGGAGTGTGGGCACATCATGTCAAACACATGCTTTCCAAGGATGGCTTATTCCCTTACTATGTGACACCTCCTTTTGCCCCCATGACTATAGCAAAGACAATTGCAAGGTCTAAAAAATTGAATTAAATTCACAACTCCAAGATCATCTCTTGAAGTCGTTGAATCATTATCTTAATTTGTACATGTGCTAGATGGTATTAAAGCACCGTTACAAGGATGATATTGGTCCTAAACATATTTACCTCATAGATAAGTTTTTAACCTTAGAAGGATTAAGAATATATCCATGGATGCTTACCTCATTGAGGTAAAGAATGTAACAAACATGATGATGGCAAAGGTTAATGTCATTGTTAAAGGACATTGTGGTTTAGTACACCATCAAAAATTTGTTGAAGGAGTATGAGGTATTTTGTGAGGTGCAACAAAATAAGCAACAACTTCCAACTTACAAGGAGTTGGAATCTAAATTGTTGAAGAAGGACCTACTTCTTAGCTCCAAGGAGAATGAAAACCAAGGAGTATAACCATTGGCTACCTAAGGAAAGAAAACTTTTTATGGCTGAGATTGACATTTTGCTTACAACTCTAACTAGTCATATAATGTTTCATGTTATGCACATCAAGGAGCCTAAACAATAATTTTGGTCAATCCTCCAACTATGAGAGGACCTTTAACTAGTTGTCAAACAATAGTGGGACATTTCAAAAGCACTCCAAGAATTATCAATCGCATTTTTGACCACTAGGTACAAAGTGGCCAAGGTCCAAAAAAAAAAAATTGTGGAAGTGAAAGTCATGTACAACGTGAATGTGATATCAAGGCAATGATTGACCACATGAAGAACCTTAAGTTTTGACTTCAAGAAAAAGGAAAGTGTGGTATTTTAGATGAAGTTCATGTTGTTGATGAAATAGTTGAAAAGGAGCCACTTGAAGGGGAGGGAAAATATGTTGAATGGGATAGGAACATCACAACATGCATATTGGATGCTGATAGCCATTCCTTTTGTGCAAATGATTATCAACCAGTGGAGTACACAACAAAACAAATCAAATAAAAACTTTCATCTAATTCAATTTGTGTGGTCAAACATAACTTGGTTGAATCATTAACACAACAACAAACATTTTAGTACTTCAATTTAAGTGCCATTCATCATGTGAATGGCAACCCAATAATCTTTGTTTTGTTTCAATAAGTGAATGGCAATAATTTACATTTGGTTAATGGACAAGACCTTATGATCACTAGTATTAACAAAATTGATTTGTAGTTTTCTAATGGAGCTATCAAAAACATTCCTTAGGTATTTTATTATATGAATATAAAAAATAATCTTCTTTTTGTGCAATATCTTGCACAACAAGGTGAAAATCTTTTAAGGTGTACCACATAAGATGAATAGGGCCTAGTCTTTACTACGGTCCTTTTTTACCTTATATTTTAATCCCCATGAAAAATAATGAGTCACAAGTTGTTAAAAATTTCAAAAGGACTATATTTTAGACCATTATAATTTTAGATTCCATTATAATCATCCATAAATGTGTCTTTACATGGTAAAAAGGGACTAGGTAAAAAAGATAGAAAAAAGTGACAAGATTTTGGTACACCTTAAAAAATTTGGACCCAACAACAACTTGGGTTTTACAACCGATTAATAAAATGACTATTATCTTTTTTACTACAATTATAGCTACAAGTTCATGTTAATAACTACATAGTTGTAAAAGACATTGTGGTGCCACATGGCATTATCGTTTTGTGATTGTAATCCATATCATGATTTGGTGGTTTTTACAGAAATACTAAATTTTTAAAAGTTATTTTTAATTTATTTTAAATCATCCAAAATTAGGTAATAACAAAATTTCATTCATTCTTACAACTTTTGGTGAATAATAACAACTTATGGTCATGTGATGTTGACATGGCATGCCACATGGCAATGAGGTTGACTAGTAATCGCAACACCTCATGACATGTGACACTAACTTCACATCATGATTCATGTCATTAATTTGATGAATTAATCTCATTTATTAATTAATTAAAAATATTGTTGTGTTTTGCGATTAATAACAATTTGGTATTCCATGTGATGATGACATGGCATGCCATTTGACAACAAGGTGTCACAATTTTTCATGACAATCCATGATTTTTTGTGACACCATAAGTTTTTATGTTTTGAATTTACGGCACCAATATTTGTCATGGCATGCCATTTTTTTGTGTGTGCCATGAAGTCTTTAAAGTCATGAATTCACATGCATGTGTATGTGTACTAAACAAACTATTGTTAATTATAATTATGACTACAATATTAATAGTCATTTTGAAATTAAAGGTGACACATAACTCCTTGACTTTTTAACTATTTAACACACTACTTTAAGTTAACATACCTATTAAGTTAACCTATGTATGTAGGCTACTTAATAAAAACCTATTTTGTAATATAAACTACCTTGTAAATTACTTAACTAAATATAATAAATTTACTACATTTAGTATGTTTAAATATACCTAAAATAGGTTACCCTACTAATATATTAACCTAGGTAGGCTTACCTAGGTTCCTAGCTTTAGGTTTTTTGCTAAGTCAACCTAAGTAGCCTCATTACAAAATATTTTATTAAATTTATAATCACTTCAAATTTGTGCAACTAGATGTGACATAATTATTTTAGGTCTTTTTTTAAACCTAAGAACGTTTAAGTTAACCTAGGTTAGGTTAGTAAGTAATATAGGTTGACAAACTAGTTCATTTTAAATCAACCTAGGGAGGTCTAAATCTAATTTAGGTTGGTAGGTAGTAGGTAGGTTGACCTAGGTCAACTTAAGGTGGCCAAGGTTAGCTTTATAATTTTGTGTTAAATATAATTGACATAAAAAATGTGGTAATGTAATGGATGAAAATTTGAACCCCAAAGTGAAGGTGAGGGGTTCAAGTTTTCACTCTTGCAACTTATGATACCTAAACCATTTGGCTTAGGCTAGGTAGCCTAATTTAAGCTTCTTAGGTTAGAAGTTCAACGTTTGTTTTAAATCTAGGCCACCTAACCTAGGTTAAGTAACTTAGGTTGCTTAACATAGATAATTAGTCTAATTGTGTTGACTTTTGGCTAAGTTAACTAGGTTAGGTTGCGTAGCATAGCTAGGTTACACTAAGTTGACTTTTGGATATGTTAAAGCTACATGGGCTAAACTAGGTTGACTTTTGGTCATGTGTAATGATTCATAATGTGTGTATAGATTTTTGACAAATGTCATCCATCCGTCAAGGCATCTTTTGTGACACTTAGTAAAATAAAATGACTAAATTGAAATGCCATGCATTTTACACATCATACCAAAGTCATTGATGACATGGAATTTCAATATTAAGCCAATTTTTTTTAAAACCTTAATCAATAAGATTAATGGGCCTTGCGACTAAATGTCCTTTATGATTAAATGGGTGAAATAACATGAGCTTAACAACTCATGAGTGATTAGTTGCATATGTCCTTCCTTACTAGGACATAGTTGCAAAGCCTAGTTGCAAAACCCAAGATGTGTTGTTATGTTGCATATCAAAACCATAGTTTAGAATTCATCTCTAAAGGATGTTTTGTTTGGAACTGCCATACCCAGAAATTAATTGTTTATGTTCATTGGGAGAGTGGTCAAGGATTTTATTGATTTCATGACATTATAATGGTTGATCCCTTAAGAAAAGTGAATTTGGTTTCACCACACGACCTAATTAAATTTGACCTCTACATGGCACAAGAGGTTGGGTCATTTCCACATGGAAAATATCTAGTGAATGATTAAATCAAATGTTATGATTAGTCTTCCTTCACTTTGAATTTTGAAGAAAACCATTTTTATGTTTCTTACAAGGCAAACAAACACATTAAAAATTTCCCAAACAAATTATGCATTTTGTAACACAAATTTTGGAGCTTGTTCATAGTGATATATATAGGCCCTTCAAGGTCCAATCCTTGGGAGGAGTGAAATATTTTGTTACTTTTATGGATAATTATTCACATAATACATGGTTTTACATGATGTGGAAAAAATGAAAATTTGGAAAAATTCAAAAATTTCAAGAGTGAAATTGAAACATGTGGACAACGTATTTTTACATTGAAATTAGATAATGGTGGAAAATATCCCAATAAGTTTTCACTGAATTTTTTTAGGACCATGGCATTTGAAATGAATTCACAACACCCTACATGCTTCAACACAATGGTCTTACAAAGAGATGTAATTGATCACTCATGGATATTACACATTGTTGATTATTAAATAAACACCTACCACAATTCTTGTGGGGAGATGTACACATATTATTTTGAAGCTTTGATTCACTAATGGACACCAAACAAGATTCCAAAATTATTTTTTTCTAGAAAGAAACCATCTATTATTAATTTGTGGGTTGTTGGTTCAATTTTTTATGTTCATTTGAACAAACCAAACCTTGGCAAACTCACACTATGATCAAAAGGTTGCATTTTATTCAATTGAAATACTTAGGTGAATGGGTATCAATGTTATCAACCTTCCATTCATCAAGTTATCATCTTGCAAGATGTTTGACCATTGGAATATATGGTGCAATTTTTTACAACAAACTTAAATAGATACCATACCTTGTCACAAATTTGTTCCCCAAAAATTCCATTACCATTACCTACATTTGCAACGTCACCAAATCTAGTGCCAATTGAGTCATTTGAATGTGAAAATGTTTTTAAATCATTGTTGTCACCATCACCGTTGAATCAACTTAAATTTAGATCACCACTAAGATCACCATTGGGTGAAAGCACATTATGGTGATAAAAAAATGTTGTCACAAATATTATTTTTCAAAATTATACAACTTTCAACTCCACCAAACCAATATTGAAAGAGGTTTTCATAAACTATATTCAAAATAAGATAGTTCAATTGTCAAATAATGTAATTTTCAAAGGAATTTTTATTATTAATATTAAACGATTAAAAATATATTTGTGAGAAAATAGATGTTTTCACAATATGCTACAAAATGAAAATATACTCTAAAAATGATTCAAATAATTGCAAAACTTGATGAAGTATTTAATTATATATTAAATATGATTGATTGTACCATTTCAATTAAAATTGAAAAGTTTGATTCATGTGATTTCACCAAACAAAATTGGACAAGTTTTTGATTCAAACAAACATAAGTGTGTTGAAAAATTACTTTCATTTGAAAAATAATAAAAATTATGTTGGAGGTTTTTGTATCAAAATTCATTTTATATGTTTATTGAAACGCTAGATGAAATCAAAGAAAAACTACCCCCAAAAAAATACAAAATGTACCCCAAAAAAATATATTTTCTTACTTAAAACAGCCCCCCATAATGTGTTTTCACCCCACTAATTATCTCATATACATATCAAGGTGTTGTGGTTCCCACCAACCTAATAGCTCCTTATCACTTGGGTTGAACACAACAATATGTAAGTCATTGAGGATTACTTTGCCAACCATGAATTATCTTTTGAATTATCTATGGGGTCATTTGATGACATTGACAATGAGGGTCTAACGTGTAATGATATTCCATAATGATCCTCATTGACATGCTACAATGGAATTGAAAATTAATTCCATAAAAATAAATTAAACATGGATACCTATTCACCCAACACCAAGCAAGTCTCCCATTTTGGTGAAGTGAATGTTTAAGCATAAACTTGTAATTAATAATGAAAGAATGAAATTTAATGTTCAATTGGTAATGCATGGTTTTGAACAACAAAAAGGATTTGATTATCATAAGATTTTTGCACCTATCACGCAATGGAGGACATTGTGATTGATTGCATTGATTGTGACACACAAAGGTTGGCCTATTTTTCATTTAAATGTTTAAATTGCTTTCTTGAATGGATTCCTCTTGGAAGAAATTCACATGGAACAATCAGTCATATTTGTGGAACTTGGAGTTAAACACAAGGTTTTCCTTTTCAAGTGTGCCTTATATACACCTTGAACCAAAGCCCCCGTGCTTGTATAGTTGTATCACTTAATTCCTATGATGACAAGATCTCCAGTAAAGTGTTGAAAATTACAATTTTTACTACTATTGTCAATAGTCCAACAATGTCATATTGTAATTGTATGTCAATGATTTAATATTGACTGGCAGTAAATCCTTTTTAGTAGATCAATTCAAGACTCACCTTCAATCTAAATCTACTATGATTGACCTAGGTTTAAATACTCACTACCTTGGTGCACAATTTCATCATACACCACACAACTTAGTTTTACATTAGATTTCATATGGCCATAACATTTTGGCATTTGCCACCATGGCATATTCTTTTTGTACATTTGTGTTGTACCAAAATGGCATCATTTTTTGTTGTTTCATGAATTCCTTGCTTGTTGATGCCACCTTGTAATGGTGACTTATGGAAATGTTTTTCACTCGCACACATCTGCATCTTGTTAATTATGTTGTTGGCTTTGCCAATCAATACATGTAAGCTCATGAGATGACCTACATTGTATCTATGAAGGTTATCCTACGTTATCTACATTGTTACCAATCATTAAATCTTTACTTTGTAGAAGGGGAGGAAAATTGTCTCTTCAGTTTGTCTTACACTAATTTCAAACATGACCTTAACAATCACATTTTTACAAGTGTTTATTTGTTTGTGTTTAAAATGATTTCAATTTCATGGAATTTGAAAGAACAGACCACCGCAACTTGATCTAGTTGTGAAATCAAATATTGGCACTTTCGAATTGTGGTTATGAAGCCATTTGGTTTTGGAAGCTATAGAAGAAATTTCTCCATAATGTCCCATAGTTCTTTGTTGTGATAATCAAAATGCCATCAAATTATTGAAAACATTTTGTTTTCCATGAATGAAGTAGACATTTAAAAAATGATTGGCACTTTACTTGTCAAATGGTTGAAACATGCAAGATTAAAGTTACATACATTCTTCTATATGAAAATCTTGTTGTTATGTTAACCACTTGGCATTAGGAAAAATCAAATCCAAGTTGGGACAAACTTTGATTTAACACATGACAAGTTGTCTAGAAAAAACAAAAAACAAAAAAAGCTGTTGAAAGTTATTTTCACAACTTAGTGATGAACAAGATGTTAAATCAAGATTAATTAGAAGCTTAAAACAATTTAGTGATTAAGGAGATGCTAGATTCAGATTCATTTAAAATTTAAAAAGCTACATATATTTTTAAATTGGTAATTTAGTTCACACTTAAGTTTTTATTTTATTGCTACCCAAGTGGCTTATATACTTGTTCCTTTTTTTTTCTTTGAACTAAATTATTCCCTATAATGACTTTTATGAATAATTCATTTCACATGATCAGGCCATCATTGTGAATAATGACCTTGGTTGTCAAGACAAAAAATGGTTGATCACTTCAACAAAGGTTTTGAAATAGCAACAAGCCTACATATTATTATATTGGTTTACACACAACACAAAATTGTGAATAGAGGGTGATGTTCATTGAACAAACCCAATACATTTTGCAAGCATTTATGAAATATAGTTAACAATATTGTTACACATGAGCTTGGATGCTCATCTTGACAACAAAAACCAAAATTTCCATATGTTGAAATTGTGGGCAGCCAACGTCATGTTTGCAATGATAGGGAATCATCCCAACATGGCATTTGTCGTGGAATTAATTGCAAAATTTTATGCCAAACCAGAAGATGTGCATTGCAATATTGTTAGAAGGATCATGAAATATATGTAAAGCACATATCAATTTAAACATTGTTACTTTGATGGAGATAAACATGACACATTAATGGCCCATGATTTTGTAAGTGGCTTAGAAAACAACAAGTCACGTAGTGGGTGTCTTGTGTTTTTACATGATATACACCAATTACTTGGATTATTTGTAAAAAAACATGTGTGATAGTGAATCCACAACTAAAGTAAAACATGTTGTTGCATCATTGGCATCAAAAGAATTTGGTTGAAAAACTTTGACAAGAAATTGGGTTTCCAGAAACCTCTCCCACTTTGATCTATGGTGATAGCTGAAATGCTATAAGATTTGTCTCAAATTTAAAGTACCATCAATGCTCCAAACACATTGACATGCAATGCCACATGATTCAAGATTTTTAAATTTGTCACCTTGTTCACCTCTTGTACATTGGAGCCAACAACCAAACTATCAACTTTATCACCAACACTTCATATAAACAAATTTAACCACTTCCAACTTTTCTTAAGGCTAATTGGTAATCAATGAATGGAAGGTTCAATTTCCATCAATCATTCTTTGATCATTAGAGGATCCACAATGAGAAATGTTGAATGCATGCATTGTATAAACAACATGATATATAAATACACACACACACACACACACAACTCTCACATGTCAACATGATATATATATGTCAACATTCTTCTTTATTTTTTTTGCTAGTTATAAAAGTCAAAATTTTCAATCCGAGAAATTTTGGTCATTTTTTTCAAATTCTCATTGTTGAAAACCCCAAATTTCACTTTTTTTCCACATTGTAATGTTTTAATTCATTTTTGGATTAGAGGTTGAGTCCTACTCTATCCTATTCACACCATAAAATAAAAACATCCACAAGAAGATGTTGGCAACAACCCTTGTTTTTTGGGGAAAATTTTCACCCAAAAAACAAATTTGAATTAAAAATTTCAAAAATAAAGTGATTTTGGAGGTTTGCAATCAACAAGAGTGAGGGGAAAATAATAAAAATCACTAGATTTTCATATTTGGTTTTTTATGTGTAGCCAAAAATATAGAATGATGATTAAAAATTTGTACTTCATATTTGGTTTTACAGCCACATTTGGCTAAATCTTTCCAAGTATAAAAGCCATTTTTTCTACATTTTTTTATGGATGATTGGCACTTTGGCTACCAACCAAAATTCCGAAAAAAACCCATTGCTTGGCAAGTGATGTTAGTTGGGATATGGTGGGGTTAAATGCTTGTACAAATAATATATAATGAGGATTAATTAAATGTCATCACATGAACCAATAATTGTGAATGATTGTTCGAAATCAATCATATTTTTTTCCTTTACAAAAAAAGTATGTTGTGCATATTTATATTTCCAAATTCAATTTCATGCTATTCATAGTTTAAACTTCATCCAAAGTTAATCTATTGACCATTTATACTAGTACCCAATGAATCTACTTTTTAGAACCTTACAAAATATCTAAGGCAAAGCAAACCAAAAGTGAACCCTATAGCTTCTATTTTTTTTCATTTTTCTTTCTTCTTGTTGAACTTCCATGCTTGGTTGTGAATGATGGAGAGGTTTCTATTTATTTGTTCTCCAGATATGGCCATGTAAAACACAAGAATTAGAAGAATCATGTTCTATGGTGGTCTGACTTTTAAGATTTAGCTTGAGAAAAGAAGCAAACTAATCTTGACTTTGAGCCCTTCTTTTCATCCCCAAATTCCTGTTTCCACCCCCATAATTATGTATCTACAGAGTCAAACCCCATTAAATTTGATCACTTTGTGAATATAGTACAAGCCTTATGGGGGTAACCAGTGCCCTCGGACTGGTTACCTAGTCTATAATGTGTAGGGTAAAGCCCGAGCATAAAGATCTGCATCAATTTCTTTTACCGGTAAATATCTGGCGGGTACCCAGAGAGCATCACGTGATAAAAAAAAAAAAAAAAAAAAAAAAACAACAACACCAACAAAAAAAACTAATTTTATTAAAAAACAATAAAAAA
>Ga0116231_10001101_pt1 | contig 53776 bp, 25 predicted proteins | sample S1TSphgellanicum_2_FD_89695 | JGI IMG/M metagenome (GOLD analysis project Ga0116231, IMG submission 89695) | Host-associated microbial communities from peat moss isolated from Minnesota, USA - S1T2_Fd - Sphagnum magellanicum MG | ecosystem: Host-associated > Plants > Peat moss > Unclassified...
AAAATTTATAGATCAACCAGTGTAATTTGGTAAACATTCGCGGGTAAAGAATGTTATGACAAGGTGCTAAATGAAGAATTTTAAAGAATTTTAATGTGAAAAATGAAGAATGTCATAACTATGTTTTTACCCTATATTTTAATCCTCATGAAAAATAATGAATCAAAAGTTGTCAAAAAATTTCAAAAGGATATAATTTAGACTATTGAAATTCTAGATTCCATCATAATCATCCATAAATGTGTCTTTACATGGTACAAAAGGACTAGCTAAAAAACACAAAAAAAGGTGATGTTGTGACAAAAATTTTGTACACCTTAAAGATTTTCCATTCCCGTATATATGATATTGTATACAACATAGGGTGTCCATTGTAATTGTTGCAACTTGTCAGTTAGTAATCAAGGTCGTATAAATACCATGAATTGCAAATGTCCGTTGCAATTGGAAAACCTAGTTGCAAGCTTAGTTATAAAACCTTATATTTTTCATTATGTTAGAAAATAGTGTTGGGCGAATGTCCCCTCAAAGTGAAAGAGCAAACAAACCAAGATGTCATGAAGCTACTCACATTCGAGGAAATACAATAGGGCATAACTTTGTTGCCACGAGCTAAAAAAGGTCCTCAAAAAGAAATATTACCAATGAAAATTTTCCAAAACACAACTTAGCTCATGACACCTACCCTCCTTGAAGCCTTTAAAAACATCCTGGAGGTTGGCAGAATGCCATCCAACTTGAGCAATGGGGAGATAGTCCTCATTCCCAAAAATAGTAACCATTCTTACATTAGCAACTAACAACCCATCACACTACCAGGCAGCATGTGCAATATTTTCACCAAAGTATTGGCATGTTGATTCCAACCTCACCTCCTAGAATCATAAGGTTCAATTAGATAGGATTCATGGAAGGGCAGAACATCATTGACAACATCTATTTCACACAAGATGCACTCACTTAGGAAAAACAAAATAACCAAAGTCTTGTTCTTTTACTCTTAGATTTCAAAAAAATGTTTGACTAAATAGATTAAGACTACTTGTTCAAATTCTTGCAAAGATTAGGTTTCAGCCCACTTTATATGAGTTGGGTGGCCTTCCTTTATGGAGGAGCAATCTCAACCATCAAAATAAATGGCTGCCCTCGACCACATTTTTCACTTTCATGTTTTGCCCACTTTCCCCATATTTCTTCATCCTAGTGTTAGACGTACTAGGATACATGTTGGACAATCCACACTATGGAATCAACAGCCTTGCACTACCCAACAAAGCAATAATTCATGGCTAAACGTTTATGGATGACATAGTCCTATTTCTTGAGGGGTCTATTAGAAATCTCGAATGGGCCAAAGAGGTGTTGCATCATTTTTCCTTCACATCAAGAGTTGAGGTGAACTAGCATAAGTCCATGGCCATGTGGGCCTTCCCTGTTGAAAGGCAAACAATGTGGGAAAAAAATAATAGGCTCAAGTGGATCCCCATAAGCGAAGGGGTTTGGTACCTAGGTATTTTGGTTGACCACCATCTGTCAATCAAAGCCAACTTCAACACACTAATGAAAACCATAAGGGGCAAATTAATCAATTGGATTACTAGCAGGTTAACCATAGTCAAGCGAGTTGTGGTGGTTAGTCAACTTCTCTTAACAACAACTTGGTACACAATGATGTGCTAGAGTCCAACACCCGCTATGAACACCCAACTTAAAGCACAACTTTATCTACAGTGGAAAAGAAGGTCGAACAAAGTTGAAGGTCAAGTGGACCACAATCACATTATTAACCTCCGAAGGCGGACTTGAAGTCATAGACCCTACCACCCAAGCAAACACACTCCTCGCATGTCTTTTGATCAATGACACACCCCTTAACTCCTTAAGGGACCCAAATGTGGGTTCTAGAATGAAACAACGAAAAAAGAAAAATATTGGGGCACATTTCTTAACTCACACCACTTCAAGGGTAGGAGAGCGTGTTGGAGCCCTGGGATGGGATTAAGATGAACTCACAAGTAAGAATTCATGATGAGATCAACTTGTAGAACCAAGAAAAGAGGGAAATTAATGCAAGTTGAATGAAAGTGGTGTGGTGGACTTAGTAGGGACAACTTTAAGCACAAAACTTTACATGGCCCGCAACCTTTGGGAGGAGGCACCATTCCCTTCCCTATAGTATATTTTGTGCCTCTTCACAGGGATGACATCCAAATGTCATTTTTCATCAGAACTCCCAAGTGGGAGTCTCAAAACTAAAACTCTTGTTGTCCTAAAAATTTGGACACTTGTATCTTTCCCAAATCAAGTTTATTTTGAAGATGCAAAGACAATATCTTATAGCCTAAAAAATATCTTTCGAACGGTGTATAGCATGCCCCAATCAGAGCTCATTTGGCCCCTACTTTCAAAGGATTTATAGTCGGGAGTCAAATTCCCAATTTGACTTCCACCCTTTCTTTTGATCATAATTCATGCAAATCAAGTCTAAATGAACAATGCAAAGAAAGTTTAAACATCTACACTTCAAGAAATTTTTAATGGTGTCCTAGGGGCTCAATTTGGTGCTTGTTTTCCTTTCCAACCAAGGCTCTGAACATTCACAAGTCCCACACGAGTGCAATTCCCAAAATGGGAGTGCATTTGGGAGTCACTGGGCTCCATCCCTTGCACTCTCCCCCATTTGTGAGAGTGTGTTTCACACCTAAACACACTCTTTTGGCCTCATGGGCCCTTGCATTCCACATTTAGTTACAAACCTAATGTTAGGGTTACGACAATGAAACGATTTGTGCCTAACGATGAGCTTTGGAAACAGGTGATCAGATCAGGTGGCGAGCATTTCACACACAACTTAGAGGCAAACATTGGAGGAAGCAGCCCCTTTCCATGGCTTTGTTTTTCTTTGCCAAACATTTCTAGCCATCTATTTCCCTACTTTGGGTTTCCATCCTAATTGCATGGAAATTAATCCGTAGAGGTTTTCAATAGGAAACCCCGAGATGTTTAGAACAAATATGGAAGCAACACTTTTTTGACAACCCAACCCGCATTAATGAAATGTAACATGCCCTAGATGTCTAATTCACCTACGTGTGGATCTTGCACCATGTGTTTTTGTACCCTTATTAAGGGGATTAGAGTTTTGGGTGTTCCTTTAGGATCCTTTTCCTTCACATCCTCTTTTCTTCAAGATGCCTTGGACAATGATGTTCATCATTTCAATGTCTTTTCTAAGTCAAGGGATGTTTAGGTGGCATTTGGGATTTTCATTCATTGTTTCGCCTAGAAGCTTTATTTATTTTTTGGTTCTTTCTTCCTATTCTTGGATTTTTAGCACCATTTCACCTCCTTTGATTCAACCTTCATTTGGGTATTTGGGATATTTTTAGGGACAAGTTTTTTGAATGTTTAGAAGTTCTCTTAGTTCATTGGCAAGCTTCTCTTTCCATCTCCAAAGTTGGGATAGATCTTGCCTCTATGAAGGTTATCATGTTGGCACATACTTGGGGCATTGGGGGTTTGTCACCCAAATCATCACATTTAAATTTTTGCAAGATAGTTGCCCATTTTTGTTGGGGGCTCTAGGGGCCAACATTTCATGTCCACTTCCATTCCAAAGTCATTCTAGTTGGGTTCATGACCTTCTACTTGTAGGTATTAAAGCTTCCATCTTTCCATTTAGACAGTTGTTAAAAAGAAAAACGAATCATATTTAGGAAAACATCTCAAAGAACATGCATGAACATTCATTTTCTAGCATCATCTTTTTGGATTATAATGATGTTCAATTCAGATCTTGTGCGAGCCTAGGCTTGAGTGCTTAGTTTTTTTCCCATTAAATCATCCCATCTTTTAAGGTGGCCTTTTTAACATTTTCTCCTTAACACTACCCACCATATGGGCCTACCCCATCTTATAGCTCATGGTCTTTCTCAATGCATATGCGGCCAACCCATAAATTCCACATGGATAAACCTATTTTGTTGTGCTCATGGGGAAAGCGCAATACCACACATGATTTAGTTTCAAATTTTTTTGCCTTCATTGTTAAGGATGTCAAGTTCCATGTTTTGCGCAAGCAAATTCATGTTCTCTCAACACCACTTCTTTAGTCATCATGATGACAAGTGGATATTGTGCTTACAATAAATGATATTCGCATTTTGGTAAAAGTAATCATTGTTGGCCCAATTGGTGCAAATCTTGTTTCATGAAGGGTTTTTTTTTTAGGGAGTGGCCACAACGATTAGAGCTCAAGCAAAGGTTGTGTCATGTCGTGATTGACACCTTGAAGATCATGTCATGCATTTAGCAATAGAGGTATTTGAATGTTTACACTAGCAAGTTAAGAATTTTTTCATCAATGTGCCAACATGACATGGTTGACAAAGGGTTCTGCAAGTCCTTTTTAAAAAAAAATATGTTCATTCTATAAGCAAAGGGTGTTGGTGGCTCTTCAGAAAGTTTAAGCTACCATTATTTTGCAATGGGCAATTGTGGTAGTAGGAAAGGCTTCTTCTAGGCTTGGTGTCCTTCCAAGGTTTTCACCCATCTCCTTGCATGACTTGTTCATGCTACTAGTCATGGGTTTGGGTCCTAGGTTTCTTGATAAATGTTTCCTTGTAGAGCTCCCATTGTACATTTGCACTTTCAGGTGTGGTCTTTTGTTTGGACTTCAGTCCTTTCATTTTTTTTCTCTTGTTCCCTTGTCAGGTGTTTTTCCTTTACTTACTTACTTATTTATTTATTCCAAATGCATTTTCAATCACCTCCTTTGGTAGAGTGTGCTTTTGAAACTAAAGTGAACTTTCCATTCTTGGAAGGTCCTAATTTGATTAGCAAAGGACCTTCCGCTTTTGTGTTCCAAAATTTCAATTTTATAAGTCACCAATTTGTGGCCCCTCAACACTAAAGCCTCAGAGCCCCTCAATGACCTTTCAAATACAAAATCCCTGATTGGAGTAAAAGGTCATAGTGGTACTAGTTCAATTTGTACTAGTGTTCAGGCTGAAGAGCTCAAGGAATTGCTAATGGATGAAAAGTTGATGAAAATCTTACATGGCTGAAAATACTGTTTCATTTTCCAACAGACTGTTGCCAGTTCCATCTCTTTAAGGTGTACAGCAATGTTGGCAGTTCTTAAAATGAGGGACAGACACCATGGATCAGTTATCAACCTGAGCATATACTTACCCATCAGTTGTAAAAAAAATCAAAGAACTGATATTTGGTATAATCATGGTTCTCTAATTTTTTTCCAAAAGCCAAAGAATTGCTCGTTCTTTGCTTGTTCTTTCATGAAAACCAATGGTTCTTTGAGGTCTTTGAAATAATCATGACCACGGACTCTGATTTTTCAATTTTTTTCAAAGAAGCCGAACTGGCAATTCTACAATATTTAAAGAGCTGAAACTGGTGGTTCTTTAGAAATTCAAAGAATTGCTCAACACTGGTGTGCAGTTAGACCATCAAGCTAAAAATAATGTAATTAATTGCCAATTCTTTTCAAAAAAAATTTAGTGAATATATTTTGATACAAGAAGATAGACTTCCCTCCATATTTCACGAAGTGTGTCAACAGAGTTTATTATGCTACACTTGACAATGTATGCTCACACAATTATGTGTGGGATAAAGACCTTGAAAGGGGCTGTTCTGGGAACTAGGACCGGGTGTGAGGTCAGAGTCAGGTGTATCTTGACGTGAGTTTCAAGAACTGACACGTTTGAGGTCTTCATCCGGCATAAAGATCTGCTAGAATTTTAATGGCTCTGATTTTGTTTGAGAAAGAGAGAAGGCACCTTAGGCAGTAAGGTTCCTCATATTTGAGGAGCTAGACTTGGACGCATAAGGTGCAATCCATGGACACTAAAATTTTTTAACCAGTCCTTTATGTGTATTTAACTTCGATGACCTTCTGTGAGTGTTGAGGGCTTTCAGAATTTTCAGGATCAATGTCCTTTACTTTATATAAAAAGGTGTGTTATACACAATGGCCCTGCCATTCATTTGATATCAAAAATGGACATTGTATGATAAATTGGTGATAGCTAGTGGAAAAATTAAAAATACATTTTTAAAAATATACCTCATCATGTTGTTGTAAAGCCAAAATTGGCATGATTATTATTTTCAACTTTTAACATCACATTAGTTACAAGGACCCCAAATGGGATCTCACATTTAATGATGACAAGGGTTTAGGGTACCTTGAAGCTGCTATACTCTATAATGATTCTCAACACAATATCCCTGCCTTGTAAGGCGGGGCCAAGAAAGGGGCCCTTACCATATTGATGTACTTGGAGAATGGGGCATGTGTTTATCTTCTGTAATTTGCCTCCACAAAGGGGAAAGATATATCTCATTTCAAGGAGGGATTCTTACTCTTTATACAGTTTGAACTAATTAACAGGCGAGTTCATAAAGTCATACATGCAAAAGGTTGCATTCTATTTTCTTTAAATGCTTGTGGTCATTTATTTTTCCTTTCACACCCTGTGGGCACCTGATTGATACTTGCTGAGTATCACCAGGAAGTTTTTATTAAAAAAAGAGTGGTGGGCTAAACACCGTGTACATGCCCTCAAGCCGGGGGTTTCCTGAAATAAACCCAACAATGAGTCCAAAGGGGGACAAGGAGCAAACGTCACAGACCCATTGCCGGCATGTTGCATGCTTGTTTGCATGGACCTATGCCGGAAAACTATAGCAAAATACCATAGGATCATGGGCCCTATGTTAAAGGTCAAGGCTCCCTCCCAGTTCTCAATGTGCCTGATCTCAAGAGTCCAGTGAGTTCTCACAAAAGGTTTACACTATGAGAATCTGCCTGAAACCCTATACAAGTATCATGGGATTCTAATAACTGCCCAACATTGGTTACTAGTTATTACATAGCTAACCACCGTTATGAGACAGGAACACAATGAAAAAGTGTAACCTGTCCATATACCATTCATCCTTCATGGTGCAATATTGATGGGTGGTGGTGCACTTTGACAGCTCCGTCATTGTCCACATCAAACACAACCTATTGGACATAGTTAGAATCTGGAGTTCCAAAGAATTCCAAGTGCCAATGAAGCTTTTGATGCAGCTCCTGTAAAAGATACTATATCAACAACTCCCCAGTCATATTTGGTTGCTTTTAACAACCAAGTGTCAATGGGCACCAAAATCTAACTATTACACACATTACTACTTCAGTCATTCAGTTTAGTGAAATCTTTTCAGTCCTTGATGTCCATTTGAATTCAAAATAAACCGGGGAGAGTGTCAACATGTTAGTTTGGGCCTATTGATTTTTGTATAGGGTAAGGTTCCCCATTCAGTTCATTGTAGTTCTTAGCTCCCAACCACAAGGGTATCCAATGATCTTGGCCACAACATTTCTGGTCTGGTCATGATTCCATTGGGCACTGAAATAATGTAGGTGTAACCTTCCATCAGTTTTACATTGTTCATCAGCAACTAGCAAATTTGCCACCTACAGGAAGTGGACCACGGGTTGCCAGAATAACCATCAAGGACAGATGGCCAATGAGTGAGAAATCAGTTTGGATGTGTATTCATCAAGTTCATTCAGTGAACCCTAGGTGGTTGACTTGGAGTCATTTATTATACAATGGAGGTGTTGGTTGGCCACTGATTTTGTTTTCCTCTACAAGTACAATGAATATGGCTTGCAATCACATAGACTTTTGTAATACTTATTCTGAAAAAGAGGGGGAGAAGAACATTTATCCCCTAAAAGCCTAAGCCTCTATGCAATTAAAAGTGAATGTGTTTTTGACATTTATACTCTTTATTTTTTCAAAGGTAAATTGAATGTTAAATTTGACCAAATAAATAACTGTGCAGATGTAAAATCAGATAAGGCATGAGGATGCTTAAATTTTTTCATTCCCATCAAAATGGATAACCACCTAGTACCTGGCTCTTACATCCATAGACTTCAGTTCAAGCCAAAATTGTATCTGATATCCTACACAGATGTAAAGTCTCTTCCATTTGGACAGAGCCAACAAATAGTATGAAAAATATTTGGTAGAGATGGAAGTACTTAGGAGGGATGGCAAAAAGAGGTTATGAATTTCTTTTTAATAATGCAATGATAATAATATTCGTTAAAATTTTGATGAAAGGAATTGAGTACACTTGAGGATCCCAGCCTTGCTACGTGAAATTTCAAAAGTGATGAGTTTTAAACAATCCTATTTGAAGATAAATGTTCTCTCACCACAACAAACAAGTTGTGACAAGTCTTTTCACAAGCAAGTCCTATCCTGAATTCAAACATCACCAAAATCACAATTTCTGTGAATTAAGTATGAATTAAATTCATAGTGATGAAACCCTGCCAAACTTTATAGAAAGAAAACACCCACGGAAAGGGAGAGAAAAGGAACAAGGGGCCTGGACCAAAGTTGAGGCAAGCAAACAACCCAACAAAGGCAGGCCACCAGGAGGAAAGGGAACAACTAAGAACCAAACCCTAAGAACTGAACCTTCCACCAGTCACATTAAACAAATCAACGGGAGATAAATCCGATAAAACTTCTAGTTTAGAAGAACCTTCCTTTATAATAACAATTTGTCTCAAAATGGAGGCAGCCTGTGCTCTTTGTAATCTCACTGACATTCTCTGTCTTAATGGAAAGTAACATTAACAAATGAAGATCTCTAATGCTTTTTTGCTATTTATGTCATGTTAGCACATGAATGAAAGAAGTTGTAGACCTAACTGTGAAAACACACAAAAATCTCTATGGCAAGAAGGAAAAACATACCCATTGTGTAACAATCATAAGAAAGTCCTTTCTTTAGTCGAGCTGCCAATGTTGCAATCATCCCACAAAAAAAATTTACCTATAATATTAGGTCTATTTGAATGAGGTCAACAATGATGACATCAACCAATGTGTGAATGTTATTAATTGATGAAACAATGTTGACATGTTGATAAATTTTTTTTAAAAACATGAATTTTCTTGTGCAAAATATGAAACCACACATCTTTCGCAATGAACACAAAAACATCTCAAAATCATAATACATTAACACTCACCTTGCTACTACCTCCAGACAATTTAAATATTAGGTGTTTGCACTATGAAAAGAGTCCATGGATGAATACTCAAAAATGAAATGTGTACAGGCAATTGCTATATCATTTCCAAGTAAATGACCAATATCATAATTTCCAAGTATTCATCCATGGAGTTTTTGGATTATCTGTATGTAAATTGTATTCATACATAGAAAGATGCTTGATATGAATGTTGTACCCGTATACTATTTTTGTACTTCATGCTGTGTGGATGAATACTACAAAGTACGAGGCCTTTTGAGAGAAGCTCGTGTGTGCTTCCGCTGGCTGCTGCTTTGTCCCTTGCACGGCGGCCCGACGTTGCCGTTTCCCGATCAGGGACTGTCAGAGAACGGGCCAGTCGGATGCGCGTACGCAGTACGTAGAAGAAGCCGGCTTCTCCACGTTCCATCATCCTTAGCGCTTACTCCATGTCCATGCACTCCATTTAGTGCATACAAAACGCTGGGCGACCTTCTCTCTGCTTTTAATTCGAAACACCGTCGGCCACAGGCTCATCAAATTTGTATCTAGATCGGAATTGTTGGGTTTAGACTTTGTAGCTGAGAACAGTACATGTGAGGAACTCAACAAGATTTGCAAAAAGTGGTGCAGAGATGAATATGGGGAAGCTGGAGAGGACCCTGTTGGGTGTGGCGAGGCCGCAGCAGATATCTGTAGTAGTGGTGGTGATACTACTCATGGGGCCGCTGCTGTTGCTGCCTGGCGAAGTGGATGGTCAACTAAGCGTGAATTTCTATCAGAACACGGCTTGTAGTAACTTGGAGGCTGTGATTCAAACGGTGATGGTAGCCAAATTCCAACAAGCGTCCACTTCTCCCGCTGCTATTCTTCGCTTGTTCTTCCACGACTGCATGGTCAATGTAAGCGCCGCTGCCGTATCCCATGCAGAGCTGCAGCTCCAAGTATATATCTCTCTCATGATGCAATGCAAATAATCCAGCTTCAGAACTTGCATTAATGATGCTCAGCAATCTTAGACCTTTTGATCGAGGTAGACTTTTTTGCAGGGCTGCGATGCTTCGGTGCTCATTGCATCGACGCCAGGAAACGTGGCTGAGAGGGACGCACCCATCAACCTCTCGTTGGCAGGGGACGGATTCGACGCTGTTACGCAGGCGAAAACGGCCTTGGAGAATATCTGTCCCGGAATTGTCTCGTGCGCAGATATTCTCGCCATTGCTACTCGTGATCTTGTCAGAATGGTACAACCTGCATTCCTGCAATACTACTAGTTTTCCTCTGGCATCGATTTCTCTCCCCTCAAAAGCCTTGCATTTTTTGCTCTTTTGTCGCCTTATCAGAAGTCGCGAGATTCTGAACCTCGTGCAGCTGAGGATGCAGTTATTCTGGCTGTTGGGTTGTTGAAAATCATGAGTAGGTAGGAGGTCCAGCGTACCCTGTGCTCAAGGGGCGGAGAGACAGCAGGATATCAAGAGCCATTGATGCAACGGAGCAACTGCCGACTATCAATCTTACAATCAACCAGCTGAACGCTCTTTTCGGCTCCAAAGGCTTCTCCCAGCATGAAATGGTCACTCTCTCAGGTACACATGAGAACCGTCAGGCTGTTGAATCCTCCTTTCTTGCTTGTGATCACGGAAAAAATGAGTTGCAAAAAAACTAAACACTGCTTCATGTGCAGGGGGCCACACAATTGGGTTTGTCCACTGTGACCAGTTTTTGAATCGCATATATAATTTCAGTTCCACCTCACAAACGGACCCAACAATGAGTGCAACATTTGCACAACAGCTCAGGTTGTCATGCAGCCCTAATGTGTCAAATTCGGATCCGAATGTGGTGGTTTTCTTGGATCAGACAACATCCAATAGATTCGACAACGCCTACTACAAGAACACAGTGCAGGGAGAAGGTGTATTGACTACAGACCAGGAGCTTTTCACTGATCTCCGCACCAGATCTCAAGTAGTGGAGTACACAAAGTCCAATTCCCTCTTTGTTAGTGACTACGTTAATGTTATCACAAAGCTGGGGAGCTTGAAAGTTTTGACAGGGAGCCAAGGCGAGATCCGAAGAGCCTTAGATTGCTCTGTTGTGAATTGAGGGATTCTCTTGCCCATAGTGTAACATCCACGTTTGACAGTTCTTGAGTAACAGCAACAAAAACTGAGTCTGGAATAATCACAATTCAAAGCTTCCAGATTAAAAGTGCTCAGAGACTGTAGCCAAGACATATATATATATATCTCTATTTAGGGTTTAGGGTTTAGGGTTTTGTCAGTTGTAAACCCTATCTCTATTTCAGTTGTCAAACATGGCCAGCTTTCCTCATTGTAGTTAAACACCACAAGACTCTAGTGTGGAGTACTCAGAGATGATTAGTAACATGTGTTGAACATGTGGAGAAGATGAATAATGATGTGGGACTCCTGTTGTCAAAGTCTTGAAACAATCTGTTAACTTCACCCAGTTCATAATCTGGTGGTAAATAAGAACATTTCAAGAGAAAGCTGCTCTTTGAGTGCATGTTTTTGCATATCCATGATGTTGTGCTTTGAATTGCAAATTAGTTAACCGGTGATTCTAGTGCATCCACAGAGGCAAAGATGAATTTCTTACATTCCATTGCACATGTAGTCTATCCATGAACTGAGAATACATAGATAAACTTTTACTCCAAATCAGGCATGCAATTTGGCTCCAAATGATCTCACTTGCATTCTTGGTTCTAGGATATGGTTGATTTCTGAAATTTGGGCTTTCTGTCTGGAAGAACATTTGCAAGTCAAATCATCACTTGTATTGGCAACTAATATGATGTGTTGTGATAGAGAACAAAGTCCTTGCAGACAGTAGATACAAAACCTAAATTTAAAGTTTTGCAGGTGACCCTATAACAGATACACAGATCTCAAGTTCAAATCCATTTCAACTGTATAGCATGTTACAGTGAGTCTCAAAACTTTATTGCAGAGGTCATCTGAGGCGTTTGAATATGGGAATTTATCATATGAGCTGTGTTTGAGCCCACTAACTGTGCCACTTACTGGACCATTATGTTATGTCATGTATCATTTGATCACAAAAGTATTGAAGTCCAAAGGCAGATACTTGAAGGATGATCCTAGGTGTCTAGAACAAGGACTCATGTGGGGATTAGACACCACAATCTGGATTTGAATTTGGTTTGTCCATCTAGTTAGCAATCTGGAATATGGACATGACACTACTTCATGTTTATGTGGGGACTATTATGTCAGATGCAATCTGGAATCCTTGGATTTGGTTTCTCCACGTATAAGTTAACAATCTGGAGCTTGGAAATGACACTAGCTTCAAGTTTGGATTCCTATTCGAAGTCCAAGAGAGAGAGGGGAGCATCTGAAAGAATTTTTCCTTGAGTTTTCATGGCTGAAAAGAGACCACAAAAGGTGAAGTAAGGGATAATTGAAGCAAAGTACATGTATTCACAATGGGAAAACCAGACCTCTCTGCATTAAGACAAATTATAACCCTGAATAATTGGCTCGGAAGCATGGTTTGATCAACCACATGACCATATCTTGTGTATTGCAGAAGTAAAAGTATTCAAAACCAGAAAGTATTCCAAGGTGTCAGTTTGGCCAACAAATTCATTTTGAGCCTATTCTAACAGTGTGAAAATTTTGACATCTTACAATGGCCATTGTACCATCACAACAGTTGTGGCAACAACAATCTCATGTCATGCAAATTGTTGGGCATAATTGCTGAAAGTGATATCAAATTAAAATGGATCACAAGCTGTCTAAAGGGGCAACACAATTCACCTACATACATAGGTCCACCTAGCATCACTAGTTCAAAGGAAAAAAATTGTGCATTTCTGAAGAAGCTGGGCTTACAAGACTTGCAACTTGCAAGGCAATTGAAACAATCAGCTCATAGAATTATTAACCTCTTGGATCACATAGTATTTAATAGTGGGTTGAGAATCCAGGCTATGACCACAAGGGAGACTTACATAGGCTGGCTGACAACACATTTCTGGTTTTTAGACCCTCTGATGCCAGTTTTGGAAACCTCAGCTGGATATCTCAGTCTGTTCCTTTGACCTTAAGAGGAATGTACAACAATAGATCTAGGTCCATGTTACAACCAAGAGAGTTCAAGCCTGAGAATTGATAATACTTGAATATATGTGAAATATATGCCTCAAGAAAGCCTACATATACATGCAACTTTATTGCTTCAAACTGAGACATTACTTGCAGCAGTCACATAAAATGCTCAAATCCACCCATGAACATCTTTGGATCCTCCTCAATGTAAAACCTTTTTTCCTCATCTAAACAAAATCTGCTTGAACAGAATGGGATTTGCTGACAAGGACCAGACTAAAATTATATTAAATCTAGAAATCTCAAGGCTACTCAGATCAATCTAATAGAGAGAACTCAGGCTATGGAGAATCCTGTTCTGCATTGGGGGCTGCAAAGAAATTTCCTGTTCTAGGGTGATAGCTTGGATGTTTGAGATGGAATTAAGAAAGGATGCATGATCAAGCTCCACAATTCAATTCACACACCCCAAGCTTCAGATCCAACTATCCAATGTTCAAGAATCCAATGAGAAATCATGTAGTAATATTCTTGGCCGGGATCCAATATGCCTAACCATGGTGCCCTGTGTTAAACACTGTTCTGAAATTCAAAACTTTCAACAATGGCACAACTTTCAAGCCTTCTAGCTTGACTGAGAAACTGCTTTGTACTTCCACAAGCTCATACTCGAACTTCTTTGCCTCAGCATTTACGGAGACTGACTTCTTGTTCCAGATTTTGTACAAAGTCCAGACGTCACCTTCTCTTGGGTAGAGCTTGACAACACTCCTAGCTATCCTCGCCTTGACTCTGGAAAAATGCAGGAAGGCTTTGTACAGTGATGAAATTTTTCCTGAACTCACCACTCAAAACAAAAAGGTTTGCAGATCATTTCACTAAGCAAGTTTAAGGAAGTACAGCTCCAAAAGGTTCAAGTCATTCAACACAAATCTGTAAGGGCTTTCTCACAATCTTGCAAATGTGGTCATAAAATCAGGGTATCCCATCCTGGTGTTCATAGAGTGCCCAGTATTGATCAATCATGATTTGGCTCTTCATGGAATGCTCATAAAACTCATGAAAATGAGAGCTCTATTTGTCCAAACTCTCATTGGTAATCACAGCTTTGAGCATCTGCTGAGCCATCTGATGAAGTCTGCAATAATGAATTGCATTCAGAACCTGATTTCCTTTGTCTTTTGGTGCTGGTGCTATTTCCAACTCACACTTTCTTTGTACAACACTAATGGAGATGAAAGACAAAGTTGTCTTCTCATTTTGCTTGGAGTAAGATTGAGAGCTCATTACATGATTGGTATCCAAGCTTTTGCCACTGGGTGATTTCTTCACAAGCCTTTTTTGGCTTTTGTTTGATATGTTGCACCCATATTTTTCCCTGCCACATCAAATGGAACTTCAAGATTTTAACAACTTCCATTCATTTCATTCCAAATCATGTCAACATCTTCCTCCTCCTCACATATTCTATACAAGTTCTTTACACATTCCTTAAGGGTGAAAGCACAATAAGTAGATCAAAAACGTGGTCTTTCACAATTAATCATTTGACATTCACATGTAAGAACATCTCCAAAGGTGCCCCCATTTTGGTTGATATCAATATTCAATATAAAGATATAAGTGTTCCCTCACCCCACCCTCCTAAAGGGCGAAAGCACAGTCAAGTAGACCCAAAAAAAATAGTTTTTCACAATTAATCATCTTACGTTCACAAGTAAGAACATCTCTAGCAATGCCCCTCATTTGGGCTATTAGTATCAATATCCAATATAAAGATAAGTGTTCTCTCGCTCCACCCATAAACATGAATTTTGAACAATATTTTACCATGACACCAAATATCAACACCTAGGCCAATCACTATGACTAGTCATTTAAAGCTAATGATATTTTAATACTACCCCTATGGAAGAGTGCAAATAGTATTTTGGAATGCCACAATGAATTTTCATAAGATTGTGTCATTCTTTCTCCTCCAATTTAGTGATACAATACACTGCTGGAGATGCTCTAAGCATGAAAGTAGCACAATACCTGCTCTTATCATAATACCAAAACTTTCCAAGCCCCAAGTTATTGATCTCACAAAATGGAAACCTAATGTTTGAGAAATAATCACATCATAAATTTGTATATAAAAGATATGTTTGAAGACATCTGTGTAATCGATGTTAAAACCTACTTTCATTCCCCACAGAATGAGAGAACAAAAATTTATAGGTTAGATGCTTCACAAAGCCTTTAATATAATTAAAGGCTCCATTTTTTTTTATGATTTAGATTTTATTTTTTAACCTACTTGCACCTACTTTTATAAAAATGGACATTAGAAAAAATAGATTTTGAAGTGCTTTAATTTCATAATTGCCTACTTTATTAAAAAAAAAAATTGAATATTTTTCCATAAAATCAAGAATCACAATAACTTCAATATTTTAACCTAATCACATGTTTAAAAATTTTATGATACATTTTGTGGTACTTGCCATTCAACAAAAAATAAATACGTTGACTAATTTACATGATTGGAGCAAAACTAATTACAACCTCACTCCATCAAACTTTTGATTTAATCTTGGAACAATAGCTAGAAGACAAGCTCAACTTTGTCAACATAATTCCCACCTTCTAATATCAATCTCTATCATTTCCAACTCATTGCAAAAGGAGGCCTAATAAGGCTTAATTTGTGATGAAACTTGTTTTGAAAGGGGTGATTTGTTGATGGGAAAATATCAATGTTTTCCTCTCATTGCAAATTGCTACTCTTTAGCCTCCAAGTCACTTTGTTTGTAAGCTTTGTCATCATCTATGCTCTTTTCAAGATTAAAAAACTTGACCTTCACACAATCAAGTTCACAATCTAGCTTTAATTTTTCGTACATGAATTTTAAAATTTCCAACAATTCATATTTTGGTTGAACTCCTTCCAAAGCAATTCAGAGGTTTGAACATGGTAGGTGAATTCAAACATTTTTACATTGTCTACCTAGATGCAAGTTGTATCAACCCAAAGCACAAGGCATAAGTGCCCTACTCCCAAGCTTTACCTAGCATAATATCCAAGGTGGGCCCACACAGGAAGTCAATCCCACTTGTACAACAGAATATTACATAATTCATAAATTCCTATTGTACAAAAACATTTCTAATTTCCCATTGTATAGGCAAGAGGACCTATTGGATAGATGGGTGTTGCTAAGGAACAATTCAAGAATGAAACAGGTTATTGAACAAGGTTAGTAAATTAACCTCTTATATGGCATCTTGTGGATGAAACTACTTGTTGGATTTGAATCCCAAACATGAATTTATCGTTGAAATGAATATCATGATTTTAAAGTTTTACTTACAATGGTTTTTTGCTAACAATGGTTGATTTTTAAATTTCTAATTACAATTATATCTTTTTCTAACAATTGTGAGGCTTTCAGTTTTCTTACAATTTATAGTTTACCATGAATCTTTTAAAATCAAGACAAATCTACCATTGGATTAGTAAAAAAATCCTTAATCAAGTCAACCATGTTAGAATCAACTAGTCCAAAATGATGGTTTGCTCAAATTCACCAAATAAAATATGAAGATCTATATTTTGACTGATTTTTTTCAATCATATAAACCACCATTTTGGATAATGAATTACAATTGCAATAACATATAAATGAAATCATCTCAAGGCCACATTCTAATTTCAAGAATGGTTTTGTCATGGTCTATTCCACTTTTGGAAAAACTTTTGGAAAAACAATGTCATTTAATACGTGTGTCCAAAATCTTTAAACCCAAAATTGCATAATGTGCCAAGTTCCAACTACCAATTATATCTTTTATCAAATCTTCATTATCACTAGTGTAATATGTGTCTTTGGCCCAAGTGTGAATTGGTTACCCAACTAATTTTTCCTTGCAAAATCATTTTTTGTAATTTAATTAAATTTCCAGTCACAAAACCTATTCAAAATTCAGTATCTCTTGCACCTTATGTCTAAAAAGGTTTCAAATCACCTTTGCAACAATACCAAGAGCACACCCAGGTGCGATCACAATCAAATGAACCAACGATGACAAAGGATTTAAGGATTGCAATCTTTTTTTTTGGTCATTTTCACTTTCTCATAGAAAGGTTTTTTTGGATGAAATGTTTTGCAATATGTTATTAAAAATACATATAATTTCGTCAATACAATCATATTTTTAAAAATAACTTTTGATGAATAACTAAAATGTTTTTAAAGTGTACATATTCTACCAAATTATGCATTTCATTTTTTAAAATTATCTTAATTTAAAATTGTGAGTGTTTTTTGAGTGTGGGTAATCAATTAACATCATCCAAATTTTTTTCTCATCAAAATTCCATTATTAAAAGAGTCTTTAGCTTAGTAATTTCCAAAATTGACTTTTTTTATGCAAATATTGTTCAAATTCAAAGGTCCTTTATTAAAACCAAAACCCAAAATAATTTTCAATTTTTATTTTGAATTCCTCAACACTCATATTAGTCATTTAGCACAACTTCCCATGATTACCATGACATTAAAATGGCACCACAAAAACATATTAACAAAATTACAATATTGAAAAAAATTTGGTGATCATCCAACATGGTTTTTGGCTCATTTGATTATGACTGCACCCACCCAAATTCCTCTATAATTTTTAGTTTTCAATTTAAGAGAATTTTTACTAAAAATATTATTCAATATTCAATAACTTTTCAACCACAAGTCAAAACATTATGAAACCAACTTGGTATACCCTACTCATCAAGGATTTTCCAATGATACCAAGAGCATGTAAGCTAGAAGCATTCCAGTTTGTGAAATCTCAACATGGCATTTGAAAGCACATTAAACCCCCCAAAAATTGTAGTCATGAGTATAATCTTTCTACAATTAAATATTTTGGTAACATATGGACATCACATCTTGGATTATATTTAGTTGTTTTAATTATATTTGATTAGCTTTAGACTTAATCTTATCAATTATTTTGAATATTCCAACAAACATTGACGAATTTGAATGTATGGAGTATATTTGTGACCAAATAGTACCCATCACAAAGTTTGAAAATTTGAATTTGTATTTTAAAAGTTGGATTATTGATGGAATTCTTGGCTGAATTTTTTTATGGTGTATGATATTGATATACATTAATTAAATCTAGAACAATTGAAAAAATTAAAACTTTTGGATGAAATTATATTCAAAAAATGTGTTTTTTTGCATTTTTTTAATAATGAATTCATAATAATATATATTTTTTAGGAAAAACCCACTACCATATCAAAAAAAAAGGAGATTTTATAAATGGGCATTACATTATTTTTTCAATTTCCTTTTGTTTGGTAATGTTTCATGAATTACAAACATGAGGCTCTATGGCCATTGAAAAATTGTAAATTATATATTGTGTGTATATTGATTCTAGTCAATTCTCTTCATCTGATCATTGGATCAAAATTAATTTTGACTCAAAGTGAACTTTGAGTTTCAAAATATTGTTGTGCAAATTCTAAAGTTTTTTACTTGTGTTTAAATCAGTCAAAGGATGTCATCAAAATTTTAACTTATTCAGTACTATAATATTTGTTATACATCACCTTTTTTGAACAAAAGTGGCACACCCTTAATGTGCTTTCATAAACACAAAAAAATAAAACAACAAACTTTTGATTTCTTTATAGATAAATATTTTTAATTTCCTTCTTCAATTTCTTTAAATTCTATTAATGTTATAAGATAATGGAGTTTTGTTGCCATGTCTATGTATGTAGTTTCACAAACATTGTATTTTGTCTAACCTATTTGAAAGCCATTATGAGATGATAGTAAATCTTTTTTTTTCCCCCTTTATAAAGTGATTAAATTAGAAAAAGAAATTTATGAAGGTTTTAAAGTTTCGTGACTATGAAACAAATGAAAAATTATGATTTTTATTGAATGTGTTACAAGATCCTAGATTAATCAAATGGATGCTCATAAATGCCACCTCACCAACCCAACCCACATAAATAGTCAAAATAACTTTCATTAAATTCAATCTTTTTCAAAAGTTACAATTATTTATTATTCAATGTGTTGCAATCTCATACATATAGGTGAAATACAAATTGATCATTGTAGATACACCATAGTGACATGTTAAACCCCATACTTTAAGCAAAATACAAATAATTCATTTTTCTTACATAACTTTTCCACAACAATGGGAGGTAATTTTCACTAATTAATTTCTCAACTTATTTTTCTTGGAAAAAAGGTAATGAATTAGTAGAAGAAATTATGTCCTTTGCAACCAAGAAATCAATGACTAAATGTCCTAAACGACTAGTAATTGATTGTAATAATAGGATATTATTTCAAATCCTACGTGTAAAAAGTTGTAGTCATATATTAATGGTGCATTTGATTAATAGATGATGACGTGGTAATAGGAGGGGTAATGTCATTTTTTCATTACAAGTTTTCATCCATATGGCATCCATGATTGATGACAAAATGACATGGATGTCCAAAATATCATATGAAATTATGACTAAAATAAAATCATTTCAAATATAACTAAAGAATGACTATGCAAATGACATGGACAAAATGATGTGTCATTACATACATAATGTGATCATAAAATTACTTTACAATGATTAAAAAATGACTATCGGTATAAATTCACACATAAGGAATTACGTCATGTAGGAAACTAATTTCAACTAATATTATACATATAAATAATATAGAAACTTAAATTATATTTTTCTTGAATATACTTGATATATGATCCATTTAAAGATATTTTATATGATTAAATTAATTATCACACATTGAAATATATTTTACTAATAAAAAATGATATACGAAAAATAGTTTTTGATATTATAATTTTAAAATCAAATAGAAATGTAAATATGGTAAATATATGATTTATTTTTACATTAAATTTTTATCATCAATTTAAGTAAAACTTTACATATTATATGATATAAATAAATATTACACAATTATATTAAAACATATGTGTAAAGTTGAATAAAATTTATAATTTCAGAAAATATTCAATGTTTAATATTAATTATTATTTTAAATTTGATTAAATTTTTATTTTATATATAGATTTAGATATTATAATTGATCTATGATCCATTTATAAATATTTTATGTGGATAAATTTTATGGACTCATTTGTCTAAATTAAAAGTTATTAATAAAATTATGATATATTGGAAGAAAGTTTGTATAATATAAATTCATAAATCAAATGAAGGTTTAAGATATGAAAAATATATTTTATTTATTCTTGTACTACCCACAAAGGTTTTTCCATTAACAAATCATGTGTTTGAATTTTTTTTCCAAAGAATGGTCATTGAAATATCATTCAATAACAAAATTGAAATATTTTTCTTTTGAAATGAATTCATATGTATATATATATATATATATATATATATATATATAATTTGTGTACATTATTAAAGGAAATTTAGGAATAATTTTTTTATTTTTTCACTTGAACAATTTATCAACAAAATATGAATCATCAAATTTGAGGTTGTGTGTAATGTTTAAATGAAGTATGGTTTAAATAAAATAAACACTAAATTGTTCACACAACAAGTGGGGTGGCTTGGTGGTAAAATAATTTAATTGCATCCTTGGAGCGTAAGGATCAAACTTCACAAATGACATTGTTGTGTTCAACAATGGAATATTGATTGACTATTCCATACCTAATTAAACTACCTAGGTTAGGTGCTTAGGTAGATTAAGTGATCTATTTAGCCATTTAATTTAGTTTTTTATCTAGTTTAGGTGGTGACACATGTCAACAATTGATAAGATGAAATTAATGAAATTAAAAATAATGGAAATAAAAATATATCTTATTATTTACATTATAATAATATCAATTATTATAATTTGTAATAATAATAAAAAATTACATAATCACTAAACTTTGATTAATGATTTCACATATTTCCTTTATGACTAATGAATGAAATGTGCCAAATCATGTCCTAAACGACTATTGTTTTCAATGATTCATTTGTAATGACTTTAAGGTATTAATCTTTTCTTTTTTTTATGACTAGAATACTAATCATAAACTCGGTCATATATTTGAAGATTTATTTTAATAAATGAAAATTTTGGAAATACAACACATGCTAATTATTGCATCAAATTTTTTTTGCATGGCAATGATATATTTTTATTATTTTCTCACAAAAGGTCTTTTCACAAAGGTTCAAATAATTAAAATTTTCCCACAACCCTAAAAAGAATTAATATTCTAAGAGTTTTAACTTGTCATTTTAACATATGATCTTTTACTTAAGCTATTGATAATTTTCATTGCTAATCAACTAGTAGACGCTCTCAAATCATGTAATGTAATTGAGACCCTTCATCAATATAGGAGCCTCCCAAATTAAGCATTCCATCTAATTTTTACATAATAGTCCAACATATTGCATCCATTAATTCATTCATAGATATCATATTAAACAAATAAGTTAAGCAAATATTATGAAACCAACATCATGCCTAGGAGGGTTCTTTTCAATATGGAGCAAGTATTTGATTTTTAAAGTAATAATCAAGTAGATCCAATTTTATTTTAAAGAACTATTCAAGTTTGGTTGTTTGATGTTTTAAGATTTAAAGAATAGCTCAAGTTCGAGTTTTAAAAACCCAACAATGGTGGTCATGAGGTGGGGATTTGGTTTGGGTACATGTGATTAATTGAGTACAAGCCCTGATTCTATAACAAATACATGGATGTGTAAACATAGTCTCTTTAATCAAGGTATTTGAAGCCCATTTGAAGCCCCAATTCTTTAGCAAATTACCTAATGAGTATACATAGGTTCTTTAACCAAAGTATTTGAAAGCCTCCCTTTGAAAAACAAGTGTTGGGTCTTAAACCTTACAAGGCTTGGGGTATAGATAGGTTTTCTACATTTACAAGGCAAAAGGCAAAGCAAATTTACAAGTTTTGAAATTTCACAACAAAGTTGTAGGTTAGACATTTATAAGCAATAGAAAATAGAAAACCTCAAAGGTCATGGTCATGGTGAGATTTCAAGCTAAAAAAATCTTTCAAGAAAGTATTGTTTTAGTTTGATTATACAAATATTATTTGAAATTCAAAGGCCTAACCCAAATAGTGAATCATAATGAAAGTTTTTATGTCATGTTTGATGGTTTTAAATTTTGGGCAACTCTTCCCTCATTTCATCTTCCATCTAACCTTCAATAGACATCGAAAGAGAACAAACAATCGAAAGATTGCAAATGGAGACATAAAACACAAACACAAATCAAACATCAACCATACAAAACATATGACACATAGAAAATAACAAACATAGACACAATACATATTATGCATAAACAATAGAAAACACATTGAAAACACATAAGCCATAAGAAACAAAGCACTCGCAACAAACTTCCAAGACAAACAAACTTCCACTTAACACATCAAGCACAATGAACTTTCAACATCCACTATTGACACAAACACAGACATTAAAGGCACAAACATAAACACAAACACACATATTAGAAACACAACCAAAAAAACACAATATACATAATAAACATAGACATCAAGAAACATCAAGCCCAAGACTAATGAAGGCAAACATATGTTACAAGTAGAAGATAAATAATGTAGAATCATGGAAAAGTTGTCCAAAACTTGCCACCTTGCCAAATAATTCAATTCATCATTTTCAACCTAGCATTTGGAACATGGACAACCATCTCAACATGAGATTAAATAGAATCATGCAATTTGAGAAAGCTTCGAATTCAACTTGGTCTGTAAATTTAACTTTTAATTATGTCATTCCACCTCACATGTAAATGCAAAGTCAATGGATTTCAAGCAACCAATCTATGGATTTAATGGCCATATTTTATTGAAAAATATCAATTTGTCCATATTGTCTATTTGGAAATGACATCTTTGAAATGCAATCAAAATGAAAAAAACATCAAAAAAATGTTTTATTTTAATTTGGTTGGCTAGGATGCCAAGAATATGTTGTGTTATCATAGCAATGGTTTTGTTCTTTGCACCACCAAGATAAGGCGCACTTGCAATTTTCTACATCAGTAGGATACTAATAGAATCCAACAAGTTTTCTTGACACCAAATCCTTGTAAATGTCTCCATTAGTTGATGTGGTATGAAACAAAATTTAAATAACATGAACTTGAAGTTGAAAATCTTCAATTTTTTCAAATTAGTAAGCATCAACAATTTGGCTTCATGTGTCAATAAAGGCAACAATAGCTCTTCACCATATACAACAACAACAATAACATTTTCATGACCTAAATATGTGGTGATGAATTGCATGCTTTCAAACCTTGGATCAAGCATTGAAGCAACATATTATGGCCTTGCTTCCTATTACAAGAATGCAAGAAGGAAAGAAAGGGTAGAAGGACTTCAAGAATTTGTTGCTTCATGTGGACCACAAGCTTTTTCAACTCATGATAAAGAAATCCTCCTCAACAAAGATGTTACGAACAATTTGGAATGTTAATTTTTCTTGAGTATCTTTGAAAACCTTGTAAAATGCAAAGCATCTAGGAATAACCATTGTACGCAACTTTGGTTCAAAAGATAGCTATTGAAAATTGGGCACAAAACTTCTACCACAACTTCACAAATAGCCTAGATTTTTGGAGATGGTACAAAAGATTGTAATGCCACAAATTGTTGACTTTACCATTTAATGCAATGGTGTTCCAAAAAGTCAACACATCTTGGAACAACAATACTCAATTAACAAATTTATGATCAACAAAAAAAATCCAATAGTTGTCACCCATGAACAAAAGAAATAGTTAAAATATAATTCATGAATTCTAGAAAATGGAAAGTAATAAAGAAAAAAACTACAAAAGGTCCAAAATAAACCATAAAACCACAAAACAATTAGAAAGTGATTAGAAAGGGTTTACCTTGTTTTCATGGGTGTGTTCAGTTTTCTAAGCCTCAATTCAAATCCAATGCAAGTTTTGTCCCATGTTTACATGCCTTTACGAGATATTTTTTGGGCCATGTAACAAAATTTTCAGATGGTAGATTGAGAGGCCTTTATAAATGCATAATGTAAACCAACAATTATTTTTTCATCTATAATAGTGTGGGTGTAGTCACAATCAAATGAGCCAAAAACCATGTTGGATGATCACCAAATTTTTTTCAAAACTATAATTTTGTTAGATATATTTTTGTGGTACCATTTTAATGCCATGTTAATCACAAGGAGTTGTGTTAAATGATTGATATGAATGTTGAAAAATTCAAAATAAAAATTCAAACAATTTTATTTTTGGTTTTGGTTTTAATAAACAACCTTTGAACTTGAACAACAATTGCATCAAAAATAGTCAATTTTGTAAATTATTAAGACTCTCTTTATAAAGGAATTTTGATGAGAAACAAATTGAAATGATGTTAATTGATTACCCACACTCAAAAAACATTCACAATTTGAAAATTGTGGAATTTTAAATTTTAAAAATTTCAAATCTATTCAACATAAATTTCAAATTTCAAAAGTCCTTTACCACCTATAAATGGGGTGTAATGTACATGACATCTCCAACAAAGTTGTAATCTATAAAACAAGAAAATAAAGCATAAAATAGTTAGCATATTTTCATACAAATTGAAATTAAGATTAAAAAAAATGCGGAATTTGGTAGAATTTGTACACTGTTAAAAACTTCTTAGGGTGAAAGCATGGTAAAGTATACGCAAAAAGTAGTACAAGGAACAAAATACCAGGGTCCTTAAATAAAAAGACTAACAAGTATGGGGATGATAATTCTTTTTTGGGGTACATTATTTCTTAACTCTTGTTTGCATAGATTTCAAATGTTAAATTACTATAATCATGTTTTTAAAAACTACTTATAAGTACTTAAATTGGATCGAAAATTTGTGGCAATTTGAAAAGTAAAATTCAAGTACTTGAAAGTAGGTGAAATGTTTTTGCAAATATATATATTTTTTTCAAGCACCTCAATATTGATGTGGTGAAAATTCAAATATAATTTTTTTGGTTAATCGAGTTTATTTTCATAACTAAAATCATCCCCAACCCCTAAAAAATGACGAATTATTGGGGATATTTTTGGGGTATTTTTTCAAGTCCAAATGATTTGACATAGATTGCTTTGAAAAGCCAAAAGGAGGCTAGAAATTCCCTTGAAAAAAATTAAAAGTTTCATTTGTTTTGAAATGCTAAAAGAAGGTTAAAAGTTTGAAAGACTATGTTTTTCATATTTTCAAGTAAAAAAAAGGTAACAAATATGTACAAAATATCTTGCTTACACCCCTTAATTATTCATCAAAAATGTCGCAACCCCACTTTGAGGGAGTTGTGAGGTCGCCACTCACAATCCCGAAAATGGGACTTGGGAGTCCTCCGGGACTCCAGAAAACTCAGAGTGCAATTGCAGGGATTAAAACACCTTGCATTGAGGCGTTTTTTATACCGTTGGAAAGGTCTTGAAACGTAGATGTCCAAAATGGCCTCACATGAGCCATTTGGATATCTTCAGCACAAGTTATGGTCAAAAGAAAGGCTGAGAGTCAAACTGGCAATTTAACTCCCGACCACTAAACGTCGAGAATCGACCCGATTCCGGTGCGTGCAGGTAAAGTGCGACACACTGTTGGAAAGCTCTCAACGAGAGCTACAACTTTGGTTTAGACCTCATTCCGATCCGAGTTTGGGCGAGGAGTTATGAGCGTCCAAAGTCCCGGGAGTCCAAACCGAAACAATTTCGAGACTCCACTTTGGGAGTCTCGGGAAAAAAAGCCATTTGGATGCAAGTGCAACGGAAAGCTGCAGAGAATACTATATGGGGGAAGGTGGTGGCTTCCTCCGAGTCTGGGCGGTGGTGAGTCAAGTGAGTTCGAGGTAGCCTGTGGCTTGTTCCAACACCAAAAGGTTGCAGAATGAGTTCTAACCAACTTGTTGGTTTGATTTGGATGCAAGACCGTGTAATTGAGTAAACTTGTCCCTCTTCCTAGTCTATCCCGGAGCTTTCAGCACGCCCTTCTCACCCCCTTTAGTGTTAGAAGCTAGGAACGTGCCTCGAGTCCAGAAATTCTACAATTTGAGTGACTTAGTCCCAACTTGGGGCTAACTTGGGACTTGGGAGCGCGTCAAAAAAATTATACAAAAAATGTGATATATTGAGAAAATTATATGTATTTTTAATAACATATTGCAAAAGATTTCATCTCGAAAGTCCTTTTTATGAGAAAGTGAAAATGACCACAAAAAGGACTATAATCCTTGAGTCTTTTGTCATCATTGGTTCATGTGATTATGGTCGCACCCATGTGTGAACTTTTGTTCACCACCATTATTTTCCAAGGCCTCATTATTAATTATTCTCCCAATTATTAATAGGTTAGGATAAGTAAGGTTTGCATTTAGGAAGTTTTAGCCCATATGAGCTTTCCAAGTTAGTCAAAGCTTATTAATTCAACTTTTGTTAATTATGTAATTTTAGAATTGGATAGGTTTAATTGTAGTATAGGGTGTAAAGTGTTCCATCATTTTGCATCTTCAAGCTAATAGGTTCATTCACACACGTCTGCATTGCTCAAACCTAACTAAGCCTTGAATCAATGAAATTGAGTTTAATTACTATATGGGTCGTTCACTTTAAAACTTGAACATTACAGTAATATGTACATTTATGGGTATTAACCCTTAACATTAGCATTTTGAAGTAAAGTTCCAATGGTTCAAGCTTATGATTTAATTGAAACATAAAAATTGAAACCTAAGTATATTTTGGTCATGATAGGTAAAATGAGAGAATTAAGGGTTTAGTTAATTATATGATCATCATCAAGATGGAAAAAGCCTTGAAGGGTACTCAAGAAGAGGTTTATCTAATAATCCCCAAATACAACATGAAATCATAGTTGGATAGAATGTTCCAACAAATAACTAAGTAACATGAACTTCTTTGCATGTTACTACAAATTCTTACAAGGGATATAGTGCCATGACCATCATGTCCTTAGACCATAGCTAAGCAAATATTCATTTTATTTGCAAGAACCCCAAGATACAACGGATAATGTGTGTGAATAGTTCTGATTTATGATCAATCAAAAACTAGAACAATCGACCACATAACCATCGATAGTGGTGTAATCCAAGTTTTATGGACCGCACTAAAATAACGGCTTCATCCCCTTGGTAAACGCCTTCATGCAAAATCTATGGTTCACCATCTACAACAAATTCGACTTCTAGCACCAAAACAAAGGAACATGCATTGGCACCCAACCTCTAGTGCCACAATCTAGTGATGTGCTCAAACTCTAGTTGAAAGCATGTTCTTTCAATTGGTTTTTTGTGTTCGGCCAATTGTGTCAAATTCAAGTGAGGAGGCGATTCATGCCCTTCATCAATTGGGTGTAGGTTGAGGTTCACACCTTCCAAAATTGTTTGCCATGTTAACAAATTAATTATTCCATGAAATCTTGTTCCTTTAAATATAATTATGATTAAAGTTAGGAGGTTTGATTAATGACTACAACAATGGTAACCAAGGAAAATGCCTAGTTTCGACAAAATTGATGAAAAACTTACATTAAATGGTAGATTGGGTGTGATGGAAATCTTGTGGTAGGAAACCTATTTCCTAACTTGACTATGTACTACATAAATAAGTAATGCATGGGAGATAATAGTAATATGTACTAGATGGGTGAATAATACACTTGACTTAAAAGAACGTGAATATTTCCCACATGGAACTAGTGAAGAAAGAAAAAAAACCATCATCATCCCTTGTACTTGGGTAAAATTATCCTAAGGGTTAGTTACTTTGGATGATCTACGATGGAAAAAAGAAGGTTCTACTCGAATGAAGGAAAAGTGTCATCCCAAGGATTACATTCAAAATGAAAAGAAGATGGGTTTCTAAACCCCATTGGATGGGGGGTTTCCATCTCACCATGATTGGAAGGGAAATGGATAGATGGATCTTTTCATCAAATTCATTGATTCTTAAAGCTAAGGAAGTAGTTGATTAATGGAGACTTGGCAAAGAAGGATTACCCTTCATCTTCATTGGTAAAAAAAAGGAAGTTCTTAAAAAGGCGTCTTGAAGGAGGCTAACTCTCTTGCTCTTACACACCAACTTGAATTTGAACTTGGCCTACTTTAGTTCTTGGCTTGAAGAAGGACTTATGATTTGAAGTGGAGTTTTGGCAAAAATGAAGTGTTAAATTGAGGAAAAGAGAATGTTACACATAGAACAAGTTTTCTCTTCCTTGAAAGTAGTTTTTGGATATTTTGTTCTAAACTCAAAATCTCTTGACTATAGCAATGGATTCATTTAGGAATTGAAAAAATGTTAGATTAATACTCAAAGCATCTTTACACAAAATTTTAGCCTCATCAAACTTTCTGTTCGAGAAATATAATTGTTAGAAGTAGAGGGGGTCTATTTTGAATCTAGCTTAGATGTAATCTCTAGATATTTTGTTCTAAATTCAAAATATTTTGATTGCAGAAATGGATTTGTTAGGAATTGAAATAATGATAAATTAATATTTAAGGCATTTTCACACAAAATTTCAATATCATTGAACTTTCTATTGGAGAGATATAAGGTGTTTGCATATTACAATGAACCATTATGGAAGTCACAATGGCAATTTTTTTTGGATTTGAAAAATGTTCTTGCATACAATTTTTAACTCTTGTTGAATATAACAAAAAAAGGACTCATTTATGTGAAGCTAACACAAAAGGTATATAAACATCGAAAAAAACACATCAAAATCATGAATGCTCAATTAGTAATGGACTTTACAATCTTTGCAAAATAGAGTGTCACAAACTATAAAATCTTGGATATGGATTTTTTTCTCACAATGTATTTATGCAATGTATGTGAAACTTTGGGATATAAAGTATTTGAAGTTTAGGATATTAAAGGTTCATTTAGTGAATGAAACATTGTTTTAACTTTTGTGTTCTATAACATCAAATATGTAGCCTTTAAAATATTTCATAAAGTCCATAAAGGCATAAAAAATGTTGATTTTCTTGATTTTGTTTTAAGGAAGACCTTAAAAAGGTTTTTAACATGGTGGCCCCAAAAAAAATTGGAAAATTTTGAATTTTTGGAATGGAAGTTACATGGTCAATTTTAAACCAATTTCGAATACACTACAAATGGACTTTCAAAAGGGACTTTGATTTGCTAGTTTTGGTCCATTTTAATATGTTTTCACCCTATTATTGTTGTAAGTAAAAGGGGCTTGTTGTGAATCCAGTTTAGATTTTGTAATTTAACAGTTGGATGTTCCAATCACCATTATGGTGTAGAGGTTGGAACTTGGTGAACATAAGCACTTAATCCTTACACTATGAGAAAAAGGGGTGTTTTGCAACTAGCCTTGCAATTCACCATATATATGCTATGAGTGTTATCGAACAAGTTGAAAGAGTTGCAAAAGTTGCAATTCACCACAGATATGATGCAACTCATTACAACTCAATTACAACTTTGTCACAGCAACTCATTTTCAACTACTATGCAACTCCCCTATGACTACAATGATAATGTCATGTTGATGTCATTTTCCATCCATCCATCAAAATTTAACATGTGGCACTATGAGGATTTTTTTTTATTTTTTTGAAATATTGATATCCATTGCCATTATGATTATTCATTTTAGATGCTCTTGGATTATGACACATGGCACAATCAAAAGTTGCCACATGGCATATTAATTGAATTTAGGAAACAAATATATATATGTGCCTTGGTAGTTTGGTACATAGCCATAAGTAAGTAAGTTGATATAGCTCCAACTTACCTACTTACCTACCTACTTACCTAATTACTTACTTACTATCTAGGTAGGTAAAAAAATTAGACCTACTTATCTAGGTAAGTAAGTAGGTAGGTAGGAAGGTAAAATACTAGAAGGTAGGTGAACTAAAAAATAGCCACATAAGTTTTTAAATTTGTTATGTGTTTTGCCTTTAAGGTTAAACTTTTATGAACGCATCCCAACATAGCACATGTATTTTAATGTGAAAATGCAATAAGAGACACCTCCTTTATATAGTTTGTGAAATTAGATATTGAAAACAAAACATATGAGTTAAATCTTTTAGTGGCACCCTAGTTGCAATTGTATTGTAACTACAAAAATAAATTTCCCACATGCTTTTTATTTGATTTTTATTTTGTAATTAGTTTGAAATTTATAATTAATCATCTAACATAATTATTTGGAATTTAGTTATTTGAATTAAATATATGATAATTAATTATCTAGATTGATTATATGAATTAATTAATATAATTCAAATAATTAGTTGAATAAATAATTATCAAAATAAATATTAGATGATTAATTATTTAAATAATTATTATTTAAATATTTTAAAATATAAATTAAATAAATAATAATTATTCAAATTTGATTAATGAATTCATATGAATAGTTTATTATTTAGTTTACTTAATTAATTCATGGTAATTAAGTATATCAAATATTTTTTAAAAATTTAAAAATTAGTAACAAATAATTCATTCTGAAATATTAAATAATAAACATGAGTTTGAATAGAAGACATTGAAGTATATAAAGACATATTCATATGTACACCTTTATTGAATGTTTAATAAAATATACACATTACTTTTAATTTCAATTCACAAATAGACTTTCACATTTCACAAAATTCTATGGTTTGATATGTATGTATACCAACATAATATTGTGAATTCCAATGTAGTGAAATAATATTAACATAACAATTGAACGTTAATCACAAAAAATAGGACTATAATATTTAATAAATTATTTAATTTTAATTATTTAGATCATTATGAAAATGAATTATTTTAATTAATTAATTCAATAAAAGAATCAGCTTGTATCAATGAACATTTAATAATCTAATTTATAAAAGTTTGAAGTGTATAAGCAATGATATCTATATGTACATACTCATAAACACTTTAATACACCATTCTAATCCAACTAAAAGCCTACATTTACACTGTCAATGAATTGCATAATTTATAAATCTTTTAATAGTATGAGTTGCCACATAATTAACAACTAATTCTAGATGAATTGAACACTTTAGTTCCAAAATAGTGGACAAATAACAATTATGTAGTGAAACCATAGTGGCATATTTAATTGTAACTTAGTTGTAAAATTAGTCAATTTAATTGATTCTTAGTTGTAAACAAGTTGTAAATTCCAAATGTCATGGACCTTTACCTAACTATACACATGACATGATCATACACATCAACATCATATGCTTGTTGCAAAGTAGTTACTCACCTACTGCTAAAGCTACACTAATTGCAACAAAGTTGAAATTAACCACTTCATTACAACTTGTGATCATGGTCAAACTACAATTGATTATCATCATATATATTTTGCATACATACGCCTGTATAAAGTTTAAATTGTAACTAATGTGCAACTAAATTACAACTATGCAATATTCTAACGTGGCATTTTAATTATTAATTCATCATATTTCCATACTATAGTTATATCCTAGTTGCACAATAGGTTTCATCACAATCTACTCTCATGTTAATCTAATCTCCACGGACATGATTTCTCATGATGTTAGTTTTCCAACAAGCGTATTCTTGATGGTTTTGAATGGGTGAAGTGAAGTCGACGTCATTGGAAATAAAGGAGTCAACTTGGTTTATCATAACAAATTGCAAATGTGTGAACTTTTTCTTGGCCTTAATTAAGTTTTTTATTTAATGACAATCTTAATTAATATCATTGTGAGTTCGTGCTTTTACTTTGTTATCAAAGTCATTGGATTACAAATGCAACCTAATAACTCATTAAAGATCAATCACTTAACCATAGTCCACCACGAACTTGTTGTGAAGTTAGTAAGTAGGTTGAAGTAGGTGGGTTATAAGTGAGCCTTAGGACATTTTATAAATTATTTAAATTTATTTTGGATTTAACAAAGTTAGGGTTGAATTTCTCAACATTACAATAGCCTCATTATCATACTAGGGAAAAAAATCAGCAATTAAAACATGTTTATTATGTAATAAAAGTCCATAACATTTTTTATGGATTGTGACAAAAAAGTCCACCTTGTAATGAAATGATGGAATTTTATTTTCAATTTTTTAAATTTGATTTTTCAATTGTTATAGTGTAATTAAATGAGTCCCTTTTTAAAATTTCAATCAAACCTCAACACATATTATATTAAACTTAAAGGTACCCTGTAAAAACTACCCTTGTGACACCCAAAAATTGGATTGTATAGTGTGCAAACACCCACCACCTACATACTTGCCTTTTTATGACCTACTTAAACTTATATACAACTACCTACCTACATACACAAAAAAAATTAAAATGGTAATAATCCAAAAAAAAATTGGGTAAAAATTTAATTAGTCAAATGATCCACTATCTAGTAATCAAAATGACCAATTAAATAGTCCAATAGTCTACTAGTAAAAAAGACCACCCTAGTCACGTAGGATAGGTTCAAATCAATTTGTCGAGATTAACATGATGGTTTTTTTTATGCCCATCCAAATGGGTCCTTCTTGACTAGATTCTTTAATCAAAATAATTTGTTTTTGTAGTAGTGGTAGAAGTTCAATGAAGTTTAAGGTTTAGATGTTTAAAATTTAAATATTGTAGTTTAATGATGGCAACACATCATTAGTTATTTCTTGAAAATATCTCTCCAATTGTGCAACTTCTTGCTTGAACTTTATAACAATGGCTTAAGGGATGAGGTTCGAACAAAAGGACAACAATGCTATTAACTTAGTGAGAGGCACAATAGGCAACAAAACATGAAAATAATGACAAAATGATGAAGCAACAAAATGATGAAGTGGCAAAATGGAATGAAAAAACAATAAAACAATGTAGTGATAAAACAACAAAATGATGGAATGATAGAACAACAAAATGATAAGATGATGGAGCAATGGAACAACAAAGCAATGAAATGATAGAACAATGAACCATGAAAAATGATAAACAATAAAAAATTAGAAGCTCATGACTTGAAAAGAGGTGAAGAACAATAAAACATGCGCAATAATTGCAAAAAGATCCCCTTGACCTTTACTACTTCACAAGCACATCACATAGCTCTAAGCACACATACAAAAAGCAAAATGCAAAAAGAAACACAAATGAAACATAGTAAGCCACATACTTTATTTTAACACTAACAAATGCATGGTCCATCTTCCCCTAGAGTTTGATTCGTCTTCAACATCCAAATTTACCTTCAAATAGCTAGTAGGTCACATTGATATAACATTGTTGTAAAATGAAACAAGACACAAGACAAAGGACAACTACAACCTAAGTTATGTGTTTGTGAATTTTGGTCAAAAAATCCTAAGTATGACCTTACAAAATATGAATGCAATTCATTAGTCCCTATTCACTAGATTAGTGAATTCACTACTTTCCAACTAATCCCCGTTTACCAAAACTAGTGAATTCACTACTTCTCAACTAGTGTCCATTTACTAAAACTAGTGAATTCACTACTTTCCAACTAGTCCTTGTTTACTAAGACTAGTGAATTCACTCAAAATCTAGTGAAATCACTTGACATATATAGACACCTTTTGTTGTAGTTGGGAAGAGTTCGAGTTCTTGAAAAACTAATTCCCAATTGTTATATATGCATATACCCAATCTAATAACCAATAATATCCAATCTTGTTTCTAATACCTACCCCATGCTAGTTCTTTCTCTCTTTAGTGATCAAAATGTGAAAGTAGGAACATGGTGCATTGTGATCATGTGAAACATGGAAGGTGAAAAATGTAAGAGGAGGGAATTAAAATGTGTGCATGTAGAAGTGAATGTGGGAAGGGTGAAATTTGGAAAGGGTTGAATACAAGTGTGAATATTGGAAAATGTAAATGTTTATGTATTAGAGAACACAACTTGGTGAGCCTTTAGGGTGAGGCAAGTAGGCCAATGAGCAAGAAAGGCATGAGCATCACCTTCAAGGTGCATTAGGTGTGGAATGCACCAAGGGTTGTTTTCTTTGACATAAAGGATTTTTTATAGCAGTAACTATTTTAAATTGCACTTTAGTTCTATCCCAAAAAAAAAGGCTCATCCCAAAACAAAATGTGGATTCTTACAAGAGGTTCAAATTTTACATTCTACATCATTCACACCTAATGCTAGATTTTCTTAATTTTGGAGTGTTGTTAGGTAGCATTGTCAATGACGTGACATCCTTGGCAGGCGGTGTTAGCATTGGTGATAGTTAACATCCAAGCTTAGCCAAAAGCTTAAGTTTTGAGGTCTTTAACTCAACGTTACATAGCACAATTTTGATTGTGAGGTTTAAATCAATATTTATTATACATATTTAACATTAATTGTAATAATCTTGATTGTGATAGTTAATAGTCATTGTGATGGTTTGAATCTATCATGTCGAAGATACATTGCATTGTCTTTTGATACCCTGATTTAGCTTAACACTAACCTAGATGTGCAAGGGATACCAAAATTGTCGAGTAATATTTTAGGTTAGTGCTAATTTTAACACAGTTATTTTTAAAAAAATAATATTATCTAAATGTTATTTTGATTAACACTATAAACCCTAGCATCAGGTCTGCAATTTGAATGACCCTTAAGGTGCCTCAAAAGTGGCACACTTTGCCCTCAAAACCCTTCAGGCAAGTTGAACCAGCTCTAGCCAGGACCTTAAAGTCAAGGGGGTAATAATAGCTGTTTTTTAGCATGATTAATTTGACTGAATCAGCCTGCATTGCTGATTGTGCAGGCAATCCATTTTGCTTTGCTCCTCCAACCTCCCTGAGCTTTTTTTGTTGGTGGTTCCTTCATATTAGCCTAGTTCCCTGACTTTAAAGTCAGGGAGTGGACAGGGTCCAGCTGATGCTCACTGGGGGCATGTGTCCAAAACCCGGCAGGGGAGCACGGTGAGATTACTGGGGCTGGGAGCCAGTATCAGCCGAACCCTGCCCACTCAGTCCAGTAAGATTCTTCTCTAATATGTGCAAGATTGGATTTCTTTAACCAACCTTCAAGTTCAACAATATTTTAGATACCTGGCCACTGCCTTTGCTTTTGTCACCAAAAATATTTTGCCCACTTCATTCATGTCCTCCTGCATAAATCCCCCTGAAAATACCCTAGCTATATCAAGCTGCAGATAAGTTAGTTTGTAAGGTAGAATTGAGGATGTGTCATCTCAAAATAAGAAATTAACTTTTAAAGATGACCCAATAAATCTGACTTCATTTCTTCAATAGCCAAATTTCCTCAGACCACACCTCTGATCTCTGCCAGCCTCCAGGTAGCCTTGCTACATTTGGAAAGCGGCGCCAAATTTCCTAGTGTATGTAGAGGCTCCATTCTAGTAGAGCATAAAAATGCTTGAGCATTTCAAAAATGTAATGTCTGCAATAGTGGGCATCACATTTTTCACTTTTTTCTTGTGATACTCACAGCAGTGGCCATTCATTTTTTGTTAAGCTCAACATCATTTTTTCACTTATTTCTTTTGATACCCACAATAGTGGGCATTACAATTTTTGGTAAAACCTGATGATGCCATTTGTGATAACCAGTGGGTACTCGTCAAATATCACAGGAAAAAACAAAAAACAAACAGGATTTGTCTTCATGATCAGACAATTAACTCCCTTGGAGCCGGGAGTTCCCAAAATAATTGCCCTTAAGGTGGGAGTATAAGGTGATTATTTAGAGAGTTCTTCACTCCCCAGGTGTTACCTTACACCAAGTGAATAAAAGCAGACTAGCATCATCCCACCTTCTTTATAAAAAAATTGATGTATTAATACTATAGTGCACAACAACATTAAATCTTGGTGATAATTTTTTGGGAATCCTGTCATACCCGTACATGGCTTCATACATGATGGCCAGTTATGAACATGCCCATCATGCCTTTTAGGATTAATGTATGTTTTTAGGTAAATGTACGTTCATAGGTGACTGTATGTTATTAGGTACTTAGGGTTTTAGTTTGTTGGTGGTTGTATAAAAGGCCAAGCCCTTTTTTTCTCTTTTTAGTTTTTCGAAAATTCCTTTGTCAGGAGAGTTTCCTCCATAATCAGATAGGATTTTTAAATGTTCACGGCAACCATTGGATGACCACCGTCTACATACATTATATGTTCTTCTTTCTTTGCAATTCAATTCTAACAAAATTCTATTATTTGTTGTTTAATGTTGAAAGCGATAAATTTCTTTTGCCTTTGAGTTCTTGAGTTGTTGTTACTAGTGTTATTGTTGCTAGTGTTGTTACTACTAGTGTTGTTGCTGCCGAAGGGAGTGCAAGTTGCTACTAATGTTGTTGCTGGTGATGCTACTGCTAGAGGGAGCGCAAGTTATTAATGTTGTTGCTAGTGATGTTGTTGCCAGAGGGAGCGCAAGTTATTAATGTTGTTGCTAGTGATGTTGTTGCCAGAGGGAGCGCAAGTTGCTACTAATGTTGTTGCTGGTGATGCTGGAGGGAACTTGCGTTGTTACATTTTTACCAACCAAAAGAGCAAGTTTTAAACGTCCACCCTTCGCTCTTTTTTTCTTTCTTGCTCTCTTTCTTTTTTTTTCTCTCTTTCAGGCACATAAACATGCCCTCCTATGGCGGAAGGTCTTGAAGCTATCGAGTAAAAAAAAATCAAAAATTTTGGCCGTAGCGCCCACCATCGTGACAGAGTAGTGTAGCGCCACAGGCTTGCAGCGTTGCTGTAATGTGAACTTCTAGAGCTCCCGTGACGTGAGCTGTAGCACCGCCATCACTGTAGTGCCATAGTGTCACATGTTGCAGCACTGCCATTGTTACAGCGTAAGGTTGCGAGCTGCAGTGTTGTAGCATTACCATCGTTATTGTGTCAGGACGTCTGCTTAATGTCTGATTTCCAACGTCTAATGTCTGTCGGCTTCCATGCAACATCGGACAACGTCCGTTGTTGCCCATGGACTGCTGTCCACAAATTTCTATTTGATGTTTGTCGAACTTCCATTGGACTTTCGTCCAACTATCGCCTTGCGTGTAGGTCTTGCATCTTATGTTCTGCCGCCCTACATTATGTTGTCTTGCCTTTCCATCCAACGTTCGTTTGACTTCCGTCCGACCTCCATCCGGCCTTTGTTCGACGTCCGTTTGACCTCCATCCGACGTCCATCTGTTGCTGGTCATTCCTTATGACAAACCATATTCTTCAAACTATATGTTGTGTTAGAATGTTGTAGCTAGTGTTTTGTATTACTGCAAAATTTTAGGGCATGGGACAACACCATGTCCTTCGATGATGAGAGCACTACTGCTCATCCAAAGCCAAGATATCAATTACAAAGTAACACACAATCCTTTGAACCAATATCATTGAGTTCACGATCTTCCCAACGGTACCATCAAACATCTACAACGTCACCCTGATCTAATACAACTCCTATTAGGAATTTAGGTTTAGGTTACATTACATCAATGGTACAACATAGTCCATTTGGAAGGGTTAATCAGTGGGGTGCACTTATTGTTGCACTTGTTTTCACACCATCACTATATATTCCGCTCCAAGCCGTAACCTCTACACTTATATACACCATGGTGGTCAACAATTCTTCTGGGAGAATTGAAAAGTTCAACGGAAAGCTAAGTACCATTTCTTTGAAGGAATTCAAGGCAACTTTCTTAAGTATGGTTTGTGAATTGGAGCTCAATTATGGTGTTAATTACATCGAAGTGTTTGCATTCAAACAATTGGCTCATTATGTGCACTATGAAGCATTGGATGTCTACAAGCAACATTCTGCAAGGATTTTGAGTGTCACCCAAATTCCCAATCTAGCTTATGCCATAGCCATTGCCACCGCCTCTCAAGCTTCATTGCAAGCTACAATTACACATCATGGGATTGTGCCTAATAATCCAGACCTGGTACCTACTTCAATAAACCTTTCTCCTCAACAATTCATTGTTGCTATCGCAAACAATCCTCCCACCATTAATGCACCAACTTTTGCTAATCTTGTAGGGGAATTCTTTCGAGTTTTTGAGCTGGAATTTCCAATCAAAAGTTTTTAAAAAATTGCAGTTTGCCACCTTCTCTCGGCAAAAGGATGAAACCTTCAAAATGCTCTACAGGAGGGTTCTCAAACTCAAAGAGGATACCCATAGCATCATAGACCTGGAAGCTGCCCATCGATATCTTCATTTGTTGGAAGATACTCCAACACTCCATGTGCAGGTTTTGCAAAGGGTTTTTTGCAGAATTTGGAGACTCGTACACTTTGTTAGATCTGTATAACATTTCCAAAAAGTTGGAATTGGCTCATGCACACTATGAGGCCAATACTATGAGGCCTCCATCATGTTCAAAGCCTTAGCCTACACCAGCTGTGCCAACCAGATCATCACATTCTTCTTCAAGGGCTAAAGTGGTGCACTCGGTTGCACCCATCCTACCTTCTTGCAACTACTGTGATAATCCTGCCCATAAAGCTAGTGAAATGCAACATTTTTTTCGAGGATCTCTTTTGTGATTATTGTGGGAAAAAGGGACATCAGGAAGCTGTCTATTTTGCCACGTTCTCGAATCAGAAGTAACTTCGATTACCACAACAAAATCTGCTAGCATATTCCGTTGTCCTTCAACCAAAAACTAAGGCACCTCAGCCTTCCACTCAGGTTTTGCCCACTAAGGGTAATTCTAGTAAGAATGCTAAGAAGAAGGGGTAGAATGCTGACAAGAGGGAGGTGCTTCAAGCCCATGCAATTCAAGTTCAAACTCTACAAAATGAACTTGAATCATTGAGGGCCTAACTTGTTAATCTAAAAGGTAAGTCCTTTCAACCAACTAGTCATGCTCAACCTGTACAAGGTTCAAGATCATGAGAGGGACCTCCTAGGTCATTCTATGGCCTCCCACATGATGCCATGGTTGGGGTGTATGTTTTTTCCAATGCACACAATTATAGTCTCACACCAAAATTTGCTACTTCTTTTTGCCCTTCCTATGTCGCAGCACAAGAGGTTAGTGTGGTGCCTAAAGTTTCTCCCACTAGGCAGGTAATTCAAACTGATGGATTCGCATTTAGTTCAAGTCCGATTACTAGGGCTAGAGGAGCTCGAGTAGTCATGCCACAATCTTTTCGTCCTTTCAACACGGAAGGAGAACGCATTTTGTTGGTGAGGGGGGAGGAGACTATTACACCACAAGCTGTTAAGGCATCAGGAGTACATGTACATCAGGAAAACACACAATTTTCCACTAATCATCTTATGGAATGTTAACTTCAAATGCGTGAAGTGGCGCAAAAACTTTTGAGTACACCATTGTTTAGTTTTCAAGATTTGAAGCTAAGCACTAGGGACATAATTGTAGTAGTAGAGGATACCCTGAATACTACATTAGGTCCTCTACCAATCCCTAATCCACATGCTACAGAGGTCCTATCCAACACTTTGGAAAGACACTCGATCACGTGTTGTAGATGGCGTTCGTAATCTGGTCACCGGTTCTAGCATGGTTAAACTAGTGGGCTTCCTACCTCTGATTATACATTCACATATTAGAAGGGAGTAAAAAACACCTCACTTGTGGGTTTGTTACTTAGTAAGGGTGTTGTGGATAACAATTCTCTCCATAAAGTTTCTCATTCATTTCCGAAGGTGGTGCTTAGTGAGAGAACTTCCATCGCACCGAAGTTACCATTGTCGACAATATAGGGTCAACAATCCAAGTGGGAGGACATACATCCAGAGTGGTACTTCTTAATAAAGGTGCCCAACCAGTGATTCTTGGAGTTCAATTCGCCAAGAAGATGGGCATGTTTGATTCCAAACTATGAAAATCTATGTGGTAGATTCGCACTGTTAGTGGGAACGTAGAGGAAGTACTTGAGGAAAGCTCGGATTTGATTGCATTTAACTTCAATGAAGGTACAAATCAGGAACTTTGCTTATAGGTTAGATGTTTAGTCACCAATGCCACTAGATATGATGTGCTCATTGGGCAAAAGGCCATGTTTTCACCAGGTTTCACAATTGACAACTGGTTCGAACATGTGTATTGCCAAGTGGATTGGGAGACTAATGGCCCCACCTAGGATACATACCCCTTGATTTACATGGGAACCATAATCCTATGGCTCACCATTGTATGCTCGGAGAAGCACACACCATTTCTTACATCCAACAAGCTAGCCACGAGTGGATAATGGGAGACGAGGAAGAGATAGTTTACGCTCAAGCTATTGAAAGCTTGAGGGTGGTTCCTATTGACATTCAACACGGACCAGAGGTTTTATAGAAGTTCAAAGTAGCCCACAAGCCTTTGGTCAAAGCTTTGTCTAGTTTTGAGAATGTGGGGAGCCATGGCGAACCAATTAAGCCATTACTTTGTCAACTAATCACCTATACACCACCTAAGGAAGGGATTACATTACTAGAGTTCTTCGGTGGTATTGTTACACGTCTTGAAGCCCTACTATAGTCAAGAATGGTGGTTTGGAGGTATTTCTAAGTAAACATTGACCCTATTGCAAAGCAAGTGGCGGCATCGAGAATGAAGGAGTTCACAACTAGATTTCCACAACAGTTTACAACCACCACATGGAATGTAGTTTCACGTTTTTGCTTTCTGACATACAATTAATTCAAAAGAAACATATGGAATTACTTGGCCCCATCGACCTCATCATTTTAGGTTGGGAGTGTCAAGGATTTTCAGCGGCTGGATGTGGAGAAGGCTTCAGTGACACAAGATCTGGTCTCTTCACAAACATGATATGATTAATCACCAAGGTTTAATCCGTTTCTCCTACGCTTGGTTATGTAATTGAAAACACCCCTTCTTAGCTTGACCAGAAGGAAAAAATTCAAAAGCATTACACACTGGTCAAACATTACCTTGGAGGGCCGCTCCTACTTGATGCGGCACAATGCAGTTCTTATGTGCACTGGTTGTGCAACTGGTGGACCAACTTAGCACCATTCTTAGTTCTGCAATTGGCTCTGAGATACACCATCAGAGACCCCAACCTGTAGGTTTCTCACATATTGGATGATAAGAGTTCTTACTAACCAATTACAAGGTAAAAGAAACCTCCTTGGTTTCCTACAAACACAATAGGAAAACCAAGAGGTGCTTGGCCCACCTTTGTTTCCTTCCCAAGAGCACATGCCTTTCAGGGAGATGGACAAGGCCTAATGTATCGTCATGCTTCAGCCACTTGGGATGAACCAAGCCTAGAAGAAAGAGAAAGGGCTATGGGGTTCCAAACTAGCACTACTAGTCACATTAAGGTGACTAGATTGGAGCGTAACGCTCTACTCGGGAGAGGCATGGACCTTAACTCCCTTACATGGTTGTTGGTAACTTGTGTACTCTTTCAAATGTACACAACATCAACATTGATTCAATTAGCTTACAATTATGGCGATGTGACCGCATGGCACCCCGACCAAGGACATTTGCCTATCTTCAACACTCTACATTTCACTTTTAGTGTTGGGGGAAAGAGGTACCATGTAATTTGATTCAAGTCATGTCTAATACACCTTGAGGTACATCAACTTCTAGAGAAACAATTATAACCTTCTACAAATCTTTGCAATTGGATAATGGAAAACCCAATACACCAGGTTCTTCAAACACACTTTCCAACTCCATTCCATGTGTTTCCAACTACCCTTTCGTTATGGGGAATTAGCTCACCAAGAAGGAAAGAGACCAGGTCACAGACTTGTTAATTAAGTATGAGAAAGTGTCCGGATTCTCAATGAAAGACTTAAGTAGGTGTAAGACCATGTAGTTCTCTATAGACCTTATAGATGAGACACTCGTCTATCGGAGGAGGCATAGCTTGAGCAAACACAAGTGGGAACTGGTAGATGAAAGATACAAAAAGTTCCATGAGGTTGGTCTCATTTAGCCATCAAGTTTTGATTTCGTAGCCGCAACAATAATGCCAGCAAAGAAAGATTCAGCTGGGTTATGGACTAAGAAAAGGATGTGTGGGGATTATAAGCCTTTCAACCTAGTTACACCTCAGGACAGGTACCCTATGCCCATCCCTAAAAAATTGTTTGATAACATTGGAGACTCAAACATTTTCACAATTGTGGATTTGAAGTAAGGTTTCAATTAGATTGTGCTCACTGCGAAGGATCGTAAGAAAACGACATTCCATGGAAGTAACAAGTTGTGCGAATGGCTTATGATGCCTTTTGGATTAAAGAATGCACTTGTCTTCTTTTAGCGAATCATGGACCAGGTTTTCAAAAGGCCAGATTTCTTGAAGTGCTACATAGATGACGTCCTAGTGCATAGCAAGGGATTCCTGCAGCATTTGGCTCATCTTGAGGAGTTATTCAAGAGGTTCCATAAAGTCAATATGAAGATCCATTTAAAAAAGTGTGAGTTTGTTGTCACTTCAATAGTTTACTTTGGACACAAAATTTTGCCATATGGTATTATGGCTCATTGGGCCAAAGTAGTAACCATTTTGGAGATGCCTAATCCTACTGATGTTCACACATTGAGAAGCTTCATCGGACTATGTAATTACTACAGAATTTATGTCTAAGACTTCAGTACTATTATTCATCCTCTCTATGCTTGTTAAAGAAAGATGTTGCTTGGACATGGACTGATGAGGCTCAGGAAGCTTTCAACACACTCAAGGAAAAGCTTTCAAAGTTCCCCATTCTTAAAAGACCTGATTTCAACAAGGTCTTCATTCTACACACTGACTAGAGTGCTCTTGGTATTAGAGCTATTCTTGGCCAACTTGATGAGGAAGGCAAGGAATATGTTATCGCTTATGCATCTTGAAGCAACAACAAGGCTGAGAACAACTACTCTTCATACGAGGGGGAGTGCCTTGTTATTGTATGGGCTGTCATACATTTCAGGCCCTATCTTTATAGCACCAATTTTACTTTGTATATCGACCACCAACCTATCAAGTGGTTGATGACCAACGATAAGCTTATTGATAAGTTAACTCGTTGGGCATTTATACTTCAGGAATATGAGTTCAAGGTTGTTCACTAACCTGGTATTACACATCAGAATGCAGATACCATGTCGTGGAGACTGCTCATTACCTCTGAAGATTTCTTAAAAGCCAAGTAAGATTTTAACCAGATTCTAGCAGTACATGTATCTGATGCATCTAGTTATCTTGCACTACTACAATGTAACCTGGTTGAGCATCCCATTGTGGATATATGGGAAGACTTGGACACTCTGAGGTTTCTTTAGCATGGGGAATACCCTCCCCAAGTTACATCAAGTCAGCGGGATCGCATACAACAGCGGTCCAAATGTTATTCATGGAGGGATAATCACCTCATCCGATGTTTACCACAAGGCAACAGAGTGGTTCCTCCACCACATGAATGGCCTGGTCTTGTTTAAAAGGTACATTTAGAGCTTGGACACTTTGGAGTTAAGTGTACTTATAACCTTCTTGCTCCTCATTACCATTGGAGAGGTATGTATGCTCAAGCTCGAAATGTCATTGCTAGGTGTGAACAATGTGATAGAGTGAGAATTTCTTTCTCTTCTCGACAGTTCACACTTTCTCCACTCCCTATTCAGGCCATGTTCTATCGTTGATCATGTGATTTAACTGAATAGTTACCACAAGCCTCCAGGGGTAATGTTTACATCATGATTATGATTGAGCATTTTTCAAAGTGGGTTGAGCTTGTTGCAGTATTGGACAAATCATCACACAACACCAGCCAGGCTTTCTTACAATAGGTTCTAAATAGGTTTAGGGCTTGTGCTAAGTGCCTTACTAATCAAGGATTAGAATTCAGGGGAAAATTCCAAGACCTACTTGACCATGCTCTCATTGACCATCGTTGGACTTCAAGAGATCATCCCCAAGGTGATGGCCTTGTAAAAAGGATGGTAAAAACGTGCAAGAAAAGATTTTGGAAGATTTACCTCACTAAGAACAAAAAGGATTGGGACCTAGCCCTCCCTTACATTGCCATGGGTTACAGGATGTCCAAACATGCCTCTTTGTCTCATTTCTTTCTTTATTTTTTACTTTTTGGGAAACATCCCATTTTACCCTCTTCCATTGCTACTCAAATGGACCAGGTTGTGAACTTGGACTCCCTAGCCACTTGGGCTAGGGTCATTGTGAAAAGGGCTGCTCTATTCAAGAGGGTTATGCCCATGGCCATGGAAAACATGTCCATTGCACAACATCGAGACACCTTACGGTATGCACACACACGAGGTGGTAGTTACAAACCTAAGGTGAAACAATTTGATGTTGGTGATTTTGTGTATCTCCAACGACAACCCAATGATACTTTAGACACTTTTTTCGATCGCATTATTTTGAGGATTAAGGCGATTAGGTCGTGAGGTGTGTTAGAGTTATAAGGAGTTGACGGATGCACAATTTGGGATCATTCCAAAATTTGTGCACCCTGCCACCTGTTGAACATAAATCCTACCATCATCACATCAACTTGGATTCCTCCACTTGATTATCCATGTCAAGTATGTTAGAGGACAGACGATGCTGATCAGATGTTGCTTTGCGATAACTGTAATGGTGGATACCATCTCTTTTGCCTCAAGTTGGAGCTCAATCAAGTTCTTGCTGGCAATTAATACTGTTCATCATGTTTTCTTATAACACCTTGATTCCTACTCAAACCATGCCATGTTTTTCCTGGTTCAGGTTTGGGGGGGGATACATGAGAATTTCATCTCAACCTCCTTTTATGCATTATATATGTGTGTGTGTGCATGCATCTCTTTTTGGTTGATTAGTTTATACCTTTGACTGGCTTCAGTCTTTTTGTTTAGTAGAATTTACTATGGATTTACACCTTTACAACATCGTACGTCACAACACTACATGTCACGACAATTGTCATGCTCGTACATGGTCTCATACATGATGGCCAGTTACGAGCATGCCCATTATGCCTTTTAGGGTTAATGTACGTTTTTAGGGAAAATGTACGTTCATAAGTGATTATACATTATTAGGTACTTAAGGTTTCAGTTTATTGGTGACTGTATGAAAGGCCAAGCCTTTCCTTTCTCTTTTTAATTTTTCTAGAATTCCTTTGTCAGGAGAGTTTCCTCATGCTCAAATAATCAAATAAGATTTCTAGATGCTCATGGCAGCCATTACACGACCATTGTCTACATACATTACATGTTCTTCTTTCTTTGCAATTCAATACATAAGAATTTCATCTCAGCCTCCTCTTGTGCATTGTATATATATATATGCATGCATCTCTTTTTGGTTGATTAGTTTATATCTTTGATTGGCTTTAGTCTTTTCGTTTAATAGAATTTATTATGGATTTACACCCTTACGACACCATACGTCATGACACTACACGTCACGACAATCCTAAATTCAAATTTTTTTTCTGAAATATGCATGATAACTTTTTGAACTTTAAAGTTCAATTATCCAATGGTTAGATTAAAAAATTTATAGATTATTTACATATACATGATATATATTATAACAAATATTTTGATCTGGATTTTGACAGCCATGGGGTCTCATGTTTAAAAGTGTATGAATATTTGGGAGTAGAGCTTCAGAATGGATGAACACAACATCTGATAAGATGATAATAAATGTCTACTTTGCAATCCATGCAATACCAAAAACAATTTGGCAGCAACTGATCAGCAATGCAAAGTACATCAAGCCAGCATTCAAGCGGTACCTTGTAAAACTTCACCTCACCTACTTGAGTATTGTATGAACAATGGAGGAAAGGGTGCTCCAAGACAAATGAAAATGAAGTTTTGCACATTGCATGAATTGAGCTGTCTTCTAGAGAGCCTACAGTCTAAGATCTTGACTAAGAGAAGGTATCTCCCTTGCCTAAGATTTTGACGAAGAGAAGAATCTCCCTTCCCGGACATGTATTTTTTCCCCTGAGGTATAATGGCTGGAGACACAGTGATGCAGAAAATGGGTTATGCCTATCTAATTTTATTTTATATACAGCCGTGTTTATAAGTCTTGGAATGGTTGATCCATTGGACAGCTTTTTCTCCTTGTCTGAAGTGTTTTTACACTAGAAAACATTGCATGTGCAGATCTATATGTGATCAGACATGAAGCAGCGAAGGCAACCCGCACCCTGAAGCTTCAAATCCTTCCGACAAAGAACCCATGGTATGGGCTGCTGCGGTTGATCTCGAGCTGCACAGCTCCTTCCTTGCACACCGATCGCGATCATTCATCACGACGACAACGCCCTTTTGTGCGCCCGAGAGTTTGATGACCAAGTGGCATGGCAGCACAATTTTTTTGAGAAATGCACTGCTGTGATTCATGCAGATCCGTAGCTACGTCATACTCGTTTATATTAGTAGTACGATGCAAAACTCAATCGGACTGTAAATCAGTAGAAACGGGATAATCATCACATTTGTTACGACCGAGGACCAAGTTAAGAAATCTGTTGCAGGGCAAACACTTCAGAGTCTTTAAGAGGGATGTAGACCGGTTGCCGCATGATCAATAAGGACTTCCCGGTACTACTGCCAAACACATGATGAGTCCGAGTTCCGCTAGTTATACTCAAACTTTTGTAGCATTGTGCCAACAAGGGTTGCACCACAGTAATCCACATGATGCAGCCAACCAGAGAAGAAAAAAGAGACCAACTACAACACTGAAAAAAAGGCGACAGAAATCAAAGACACTGGACTGATCAGAAGTATGGGCTTCACTGCAAATTAAGATAGATCGAGAAGTAGGAGTCCTTGCATCCCTCCGAAAGAAAGGAGAGCACTAGATTGGTTTGTAGAGAACACAAGCCAGAAGGGAAGAGCTTTTAGAGCATTAGAGAGTTTAAGAATTTGGATAGCTCACGTTAGTTCAGACAGAATGCGAGATGGGTGGAGATGGATAGGGACATTGTGGGGCTCTTATGCTTCTTCGCTGGAAGAAACCATTATCGAGGAGCTTCTGCCTTGCTGCTGCTGTTGGCAATGGCTTTCTTTCTGCCTTGACTCAGCAAGAGGCATTGTGACCACCATAGAAGAGTACAACAAACACCACCCAAACTTGCATTGTTGGAAGCGGTGGAACAGATCTGGAGCGTTGGATCCAGAGCCCGTGGACATTGACCGGTAGATGGTGAGGCTTGTAGGAAACGAGGGGGGCGGTGGGGGATTTGGTCGTACCATGATTATTTTCCCCCTTCCTTCACTTTTTTTGCAATCTTGTAATAAAGTTTGGCAGGTCTACTGCACCAACCCTGGACTCTTGGCCAGTTCTGTACAGGGGTTTGCTTTTGGGGGTAAAGTGGATCCACAAATTAGACCAGTTTTTGGGAATTCTTTGGAGTGATGCACATGTGATAGGTAGATTACTTATATAATTTGCTTGTAAAGTTTGGGCATCAACGAAATAATAATGCCCATCACTTTCAGAAGGACTACTATAGAAGACAAGACAAATGGCATCTAAAATTATGCCAAGGAAATCGGAGAATGCACATGCTATAGGTTTCAGTGACTGACTGATGATATGTGACTTCCATATGGTGTATGGGATTTCATATTGTTGCACGGCATTTGTTGGTTGGTTCCAGACTTCCAATCACTGGCTTTTTTTTTTGGGCAAAAATGTAGCGACAGCAAGCGACGCCAAAGACAAGAAGGGGAAAAAAAACGCTCCCCCATCCTAAAGTAAAGAAGCCATCACACCCCAATTGCTATCATTGTCCGGAGGGGGTTTGCCTATCTGAGTCAGTGTGGTGACTCCATGAGACTGGAAATCAATTGTTATTAATTAATGGGTCACTTTTGTGGGAATGGTTCTCAAGCGACTTTTGTGTTCCTGAGGTGGCTAGTCACTCATTAACCTTTTTTTTTTTATTTGCGAAAACTTTGCCAAAAGAGAAATTCAAAATTCCAAAAATGAAGTGATTTTGGATGTTTTTAATTGTTACAAGTGAGGGAAAACAAAAAAAAAATCAGTACAAACCACCAGATTTCTATATTTCGTTTTCAGTGTGTAACCAAAAATATTGAACGATGAATGTTACAGATTTTTATTTCATATTATCTTCCCATTTCATGAGGAAGGTGGACTGGTCCTATTACGCTTTATAAGGCACCATCTGTTTGCACTGCCAGAAAACACAGAGTGTTTTACTGTCTTTAGAAGATTCTTTGTCATAATGTCCTATTTCTCAACTTGCTACCTAAGCCCCTGACAAAACTTCGCATCTATTTTCATCCTCAAGTTGTGGAGTAAAATGAGGATGAATGGAATGAGGTGTGAAAACAATTTGAGGATGAAGCAGGATGATGAGATGGACCTAGAACTGAAGAATAGCAAGGTCTTGTGTCTCTAGTCATTATGATTTTGTGTGTTGTTTAGTTCACTTGAAAGCAAATGGAGGTCCAATCCTAAGAAAGAGTTGAACCACTTATAGCAAGATCAACTTCATGCATTTGTGGTGACCGTTGTGTTTTGGGGTTGTTTTGTGGGGGTATGCATTAAAAAATTTATTAAGAAGGTTTTTGAGCAAGAGGTGTTTATTTGGTCATTTATGGAGCTTGTGGTGGGACTTTTCAAATGAAGGACAAATCCTCAGTAAACAAGAAAATGTTCAAGATGGCAAAAATTGAATGACAAGCTTGTTAAAAGCTTTTAAAAGTCTTGCATGGATTGGATTTTTTAAATTTATGAGTCTCTTTGAATGTGTGTTAGCATGGAGAAGTTAAGTTGTTTTAATTCCTTATTGATTTTGATGTTGGCTAATGTCACAAGTCTAAACATCTACCATGTTTTGTTGTTTATGTTAGGAGGGAGAAAGTGGGTCTTGTAGCAAGAACATCAAAGATTAAGGGTGAAAGCACACTATAGTGTAATATTTTATGGCACATGTGCAAGCTATACCAAGGCCAAAAATTGTCAAAATAAAATTACATTGTATGTAGGACGTTATATTACACAAGCCATATGGCAAGGTTAAAAATTTAGTGCTTTTCTTTCTTTTGGACTTTATACACCTTAGCATAACATAAGAAATTTTACATTTGAAGGATATTCACGACCAAAATATTGAGATGTAATTTGACATGTATCCTTTTATTCATTGTCCTTTTTTGTATCAATGCAATCATATCATATTCCAATGCTTCATCAATGTGGGCACTCTACTAATCATGTTGAATCTATACTCACATTGTATTTGAAGACTATCATTGGCTTTTGAAAGTCAATTATATTATGGTCACTAACAATCTATTCATAAAATTCATACAATGTAATAATGTCATATAAAATGTTAAACTATTGTTGGGTCTTATTCGTATGTAGTTCAAATTTTTTTTATGTGGTTAATTATTGATTTTCAAATGTGTTGCTTTGAGTTTTTACAATGTTCAAGAAAAGTTGGGGATGTAATGGACACAAATATTGGAAACTCAAAAGGGAATAAGTTGTGATGATCTAATTCCAACATGGCAATCCACAAAACTAAAGGATCCATAATGTAGTTTGTGTTAATATATGTTGGGTGTTTATGCATGTTTGACCTTAATTTGGAAGTGATGCAAGAATATGTTTGTGGATTGGGTTGATCAATTGATGGTATTAGGATAGAGGATCCAAATTATTCACATTCCTTTCTTTTTTGGTCACAAAGCTCTGATGTACAATTTTTCATCATCCATCCAATGTGGGAATACTTGGACATGCATAGTCTATGAAGTGGGAAAGACTATGGAAAGATTTTGGGGGCGTTATGATTCAAAATTTTGTAAAAAATATAGAGACTTTATAACATTCAAGCTTCAAGGCCCATGAATAAATGATTCATCACATGCATCTATATAATAATAAATATGGGCATTTTTTTATTTAGATGTGACCACATTATGACCTTGCAAACTACAAGCCCCCCATTCCACTTATGGTATAACTAGAAAACCCTTGATGAGAAGCCTATGTACACATTGGTTGTTTCACAATTCTTAAGCCAATGGAACAAAAGTTATTGCTTATAGAATGATTATAATCTTTGAAAATTAATTAAATAATTTAATAAATAAATTTTAGCAAGGTTCCATAAGAACTCTATAGTTTAAGTTTACTTCAAAATTGGAATGATTATAGTATGGGGAACCTTTAATATTCTAGCTTTAGTAGTATTAAAATTGTGATTGTAATTTCACTTTTTGTTGGTTAAATTTTGACTAACTATGCATGACACAATCAACATATCCTTAAACACCATGTGGAGAAAAATAATTTGTCATGGTCTTGAATATGTTGTGAACTTGGCATTATCAAATTGTTTCAATCTTGTTAATAAAAATAATGATATTTTGACAAGTGTAAAGTTTAAAATGGCTACATGATATTTAAATTGAATGTTGAGACTGTGCCACGTGTATTCAATATGTATAATTAAAAAAATTCCCTACCATACATGTGGCACACATCAGCTTATCTTGTTTTTTGAGAGCCCGCCAATGCCCATGTGACACATGCCAATTCACAATGCCTACCTATCTAGACTAGCTACCTAGTCTAGCATAATCTAGTCCATGGCACCCAATGAAGGCAAATGAAGTTCATCCAAAAGTTGAAAATGTTTCATCAATTAAAATGGTGTGCCATTTTCAACTAAGATATTGGCACTTTAACATTGGCCCAACAAATGACACATGTACATGTCATTTTCAAAAAGGTGTGAAATTCAACTCAACATTGTTAAAAAAATTCATTGATAGTTGAAAAAAATAGCTTTGAGTTGAAAAAAATATTTTGTGACTAAAATTTTTTTGTTCAACTAAAATGACAATTGCAAAATAATTAAAAGCATAGTTGAAAAAATGGGGTTTACCTTTTAATGTTTCAAATTCTATCTTTAGTTAACTTGAAGAAAGGCCATTCTTGGGGGCAATAGAACCAATTCCTAGTTCATTTCCTCAAAAAGAAAACCATGTTCCCTTGGGAACATATCCATTCCCTCAAGGTACACAAGCATTTCCTAGAAAATAATATAGTTCAAGATGGATTGTTCTTCTTTCTTGAATGAAAGTAATCTAGAATAAAGATGGAAATGGTAAATGAATTTGAACACATGATATGTATCCCACGTAAAGTGGAAAGGTCCAACCACTAAGTTTCACCAATATTTTATACAAACATTAGTGTTCCAACCAATGTTGTGCGAGTATTCAAATCTAAGTGTTAGAAGTAGAGTTCTAGATCTAAGTATTTCCAAACTTGTATTAAATAAGTGTGTCATATAATCCCACATTTGTCTTGTTGCCCTTTTGGCCATATTGCATCAAAATTTGGAAACAAAGGAAGGCTAAAATCGCTAGAACACATTACTTTTTTTATATTGCTAAATGTGAAAAGGGGTACTCCCATCCTAGACTCCTCTTCAATTACTTAACAAGGTTTTTATGGCAAAATTTTCCAAAAATAAAATATAATAGTAGAATTCATAGTAAGGAAAAAAAATTCCCCAAAAAAATCATTTTTTTGTCTGTGTATATATATATAACCCTACTCCTCAATCTTAATGGGCAACATTGAATGAAATTAGTTATTCATCCATAGGCAAAAGTTTTCTACATGTCTAAGATGTGTGCTTGTTGAATTGTTTTGCATTTCTTGTACTAAGCCATTTTCTTGAGACCTATGTTTGTGAAATTTACCATGTAGATGAAAATGAATTGCATGAATGAAAATCATTATATTTGTAAAGTGGGCAACATGGAAAAGGAAAAGTTATCTTATGGATGAAATTAATAATCATATATTTATGAATGTTTGTTGTGTGTAGCGTGCACATTACATACCTTTCTTGCAAAATTGACTTTCAAAATCAATTATCATCAACCTTTTCTTGATACTTTTTGCACACACTATTTCATAAGTGGTAAAATGGCCCAAAAACAAGACTATGTGCAAATTTGATAGTTATTTTTTAACACTACTCATGAACTTATTAATGGGCAATTTCATTTGTGGATATTCTCCATTATACATTAGAGAAGTTCTCCACTTGTCATACTTAACATGTAGAGGAATTTGATTAGCTATATAACATGACATATCTATATCCATAAGTAATTCTCTACATCTTGATCTATTTTTTTCAACCACACTAAAATTATCTATAAAGTGGAGTCCAATTGGGCCCCACTCAAATGACCTTTTTTTTATTTCATCCTCTAAATTATGTTATTTGTAAAGGGCCCAAATAAGGGACCAAAATAAAGGAAACCCAATATGGACCCCCAAACTAGGGAGGATGGCTTGTGCATGAGCATAAGCCTAAACTTGGAGCTTAAAGCTAAATATGATTTTAATCCACCTACATGCATGAATATGTCCATAAATGAATAATGGGTGCAAGTATAGAGATAGGAGCCAAAAACCATGTCGAATAGTGATAAAAACTATGAACTTTTTTACATATGTTTTTCTTTTACAGTTTAAAGTTATGTTAATCATTCCAAATTGTGTTAAATGATTAATATGAAAGTTAAGGAATTCAAATTAAAAATTCATTAATAAAATTTTGGGTTTTGGTTTTAAAAAAGGAGGTTTGAACTTGAATAGATGTTGCGTTAAATGTGGTTAATTTTACAAAGGACTAGGTAAAGGATTATTGTAATAACATAATTTTGATGGTAAGAAAATTTAGATGATAGCAACCTACTACCCAAGTTCAAAAAGCACTCACAATTTAAAAGATATGAAATTTAAATTTTTTTAAAATTCAAAGTATTTTTCAATTTTTTAATTTTTTAAAAATCTTTTACCACATGTAAAGGGGGTTTAATGTGCATGACATACAAAAAAAAGTTGTAGCTTATGATCTTTTTTTAAAAATCATAAAATAGTTACCATATTTTGATATGATTCAAAATTATGATAAGTTTTCAAGATGAAATGCAAAATCTAGCAAAATTTACACACTTTGAAAAATTCATATTTATTCAACAACGATTAACACAAAAAATGTGATGTATTGGGGCAACTATATGTATTTTGAATAACAAGTTGCAAAATATTTCATTCAAAAATTCTTTCATATGAAAAAGTGAAAAATGACTAAAAAAGACTCACAATCCTTTTGTAAAGTAATCCCATTGGCTCCTATCTACGTACTTGCACCCTAATTTCATATGGATGAATGTCATTTTTGCATGGATGAATTTCATTTATGACTTGGATTATATAAATAAATCATGGGATGCAATAAATCCATGATTAAAAAAAATCAAAATTATTTATATCCATTTCCATTTGTTTTCCAATTGACATCTCAAACTTGAATGTCATTTAATAATGATGGATATTGAACTTGTGATAATAGGGGAAAATATGATATTGGGACCAAAATAAGTTTTATTTTCTAAAAACATTTTCATCAACAATGTTAAATTATTTTTACAAATATTTTCATGGGATGTGTGTTACACA